>OGYT01000697.1_pt1 | contig 25484 bp, 17 predicted proteins | sample 1576631 | NCBI WGS metagenome assembly OGYT01 (sample SAMEA3541588, study PRJEB24748) | human gut metagenome | biome: human gut; feature: human-associated habitat; material: faeces | place: China | collected 2012
TAATAACGAAATATTTATCAGTTTATTTGAAAAAATAGAGATAGTGTGATATATTGGACAAAGAAAAATTCAGGCAAAGACGTCCGCTAAGCGGTCTTTTCGCGCTTACAGCGAACCAAGGAGGAAATATGAAAGGGATTATACTGGCCGGAGGAAGCGGGACGCGGCTCTATCCGCTCACCAAGGTAACTTCCAAACAGCTGCTTCCGATTTACGACAAACCTATGATATACTATCCGCTGTCTGTCCTTATGAACGCGGGAATCAGGGATATCCTGATTATATCCACTCCGGACGACACACCAAGATTTGAAGCTCTTTTGGGAGACGGCCACCAGTTCGGCATTGAGCTGAGCTATGCGGTACAGCCAAGCCCGGACGGACTGGCCCAGGCATTTATCATCGGTGAGGAATTTATTGGAAATGATTCCGTGGCAATGGTCCTGGGTGATAATATTTTCCACGGACAGGGGCTGACCAAGCGCCTGCGCGCCGCAGCGTCCAAGGAAAAGGGAGCCACGGTATTCGGTTACTATGTGGATGATCCGGAACGCTTCGGCATTGTGGAGTTTGACGGGGACGGCAAGGCTATTTCCATTGAGGAGAAGCCGGAGAAGCCCAAGTCCAACTACTGTGTCACCGGTCTTTATTTCTACGACAACCGGGTGGTGGAGTATGCGAAGAACTTAAAGCCCTCAGCCAGAGGCGAGCTGGAGATCACGGACTTAAACCGCATATACCTGGAGAAGGGGGAGCTGGATGTAATTCTCCTTGGACAGGGCTTTACATGGTTGGATACAGGAACCCATGAGTCTCTGGTGGAGGCCACCAACTTCGTTAAGACCGTGGAGACACACCAGCACCGCAAGATTGCCTGCCTGGAGGAGATTGCCTATCTCAGGGGCTGGATTACCAGGGAACAGGTTATGGAGACCTATGAGATTCTTAAAAAGAACCAGTACGGCAAGTATTTAAAGGACGTTCTGGACGGAAAGTATGTGGATAAGATACATCCACAGGATGTTTAACGGAGGAAAATATACATGAAAATCATTGTAACCGGCGGAGCCGGCTTTATCGGCAGCAACTTTGTACACCACATGGTAAATAAATACCCGGATTATGAAATCATCAACCTGGACCTGCTGACCTATGCGGGCAACCTGGAAAACTTAAAGCCGGTAGAGGACAAGCCTAATTACAAATTTGTAAAGGGCGACATTGCCGACCGGAAATTTATATTTGAACTGTTTGAGAAGGAAAAGCCGGACGTGGTGGTAAACTTTGCGGCCGAGAGCCATGTGGACCGCTCCATTACAGACCCGGAGGCCTTTGTCAGGACCAATGTCATGGGAACCACAACCCTTCTGGATGCCTGCCGCACCTACGGCATCAAGCGCTACCATCAGGTTTCCACTGATGAGGTGTACGGCGACCTGCCTCTTGACAGACCGGACCTTTTCTTTACAGAGGAAACGCCCCTGCACACCTCCAGCCCTTATTCCTCATCCAAGGCAAGCGCTGATTTGTTCGTGCTGGCGTACCACAGGACCTACGGCCTGCCGGTGACCGTGTCCAGGTGTTCCAACAACTACGGCCCTTATCATTTCCCGGAGAAGCTGATTCCCCTTATTATCAGCCGCGCCCTGGCAGATGAGGAGCTTCCTGTATACGGTACAGGGGAGAACGTGCGGGACTGGCTCCATGTGGCGGATCACTGCCAGGCCATTGACCTGGTTATCCACAGGGGACGCGAGGGGGAAGTCTATAACATCGGCGGGCATAATGAGCGCACCAACCTGGAAGTGGTAAAGACCATTCTGAAGGCACTTGATAAGCCTGAGAGCCTGATTAAGTTCGTGACAGACCGTCCTGGCCATGACATGCGCTATGCCATTGACCCGACCAAGATAGAAACAGAGCTGGGATGGAAGCCAACGTATAATTTTGATACAGGAATTGAGCAGACCATCCGGTGGTACCTGGACAACCAGGACTGGTGGAAGAATATACTGAGCGGCGAGTACAGCAATTATTTCGATAAGATGTACGGCAGCCGCCTGTAGGTAAACATGTGGCTGACGGAGGAGGGAAATGCCCCGGAGCACGTTTGAGAGACGTGTCCGTTTCGGGAATTCCTGTCCTTCGCCGGCCATTATTAAGAACGGAGGTAAATGGATTATGAAAGTTCTGGTAACAGGTGTAAAAGGCCAGCTGGGCCATGACGTGATGAATGAACTGGCCCTTCGCGGCATTGAGGGATCCGGCGTGGACGTGGAGGAAATGGATATCACGGACCGCACAGCGTGTGAAACTGTGATTTCTCAGGAAAAACCAGACGCAGTTATCCACTGTGCAGCATATACTGCAGTAGATGCTGCAGAAGATAACCTGGAACTATGCCGTAAAATCAATGCTGAGGGGACACGCAATATCGCCAGGGTCTGCAAGGCCATGGATATCAAGATGATGTACATCAGCACGGACTATGTGTTTAATGGCGGCGGTGAACGGCCATGGGAGCCCGATGATCACAGAGAACCCCTTAATGTGTACGGACTGACAAAGTATGAGGGCGAGATTGCGGTGGAGCAGAATGTGCAGAAGTATTTCATTGTGCGTATCGCGTGGGTATTTGGCGTCAACGGCAAGAACTTCATTAAGACCATGCTCCGTCTGGGGAAGGAGAAGGGGGCTGTATCCGTTGTAAATGACCAGATTGGTTCCCCCACATATACCTACGACCTGGCCCGCCTTCTGGTGGATATGATTCAGACAGACAAGTACGGGCGCTACCATGCCACCAACGAGGGGCTGTGCAGCTGGTATGAGTTTGCGTGTGAGATATTCCGCCAGGCCGGCATGGATGAGGTGAAGGTGACTCCTGTGGATTCAGATGGTTTCCCTGCCAAGGCAAAGCGGCCCTCCAACAGCCGTATGAGTAAGGAAAAGCTGACGGAGAACGGCTTTGAACGTTTGCCCTCATGGCAGAATGCGCTGGAGCGTTACCTGAAGGCTCTTAAGGAAAACGGGATGGCATAAACCGGGGCGGACCGGCTGCGGCAAAGGCATGTAACGGGGGCTTTAATAACAAGACAGGGAGGAATTAATAACAATGGGAAAATATTTTGGGACAGACGGCTTCCGCGGTGAGGCCAATGTGGACCTGACCGTGGAGCACGCCTACAAGGTAGGCCGTTTCCTGGGCTGGTACTATGGACAGAAGACGCCGGATGAGCGCTGCAGGGTGGTTATCGGAAAGGATACCAGACGCAGCAGCTACATGTTTGAATATTCCCTGGTGGCGGGGCTGACAGCCTCAGGCGCGGACGTATATCTGCTGCATGTCACCACCACTCCCAGCGTGTCCTATGTGGTGCGCACAGAGGGATTTAACTGCGGAATCATGATTTCTGCCAGCCATAATCCATTTTACGACAACGGCATCAAGGTCATCAACGAGAAGGGCGAGAAGCTAGAAGAGTCCGTTATCCTGGAGGTTGAGAAATATCTCGATGGGGAGATGGGAGAGATCCCGCTGGCAAAAAGGGAACATATTGGCAGGACCGTGGACTTTGCAGCTGGCCGGAACCGCTATATCGGATACCTTATATCCATTGCCACCCGTTCTTTCAAGAACATGAAGGTGGCCCTGGACTGTTCCAACGGAAGCGCGTCCGCCATTGCCAAAAACGTGTTTGACGCCCTGGGGGCGGAGACACATGTGATGAACAATGGGCCCAACGGACTGAACATCAATACGGACTGCGGCTCCACCCATATCGAACATCTCCAGAAGTTTGTGACAGATGAGAAATGTGACCTGGGGTTTGCCTATGACGGAGATGCGGACCGGTGCATTGCGGTTGATAAGAATGGCCGCGTGGTGGACGGGGACAGCATCATGTATATCTGCGGCAAATACATGAAGGAGCAGGGAAGTTTGTTCAATAATACGGTGGTCACCACCATCATGTCCAATTTCGGATTATATAAGGCATTTGACCGGGAAGGCATTGCCTATGTGAAGACGGCGGTGGGGGACAAATATGTGTATGAGAACATGGCCGCCACCGGGCACTGTCTGGGCGGAGAGCAGTCCGGTCATATTATATTCAGCAAACATGCCACCACGGGAGACGGAATCCTTACCTCCTTAAAGGTGATGGAGGTGGTGCTGGAGAAAAAGCAGCCCCTTGATAAGCTGGCTTCTGAGGTGGAGATTTATCCTCAGGTCCTTAAGAATGTGCGGGTAAAGGATAAAAAGACAGCCCAGGACGATGAGGCAGTGCAGGCTGAGGTTGCCAGGGTGACCCGGAGCCTGGGCAGCGACGGAAGAATCCTGCTGCGCCAGTCAGGAACCGAGCCGGTGGTACGCGTCATGGTGGAGGCGCCTGATATCCAGACCTGCGAGACATATGTGGACCAGGTAATCCAGGTTATGAAGGACCGGGGGCATTGTATTTAGGGCCGTATGCAAGGTGTTGCGAACCATTCCCTGAAAATGGAAGAGGGAGTCTTGGAGTACATTTTATGAAACAGAGGAATAAAAGCCATAACTATTGAGAATAGTCAACCGGCGACTCCTTATTGTCAGTTATTTTGAAATGTGCTATAATTAGATAACGTTGCTAAGAGGACAACAGAAATCCCGGAGCGCCGTGCTCCGGGATTTCTGCATTTACCGTATGGCCCTGACAGGGGCGCGGGTCCTTGCAGCCAGCGATTTTCAGAGCAAAGGAATGATGTGAAATGGGGCTGAACCAGTAAGAGTCGTGCTGTTCATCATCCGTCATTACGGTGTTATTGAGCGACTGCCCGGAATGGGCTGAGGACACAAGTGAAGTTTCAAAACAGGAGTGAAGATACAAATATCACCTTAAAGTGGAACAGGACACCGTATGAAGTGAGATTGGAATATGGACGGAACCAGGCGTTTTCAGGCGCCTGAAATCAGATGAACAGAATGGAGGAATGAGTTATGTTAAATTATCAAAGATATAAGAGGGTCCCTGTGGTGGATTTCCCGGAGCGCACATGGCCGAATAAGGAGATTATGAAGGCTCCCATATGGTGCAGCGTGGACTTAAGGGACGGCAACCAGGCCCTTGTGGAGCCTATGGTGGTGGAGGAGAAGGTGGAGATGTTCAACCTTCTTGTGAAGCTGGGCTTTAAGGAGATCGAGGTTGGCTTTCCTGCCGCATCACAGATTGAGTATGATTTCTTACGCACCCTGGTAGAGCGCAAGCTCATCCCGGATGACGTGGAGGTCCAGGTGCTGGTGCAGTGCCGCGAGCATCTGATTAAGAGGACCTTTGAGGCCCTTGAAGGCGTTAAGAAGGCCATTGTACATATCTACAATTCCACATCCACCTTACAGAGGGATGTGGTGTTCCATAAGGACAGGGAAGATATAAAGGACATAGCCGTCATAGGAACCAAGATGGTCCAGCGGTATATGGCTGACTGCGATACCCAGATTCGTCTGGAGTATTCCCCTGAGAGCTTTACCGGCACAGAGCTGGATTTTGCCCTTGATATCTGTACAGCGGTGCAGGAGACCTGGGGCGCCACCAGGGAAAATCCCATTATCATTAATCTCCCGTCCACAGTGGAGATGACCACCCCTAATGTGTATGCGGACCAGATCGAATGGATGAATACACATTTTAAGAACAGGGAAAGCATTATATTAAGCATCCATCCCCACAATGACAGGGGAGAGGGCGTGGCTTCCACAGAACTGGCCCTCCTTGCAGGAGCCGACAGGGTGGAGGGTACTCTTTTCGGCAACGGGGAGCGTACCGGTAATGTGGACATACTGACAGTTGCATATAATATGTTCTCACAGGGAATCAACCCTGAACTTAACATTGAGAATATCCGTGAGATTGCAGATGTATGTGAGCGCTGCACCAAGATGGATATTCCGCCCAGACATCCCTATGCCGGCAAGCTGGTGTTCACTGCATTTTCCGGTTCCCATCAGGATGCCATCAACAAGGGTATGCAGGCCCTTCATGAGAGAAACGGACAGTACTGGGAGGTTCCGTATCTTCCTATCGATCCCAGCGATATCGGCAGGGAATACGAGCCAATCGTGCGTATCAACAGCCAGTCCGGAAAGGGCGGCGTGGCCTTTGTCATGGATACCTTCTATGGCTTCAAGCTGCCAAAGGGTATGCACAAGGAATTCGCAGATGTCATCCAGAAGATTTCCGAGCAGCAGGGTGAGGTTGCACCTGAGCAGATCATGGAGGAATTCAAGAAGAACTACCTGGAGCGCAAGGAACCCATGCACTTCAGAAAATGCCGCATAACCGATACGGAGACAGGAGACGGCGAGTTTGCAACACTGGCTAAGGTGACTTACTCAGATCACGGTATTGAGAAGACATTTGAGGGCGTTGGAAACGGACCTATTGATGCTGTTCAGAGAGGCATGGAGGATGCCCTCGGCATCCAGATTAAGGTTCTGGACTACAGCGAGCACGCATTGGCATCCGGTTCCGGTGCAGAGGCTGCTTCCTACATCCATCTGGTAGACCAGGTGACAGGCAAGGCCACTTACGGCGTGGGTATCAGCTCCAACATCACAAGGGCTTCCCTTCGCGGCATATTCAGTGCTGTGAACAGACTGTTCTATTAATTGGCAGCTGATATTGGGTATGTTATATTGGATGTAATGGTATTAAATCAATTAAAGGACCGGCCTTTTGGGGCCGGTCCTTTTTGCGTTGTTTTGTGCTTAACCTGTCTACGGCAGGTTTGCGCCAGTCTCTGGGAGCATCGTCATATGACTGCCTGTTACTGCCCGGACTGGTCAAATTCCAGATTGTCAAAGGATGACGCGGAGCAGATTCCGGACGGGTCATCCATGTACTCCAGGGCCACTTTGTCTCCTGGCTGGGTCAGGGCCAGCTCGTTACTCAGGTCATAGGACACGGTGAAGATATAGTCCTGTTTTTCCTCCAGTATCAGTTTATAGGTGACAGTATTGTCTATGGTTTCGCTGGCAATGCGCAGGACAGTGCCCTCCTCCTTGGAAAGGGTCTGGCCGGTGGTAATGTTCACTCCGGCGTTTCCCCGCACCTGGCGGAAATTGCGCAGGGCGCTGTCAATGGTCTCTCCGGTTCCCACATTGGTATAGTTGGAGACAGACACAAAGGCGTACTGTTTAATCAGGCCCGCATTATCCTTTAAGGTCATGAAGTAGGTGGGCTGTCCGTCCAGATTGATAATCATTGGGAAGGAGGCCCGGTAGCCAAACTGCTGGACTTTTCCTTCCGCAGAGCTCTGGGCTGCCATTTCAGTTGCGCCGCTCATCTGGTAGATGTTGGATTCCTTGGTCACCATGTCCACCAGTATGAAGCCAATGGCTGATTCATCGGATCCCACGCTGGTTAGGCCTGTGAACAGGTAACAGCGGGCGCCGTTATAGATGATGATATCACCCTGGCTGGGGCGGAATTTGTCCTGGTTGGAGAAGTTGAAAATGCCGTGCACATAGACACCCTGGTTCTGTATCTGCTGCATTACAAAATTCTCAGGCTGTACGCGGTCCACCCAATCCGGCAGTGTGGCGATGGTATAATGGGTGGTCTCTCCTGTGGTGGCATTGACCGTCAGCACTCCGTCGGCCTCCGGCAGGTTAAAGAGCCAGCGGTTTTGATAGGAGGTAATGACCCAGTAAGGAACGCCGTCATCATCCAGCTCAAAGGAATAGTCCGTAAGACCTTTAAAGAGTCCGCCGCCAAAGAAGCGCACATGGCGGTTTAAGTCGTCTAACAGGTAGGCGTTGGCCTGGTATTTGATTTTATAGTCTGTTACCAGGGTTACGTCGCTGACATCACTGGCCGACACCACGATATAACCCGCGGAGCCGTCCATGTTTTTAAGCCATTTGAAGAAGCCGGAATGCTCCAGGGGAACGACCCATACCAGTTTTCCGTCTACCTTCTGGATGACAGGGGTACCCAGGATGACCTGGCTTCCCAGGCCGGGATTTTCTCCCACCTTTTTATCGGCCAGCTCTCTTGCCAGACTCTTGTCCACGATTGGAAGCTGGTCCAAAGCAAGGGGCTGTACCGTATCCGTGAATTCTGATACGGCCGGGACGCCTAACTGGTCCCTGTAGGCCTTGTAATTAAAAAGGGGCATGGACAGGATGGAAACGCCAAAATACAGTACCCAAAGGATGGCGAGAAGGACGAAGCCCCTTTTATAACCCCTTACACTTTTGTCAATGCTGATCTGCGGGCGGCCGTATTCATTGGCACCTACCCGGACACTGCCCAGGGCTACGAAAAAGTTCAGCACCACATAGCAGCTGATGATAAAGCACCATGAAAATGCCCCATCCGGATACAGGGGATTCAGATTGGGCCCCTGGAAAATGATCAAAATAAAAAAGATGGCGGTAAGCGCCAGGTTTAACAAGAATTGTGTTTTTTTCTTCATAAAATCCTCCATTTCTTAACATCTTTTTAGCAGAAGTCTTATAGAGCATTATATATCATGTGGAAATAAATACAAGGGGGAAAAGCTGGTGGCTTCATAAAGAATGTGTGAAGAAAATACTTTGCAAACCAATCCCCCGGTGATAAGATAAATAGATAGATTAATATAAGGAAGGAATGAAGGCATGCCGTTCAGCAGAAAGAAACCGGAAATACAGGGAGGATTAAGCGGTACCGCCCTGAAATATATTGCCATGACCACCATGCTGGCGGACCATATCGGAGCTGTGCTGCTGGAACGGATTGTATATTACCGGGGGAACCTGGAACAGGTCGCCATGCTCATGACATCCCAATGGGGGGATACCCTTTATTGGCTGTGGCGGATGCTCAGAACAGTGGGGAGGATTGCATTTCCCATTTACTGCTTTTTACTGGTGGAGGGATTCCTTCATACAAGGGACTGGCGCAGATACTGGCTCAGGATGGCTGCGTTTGCGCTTATCTCAGAAATTCCTTTCCGCCTGGCTGTGTGGAATACGTGGGCCGGGGGAAGCAGCAACGTTTACGTTGAGCTGGCAATCGGGCTGCTGGTGCTCCGGGGCCTGAAACAGAGCGAGGGCTTAACGCAGCCGCGCCGCGCCGCCGGGATGGCTGCCGTAATCGGAGGCGGATGTCTGGCCGCTGTGTTTTTGAAGGCGGATTACGACATGGATGGGATTCTGATTATTTCATTGTTTTATCTCCTGCGGGAGAAGCGCATTGTCCAGGTGATGTCCGGCGGTATCCTGTCTTTACTGGAATCCTGGAATATGTGTTATGGGGCAGGGATTCTGTCTGCTGTTCCCCTGTATTTTTACAACGGAAAAAAGGGACAGGCTCCATGGAAATACGCCTTCTATTGGTTTTACCCGCTGCATTTAATGGTACTGTTTTTCATACGGCTGTATGTGGTAGGAATTCCTCTCGGATAATTCCGGGGCATGCCGGTTTAAAACGGACAAAACTGTTTTGGTTTGCGCAGGGGATTATCCGGCAGACCCATTATAAAAAGAGATGTATGAGGTTTATATGGCTAAGACAAAATATAATGAGATTTATATGGCGCTCCGGGAAAAGATGGAGGATGGGACCTACGGGTTCCAGGAACTGCTGCCCTCGGAAAATACCCTGGTAAAGGAGTTTGACTGTTCAAGGAATACCATCCGCCGGGCCATCGGGCAGCTGGCGTCGGAAGGATACGTGCAGAGTATCCACGGCAAGGGAGTGAGAATCATTTACCAGCCCGGACAGCAGCAGTCGGAGTTCATACTGGGCGGCATAGAGAGTCTGAAGGAAGCAGTGGCCAGGAACAGGAAGAACTATACCACCAGGGTGGTCTGTTTTGCGGAGCTGACAGTGGATGAGACCATACAAAGGAGGACCACCTTTCCTGTGGGAGCCCAGATTTATTATATCCAGCGTGTGCGCTGCATTGAAGGGGAAGCCTTAATCATTGACCATAACTATTTCTTAAAGGATGTGGTACGGGACCTGACCCCGGAGATCGCGGAGCGTTCCATCTATGAATATATGGAAAAGGACCTGGGTGAAAGCATTGTGACTACCAAGAGGAAAATGACCGTGGAGCGCGTCAACCAGATTGATGAAACGTATCTGGATTTAAAGGATTATAATTGTATGGCAGTGGTGAGCAGCATGACCTATAACAAGGACGGAGTCATGTTTGAGTTCACCCAGTCCAGGCACAGACCGGACCGGTTCGTATTTTACGATCTGGCCCATCGGACAAAGTAAGTAAATCAAGGCATCGGAGAACAGGGAGCTTCAGGCAAATGTTCGTCCGGTGCTTTTTAGGTACAGAATGTGAAAAACACCGGAAAAAATCAAAATCATCATTGACAAACTTGTTTAAACAAGATATAATCCCAATATAAGGAACTTGTTTAAACAAGATGTTGTTTCGTGGTCAGATTCATAGGAGGTATTGAACGTGGGAAAGTTTACCGGGGATTCAAAGAAACTGTTGGATTATGTGGGCGGCAGGGAGAATATTGCAGCCGTATCACACTGTGTTACCAGGATGCGCTTTGTGTTAAACGATCCGTCCAAGGCGGATACAGAGGCCATCGAAAGCCTGTCCTCTGCCAAGGGTACATTCACCCAGGCAGGGCAGTTCCAGGTCATAATCGGCAATGAGGTGAGCACCTTTTACAATGATTTTGCGGAGGTGGCAGGCATAGAGGGAGTCTCCAAGGAGGCGGTGAAGAAGGCTGCCATGCAGAACCAGACCCTTATCCAGAGAATCATGAGCAGTCTGGCAGAGATATTTGCTCCCTTGATTCCGGCCATCATTGTAGGCGGTCTGATTCTGGGATTCCGCAATATCATCGGGGAGATTGCCCTGTTTGACGGCGGCACTAAGACGCTGACCCAGATATCTGTATTCTGGGCTGGCATCAACAGCTTCCTGTGGCTTATCGGCGAGGCCGTATTCCATTTCCTGCCTGTGTGCATTGTCTGGTCCATCACCAAGAAGATGGGAACGACCCAGGCCCTGGGAATCGTTCTGGGAATCACCCTGGTGTCGCCCCAGCTGTTAAATGCGTACAGTGTTGCCACCACGGCGGCGGCAGAGATACCAAAGTGGAATTTCGGACTCTTCCAGGTGGATATGATTGGATATCAGGCCCAGGTGCTTCCGGCTGTGCTGGCCGGCTTTACCCTGGTGTACCTGGAGCGGTTCTTCAGAAAAATATGTCCTGCCATGATTTCCATGATTGTGGTCCCCTTCTGCTCCCTGCTGATATCCGTGGCAGTGGCCCACGGCATCCTTGGACCCATTGGCTGGAAGATTGGCGCCGTGATTTCAGACTGTGTGAACGCGGGCCTGACATCCCCCTTTAAGGGCGTGTTTGCCGGTATCTTTGGTTTTTTCTATGCACCCCTTGTAATCACAGGACTGCATCATATGAGCAATGCCATTGACCTTCAGCTGATAGCTGACTTTGGAGGCACCACCCTGTGGCCCATGATTGCCCTGTCCAATATCGCCCAGGGATCCGCTGTACTGGCCATGATACTTCTCCAGAAGAATGACGCCAAGGCAAAGGAAGTATCCGTACCCGCCTGCATTTCCTGTTACCTGGGCGTAACAGAACCAGCCATGTTTGGTGTGAATCTGAAATACGGTTTTCCATTTATCTGCGGAATGGCCGGATCGGCAGTGGGCGCGGTGCTGTCTGTTGTCAGCGGAATTAAGGCCAATGCCATTGGTGTGGGAGGCATACCGGGCATCCTGTCTATCCAGCCCCAGTACATGGGACTCTTCGCGGCTGCCATGGGACTGGTAATCCTGATTCCGTTCTGCCTGACCTATGCCATAGGAAGGAAGAAGGGGATAGGCGGCGGCCGGGAGAACCAAAATGAGGCCAGCCGGGAGAACCGGAGTGAGGCCGGCCATGAAGCCAGCCGGGAGGAAGGGAAAGACTCTGCAAGCCAGCCGATCAGGGAATTAAAAGCATATGTATCCGGTGAAGTTATCCCCATGGAAGATGTTCCTGACCAGGTGTTTGCATCCAGGGCACTGGGGGACGGGGTGGCCATTAAACCGGAAGACGGCGTTTTGAGGGCGCCGGCTGACGCCATGGTGGCTGTTGTCATGGAAGAAAGCCTGCATGCCTGCGGACTGGTTCTGGATAACGGCATGGAACTGCTGTTACACATAGGGCTGGATACAGTGGAGATGAAGGGAGACGGTTTCAGGGCCTTTGTAAAGCCCGGGGACAGGGTCAGAGCAGGAGAGGAACTGATTGCATTTGACCGTGAGAAGATTGCCGGGGCAGGGCACAGTGAAATGGTCATCATGGTCCTTACCAATCCCGGAAATTCAGGAGCTATAAGCTGGCAGACCGGACGAAGGGTAAGGGCTTTGGCGGATACGGTGGCCAGGATAGATTGAGTCATATAACGGGGCAGATGTGTCGGAGCAGATATGACGGAGCAGTTATGAAGGAGGAACCATTTATGGGACATTTTAAGGACAGTACGGTTTACCAGATTTATACCAAGTCCTTTCAGGATACAACAGGAAACGGCCTGGGCGACATACGCGGAGTCATAAGCAGGCTGGACTATTTAAAGGAGCTGGGAATTGATTATATCTGGCTGACACCGTTTTTTAGCTCCCCTCTCAATGATAACGGGTACGATGTGGCTGACTACCGGGCAGTTGACCCTGTATTTGGCACCATGGAGGATGTGGAGGAACTGATCCGGGAAGCGGACATAAGGGGCATGGGATGCATGTTTGATATGGTATTTAACCACACATCCACGGAACACCCATGGTTTAAGAAGGCGCTTGAGGGCAATCCGGAGTACATGGATTATTATATCTTCAGGGAAGGGAGCCCGGACGCGCCGCCTACCAACTGGCAGTCCAAATTCGGGGGAAATGCCTGGGAGTATGTACCCCGTCTGAAAAAATGGTATCTCCACCTGTTCGATGTAAGCCAGGCCGACTTAAACTGGGATAATCCCAGGGTGCGCCAGGAGCTTAAGGAGGTAATCCTGTTCTGGAAGGCAAAGGGAGTGAAGGGATTCCGGTTCGACGTGGTGAATCTGATATCCAAACCGGATATTTTTGAGGATGATCATAAAGGGGATGGCCGCCGCTTCTATACCGACGGGCCCAGGGTACATGAGTATCTCCAGGAGCTGGTGGGGGATACGGGCATAGAGGACATGGTGACAGTGGGAGAGATGTCCTCCACCACCCTGGATAACTGTATCCGCTACAGCAGGCCGGAGGACCGGGAGTTATCCATGTGCTTTAACTTCCATCACCTGAAGGTGGATTACAGGGACGGGGATAAGTGGAAACTGATGGAGCCTGACCTGGTCCGGCTTAAACAGCTGTTCATGGAGTGGCAGGAAGGCATGGAGCGGGAAAACGGCTGGAATGCCGTGTTCTGGTGCAACCACGACCAGCCCAGAGCCATATCACGGTTCGGGGATGACGGCCGATACTGGAAGGAATCTGCCAAAATGCTGGCAACGGTCATCCACATGTTCCGCGGCACGCCGTATGTGTACCAGGGGGAAGAACTGGGAATGACCAACCCGCATTACGTGGATATTTCCCAGTACCGGGATGTTGAAAGCATCAACTATTACCGTATCCTGACAGAGCAGGGAATCACCGGGGAGGAAGCGCTGAAGGTGCTGGCTGCCCGTTCCAGAGATAACGGCCGGACGCCCATGCAGTGGGACGGCAGCCGATATGCCGGATTTTCACAGGGGGAGCCGTGGATAGGCATACCGGAGAACCATTCTTACATCAATGCCCAGGCAGAGGCAGCGGATTCCGGCTCCATTTTGAATTATTACAAGAGGCTGATTGCCCTGAGGAAAGAATATAAAGTCATATCAGAAGGGGAGATTGAATTCATATACAGGGAGCATCCTCAGGTGCTGGCGTACAGGCGCAGCTGCCAGGGGCAGGAGCTTGTGGTGCTGGCCAACATGAAGGCCTCTGCTGCGGATTTGGGAAAAAAGCCGGAGCTTGAGGGCTATAGGCAGCTGATAGGCAACTACGCCGGAGCGGAATGTGAACAGACATTGGAACGGCTGAAACCTTATGAATGCAGGGTATATATTAGGACGCTGTGATACTAAGAGGCGGATACACGGGTGCGGTATTGCAGAGGCAGTGTTTTGTTATTTACTTGTCATGTCAGGGTAGTTTTGTGTATAATAGAGGAGAAGCGGCGAAATGGGACGCACAGAGGGCGGAAGATAATTCCGCCCTGAGAAAGGAATGGCCTCTATGCAGGATTACTTTACGGATAAAGGGAAGACAGACATTCTGCGCAGCACCCGCACGGGACTGTGGGAAATTATACTCCGCCAGGGCAGGGAGCCTGTCATGCACGCGGACAGTGTCATGCTGGAACTTCTGGGGCTGGACGCAGCGCCGGAACCAGAGGAGTGCTACCAGGTATGGTATAACAGAATCCAGGATGAATACAAGGGAGCTGTGCAGGAGACAGTGTCCAAGGCGATTGCCAGTACCCGGGCAGAGGTGCAGGAGGTCCAGTATAAATGGAACCATCCCCTTTGGGGGCCCATATCCGTGCGGTGCGGCGGCATGAAGGACCAGGAATGGGAGGATGGAATCCGCCTGCGGGGATACCACCAGAACATCACGGATACCATCATGTTCCAGCAGGAATATGATGCGGTCATCCAGACCCTGAGCGGGCGCTACCGGGGAATCCTGCTGTGCGATTTAAGGGACGGCTCCTATAAGATAATCAAGGCCGCGGAGGATTTAAAGGATAATCTGACGAAATATACGGATTTCAGGGAATTTCTCCGCGGATATTCACGGTCCTGCATCAGACCGGAATTCAGAAACAGGATTGAGCGGCTTGCGGAATATGGATATATGCGGGAGCAGTTCCGGTCAGGGGAAAAGCAGATAGAGGAATTGTACCGTATCCGAAGCGGAAGCTGGCAGCGGGTTATGGCCATACCGTTTGCGCCTGAATCTGATTTAAAAGCCAGAGCGATCCTGGCATTTGACATACAGGACGGCGAGGTGGAGAAACGGATGGACGAGGTTACGGCCAAGGTGGCTGTATCCACGATTTATACCCTGGTCCTGAGCCTGGACCCGGCCACCCAGGAGTACAGCTGCCTCCATTATATGGGAGACCGGCTGAAGATAGCGCCTAAGGGAATGCTCAGCGATTTACTCAGCCAGGTGATGCCGTCCCTGCCCCGGGAGGACAAGGAGAGGCTTGAACAGATCTGTTCTCCTGACAGCTACAGGGACACAGAATCCCTGGAGGGCATTCTGAGAATCCGGGACCGGGACCGGAAGCTTCATTATTACCGTTACTATGGGGTTCCCATCCATATGGAACTGGGCGACCGGATTCTCATAACAGGGCGGAATATTGATGCCAGGCAGGAGGTGGAGCTGCGGGAGAGCGTGCTGACCAACCTGTGCCAGTGCTACTATTCCATCTATCTGTTTGATTTGGAGCACGATATAGAGGAGGCAATCTGGCAGGAGGAAATCATTCGCAGGCGCCAGGAATTTCCCAAGGGTTCCATGGCTGTGTATTATGAGAAATTCGTCCGCTGTCATGTCTACGAGGAGGACCAGGAAAAGATGCGGCGGGTTGGAAGCCCGGAGTTTCTGAGGACGAACCTTACACCGGAGCAGCCGGTGTACGATGTGGATTTCCGCCGGGTATATCCGGACGGCATAAGATGGGTCAGGTCCAGGTTCAGCATTGCGGAGACCGCAGACGGCGTTGTCACCAAGGTCATTTTCGCCAATATGGGCATTGATGAGCAGAAGCGCAAGGAGCTGGAGGAGGAAGCTGAGAATAAGAAAAGCCTGTTTGCAGCATACGAATCAGCCACCATGGCCAATGAGGCCAAAAGTAATTTCCTGGCCCGGATGTCCCATGACATACGCACGCCCATGAACGCAATCATAGGGATGACGGCACTTGCAGCATCCCACACAGACCAGCCGGAGCGGGTAAGGGACTGCCTGGAAAAAATCAGCATCTCCAGCAGCCATCTGCTGTCCCTGATTAATGAGATACTGGATATGTCCAGAATCGAGAAGGGGAAGCTGGAGCTTTTGGAGGAACCCTTTCATCTGGAAACCATGCTGGATAACATATACTCCATCATCAAGCCCACTGCCATGGAGAAAAACCATGACATAACCTTCATCCGTAAGGGCGTGATCCATGAGTCGCTCATAGGGGACGCCAACCGGGTGAAGCAGGTGCTTTTAAACCTGATTACCAACGCGGTGAAATACACGCCGGACAACGGAATCATCCGCGTGACGACCGAGGAAGTCCCCATGGGGAAAGCGGGCTGGGCCTGCTACCGGTTTGTGGTGGAGGACAACGGCATCGGCATGTCAGAGGAATATATGAAGCAGGTGTTTGAACCATTTTCCAGGGCCGGCGTGCCTGTGGTGCAGGAGCAGCAGGGAACCGGCCTGGGCATGTCCATTGCCCAGGGCATAGTGTCCACCATGCAGGGGGACATACATGTTGAGAGCCGGGAGGGAGAGGGAAGCTGTTTTACAGTTACCCTGAATTTCAGAATCCAGGGAAAGGAACAGGAAAGGGCAGGAGGTATGAGAGACTGCATCCGGGACGATGACATGGACTGCTCTTCCCTGGCGGGAAGGCGGATTCTCCTGGTGGAGGACAATGCCCTTAACATGGAAATCGCCAAGGCCATACTCTGTGAACACGGCCTGGAAGTGGATGGGGCAGAAAACGGACAGGAAGCATATGAGCGCTTCACCTCCTCAGCACCAGGCACATATGAGGCAGTGCTCATGGACCTGCAGATGCCGGTGATGGACGGCTGCACTGCAGCCCGCATGATCCGGGCAAGCAGCCACCCCCAGGCCCGAACCATTCCCATTATTGCCCTGACTGCCAATGCCTTTGCCGAGGATGTGGCAAAGGCACTGACCAGCGGAATGAATTACCACATAGCAAAACCCATTGATTTTCACCAGCTGTTTCATGCGCTGAAACAATTCATGACCACCAGTTAACCGGGCGCGGAACAAAGACATGGCATCCAGTCTTTATAAAAGAGGGATGTCGTTGTCTGTGTTCCGCGTTTTTGTGTACGTCTGTTTATGTTTCACGGTTCCCTGCCGGTCCGGGACCTTGCGGAGGCGGCAGGGGACATAATCCATTTACATTTCCGGTGAAACATAGTACAATTGTGAAAGCAAAGAGAGCGAGAAGCAAAGGAGCATATCCGGATATGAAAAAATATGATTATATATTAGTGGGAAGCGGTCTGTATGCAGGCGTGTTTGCCTGGTACGCCAGAAAGAACAAAAAGCGCTGTCTGGTGGTGGAGAAGAGGAACCACATAGGCGGAAACGTGTACTGTGAGGACGTGGAAGGCATCCATGTGCATAAGTACGGTGCCCATATCTTTCATACGGGTAACCGGAAGGTGTGGGAATTTGTGAATTCCCTGGCGGAGTTTAACCGCTATACCAACAGCCCGGTGGCTAATTATAAGGGCCAGATGTACAACATGCCGTTTAATATGAATACCTTCAGCCGCATGTGGGGCATATCCACACCGGATGAGGCGAAGGCTATCATCGAGAAGCAGAGGGCGGAGATTACAGGCGAGCCGAAGAACCTGGAGGAACAGGCCATCCGTCTGGTGGGAAGGGAACTGTACGAGAAATTAATTAAAGGGTATACGGAAAAGCAGTGGGGCAGGGACTGCAAGGAGCTTCCGGCCTTTATCATCAAACGTATCCCTGTGCGGTATATTTATGACAACAATTATTTCAATGATCCCTATCAGGGAATTCCCATAGGGGGATATAATGTCATAGTGGAGAAGCTGTTTGAGGGCTGTGATATAGAGACTTCGGCGGATTACCTGGAAAACAGGGAGCACTATGACAGCCTGGGAGAGACCGTGGTATACACAGGCACCATTGACGCATTTTACGGCTACCGGTTCGGCAAGCTGGAGTACCGCAGCCTGCGTTTTGAGTCCCAGGTGCTGGACCGGGAAAACCACCAGGGAGTGGCGGTGGTGAATTACACGGACCGCGACACGCCCTATACCAGGGTAATCGAGCACAAGCATTTTGAGTTCGGCACACAGCCAAAGACAGTGATTACCAGGGAGTATCCGGTGAGCTGGCAGGAGGGCATGGAACCCTACTATCCGGTGAATGACCAGAAAAACCAGGAGCTGTACCAGCGGTATGAGGAACTGGCCAGGGCCGAATCCTATGTATTGTTTGGCGGCCGCCTGGGAGAATATAAGTACTACGACATGGACAAGGTAATCGAGTCTGCCATGAAAAGGGCAGAGGAGATTTTCGGATAAGACAGGACAAAGGACAGGAAGGATATACGGCAGATGACTAAGACACAGGACCGCCAGGTCTATCTGGATGTGGCAAAGGGCATGGGAATGCTGGGAGTGGTAGCCAGCCATTGTCTGGTGGAGACCAGCCTGGGCATACTCTCTGACTGGTACGGCTTCTTTATGCTGGCTGTTTTTTATGTCTATACAGGATGGCGGTATGCGCTGCGTTACGGGAAGGAAAGGACAGGCATATCCAGCCGGGAGATGGCAGGAAAAAGGCTTATATCCCTGGGAATTCCGTATGTGTGCTACAGCGTGCTGTTTATTTTCTCGCGGATATTCCTGGTGTGGCCCCAGCAGTATACCTTCCTGGTACTCATGTCCGACATCTATTATACAGGTACATTGGTGGGGTTAGAGACACTGTGGTTCCTTCCCAGTATGTTCATAGCGGAGCTGCTGTTTAACATGATATACGGCAGCCGCAGGAAAATGGGGATTGCAGCCTGTCTGGCCGGGGCGGCCAGTGTGTGCCTCATCCTCTACATCAATGGTTCCAGACAGGATACCACTCTGTGGCGCGTTATACATCTGCCGATTATGGTGTATATCAAGGGCCTGGTGGGCTTCCTGCTGGCCCTGGGGGGCGCATTTGCCTGTGACGCGTGGCAGAAGGCATCCATGTACTTAAAGGGCCGGGCCGGTTTGGCGGCTGCCTTTCTGCTCATGTGCGGGGGCATTGCCCTGACGGTTTTGATTCCGGGATGTGATTTTAATTTCCTGACCATGGAAAATCCGGTATCCTGGATTCTGACCGCCTGGTTTTCCTCTGCCACCATCCTGATGTTTGGGGAGCGGGTGTCTGCCTGCGGAGGCAGCTGGAAGGAATGGCGGATTTTCAGCCGGGTTCTTGTGCCGTTTTTTACATATTACGGAACACATTCCCTGACCGTTATGTGTACCCATCTGGTTCCGGTCATTGCATTTTTTAAGGTGGCGGCAGGCAGAATGATGTATCCGGGAGTATTAGGCAGTATGCCCTGGGATATCCTGCTTTTTGCCCTGGTGCTGGCAGTGGAGCCTGGGCTGGTGCGTCTGATTGAGACACGGCTGCCATGGATGAATGGAAGGAAGAAACGCTCAAAATGATTACGGTACTGATGGCTTCTTATAATGGAGGCAGATATATAAGGCAGCAGCTGGATTCCATACTGGCACAGGATGAGGAGGACGTCCGTATCCTGGTGTCGGATGACTGTTCCTCGGACGGCTCCAGGGAACTGCTGAAGGAATATGAGGCAAGCCGGGGGGACCGGGTGCTGGTGCTTTTACGGAAGGAGCCGTCCGGAGGAGCGGCTGTCCATTTCCTGAAGCTCCTTAAGCTGATGGCGGATGCAGCCCATGGTCCGGAGGAGCTGCCTCAGCCTGGGAGCCAGCTGTCAGAGTATGAGGTGACAAAAAGCCAGCTGGCATACCTGAGTCTTCTGGCCGGGGCGGATTATTTTATGCTGAGCGACCAGGACGATGTCTGGATGCCCCAAAAGGCGCGGATGCTGTCTGATAAGATGAAAGAGATGGAACGGAAGCCGGGCCGTGGCAATGTGCCCCTTTTGGTGCATTCAGACCTGACTGTGGCGGATGAGGCTTTGCGGCCCATTGCGGACAGCTTTTTCCGGTATCAGAAAATTTCCCCGGAACGCACCAGCCTGCCCCAGCTTCTGGTACAGAACAATGTGACCGGAGGCGCCGTGATGGTCAGCCGCAGTATGCTGCCTTATCTAAAGGAGATTCCCGGGGTCTGCCTTATGCACGATGCATGGCTGGCCCTTATCGCGTCCTGCTTTGGAGAGATAGGATGGGTGGACAGGCCCCTGTACTATTACAGGCAGCATGGCGGCAACACCCTGGGAGCTGAGAAGGGAGACAGCCTGGATTCTGTCAGGGCACGGGTAAAGGACGGAAGCAGCGCCAGAGAGAATTACAGGAGGATGTTTGGCCAGGCGGACAGCTTTTACCATATGTTTTACAGCCGTCTGAACCGGGAGCAGCAGGAAACGCTGGAGGCATTCATAAGACTGCCCCGCTGCAGCCGGCTGGGAAAAATGGGACTGATTGTGAAGTACGGCTTTACCAAGAACACGCTGGCCCGTACACTGGGGCAGATGCTGTTCATTGGGGACTGACCGGGAGCCTGTTTCAAAGGTGTGGCCTGAGGTGTCGGTCTGTCCGCGGTTCCATGAAGAAAGGAAGGAAAACAGGCATTGAATGAAAAACAGACAACGACAAAGGTCTTAAACGGCCTGTTTTGGAAGTTAATGGAAAATGGAGGCGCCCAGGGTGTCCAGTTCCTGGTTTCCATCATACTGGCGCGCCTGCTCTCGCCGGAAGAGTACGGTGTGGTGGGCGTCATACTTATATTTGTCACCATTGCCAATGTATTGGTTCAGAACGGCTTCAGCACTGCGCTGATTCAGAAGCGGAAGGTGGATGACACGGATTTTTCTTCGGTTTTCTTCTTTAACATGGCTGTATCCGCGGTCATTTACCTGGTCCTGTTCCTGGCGGCGCCCGGCATCGCATACTTTTACCGCAACCAGGAGATGACGGCTCTGGTGCGGGTGCTGGCCGTGGTCCTGTTTCCGGGAGGGGTAATCTCCATACAGAATGCCTATGTGTCCAGGAATATGGAGTTTAAGGGTTTGTTCATATCCTCCTTTGTGGCATCCATGATATCAGGGGCAATCAGCATTTTCCTGGCCTGCAGAGGGCTGGGGGTATGGGCCCTGGTATGGCAGCAGATTGCATATTACTTTTTTTACATGCTGATTCTGTTTATGAGCATCAGCTGGAAACCCCGCCTTTTGTTCAGTATTCTGCGGATTAAGACCATGTTCGCCTTTGGATGGAAGCTGCTGTGCGCCTCCCTTCTGGATACAGTATATAACAATATATACGGACTGGTGATTGGCAGGATTTACAATGAATCCATGCTGGGCAACTATAACCGGGGAGAGCAGTTTCCCAAGCTGATTGTCAGCAACCTGGGAGCCGCCATCCAGTCCGTTATGCTGCCTGTGCTGTCAGCCAGCCAGGACGAGCCGGAGCGTGTAAAGTCCATGCTGCGAAGGGCCATCACCGTCAGCTCCTATCTGGTGCTTCCCATGATGGCAGGCCTTATAGCAGTGGCCCGCCCCATGGTACTGCTGCTGTTGGGGGAAAAATGGCTGGCCTGCGTTCCCTTTCTTCAAATCATGTGTGTTGCCTATTCCTTCTGGCCCATTCACATTGCCAACCTTCAGGCGCTGAATGCCATGGGACGCAGCGATATATTCCTTAAATTGGAAATTGTAAAAAAGATGGTGGGCCTGGCAGTTCTGGCAGTGGGCATACGCTATAATCCCCTGGTGCTGGTGGCGCTTAAGGCTGCGGCGGATTTCCTGTGCACCTTCATCAACGCGTGGCCCAATAAGCGCCTTCTTAATTACAGCATAATAGAACAGTGGAAGGATATCATTCCGTCGGTGGCAGTCTCAATCCTTATGGCCGCGGCTGTCATGGCTGCGGGAAAATTTGTTCCTGGGGGATGGCTGGGCCTGGGAATGCAGATTCTCTTTGGCGCGGTTGTGTACATGCTGGCATCCTGGGTTCTGGGCCTGGAAGTGTTCCGGTATATCAGGGGCCTGGCAGTGGACAGGCTGCCCGGAAGAAAGTAAACAGGATGGGAACTGTCAGGAATCAATCAATCAGAATGAGGGATAACAAGTGGAGAGTAAGCAGGAGGAGCGAAAAATGAGGACAGTGGTTGTGACAGCCATAGGGTCGTTTTCGGCTGATATCGTCATCAAGAAATGCAGGGAAAATGGCATCCGGATCATAGGCTGCGACGTGTATCCCGGTGAGTGGATTGCGGACGCTGGGAATGTGGATGCGTTTTATCAGGTTCCATATGCATCGGACACAGACCATTATATTGAGACTATGTTGTCCATTTGCCGGAAGGAAGGGGCAAAGGCTGTCATCCCGCTGACGGACGCGGAGATCGATGTGTTCAACCTGCACCGCCGCGAATTCGGCGAAATAAATGTCGCCTTATGTATGTCGGACAAGGCATGTATCGGCCTGTGCCGCGACAAGATGGAGCTGTACCGTTTTCTGGAGGAGCACATGGAGGGAACCGTGATTCCCACTGTGCGCCTGGAGGATGCGGATTTGGATGAAATCAGCTACCCGGCTGTGTGCAAGCCCTGCAACGGAAGGAGCAGCCAGGGCCTTAGGTTTGTGGGATCCCGCCGTGAGATGGAAGGGTTCCTGGGGGAAACCGATCCGGCAGGTTATATTGTCCAGCCCATGATAAAGGGAAACGTGGTCACGGTGGACGTGGTACGAAGCCCTGAGCAGGGCACGTGCGCAGCCGTCTGCCGCAGGGAGCTTTTGCGGACCTTAAACGGCGCGGGAACCTCAGTGCTGGTGTTCAGGAACCGGCAGCTGGAAGAACGGTGCCGTGCCATTGCCGGGCTGTTGGGAATCAGGGGATGCGTAAACATGGAATTTATAGAGGACCGGGACGGCGTTTACCACATGCTGGAGTGCAACCCCAGGTTTTCCGGCGGGGTGGAGTTTTCCTGCCTGGCGGGATATGACTGTGTGACAAACCATCTGCGGTGCTTTGAGGGCAGGGAAATAGAGCGGGACGACCGTATCACGGGCATGTATATTGCCAGGAAATACGAAGAATATATCACCAAGGTAGAGTGACAGGGAGGTGTGACAGGATATGGGAGACAGAGTGGAAGGCGGAACCGGGCCTCAGACCGCAGATACAGCTATTATGGCCAGCATCAACTGTGTTACATTCAACCATGCAAATTATATCAGAACAGCCCTGGACAGCTTTCTGATGCAGAAGACAGATTTTGCATTTGAGATACTGGTTCACGATGATGCATCCACGGACGGGACCAGCAGTATTATCCGGGAATATGCGGCCAGGTATCCGGACCAGGTGAAGCCGTTAATTCAGACAGAAAACCAGTATTCACAGGGAATCGACAACATCAGCGGGGCCTTTAACTTCCCCAGGGCCAGGGGAAAGTATATTTTTATGTGTGACGGGGACGACTATTTCCTGTCACCGGATAAGCTTCAGAAGCAGGTGGATTACATGGAAGCCCACCCTGACTGTACCTTGTGCATCCACAGCGCCAAAATAGATTTGGTGGGAAGGGCGCTGACAGAGGGACAGATGAGGCCGTACCGGGAGAGCCGCGTACTGCCGCCGGAGGAAATCATCGACAAGCCTTCGGGATACGCCATGTCGTCCATGGCATTTCCGGCCCGTCTGGTGAGGGAGCTGCCGGATTACTATGTGGACTGTCCTGTGGGGGATACGCCCATCCAGCTGATTGCGGCGGCAAATGGATACGGGTATTATTTTGACGAGGCCATGAGCGCCTACCGGGTGGGCGTGGCAGGCTCCTGGACCGTGGAGGGAAAGAACGGGGATTACCAGGGAAAGCAGAGGGCTTACTGTGATCGTATGAAGCGCACCTATGAGCAGTTTGACAGGGCCACAGGGGGCAGGTTTAAGGAAGCGGCGGAGAGCGCTGCCCGCAGGACTTATTACCAGACAATGGTAAACACCAAGCAGTTTGAAGAGATATTCAATCCACAGTACCGCAGGTACTATAAAGAGCTTACGCCCAGGATGCGGTTTTTCCTGAGATTTGAGCACACCATGCCGGCAGTATACGAAATGGCGAGGAAGACGTTCACTGGAAAGTGATTCCAGTGAACGGTTCCCCGCCATTTTTGCTGTATGCGTTACAGCCTGGTTTTAATGATTACCCATGGTTTAAAAATTACTGCTGCTGGGCAAAGAGAGGATCCGTGGGATCCCAGTGCTGGTCTCCCGGAATGACCCACTCAATAGCCGGCCGGTCATAAGGGCCTGGCTTTGGTGAGTTGTAGATGGTCACCGTTGTGCCCAGGGCACAGTTGTCATATACCCACTTGGCGTCTCCGGAAAGGAGGCGGACACAGCCGGCTGACTCTGCGATACCCAGATAATTATAGGTCAGCGGATCTAATGTCATGGGGTCCGGACGGCTGTACAGGATGGAGTGAATCAGGAATCCCTTGTAAATACGCGTCGCGTACTGGGTGAAGATTCCGTGGTTCATGTCACGCCAACGGTACTTGGCCGGGGTTTGGAAGGTTCCAATGGGGGTATCCGGTCCGGTAGAGGTAAGATAGGTCTTTACCGGGATGATGAAGCCGTTGGCGCCGTCCTGTGCAAAAATGGTCATACAGTTCATCTGTTTGTTGATGCTGATGAGGAACGGGCCGCTGTTGCCCACAATGGGCTCTAAGTCGGTCAGCAGCTTGCCGGTTTCGTCAAAGTAATACTTGAAACCGTCTATGTACTGCCATCCTGTTACAGGCGCATTGTTTACAAAGTAGTAGCGGTCCCTGTCATTCCAGGCCCATCCGGTAAATGGAACGCCGTTGCCGCTGCTGTACGCCACTGCCCCGTCCACAACCTGGATTCCATCCGGGAACGCTGCTTCCAATGGTTTCTCCATGTTGTAGGAAGCGCCTTCCACACCTTTGCCCCAGAGAGAGACCCTGAAGCTGCTCAGCACCTTTCCTGTGCCCATGGTTCCTGCTGTTGCGCTGTTGCGCGCCCAGTTTAACTCTGTCCCGTCGTTCAGGGTAGTGCAGTAGTAAATATCAAATGTGTTGCCCACAAAGCCATTGAAACGCATCTGTATGGCTTCCACCAGGGCACCGTCCTCCCAGACAGTTGTGTGGCCGCCGTTCATGGCCCAGTCGCTCCATCCATGTGCGCTGGTATACGTCCTGTAAAGGATGTCGCCCACGATGTTGTTCAGATAGACGGACATGGAACGGAATCCCTGTTCAGACACCACCGGTGTATCGCCTATTACAGGGTCAGTCCATGTGGTATCCGGACGGAGCACCTGAATCTGAAGAAAAGGCGTATTGGCTGATGCCTGTCTGGCTGCTTCCTCTGCTGCAAACTGGGCTGCCGCGGCTGCCTCAGCATCGGCCTGGGCAGAATCGTCTGCTGCCTGTGCCGCGTTCTGGTCCGTG
>OGYT01000698.1_pt1 | contig 25447 bp, 21 predicted proteins | sample 1576631 | NCBI WGS metagenome assembly OGYT01 (sample SAMEA3541588, study PRJEB24748) | human gut metagenome | biome: human gut; feature: human-associated habitat; material: faeces | place: China | collected 2012
AAGCCGTGCAAAGACTTAACTATCTGGCGGATAAAGTAGGCGACAATATCCGTATATCCCTGGAGTTCTGCGGTCATCCGAAATGTTCCATCAACCAGTTCGGCACAGCCTATGACGTGGTAAAAGCCGTTAACCGCAAAAATGTGGGCATCACCGTTGATACCTTCCATTTCCATGAAATGTGCTCCAGACTGGAAGATTTAAAAGCTGCCGACGGTAGCAAAGTTTTTGCTTACCACCTAAATGACTGCGAAGATTTACCGCTTGGCTCCGCTGAAGACGACAAACGCTTATGGCCGGAAGAAGGCGTCGTAGACCATGCCGGCATTGCCGCAGCTTTAAAGGAAATCGGCTTTGACGGCGTATGTACCATCGAAGAATTCCGTCCGGAATATTACGCTATGCCGCATGAAGAAAACATAAAAAAAGCTGCTGAAGTTACAAAAGCATTTGTAGCCAAATATTTTAAATAAAATTTTCAAACTGTGCTGTAATAAATGATACTGCCCTTTCATTTATTGCAGCCTTCTTTATTTTTATGACCGCCATCTTCTGCGGTAATTGCCCGGTGTCAGTCCTACATTTCGGCGAAAAACCTTCTGAAAATAATTGGAATCATTATAACCTACGGCTGCTGCAATCTCCGTAACGCTCAAATCGGTATTAATCAGTAAATTCTGGGCTTCTCCCAGTCGCAGGCGCGTAACGTACTGCATCGGAGAAAAATCTGTCTCTGCCTTAAAAATATGCGACAGATAATATCTGTTGGCATTTACCGCCTTCGCTATTATATCCAGATTAATATCCTCCTTGTAAAATTTATCGATGAACATCTGCACTTTAGATGCCAGGGAAGCCTTTTTCTCCTGCTTACTACTGTATTTCTCCTGTATAACAGAACAGAATTTAATGATTAACGCTCTCGCTATATAATTGTTGAATTCCGCCGCCAACTTATCTTTCTTCCATATTGTTCCCTCCAGAATTCTAAACAGCTCCAGTATCTCCTGAAAATGTTCGCCGCTGTTTATAACGGGGCTGTAATGTTCCGGTATAATTTCATTTAGCGCCATATTATGAAGCTTCAGATTGCTGACAGCCAGACAATACGTTCCCCATCTGCTCTGGCGTCCTACCACTTCATCATGCAGTACGCCGCTGTTATAAAATATCAAATCACCCTTACTCGTTATATACCGTTCCTGATTTATCGTATGAATACCGTTTCCGCTATATACGAGTAAAATTTCCACCAGATTTTCGTGCTGATGCATGGCACGGGGAATTTGCGAAGCGATTTCATCAATCTTGCTCATATATTCAAGCTTCGGAACATATCCCGGCACAAAAACGGAATTATATTTGTTATCCACAAAATACTGCAACATTTAAGTCACCTCCTTTATATTTATTTTACTATATAATTTTTCATAAAACACTTTTTTTATCAGCCATGCCGCGGTATAATTTTTTCAGATACAAATTGTTTAATGAGAGGAAAAGTTGTATGACAAAAACTGCTAAAGAACTGCAAAAAGAAGGATTACTATATGATGTTTTCGATAAAGAACTGGCTGCTATAAAAGACAGAACATACGGTCTTGTAAATGAGCTTAGCCATATCTCGGCACTTGATAAGGAAAATGCCTTGGATTTGGTAAATAAAATTGTCGGCAAAATAGGTAGCGAAAGTTATGTTATTCCGCCATTTCGCTGTGATTACGGACCGAACATCTCGATTGGTAAGCACTGCTTTATCAATTATAACTGCTGTTTTCTCGACTCTGCCCAAATCACCATCGGCGATTATGTCTACATGGGTCCAAACTGCAATATTTTCACTCCGTGCCATCCAATTCACTATGAACTTCGCTGGAATGAAATCACAGAATATGCCCTTCCAGTCACTATCGGTTCGCATACATGGATTGCTGGCGATGTTATTATAAATCCCGGTGTAACTATCGGCGAAGGTTCCATTATCGGAGCCGGTTCCGTCGTTACAAAGGATATTCCCGCAAACTGCCTCGCTGCCGGCAATCCCTGCAAAGTAATCAGACAACTCAATGAAAATGATAGTAAAATTGTTGAAGCGCTGACATTAAATGATGATACAAAAGATAATGTATATAAACAGGAACACGGCTATATGTATTTTGTCATGGATAAAGCACTGCGCTCTCAGGTGGAAGATACGGTTCATTATGTAAATATCCTGAATAAACTTTCCAACAGCGAAGTACAGCGTCGCCGCGATTTTCTGCGCACATTCATGAAAAAACTCGATGAAGGTGCAATCATCAACAGTCCGTTTTATATGGAATTCGGCAATCATCTGGAAGTAGGCACGAACAGCATTATCGACTGTGATTGCATAATGCTCAACAGCGGCCGTATCAAAATCGGCAACAATGTTATAATCGGGCCGAAAACAGGCTTTTATACTCCTGTTCATCCGTTTTTGCCCGAGCAGCGTGAAAGCTGGATAGAACACGCAAAACCTATTACGATTGAAGACAATGCTTGGATTTGCAGTTCGGCAACTATTATCGGCGGCGTTACTATCGGCAAAAACGCTATTGTATGTGCGGGAAGTGTTGTTACCCGTGATGTTCCGGCCGACACTATCGTTGCCGGCAATCCTGCAAAACCTGTCCGCAAAATCACACAGCAGGATATTGAACAATATAAAGCGGAACTTGCCAAAGAACACAATCCGTCTTTATCCGAAAAGGACAAAATGGAGCAGCACTGCTGGTACAACATATTTGATAGTGAACTTATAAAGCTGCGTCAGAAAAACGCTTCCAAAACGGAAGCTTACAGCAGAATATCCGCCAATACACTCTGCTACAAAGATAAAATGGCCAGAGCCATCATAAATCAATTCGGTGAAGACGCCAATATCATACCGCCGTTTGCCTGCTCTTACGGAAGTAACATTTCCGTCGGAGAAGCAACCGTCATAAATCACAGCGGTGTATTCATCGACTCCGGTAAAATAAATATCGGTGCTCATGCACTGATAGGACCAAAATCTCTGCTCAACTGCTCACTGCGTCCGTATGATGCCAAAGCCAGAGACAACGGAATGGCAAAAGCTGCTGCCATAAATATCGGCGACGGTGCATGGCTCGGCGGCAAAGTAACAGTTCTTCCGGGTGTAAGTATAGGTAAACACAGCGTAATCGGCTCCGGTTCAGTCGTAACGCACGATATTCCTGATGATGTCGTAGCCGTCGGCAATCCGTGCAAAATAGTCCGCCAAATTACGAAAGAAGATAAAATCAATCCGTATCGCACAAAAAAACGAAAATAACTATGATATAATTAGAGCATGAAATTGTTCATGCTCTTTTTTTATAAATGAAAGCGGTGATTTTTTGTTCAAAAAAATTTTATATCTTTTCTTGCTGTGTTTTTTTCTTCTGCCTATAAATCTCATTTCAGCAGAAAAAACGAGTAAAACCATTTTATTCATTCCGCACGATAACCGCCCCGTTTCGTTTCAGCAGACAGCCGACAATATCCGCTGTCTCGGTTACGAAGTGATAACTCCGCCGGAAAAATACCTCGGCAACCGTACCGACCCGCAGGGCAACCCCGACAAACTAGCCGAATGGGCAACTGAAAATATAAAAAAAGCCGATGCCGCCGTAATATCCTCTGACGCTCTGATATACGGCAGTCTTGTCGCTTCCCGCAAACACAACTTGAATGAAAAAACGTCTTCAACCCGTGCCGAAAAAATCAGCAAAATCCATAAAGCCAATATGAAAGCAGATATCTACATATTCGGTTCCATTATGCGTACGCCGCACACCGCTGCCGACTCAGGCGGACAGGATGACGAAAAGTTTATAAATCATGTTGAAAAAATTTCTGCCTATACGGCACTTTCAGATAAACAGGAACAAGACGGCCTTGACAGCAATGAAAAAACGCTGATGATGATTTACAAACGGCAAATTCCGCCGCAGATACTGAATGACTGGCTTTCCCGCCGCCAGACAAATTTTAAAGCCAGCAAAAAACTGATTGATTTACTGAAAAATGACGATATCCAATATCTTGTGCTCGGCTGCGACGACAACGCCAAATACTCACAGACACATAAAGAACGACGCCTTCTCGATAAATACGCCGGTTCTGTCAAGGGTAAATCATATTATTCCGTCTCCGGCATTGATGAAATCGGATATATTCTTCTGATGCGGGCTGTAAATCATCTTGAAGGCAAAGTGCCGTTCGTCAGTGTCCGCTATGCCAACGGTGTGGGTGAAGACACCGTCCCTGCCGCTTCCAACGAACCGATAAAGCATACCATCGCTACGCAGATACGAATGGCTGGCGGCATGCAGGTCCGCAGCGATGAACACGCTGATTTAGTCTTTATGGTCAACACGGCAAACGATGGCTCAACCGGTGCTGCCAACGACCCGAATAATATCTACACGGCCAATGAAAATACAAAAAACTTCATTCGAATGGTACAGACAGCCGTAAACAATAATAAACCCGTCGGTATCGGCGATATCGTTTTCGGCAACGGTGCGGACAATTCTCTGATGTACGGTTTATATCAGCATCAGCTGCTCGATAAACTCAATGCCTATTCCGGCTGGAATACACCGACCAACAGTACAGGTTACGCACTGGCAATGGGAATGGGAGCAATCTATACAGACAGAGTGAATATACTAAAAATGCTCGAGGTACGCTATCTGGATGATTGGCTTTATCAGTCAAACGTACGCCAATACGTAGCAAACCGGCTCGACAGCATATTAAGCCGCGGTGAATACAACGAACTCAATGATAAAAAATTCCGTGCCCAGCAGATGGCAACGGCCGAACTGCGCCGCCTGATAAAATTATACGGTCTTGACGAATTTGAAGGTCAATCCTATGTATCGAAGGCTTCTATCGAATTTCCCTGGAACAGAATGTATGAAGCCGCCATTATTTTCCCGAAAAAATAAACCCAACAAAAAAAGGAAGCAAATAATTGCTTCCTTATTTTTTATTTAACGCCATTTTCAACTGTTCACTGTGAGTCGTGATATATACACCGACAAATATTGCCAATGCGCCGGAAATCTGCATGATGCCTATTTCCTCGTTCAAAAATACAGCACCGCAGAGCATACCGAATATCGGCGTCAGATTGGAAAAAATCGCCGCCATGCTCGGACCGGCATTTTTCACGCCGATATTCCAAAACAGCATGGAACCTACACCGCCGCATAATACGACGAAAGCAAAACTGCCCCAACCGACGCCGTCAAGGTTGATATATCCCAGCTGGTCGGTACACATAGCAAACAATGCCACTTCAATCGAACCGAGCAGTCCCGACCACGCCGTAACGGCAATAGCCGATAAATGTTTCATAACACGAAGCCCGATAATTGAATATGCCGCCCAGACAATCTGACAGGTAAAAAACAAAATATCGCCGGGATTAAACCGGAAATTCGTCAGAATTTCCCAAGACCCTTTCGTTATCAGAAAAATAACCCCGATAAAGGATATAATAATACCTATCCACTGCAACAACTTCAGCCGCTCACGAATAAATACCGCTGACAGCAGAGCTGTAACGGCAGGACCCGTCGCCGCAATCAGAGTGCAGTTTGTGATAGTGGAATATTTAAGTCCTGTAAATTGCGACACATTATTTATGGCAATCCCGGTAAGACCCATTAACAGTAGCGGAATTACACAATTTTTAGGAGGTATGAATTTTTTCTCATGCCTTAAATACATTAATGCAAACAAAATCATACTGATTAACAGATATCTAAGACAAGTAAGCGAAGCCGGCGTCCAGCTCGCAATCAGAATTTTTATGCAAAGAGGCTGGATACCCCAAAATATTGTAGCAAGTGATAATAATAAATACGTCTGATTTTGAGGCATATGGACACCTTCTTTTTACACAAGACCGAACAGCATATACGCAATCAGACAGACAAACGCTACAAAGAATTTAAGTACCGTCAAAATAAATACATCGTAATAAGATTCCTTATGCGTAAGGCCGCAAACGGCAATCAACGTAACAAGTGCACCGGCATGTGGCATACTGTCAAAACCTTCGGAAGCGATGCAGACAATGCGATGCAGAACTTCCGGCGACATGCCGACCTGCTGCGCCCATGTAAGCCATTCCTGACCGAATGTGCCTACTGTAATCATCAATCCGGCAGAAGATGAACCGGTAATCGCAACCATGATATTGGTCGTAATAATCGAAGAAAACAGAGGACCATCGCCGAGTGAAAGACCGAGTAGTGCCGATTTTATCATGGCAAAAGCCGGCAAAGCTGCGATAACACAGCCGAAAGCATAACCGGAAGCAACATTGAGTACAGCCGATGTGGAACCGATAGCTCCGGCATTAATCGGATGCATAACGCCGCCCAAACGTTTCAATTTTTTACGGCCAATCCATGCCGCAACGATACTGCTCAAAATAAGCGCCACATTAATTGACCAGATTGCCTGCACTTTTGCTACGCTTGCCGCAATCAGAGAAAGATTGAGCGGTGCAAAAGTGCTCAAGCTGTTTTCATCCCAATGAAAAGCCCAGTCCCAGTTAAACGGATTGCTGACATACAGATTAATCACGATAACCATGATGAGCGGGACACAGGACAGTCGCCAATCCGGCAGTTCTTCCGTATTATCTTCCGGCTCATTTAATATATGCTTGCCGTATCCTTCACCTTTGTTTTTCAAAGATTTTGCACGATAGGAAATCCAAACATACGCAATGATAAAGAAGAGTACCGATGCTAATAATCCTTGACCGATACCTGCCCATGTAGTCGTACCGAACACAGCCGCCGGAATAATATTCTGGATTTGCGGCGTTCCTGGAAGTGATACCATACTGTAAGTAAAAATACCCATCCATAAAATAGCTGGCAACAGTCTTTTCGGAATATCCGCCTGTTTAAATAAAATGGCAGCAAACGGATACATAACAAAAGCCACGACAAATACACTGAGACCGCCGTAAGTCAAAACACCGCAGCCTAAAAGTACGGCAAGAACAGCACGTTCCTTACCGAGAACCGATACTATTTTGGAAGCAACGGAAGCTGCCAGGCCGCCTTCCTCCATGATTTTAGCAAAAGCTGCACCCAATAAGAAAACAGGATAATAACTTTTAATATATTCAGCCGCTTTTGTCATATACAGTTCACTGTAAACCGGCATAGAAGCATAATCACTTGTCAGTGCCGCCAATACGGCAAAAACCGGCGCAATAAAAATAAGTGAAAAGCCTCTGTAGGCAAAAACCATTAGTAATATTAAACTTAAAATAATAATAGCTAAGTCCACGCCAAAAACCTCCTAAAAATTTTTTATGTAAAAAAGCCTTCCTGCTACGGGGAAGGCTTTTTTAATTGTTCAATTAATTATAAGCCGGAAACTTCATTAATATATTTTCTAGCTTTCATAGCATATTCAAGCGGATTTGCAACAGCCGGGTCCTGTTCAGCTTCAACCATTGTCCATCCTTCATAATTGTTTTCCTTGAGAATATCAAAAACAGGTTTGAAATCGATGCAGCCGTCACCAGGAACTGTGAACATGCCCATTCTTACGCCGTCTAAGAAGCTCAGGTTTTCATTTTTAACTTTTTCCACGAGTTCTTTACGAACATCTTTTAAATGAACGTGTTTAATACGATTTACATATTTTTTCAAAACAGCGATGTGGTCTTCACCGGAGCATACAAGATGACCAGTATCATATAAGAGATATACGAGGTTCGGGTCTGTCATTTCCATGAGTTTATCAATTTCTTCCGTTGTCTGAACGCCAGTACCCATATGATGATGGTAAACAACCTTCATGCCTTTTTCAGCAGCGAGTTCGCCGAGCTTATTAAGTCCTTCAGCCACTTTCTGCCACTGTTCGTCAGTGTTGTACGGTTTGCCGGCAAATACAGGAGTAGTAAGCTGTCCCTGAACACTGTTGCCCTGTTCGGAAACAACGACAACTTTTGCACCCATAGCATGTAAAAAGTCGCGATGAGCTTTAAAAGCTTCTGCTGTTTCTTCATACGGTTTAGTTGTAAGGAAAGAGCTGAACCATGCACTTGCAACACTGAGGCCACGCAGAGAAAGAGCTTTTTTCAGTTCATCCACATCTTTCGGAAATTTGCCGCCCATTTCGCAGCCTTTAAATCCTGCCAGTGCCATTTCACTTACACACTGCTGGAAAGTGTTTTCCTTGCCCAAATCCGGCATGTCGTCATTTGTCCAACCGATAGGGCAGATACCTAATTTAATGTTTGCCATAAGAAATTCCTCCAAATTTATAAAATAAAAATTTAATATATAATGGTTAATAACTAACCTTTTTTGCAGGGATAAATGTCAAAAACATTTATCCAGAGAGTTGAAATTTAAATAATGATTAGAAGAGAATATAGTTTATTTATATAAACATATGCTATAAATATGCGCGGAGATGTACGATGGAGTAATACATCTCCACCAGCTGTATATAGCATAATAAAAAAGGGGGCTATATAATTTATTTGAACATGTAATGAATATATTATGAGTAACTTCTGTAACTATATAGTAACTCTTTTTGTTGCATTTGTCCATAGTTTTTGTTAAAATTTAAGTAGGTTTTTTGTATTTTTTTAGAGATAAAGAGAGAAGTTCTATTATTATGCTACAGTATTTTATAAACAATAAGTATAAATCCACGTTTGACAGGCTTCATCCGCCCAAACTGGAATATTTCTGCAAAGTGGATGAAACATCTTCCACCATGCCGCGTACCATGCATATGCACACCAACCTGGTGGAAATTCTGCTCGTATACAACGGCAACGGCATCTATATGATTGAAAACGACAAATACACTGCCCAAAAAGGAGATTTAATTCTCTATAACAGCAACGTACCGCACGATGAATTCGGCGGCTCGGGCACCGGTCTTTGTACCTACTGTCTGGGAATAAGCAATTTAAAACTCAGTCATCTGGAAAAAAATATGATTATATCGCCCGACTACATTCCTGTAATCGGTCTCGGAAAATCTTTCGATGAATTTTTAACACTGTTTCAGTGCATGGAACACAATATTATTGAAAATGAACCGTACCTGCCCGAATTCACGCACTATCTGACGGAAGCCATCATTGTTAAGACATGCCATATTGTTAAAACAAACGGCATTGTTCGCCAGCAGAAAATACTTTCGCTTTCCGACAAAGTCAAAGACTACATTGACAAACACTACAATGAGCAGATTTCTTTGGAACAGATAGCTGAAGCCGTGAAAGCCAATAAATACTACCTTGCGCATATGTTCAAAGCGGAAACAGGATTTTCCCCGCTTCAGTATGTCGTCCGCCGCCGTATCGGTGAAGCACAAAATCTTTTAATCAATACCGACATGAGCATAACTCAAATTGCCGCAACTGTCGGATACAATAATTCCAACTATTTTCAAAATATATTCCGTAAATACATGGGCATGACGCCCGGTTATTACCGCAAAAAATGGAAATCCTAAAGAGTTTATGTTCATTTTTCGTTTAATATAAGGAAATCAACCATTTTTTCTATTTGCAATCTCAAAGAATAAGACCCGACTTAATAGCCGGGTCTTTTCTTCTTGGGTTTTATTTTTTTATTAATTGATAGAGGTTAATTATTTCTTCTGCAACATCTTTTAAAACATACGTTGTCATGAGATAATCCTGTGCATGGGAAATCAATACGTTAAATTGCAGTTTTTCGCCGTTGGCTTCACGGGTTAAAAGTTCCTGCGTCTGAAGCTGATGTGCTTTCTGCAGCTGCGGAGTTGCTTTTTCCACCTGTGCCTGAGCTTCGGCGTATTTGCCTTCACGAGCCAGTTTCAAAGCCTTCTGCAGTTCCGCTTTGGCATCGCCTGCCAGAGAGATAATATCAAAAGCCACTTTTTCTGTAGTCATTAAAATCGTCCTTTCTAAAAATCAATTACTGAATTCACGTCTGAATTTGCGTTCGATATCTTCCATAGATAAACCTTTCGTTTCCGGCATAATAAATCGGGTGAACAGGATAGACAGAATGCCGATACAACTGAAGATATAAAATGTATGTGAAAGACCGAATGTACTCATAAGTGTCGGGAACACAAGCTGAATTAAGAAGTTGGTCGTCCATAAGCAGAATGTCGTAATGCCTAAAGCCGTGCCGCGCATTCTGAGCGGGAATATTTCAGACATATACACCCATGTTACAGGAGATACAAATGTCTGCTGGAAGAACAGGAATGTAACAGTGAGGCTCAATACTACATACGGCAGCATCGGCGAACCTTCCAAAATATTGGAAGCCGTACCGATTGCCGTATTGGCAAATAAGATACCGATAAGACCGACAGCAAGCATTTTGCGGCGTGTAAGTTTACGGACGAGCATGAAGCCCAACAGTGTACCGCCCACGCTGATTGCACCGTTGGCAATATTACCGATAAGTGCCGCATCCGTGGAAAAACCGGATTTGGTCAAAATCTGAGAGCCGTAGAACATAATCGTATTTACGCCTGTTGCCTGCTGCAATGCCGCAATACCCAGACCGATTAACAGTACTTTTTTCATCCAAGGTTCAGCAAAATCTCTAAACGTGACTTTTTTCTGGGAGGACTGTTCCGCCAGCAAATCCTGAATATCATTAAATTCGGCAATAGCTTTAGCTTCCGTTTCATTCGTAAGACGAAGTACATCCATAGCCTCGGAAGCTCTGCCTTTGGATAAGAGCCAGCGCGGCGATTCTTTGTTGAAAAACATGCCGATGAACAGCAAAATGCCCGGAACGGCAGCAAGTGCTAAGATATAACGCCAGACATGCGGGTCATGCCCGAGATTGATAGCGATAATCGCATTAACGATATAAGCCAAGAGCTGACCGGATACGATGACAAGTTCCATCAAAACAACGAGGCTACTTCTTAAGTTACCCGTCGCTATTTCCGCAAGGTACGCCGGAACGATAGTTGAAGCACTGCCGACAGCCATACCCAATAAGAAACGGAATGCAATTATCATTGTGGCATTGATGGATAATGCGCAACCCAATGACGAACAGAAAAATAATACCGCCAAATAAGTCAAAGCCGGTTTTCGTCCTATCATATCCGACAGGCGGCCGCTGAGTGCCGAACCGATAGCTGCACCGATACAAATAGCACTGACAACCATACCTTCCAGAGCAGGCGTTAAATTCAGCTGGTCAGGTTCAGCCATGAACGGAAGTGCGCCGTTGATAACGCCCGTATCATAACCAAAGCCCAGCGAAGCAAATGTTGCCGTTATTGCCATAGTCATGACCGTTCTTGAAGCATGATTATTCACATTTTGATTAGACATCTGTATTCACTCACTTTTCACTCTCTAAATTCATAAAAACAACCAAAAAATCTAAAAATTTTAAAAATAGTTTTGTATGAAAACAAAATCGTTGTTATTATTAAACATAATAACGTTTTATATCAATAAACGGCAAATTGGCAGCCAATAGTTGACTTATCAGCTGCCAAACAGCCAAAAATCATTTACCTAGTAATTCACGCTCAATACGTTCGCGGGCAGCCGGTGCCTGTTCGTCCATTTTTTCCGGGAAACCGAAGTACGATACGCAGGCGATATTGTCGCCGCCGACCTTCGGTGCGTCAGGTTTCAGCTGTTTATTGGCAAAATCCATTTCTCTGAGCGTTTCAAAAATACCGTCGAAATCGACTTCACCTTCACCCATGGCAAGATGCTGGTGAATTGTCGCATCAGCTCTACCGCGTGCGTTCAGAAACGGCGGATTTAAAATATAGCGGCAGTCTTTTGTCTGATTGAATGTATCGGCAAACAGAACATGCGTCAGTTCATCGCCGGCGTAGCGGAGCATGGAGCGAACGTCGCCTTTACCCTGGTCGTAGAAAAAGCCGTGCGGGGAAGAGTATACATAACCGAGATTTTTGGAACGGAATGATTTCACCATGTCGCACGTTTCATTGTTGAGTTCGCAGAAATCGTACGGATGGGACTGGATTTCCACACGCAGACCTTCACGTTCAATAATAGGAAGCAGCTCTTCCATCGAGCGGAACCACATACCGTTGCAGATTTCCTGCTGGTTAGGGTCGCCGGAAAGTTCCGTATTGATAACAGGTACACCCATATTTACAGCGATTTCAATCAGTTTTTTCCAGTTGGCAACAGCATGCTGACGCTGTTCTTCCGTAGGACCGGACCAGCGGTATACGCAGATGAAGGAGGAAATTTCAACGCCCGTTTCTTTTAAGGCTTTTCTGTATTCTTCCTCGCATTCTTTGGAAAACAGCGGATGTTTGTAAAACGGATTAATCCGAGGATGCGGAGACTGTTCAATGTATTTATAGCCCCAGTCGGCAACTTTATGCACCATGTCGGTAATGCTCATCTGTTTTGCCAGTACGTCAACGTCAAATGCAATTTTCATAATATAACCTCCAATTTTTAATCAATTAATTAATAAATATGTAACCCGTACTAATTAATTTCTTATTTACTAAAAAAGCGGCTATCTTCCGACAGCCGCTTTACTGATTTATCCAAAATACTTTTCAACAAAGGCTTTTGTTACTTCGGCTGCTTTTTTTACATTTTCTTCATGGCTCATAGCGTAATATTCCGGACGGAATTCTTCGATTGTGCATACGCCGTCAAATCCGATTTCCTTCAGTGCCGCTGCAATACCCGCATGGTCTACTACGCCTTCTTCCGGCCACAGGCGTTTATCATCGCCGCAGGAGCCCAGTGGCAAGTCTTCGCAGTCATTCAAATGATAAGCAAAGATTTTTTTGCCGTCTGCTGCTTTCAAATCTTCCAGTTTGGAGCACATTTCATGGAAATGGAACGTATCTACCGTTATACCTACATTGTCGCGGTCAACGGCTTTTACTACATCATAAGCTGTGCCGAACTGGTTAATGGAGCAATTCGGAGCACCGCAGAATTCAAGGGAAATTTTCATATCGCTGCCGACTTTATCGGAAAGATAACGCAGTCTTTTAACAGCTTCTTCTTTGATTTCGCCTACGGTTTTATCTTTTACGTCGAAAGAAGGAACCGTGATGAGCATTTTCATGCCGATAGCTTTGGAAACCTCCATGATAAAATCAACTTCATCGTCGATTTCCTTTTCGCCTGCCGCATCTCTCTGATTGAAGAAAATCAAAGTATTGTATGCCCAAGGTTTTAAATGATGATTTTTAAACCAGTCAGCCAGTTCTTCCAATGTATGTTCTTTCAAATAATCTCTAATGCAGTCAAAACGGATTTCGATATAGTCAAAACCGTATTTTTCGCACATTTCAAGGTCAGCCAGCAAGGATTGACCCTTACATTCCAGAGCAGTTGCTTCATTAAATCCGAGCTTCATTATTATTCCTCCAAAATTTTAATCTTCTATTTTATATGTTCGCGTGAACACATTTCTCAATATTATTTATAGAATTCCGGTTTTTCAACGGCAGCTTTAATCGGTTCGATTGCACCTGTCTGCTGTGCTTTTACGAGTGCGTCAGCCGTGATTGCTGCAAGGTAGCCGTCCCAAGCATTCGGTCCGCCGATAATTCCTTTAGCTGCATCATCAACCCAAGCCTGTACTTCAGCGTCATACGCATCTTTAAATCTTACAAAGCAGTCCGTATCAATTTTGGTTGATACTGCTGCATTTTTACGAATTGCAGGATAAATTGTTGCTGTAGGCATTTTGATGGAACCGTCTTCGCAGACAACTTCGCAGTTTATATCGTAGCCGAATTTGCAGTTTACGAATACTTCTACATCGATGCAAACACCTTTTTTCGTACGCAGAAGCATAATCTGAGGGTCTTTCAATTCACTGTGGGAATATTTCGTAACGCGCGGCATGATAACCTGTGCGGATTCATATTCATCATTTACGAGCCAGTGAAGAACGTCGATTTCATGGATTGCCGTATCATGAACAGCCATCGGTGTGTTATAGTTCGTACCGACTTCCGGATTTCTGTGCGTGCAGTGAAGCATTAACGGTTCACCGTATTCGCCGCTCTGAAGCGCTTCTTTAACTTTTACATAACCGAGGTCATAACGACGCATGAAACCGAGCTGAATTAAATGTTTACCGGAAGCAACTTCAGCCTGTACAACTTTAAGGCAGTCTTCCGCAGTAGTACAGAGAGGTTTTTCGCAGAAAATGCGTTTGCCTGCTTTAATAGCTTCAAGCAGTGCTTCTACATGTGCAAAACCAGGAGTAACAATAAATACCGCCTGAACATCCGGGTCGTTGATTAACTGTTTTTCATCTGTATAAACTTTAGCGTTGCAAATAGCAGCTGCTTTTTTAGCACCTTCTTCAAATACGTCGCATACAGCAACTACCTGAGCTCCCTGAATTTTGTTTGTAATTCTGGCAATATGGTCTCTACCCATTCCGCCGCAACCGATAACACCAACGTTTAACATTATAAATTCCTCCATTTCAATTACTTATAAATATTTCTAAAATTTATTGTTTTTATTTTTATCTGTATTTCGTTTACAAATATAATATACCATAATGTTCACGTGAACGCAAGTGTTATTTTTATATTTTTTACAAAAATATCACTAATTTTTCTTTATATATCAGTGTTAATCAATAATATTTATCATTATTCCCTTTTTTATAATCCATCTAAAATATATGCGTGCACGATTGTACTAAATATTATACTTATTTTTTATGACGATTTCCGTATACAAACAGTCTTTCTCTGGCTCTTTATTATCAAATAACTTGCGGAATAAAACCATGACAGACTGATATCCTTGCGTATACGCATCCTGTCCAATTAAAAAATTTATTGTACCATCCATAAGCCAGTATATATTTTCCTGAATAAAATCATTCGCAATAATTTTTATTTCTTTACTTTTATCAGCTGTCTTTATTGCTTCACAGACCCCCAGAACACCTGAACCAGTTATGTAGATGCCTTTTATCTTCGGATACTGCTTCAATACCTCTTCGGTAATTTTTTCCGCTACCCAGTTATCATCATAAGCAAAACGCATTCCCAAATATTCAACTTCTGGATAGGATTTTTCCAACTCCTGCACAAAACCAACCGCTCTGTTTTTCAATGATAAATTCTCACCATAACCGGAAATGACAATTATCTGACCTTTACCGCCGATAATTTCTCCCATAAGACCGGCTGCCGTCTGCCCGCTTCTTTTCGTATCTTGTCCTACAAAACATAATCTGTCAGTTTCCTCTACATCCGAGTTAAATGTTACAATAGGTATATGATATTCATGAATGAATTTATTAATTATCTGTTTTAAATATCCGTCTTCCGACGGAGACAGTGCTATGCCGTTGATATCCTCAGCCTTCATCTGCTCCATGATTTCAACTACCTGCATCGCATTTACCTTATCTATCTGTTTTATTTCAACCGTAGTACCAAGACTTTCAACTTCTTTTTTTGCCGCTTCCAATCCCTTCATAACATCTTGCATAAAAGGAGTCTTAGCTGACTGCAATATCACGCCTATTTTTAAATTCTTTTTCGCCATGGCAAGCGCTCTGCCGGCACGGCTCGGCTGATAGCCCAATTCCTGCGCTATTTTCTTTATCTTCTGTTCCACTTCCGGTCTGATACGTCCGCGGTTGTTCAGAGCCCTGTCAACAGTTCCTCTCGATACGCCGGCCATATCTGCAATCTGCTGCAATGTAACAGCCATATTATCACTTCCTCTTATTTAAACTAGTTAATTTTTATTATAATTTTTATACTAGTCCGTTGCAAGTTTGATAAATTCTTTAAACTGATTTCTATTTACCGAGCAGTTGTTCATTTTTCTTTGACGCAAAGAAAAACGAACCAAAAAGAAAGCTACTTTTACGTTTCGCTAACGCTGCACTGAGCGAACTTTCGCAACTTTTCTATAAATCCAGTCAACAAAATGGCTCGAAACGCTTGGAATTTGGCTCGTGCCTTCTAATATCCAGTTATAACTTAAACTAAATACTATTTTTAACTCAATAACAATATATTTAAAAAGAAATGGTAGACACGACAAATAGCTGGTCATGCTGAAACTACATTCCGTATTTTAGAATATTTTCCGGTAGCCGTAAGGCTATTGAAGATAAGGATTTTTTTGCTGTGATTTTAGTTCAAACTGTTTGAGCGTAGCGAGTTTTTGAACGTTACAGATAAAAAATCCTTATCCTCAAAGGAAAATTTCTAAGCGGTCTACGAATTACGACGTTTCTTTTTCGGCAACTTTTCTTTGCGTTCAAAGAAAAATTGCCCAGCACAATATAAGAATAAATTAAGCACTAATTCTTTTTATATTATATTGTGCTGAACCAGCCCTTTCTTCGTTATTCTTTTTTTATTCCATATTCAACGAACAAAATTCGTCATAGTGCGCTGACCTGTCTGCGGCGGGTCGATTTTTCCTTTGGAGGCTTCAATGACTTTCATAATCCATGCCATGTTGCGTCCCAATTTGCGCATCACTTCGATACCTTCAATATCTTCCTTGATTTCGCCGATATCAAGTCCGTGAATATTATTCCAGTAATCAGCCGTCGGCATAATCATTTCCATCGTATTGAGATACGCATTGAGCTGCTGGAATGTTTCAAGCGCGCCGCTGCGACGCGCCGTAACGATGGAAGCACCTACCTTGTGATGCAGTTTATTGCCGGCAGCCAAAAAGGCTCTATCCAAGAAGCACTTCATCGTACCGGCAATACCGCCGTAATATACAGGCGATGCCAGTAAAATTCCGTCGGAAGATACCATTTTATCAATCCACTCGTTGACTTTGTCTTTTTGTACACAGTATCCGCTTCCCGTCTGTAAGCAGTTATAGCAGGCAAGACAGCCGCGCACCTGTTGATTGCCCACCTGCACGATTTCAAAATCAATACCTTCTTTTTTAAGCTCTTCCCCGATAAAATTGAGTGCCTGTTCGCAGTTTCCGCCTTTACGCGGGCTGCCGTTAAATGCTGTAACCTTCATAAAAATCTCTCCTTGTTATACACATATTCTTGATAAAATTATATCAAAAAAGCCTCGTATCTGAGAATACGAGGCTTTCTTTTATTTTGAAAATTAACTTTCGATTAATACTGTCTAGCTTTAGCGAGTTCAGCCATGAGCACTTTGTATGCTTCCTGTACAGTTTTGCTCTTGGAAACTGCCGGCTGACCTACACGCCACCAGTGACCGTAGCCGTGGAGCATGGTTTTCGGCAATACTTTAATGTCGATAAGTGTAGAAACTGTCTGTTTTGCTGCATCTTCAAGTGCTTCTGCCAGCTGTTCAGCAGTTGTAACTTTATAAGTTTTGCAGCCGTAAGAAGCAGCATTCATAGCGAAGTCCACCGGAACAAAGCCGCCGTCGAGTTTGCCAGTTTCTTCGTTTCTGAAACGGAATTCAGTACCGAAGCTGCCCATACCGTGTTCAATTTCAAGGTTGTTAATGCAGCCGAAAGTCATGTTATCGAACAACATAATATTGATTTTTTTACGTTCCTGAATAGATGTAGGAAGTTCGGAATGAAGCATCATGTAAGAACCATCGCCAACCATGGAATATACTTCTTTATCCGGTTCTGCCATTTTTACGCCGAGTGCAGCATTTACTTCGTAGCCCATGCAGGAGAAACCGTATTCAACATGGTACGTATGCGGATTGTATACGCGCCAGCCTCTCTGCAAATCACCAGGCATGGAGCCGGAAGCACCTACCACGATACCGCCGTTTTTAGCAACGAACTGGTTGATAACACCGAGAGCGCGGCTTTGAGTCAAATAAGAGCCAGTAATGTTATGGAATTCTTCAAATACTTTATCTGTATCGAGAGCATCATCGATTTCTGGAACGAAGTCTTTACCTGTATATTCTACATTGTAAAGACGTTCTGTTTCTGCTGTGTATTTTGCTTTTACTTCAGCAAGTTCTTCTTTAGTATAAGCGGATTTCCAGCCTGTTTTTTCAAGTTCTGCATCGATTGCTTCAAGTGCTACTTTCGCATCGGCTACAACCTGAACACCGTCGAGTTTATATGCGTGGAATTCGGAAACGTTAATGTTAAGATAGGAAACTTCCGGGTTCTGGAAAATCCATTTGGAGGAAGTTGTAAAGTCAGTATATCTTGTACCTACACCGATAACGAGGTCTGCTTCTTTTGCAATTTCATTAGCGGAAACGCAGCCTGTTTCGCCGAGGCCGTTCATGTTCATCGGGTCGTCCCAAACGATAATACCTTTGCCGGCCTGTGTTTCGCCGAACGGAATATTGTATTTATTCGCAAATTCTCTGAATGTATCCCATGCTTCGGAATATTTTACGCCGCCGCCGCAAACGAGCATCGGTTTTTTCTTGGAAGTGATAAGTTTGATTGCATCTTCAACCATGGCTTTTGTAGCAGGACGACGGTCAATGCGGTGAACGCGTTTCTGGAAGAAATATTCCGGATAATCGTATGCTTCACCTTCAACGTCCTGCGGCAGAGCTATTGTAACCGCACCAGTATCAGCCGGGTCAGTAAGCACGCGCATAGCATTGATGCAGGCAGTCATGAGCTGTTCCGGACGGGATACTCTGTCCCAGTATTTGGAAACGGCACGGAAAGCATCATTTGTGCTGATGGATAAGTCATGCGGCTGTTCCATCTGCTGAAGTACAGGGTCCGGCTGACGAGTTGCATAAACGTCGCCCGGCAGGAACAATACCGGAATGCAGTTTGCTGTTGCGCAAGCTGCAGCAGTTACCATATTGGCAGCACCAGGACCAACGGAAGAAGTGCAGGCATAAATCTGTTTTCTTCTCATCTGTTTAGCATAACCCATAGCGGCATGAGCCATACCCTGTTCATTACGTCCCTGATGTACGATTAAATCGCCGGCATCTTCTTCCAGTGCCTGGCCGAGACCGATAACGTTGCCATGACCGAAAATAGTGAAGATACCTTTAAACATTTTATTCTGTTTACCATCGAATTCGATGTACTGATTATTTAAGAATTTTACTAAAGCCTGAGCTACAGTAAGACGAATTGTTTTTGCCATTAAATAGTCAATCCTTTCATTCTCAATTATTGGCAGGATTAATGCCTGATGATGTATTATTCTATTCCCATCAGGCATTTCCTGCTTTATAGATTACGAATTTTTATTTCTCTTATTATAATACGATTTTCCATTCAACAGGAGTGATAACCTGTTCAGCTGCATGTTCCTGAATGAAAGCATCTATAGCTGCTGCATCCTGCATTGCTTCGGAGCAGCTGTGGCTTGCAACAACCATTGCTGCATGAGCCGTGCCGTGACGCAGAGAGTCAGATAAGCTCCAGCCTTCCAGCAAGCCGTAAATGAATGCGGAAGCATACGCATCTCCGCCGCCGAAGGATTTAAGTAATTTGATTTTATAAGAATCAACTTTGAACGCTTCTTTATCAGCACCATAAGCAACGGAACCTTTTTTGCCGTGTTTGATGATTACAATCTGGTTGCCGAAACCGAGATATTTTTCAGCGATTTCATAATCTGCTACATCATTTTCTTCCGGCAGATATTCAGTCAAGTTGAATTCTTCACGGGAACCGATGATAACATCGCTCATGCGGCCGACGAGAGAATAGTAAACAGCGATATCCGCTTTGCTTCTCCAGTTATATTCGCGGTAATCGATATCGAAAATAACTTTCGTGCCGTGTTTTTTAGCATAATTGATAGCCATGAGGCATGCTTCACGGGAAGGGCTGGCAGCAAGAGCCGTACCGGAAACAAGCAGAATTTTGCTCTGAGCGATATATTCTTCCGAAACATCTTCCGGACTAATTACGAAATCGGCAGCCATATTTCTGTACATTAAAATACTGCTTTCAGTCGGGCTTTTGATTTCAGTGAAAGTAAGACCGAGTTTTTCACCGTTTTTAGCTCTGATAATCTGGGAAGTATCAATACCTCTGTCATTGAAGAAATTGATGATGAAGTCGCCGAACTGGTCATCGGATACAGCACCGATGAAACCTACTTTTTTACCGAGTTTGTTTACGCCTACAGCAATGTTTGCAGGGCTGCCGCCTACGTACATAGTAAATGTTCTTACTTTATCCAAAGTACGATGAATTTCATTTGGATTGAAATCGATAGCTGCTCTACCGATTAAAACGATATCCATTGGTTTTGTCTGGTCAAATTCTACTAAAGCCATGTCCTTATCTCCTTCGATATTATAATTTATTTTTCAAGCCGAATATTTCCATATGTTTCATGATATTTTCACAAGTTGCGTTCACTGCCGCATCACTGAATGCGAAAAAGTTAGCATCAGGATTTTCTTTTGCCACTTCTTTGAAACGTTTAGCTACGCTGTCATAAGAAGCCGTTGCAATATTGATTTTTTTAATACCGCCTTCGATGCAGTTTCTAAAATCCTGCGCCGTAAGACCTGTACCGCCGTGCAGAACGAGCGGGCAGTTCACTTCAGCAGCGATTTCTTTTAAACGGTCAATGCGCAGATGCGGTGTTTCCTTATAATTGCCGTGAGCCGTGCCGATTGCTACAGCCAGTGCATCAACGCCCGTTTCCTGTGCAAAGCGTTTTGCTTCTTCTACACTGGTAATAGCGATGTCCACTGCTTTATAATCGCCTTCTGCTCCGCCTACGCGGCCGATTTCACCTTCAACATCGGCACCGTAGGATTTTGCAAGTGCAATTACTTCTTTTGTCTTTGCAATATTTTCTTCAAGCGGATACTTGGAACCGTCAAACATTACCGACGTAAATCCGAGGTCAAGTGCCAGTTTAATCGTTTCCATAGTGCCGCCATGGTCCAAATGCACTGCAATCGGTACACTGCTAGCTTTGGCTGCCGCCATCATGATAGGACCTAAAATATTGAGTGGAGAATATCTGAGTCTGCCTTCAGCAATCTGTATAATGATAGGAGCTTGCATCGTTTCTGCTGCACGGATTGCGCCCATTGCCATTTCCATATTGGAAACGTTGAACGAACCGATAGCATAAGAATTATCCTTTACAGAACTCAAAAGCTCGCTTAATTTAGCTAATGCCATTTGTTCTTCCTCCTAAAGTCTTAATTAGTCAAATAATTTTTTATAAATAGCAATGATATCTTCTTTAGAAGGCTGTTTCATTGTATTGGACGGGCTGCCGCTGTCAAGAGCATCCGTTGCCATTTTATCCAGCTGAGCGAAGAAATCTTCTTTTGTAAAGCCGCCTTTAGCAAGAACTTCTTCCGTGGAAGGAATACCGAGTTCTTTGCAGAAGCGAGTAACTTCAACGACGAATGCTTTAGCTGCATCCATATCTGCCGTATTTTCATCAGCAACACCCATAATGCGGGCAATTTCAGCAAATCTTGCCGTATTTTCCTGGATAGCGAATTCCATGCAGGCAGGAAGCAGAATTGCATTGGACAGACCATGCGGAACATGGAAGAGTGCACCGATTGGACGGCTCATACCGTGAACGATTGTAACGGAAGAATTGTTGAATGCGATGCCGGCTTCAGTTGCACCGAGAGCCATCTGCATTCTAGCCTGTTCGTTCTTGCCGTCAGCATAGCAGATTGGCAGATTTTTATGAATGCGTTTGATAGCGGATAAAGCGAATGTATCGGAAAGCGGCTGTGCTTTTCTGGAAGTATATGCTTCAACAGCATGGCAGAGAGCATCAACGCCTGTGTTTGCCGTAACGGAAGGCGGAGCTGTCATTGTGAAAGCCGGGTCTACAACAGCCAGTGCCGGCAATACGGAAGGACCTGCCAAGAGCATTTTTACATTATTTTCAGTATCATTGATGATTGTGAACTGTGTTGCTTCGGAACCAGTACCTGCCGTGGTAGGAATAGCTACGAGATACGGAACATTTACATTGATTGTTTTGTGCATGAAATCGCTGATTTTTTCTGCACCGCTTGCAACCATTACACCGATGGATTTTGCAGTATCCATAGGGCTGCCGCCGCCAAGAGCAATTAAGAAATCACAGCCGTTTGCTTTATATGCTTCAACGCCTGCTGCTACCATTTTATCACTAGGTTCACCTGTTACACCGTCAAATACAGCATATTCGATATTATTTGCATCGAGAGCTGCTGTAACTTTTGCCACATTGCCGAATTTAATCATGAAAGTATCAGTAACGATTAAAGCTTTTGTGCCTTTGCCTTCGATATTTGCACCAAGTTCATTGATTGCACCTACACCGGATAAAATTTTAGATGGAACTAAGAAAACGCCCATTATTTATCACTCCTTAAAATAATAAATTTCATTTATATCTTTTGTTTTTGGATATGTATTGATTTATTATGATTATATTTTGATTATCTTTTGATTATAAATTAATACATTTTGAGTTATTTGTCAATAGTTTTTTAATATATTTTTATTTTTTTATTTTTTTTGTCAAAATAAATCCTGATTTCCTGCAAAAAATCTATTATAATACGGCTTTATACTGACAAAAACCTTGCAAATTGAGTAATTTGGTAATATAATTAAGCCAACTGATTAAATTAACCAAAATTTACTCATAAATAACCAATAACTTTTGATAATATTATATTGTAGGTGGTGCATTTTATGAAAGCAACGCGTCTAAACGACATTGAAACTCTGTTGGAAGAGCAGAACACAATCTCCATAAACAGACTATGTGATATCTTCAATGTTTCCAAAAATACGATACGGCGTGATATTTCAGAACTGGAAAAACGCGGTACTATAAAAAAAGTATATGGCGGCATCATGCGTGCTCAAAACAATATTCCTGAGCCTTTTTCTTCACGTGAAATCAAAAATAAGCATAAAAAGAAACTGCTTGCCCGTCTCGCCGCCAACCTCGTAGATGATAACGATATTATCTACATCGATTCCGGTACGACAACAATGCATATGGTCCCATACCTGTCCGAAAAGAAAAACCTAACCATATTGACAGCTAACGTCTATGTAATAAACGAAGCCTTCCATTATCCGCAGATGAACGTAATCGCCACTGGCGGCTCTCTGTACCGTCCGTCGAACGCCTTCACCGGTGCAAGCGTTCTGGAATTTTTGAACGGCTATAATATTTCCAAATGTTTTCTTGCTGCAACTGGCTTTTCTATCGAAAACGGTGCAACAAATGCTTCACCAATGGAAGGCGACATTAAAAAATATCTGACAGCCAACAGCAAAACGAAAATTCTTCTCGTTGATTCAACCAAAGTAAATCATGTTTCACTCGTAACATTTGCCCGCTTAGAAGATATGGACTATCTTATCACCGACAAAGACCTGCCGGATGAATTTAAAAACTATTTCAATGAACATGATGTAAAACTCATAACACCGTAAAAAAAGACCATTGATATAATATTTATATCAATGGTCTTTTTGCTTTATAACTATCAGATAAGAAATTGATTTTTTGACTTCATAAATATCGAAAAGTTATAATTATGTTAGGATGATAAATTCTTAAAAGTTGGTGATGATAATGGATAATTTAGCTTATGTAAATGATTTTTCAATGAAACGTAAAATAGAGTTGATAGACGGAATAACGTATATGATGTCGCCGCGTCCAAGATATGAACACGTTACAGTAAGCAGTAACATATTCTTTATATTCAGAAACTACCTTGCCGGTAAAACATGCCGCGTATTTCCGGATGGATTCGACCTATTCCTGGACGATAAAAACCAATTTGTTCCCGACATGATGGTTGTATGCGATAAGGATAAAATAAAATATAACGGCGTTCACGGCACACCTGATTTAGTTGTGGAAGTTTTATCCAAAACTACCGCTGAAAATGACAGATCCAGAAAAAAAGATGCGTATGAAAAAGCCGGTGTAAAAGAATATTGGATAGTAGATACCTGGTCTAAATCCGTTGAAGTTTATTTAAATAATAATGGCGTTTTTAAATTAAATCGTATTTACTATTACCTTACAGATGAGGAAATTGCTGAAAATGCTGCATTATCCGACGATGATATGAATAAAATACAAAAAATAGACACTGAAATAAAAGTATCCATCTTTAAAGATTTATCCGTCAAACTGAAAGATATCTTTGAATATATTTAATACCTATTGCCTTTGTGAATACAAGAACGAAAAAGACCACTGATTAATCAGTGGTCTTTTTCATTATACGTTAAAATTACCTACAATCTACGAATACCTAATACCAAAGGAGCAGCCCCCATAGCTGTTAATGCTGTGAAAAATGAAATGTTTATCGGCTCATCACTAGGTTCAATCCAACCTAAATCCAATATATCAGCATAAAGAGGAGAAAGTATTTGACCATATTGTTCAGAATACGTAGGTTTTCCAAAATATCCATTGTAAGAAATAAACGGATAAGCAATGCCACCATTACTACCATAAAATATAGCAAAATTTCCTGGATTTCCCGTGTTTTTTATTGACATATTTATGGCCATTTGTACTCCATAATTACCGGCTAATTTAGTTGGTGATAATTGGTTAGAAGCATCTTTCATCTGAATTAAATCAGCACCATTAAAGGAGTCCCCGTAATTTTCTGGTTCATTTATTTGTCTTTCTTTTCCAAATTTAAAACCTTTCATTGTAATAGCATTATTGATTTCCAATACAGGCAAATTAAATGTTTCATAAAAGCCCTTACCTAAGCCACGATATCTTAATGTAGTGGAATAATCTTCTGCCTCTGCACATTCCGTAGCACTACTACTTATCTACAGCATATGCTAAATCAAATAATACAACAGATGCTGGTTTTCCATTCAAATCAGTAACGGATAAACGACTTACTATACCGAAAACATTACCGCCATTACCTACTGCCGGAATTGATTGACTAAAAATATTATCATAACCGTTATCAGGTACTGTTTTTTCAATTGGTGAACTTGTTGAAAAATAATCTTCCCAAGCAATAATATCCGATTGCCAATTCGGTCTATTGGTTAAACCGTAATTACTTGCAGAAATCTTTACATCAAAATCATTTGGATTATAAATCAAAATTGTAGAAGTAATCGGCATTGAACAAGCCGTTTCATGTCATGTGTATATTTGCCCATTACCAGTTACTGTTTCACGACAAAGCCATTTTCCGTTATCAGCTAAATCCTTGTCATATATTTTTTCTGGATTATTTGAATAAAATAGAAATTCATTTGTATTAATAGATAAGCAAGTTATTGGCAAATTATACTGTATTTGAGTATTTGTTCCATCAAATGTTCTTTTAGTTGTTATAATTGTAGCCATGATTTTCAACCTCCTAAATTGATAAAATTAGTTTGTAAGTAACTTATGAGTATCTGGTGAAAATCCAGTAAAGCAATCTAAAGAAAATCCTGTATAACATTTCCACCAATCAG
>OGYT01000699.1_pt1 | contig 25441 bp, 18 predicted proteins | sample 1576631 | NCBI WGS metagenome assembly OGYT01 (sample SAMEA3541588, study PRJEB24748) | human gut metagenome | biome: human gut; feature: human-associated habitat; material: faeces | place: China | collected 2012
TGACGGTTCCCTTTCACACTATCCCTCCCTCCGAACCATCCGGCTGGGAGTTTTTTCAGTTTCAACGCTCCCCGCGCGCCAGCCGCGCGGGGAGCGTTTTATCTTTTCTTTATTCGTGTTTGCTCCGGGCTCAGCCGATCGCGGCCTTCTGTCCCGGGTGATCGGTTCCCATGGTGGATCTGAGGTTGTAGCGCACATCCTCCATGTGCTCCTCCATGCACTGGCGCGCCCCCTCCGCATCCCCCTCGATGACCTTGCTGAACAGGGCCTCGTGGGCCACAATGGAGCTGTACGAGATGCCGCTGTTGTTGATGGTGAACTGCCGGGAGATGTCCAGCAGCTCATAGAGGTACTCGTAGACGCTGGAGAGCACGGCGTTGTGGGCGGCCCTGACCAGGGCCTGGTGGAAGCCGTGGGAGAGCTTGCGCAGGTTCTGCACCGACTCCTCGGTGCCGTCGTTGACCTTCTTGGCCTCCCGCATGTCCCGGAGCAGCTTCTGGATGGAGGCGATATCCTCGTCGGTGCGCCGCTGGGCGGCGTGATAGGCCGCGAAGGTCTCCAGCACGATACGCAGCTCCAGCAGATCCCGGATGGTGTCCGCCGTGGCGTCGAAGGAGAAATTCATCTTGCTGACCAGGCTCTGCGCGGAGGTGTTCTTCACATAGGTGCCGTCGCCGGGGCTGCTGTCCAGCACCCCCATATACTCCAGGATCTTGAGCGCCTCACGGATGGGGACACGGCTGACGTTGAACTTCTCGGCCAGCTCCCGCTCGGAGGGCAGCTTCTGGCCCGCCTGAAGCTCTCCATCGGCAATCATCTGGCGGATGTTGTCAATCACGTACTCGTAGAAGCGGCCGCTGCCGTCCGCCTGCTTGGTTGGGAGATTCATCGGACTCCTCCTTTTATCCTCAAGTACTTTTTCCTTATTTTATCATAATCTGAGGTCAAATAGAAGGGATCTCTCAAAAAATCCCCCCGCCGGAGTCAAAGGCGGATGATGCCATGCTTGGCCTTGCTCTGGGCGTAGGCCTGCTCCACATACTCCCGCAGCCCGGGACGGAACTTGGGGTGGGCGCAGTTCTCAATCAGGACATGGGCCCGCTCGTAGGCCGTCAGGCCCCGCAGATCCGCCAGGCCCTGCTCGGTGACGATGATCTCGGTGTCGTGCTCCGTGTGATCCACGTGGGCCACGTGGGGCACAATACAGGAGATGGCGCCGTCCTTGGCGGTGGAGGCGGTGGAGAAAATGGCGATACCCGAGTTGCGGGCGTAGTCGCCGGAGCCGCCGATGCCGTTCATGACGGCCCCCTCGCCGATGTGGGTGGAGTTGACGTTGCCCGCCAGATCCACCTCGATGGCGGTGTTCATGGCGATGATGCTCAGGCGGCGGATCACCTCGGGGGCGTTGCTGAGCTCCTGGGGCCGGAGGATGATCTTGCCCTTGTAGTCGTCGATATGGGCATAGAACCGCTCCCGGGCAGAGGGGGAGATGGTGAGGGCCGTGCCGCTGGCGCAGGCCACCTTGCCCGCGTCGATGAGCTCCACCACCGCGTCCTGCATGACCTCGGTATAGACGCTCAGGTGATCCAGCTCGGAGCAGGCCAGGGCGGAGAGCACCGCGTTGGCCACGCCGCCCACACCGGACTGCATGGGGGGCAGAGGGTTAGGCAGGCGGCCGGCCGCCACCTCGCTCTGTAGGAATTTGACAATATGGCTGGCAATGGCCTCCATATCCGGGGTGGGGGCGGGGAGATCCTGGTTGGTGTCCTCGCAGTTGGTGAGGATGACCGCGGCGACCTTGTCCGGGTCGCAGGGCAGATAGGGGGAGCCCACCCGGTCGTCGGGCTTGAAGATCTCAATGGCCTGGGTGTGGGGCGCCCGCTCCAGGGTCAGGATGTCGTGCATGCCCTCCACCTCCAGGGGGATGGCCTCGTTGACCTCCAGGATGAGCTTGTCGGCATACTTCACCAGGGTGTCGTCAATGCCCACCGAGAAGGGGAGCACCAGACTGCCGTCGGCCCGGATGGCGGCCACCTCGATGACGGCCACGTCGATCTTCCCCAGGTAGCCGTTTTTGATCAGGTAGGGGCCGTGGCTCACATGGGTGTCCACATATTGAATCCGGTCGGCGTTGGCCAGGGCGCGGAGATCCCGGTTGCCCTGAAAGCCATACCGCCGCTTCATCACGCCGGAGCGGGCCAGCACTCCGTCCAGCTGGTCGCCCACGTTGCCCCCGGTGATTACGGTGATGCCCAGCTCCTCGCCCTCCTCGGCGCGCCGGGCCAGCTCGGCCGGAAGCACCTTGGGATAGCCGATGACCGTAAAGCCGCTGAAGCCCACGGTCATGCCGTTTTTGATATGCGCTGCCGCCGCCCTGGGAGTGGTCACCTTGCGCAGCAGCGCCTCGTTGCAAATGCGGTCCATTCGGAATACCGATCCTTTCTTTTTTCTCTAATTGGTATACCATTTTGAGGAAAAAAAGCCCGGCGGAGCCTTGCGGTTCCCCGCCGGGCCTCAAACGAGGGCTTGTTCAGTCCGCCAGCTCCAGAAGCGTGGCGCCGCCCTGGCCGCCGCCCATGCACAGGGTGGCGATGCCGTACCGGGTGCGGGTGCGCTTCATGCCGTGAACCAGGGTGGTCAGGATGCGCCCGCCGGTGGCGCCCAGGGGGTGCCCCATGGCGATGGCACCGCCGCTGACGTTTACCTTGGCCATGTCCAGCCCCAGCTCGCGGATCACCGCCAGGGACTGGGCCGCGAAGGCCTCGTTCAGCTCGATCATGCCGATATCGTCCAGTGTGAGCCCCGCCTTCTCCAGCACCTTGCGGACGGCGGGCACCGGGCCGATGCCCATGATGCGGGGATCCACGCCCACGATGGCGTGGGCCACGATGCGGGCCATGGGCTTGACGCCCAGCTCCTTCACCTTCTCGCCGCTCATCAGCAGCAGGGCGGCGCCCGCGTCGCTGCGCCCGCAGGAGTTGCCCGCAGTGACCTTGCCCTTGCCGTCGGTGCGGAACACGGGCTTGAGCTTGGCCAGGCCCTCCATGGTGGTGGCCCTGGGCTGCTCGTCGGTGTCAAACACGATGGGCTCCTTTTTCCGCTGGGGGATCACCACGGGGACAATCTCATCCTTGAACACGCCGGCGGCCACCGCCTCGGCGGCCTTGCGCTGGCTGTGGAAGGCAAACTCGTCCATATCCTCCCGCGAGATGTGGAACTGCTCGGCCACGTTCTCGGCGGTATCGCCCATTCCGAACACGCCGTAGGTCTCCTGGGGCTGGGCCCGCTTGGCCCCCTCCACGATGGGATCCACCAGCACATTGTTGCCGGTGCCGTAGCCGTACCGGGCGTTCCACAGCTCGAAGTGGGTGGCGCTCATGGCCTCCACGCCGCCGGCCACCGCCACGTCTACGTCGCCGCAGCGGATGTCGTTGGCCGCGCAGTTGACCGACTGGAGGGAGGAGCCGCACTGCATCATCAGCGTATAGGCCGGAATCTCCTCCCGGAAGCCCGCCATCAGGGCGCACACCCGGGCGATGTTGGAGGCCACGGCGTTCTGCTTCACCTGGGCGATGACGACCTCCTCCACCAGCTCGGGGGCCAAGCCGGTGCGCTCCATCAGGGCCTTGCACACCAGCCCCCCCATCTCGTGGGCCTGGGTGTTCTTCAGCATGCCGCCCATGCGGCCCACGGGAGTGCGGACGGCGTCTACAATATAAACCTCGCGCATAAAAGCGTCCTCCTTTTTGTGTTCAGGCCCGTGCAATGCCCTGCTCCCTGGCCTCCTGTGCGACGGCGCGGGCCACGGTGTCGGCCACGGACTTGTCCAGGGCGGAGGGCAGGATGTAGTCGGCGCTGAGCTGCTCGTCGGTCACCAGGGCGGCCAGGGCTCTGGCCGCGCGGATTTTCATCCCCTCGGTGATCTCCCGGGCCCGCACGGCCAGCGCGCCCTTGAAGATGCCGGGGAAGACCATGACGTTGTTGATCTGGTTGGGAAAATCGCTGCGCCCGGTGCCCACCACCGCCGCGCCGCCCCGCTTCGCCTCGTCCGGCATGATCTCCGGGGTGGGGTTGGCCATGGCGAACACGATGCCGTCCTTCATGGTGGACACCATCTCCGCCGTCACCAGATTGGGCCGGGACACGCCCACGAAGGCGTCCGCCCCCCGCAGGGCGTCGGCCAGGGCGCCGTGCTCGTGGTCCCGGTTGGAGATGTGGGAGATCTCCTCCTGTCCGGCGTTGAGCCCCTCATCCCCCTCGCAGATGATGCCGTTGATGTCGCACATGACGATATTGCCGAAGCCCATGGAGATGAGCAGCTTGCCGATGGCGATGCCGGCGGCGCCGGCCCCGTTGATGACGATCTTCATCTGCCCCATCTGCTTGCCGGTCACCCGCATGGCGTTGAGCAGGGCGGCGGCCACCACGATGGCGGTGCCGTGCTGGTCGTCGTGGAACACGGGGATGTCGCACACCTCCTTCAGGCGGCGCTCCACCTCAAAGCAGCGGGGGGCGGCGATGTCCTCCAGGTTGATGCCGCCGAAGCTCTTGGAGATCAGGGCGATGGTCTCCACCAGCTTGTCCACGTCCTTGGTGTCCACACAGAGGGGGAAGGCGTCCACCCCGCCGAACTCCTTGAAGAGGGCGCACTTGCCCTCCATCACCGGCATACCGGCGGCCGGGCCGATGTCCCCCAGGCCCAGCACCGCGGAGCCGTCGGTGATCACCGCCACCAGATTGCCCCGGCGGGTGAGGGTAAAGGACTTCTCATAGTCCTTGGCGATCTCCCGGCAGGGCTCGGCCACGCCGGGGGTATACAGAAGGGACAGGTCGTCCCGGGTCTCGATGTGCCTGCGGGCCACCACTTCGATCTTCCCCCGCAGTTCCTCGTGCAGCTTGAGGGATTCCTGATTGACGTCCATAGTACGTTTTTCTTCCTTTCTGCGGCCCGCTCAGACCATCTCTTCGGGGTGGAACACCTCGTCGAACCGCTCGGCGGTGAGGAAGCCCAGGCTGACGCAGGCCTCCTTGAGAGAGATGTGCTCGGCGTGGGCCTTCTTGGCGGTCTTGGCCGCGTTGTCATAGCCAATGTAGGGGTTGAGGGCGGTGACCAGCATGAGGGAGTTGTGCAGGTTGTGGCGGCACTTCTCCCGGTTGGCCGTGATGCCCACGGCGCAGTGGTCGTTAAAGGAGCGGATGCAGTCGGTGAGCAGCCGCGCGGACTGGAGGAAGTTGTAGATGCACACCGGCATGAACACGTTCAGCTCGAAGTTGCCCTGGGAGGCCGCCAGGCCCACCGCCACGTCGTTGCCCATCACCTGTACCGCCACCATGGTTACCGCCTCGCACTGGGTGGGGTTGACCTTGCCGGGCATGATGGAGGAGCCTGGCTCGTTCTCCGGGATATGGATCTCCCCCAGGCCGCACCGGGGGCCGGAGGCCAGCCAGCGCACGTCGTTGGCGATTTTCATCAGATCCGCCGCCAGGGCCTTGAGCGCCCCGTGGGCGAACACCAGCTCGTCCTTGCTGGTGAGGGCGTGGAACTTGTTGGGGGCCGTGACAAAGGCCTTGCCCGTCAGCTCCGATACCGCCTCGGCCACGGCCGTGTCAAAGCCTTTGGGGGCGTTGAGCCCGGTGCCCACGGCGGTCCCACCCAGGGCCAGCTCCCGCAGGCCGGGCAGCGCCAGCTCCACCATCGCCCTGTCCTTCTCCAGGCTGGTCCGCCAGCCGCTGATCTCCTGGGCCAGGGTAATGGGCACCGCGTCCTGCAGGTGGGTCCGCCCGCTCTTCACCACGTCCCCGTTCTCCCCCTCCAGCCGGCGGAAGGTCTCCACCAGCCCGTCAATGGCCGGCAGCAGCTTGTCCTCCAGCGCCACCGCCGCCGCAATGTGCATGGCCGTGGGGAAGGTGTCGTTGGAGCTCTGGGACATGTTTACGTGGTCGTTGGGGTGGAGCAGCTTCTTCCCCGCCAGCTCGTTGCCCCGGTTGGCCACCACCTCGTTCACGTTCATGTTGGACTGGGTGCCGCTGCCCGTCTGCCACACCACCAGCGGGAAGTGCCCGTCCAGCTTCCCCGCCACCACCTCGTCGCAGGCCCGGCTGATCAGGCCCAGCCTTTCATCGTCCAGCTTCCCCAGCCTGTGGTTGGCCAGCGCCGCCGCCTTTTTCAGAATCCCGAAGGCCCGCACAATCTCCTCCGGCATCTTCTCCGTGCCAATCTGGAAGTTCTGATAGCTCCGCTGGGTCTGCGCACCCCAGTAGCGGTCCGCAGGAACCTCCATCTCCCCCATTGAGTCCCGTTCTATCCGGTAGTCCATCCTGTCTCGCGTCTCCTTTCGTCCGCCCTCAGGCGGGATAGGCCTCGTCGATCTTGTGCAGCGCGGCCTCTTTCAGATTTTTGTAGATGCTCTGCCCGTGGGTGTCCATGCCCACCACCAGGGGGCCGAACTCATTGGCCTGGAGGTCCCACACGGCCTCTGGCATGCCCAGCTCAAACCAAGTCACATCGTTAATGCGCTCAATGCCCTGGGCCAGCTTGGCCGCGCAGCCGGGGGCCGCCTGGAGGTACACGTATCCGTACTGGCCGCAGGCCCGCAGGGTATCGGCGTCCATGCCGCCCTTTCCGATGACCGCCCGTACCCCCATCCGGCCCACTACATCGGCATAGGGCTCCATACGGATGGAGGTGGTGGGGCCGATGACGTTGAGCCGCCAGGAGCCGTCCTCGTTTTTCAGGGCCACCGGGCCGGCGTGGAACACCGCAGCGCCGGCAAAGTCCTTGGGCAGGGGCTTCCCCTCCTCCAGCAGGCCGCGGATACGCAGGTGAGCCATGTCACGGGCCGTAAATACATGCCCGGTCAGATACACCACGTCTCCCACGTGCAGCTTGCGCATGTCCTCTTCCTGGAGAGGTGTGGAAAAATGATAAGTAGCCATCCTTACTATACTCCTTTTTTGCCGTTTTGGAAATCAGAGCAGCTTCTCAACGCGGCCGTCGTCGTAGATGCGGATACCGGCCCGGCGGGCCACCCAGCAGTGGAAGTTGATCGCCACCGGCGCGATGGCGGTGTGGGTGTGGGCCCGCTCCATCTTGAGGGCCAGGCAGACGGTGTCGCCGCCGGTACCCGCCGCGCCCAGGCCCAGGCCGTTGATGGCGTCCTTCAGCTCCGCCTCCAGCGCGGCCAGCTCGGGGTCGGGGTTCACGTCGTCCCACCGGCGGGTGGAGATGGCCTTGCGGCTGAGCTTGGCGGCAATGTCCATCTGGCCGCCGATGCCGATGCCGATGCCGTAGGGGGGGCAGGGCTTGCCGCCGGCGTTGACGGCGGTCTCCAGGATGAAGCGCTTCAGGCCGGAGAGGTTTTTGCCCAGCTTGGCGGTGGTCATAATCTGCATGGCGTTGCCCAGCTCGGCGCCGCAGCCCTTAAAGCTGATGATGAAGTCGACGTATTTCTGGCCGGGGTGGTATTCATACTCGATATTGGGCACGCCCTTGCCGGTGTTGTTTCCCGAGTTCTCCCGGGTCAGGGGGTCCACCATGGAGGGGCGCAGGTAGCCCTTCTTCGTGGCCTCGGCCACGGCCTCCGAGATGGCCTCCCTGGTGCACTCCGGCAGGTTGCCGTCTCCAAAGGAGAGCCAGGTTGTGGGGTAGCCGGGAGACTGGCACACCGCCTTGTCCCCCTCCTTGGCGATGGACAGGTTGTCCACCATGGAGCGGAGCATGCTCTGGGCGGTTTCATTCGTTTCCCGGGCTAGTGCGTCTTTAAGCAGCCCCTTCACATCGGCGGAGATTTCGGTCACGGCGCGGATAACCGCGTCATGAATGGCGGATTTGACAAGTGCTTCGTTCTGATTCATAGCGCAATGCTCCATTCGTAAGGTAATGGGCGCCGCCGTTCCGGCGGCCGCCCGCTGAGGCAGGGCTTACAGCCCCTCAAACAGCCGGTTTATGTCATCCAGCTCCTCCAGGTGCGGCAGCCGCTCAACCAGCGCGGCAACCCGGTCCGGGCCCAGAACCCCGTCGGCCAGGGTGTGAAACTTCTCGTGCTCATAGGCCCAGGTAAAGGGGTTATTGAAGTCGCCATAGGGGTACTCCACCTGACGGGTGAGCACCCGGCCGTCCTCCAGAGTTACCTCCAACCGGTGGGCCCACCGGTTGCGGTCCGCCTGATAGCTGGCCTCCAGCTCCGGGTCGCACACCAGGGTAATCTTGTCCATCAGCCGCCGCACCCGTGGGTCGGAGGTGGCCTCCGGCGTGAAGGCGGACTCCCCCAGGTGGCCGTACACCAGCATGGCCGCGGTGCAGTACTGGCCGCTGAATTTGTAGCCGTAGGGGGTGGATGGCTCCGGATTGTCCACCGTGTTGACCGCCACCTGATAGGTGTGATCCACAATGCGGGTGATGTGCTCCGGCTCCAGCCGGTGCTCCCCCCGCAGCAGTTGGGCGCAGTAGTCCGCCGCGTGGGTGTGGCGACAGCAGGCGTAGGGCTTCAGGGAGTTGGTCAGCAGGGCGCAGTTTTCCCAGCTCAGCGCCCGCGTCAGCGCCTCCGGGTGGTTATCCGGCGTCATGGCGCCCAGCAGGCCCCGGTCTCCCGCCAGAATGTCCTCCGCAGCGGTAAAGCCCAGCGCCGCCAGGCGTGCCGACCGCAGGCCGCAGAGGGTACCGTTGGCGGTGTGCAGGGTCTTGCTCATGGCGCCGTCCTCCAGAAACTGCCACAGGCCGGCCGCCTGCGTCCCTGCCGAGCCAATGGCGTGCAGCAGTTTCTCCCGGTCCAGCCCCATCAGCTTGCCCGCCGCCACGGCAGAGCAGAGCGCCCCCACCACTCCAGTGGTATGCCAGTAGTGGTAGGAGCCTGGGTTGATGGCCTCCCCCACCCGTGCGCCAATCTCGTAGCCCGCGGCAATGGCAGCCAGCACCTCACGCCCGGAGCGGTGAAGCTTCTGCCCCACCGCCAGCGCCGCGGGGATGGTTACCGCCCCCAGGTGGGTGATAGAGGCGTTGTGCACGTCGTCCATATCCATGACATGGGCGCACGCGGCGTTCAGCGCGGCAGCATGTTCACAGGAGAGCCGCTCCAGTCCGCTGTTCCAGGCGGTCGCCTCCTGCTGTCCGTCCCCGGCGGCAAAGTAGCTGCGCCAGATACCCCCCTGCGGCTGAACTGAGCCGGCTGCCGCCACGCCGAGTAGATCCTCCAGATAGAGCTTTGCGTTGTCCACCGCTTTGGAGGGCAGACTCTCATAGCGGACTTCATATAGAAAATCGGAAAGCTGTTCTGTAAGCATTCGGACCTCTTCCTGGCTGTCCCATTGGTCCAGCCAAAACGTGCGCCTTTTTGGAATACCGCACCATGTCATTCCGGTATTCCGCGCAATAGCAGGCGCACATATTTTTCTTTTTATGTAATATTTTTTTGCTAATATTCCATCTTTATCTCTTTTTTGCTTTTTCTCTGGTATACCAATCCGAATTATAGCAGATTCACTCAGCAATGAGAATACACAAAATAAAAATCGTTACATTTGACAAAAGCCGTCGCTTTTCCTTGGTCATAACAGAGAAATGGCAAGTTGCATCTTTACAAATTGTATGCATAAGTGCTATATTGGCTCCACTGGTATACCGATTCTCCAATAAAGCACGCAATTTAAGTCGTTTTGATGGAACGGAAAGGGATATCCAATTATGAAAACAAACAAGCTTATGATCACCTGCGCCCTCTGCGGCGGCGGTACCACCCGCAAGCAGTCCCCCTACGTCCCCCTGACGCCGGAGGAGCTGGTCGCCGATTCTCTGGCCGCAGTTCGGGCCGGCGCCTGCATCCTGCACATCCATGTCCGCGATGACGAGGGCGCGAACACCATGGAGACCAGCCGCTTTGTGCAGGTGGTCTCCATGATCCGGGAAGCCCTGCGCACCAACCACCTGGATGCCATCATCAATGTTACCACCTCCGGCACCAAGTTCTCCGAGGATATGCGGGTGGCCCACCTGCCCATCCTGATGCCCGAGATGTGCTCCTATGACCCTGGTACCCTCAACTGGGCCAACAGCTACATCTTCCTGAACACGCCCCCCTTCCTGGAGCGGCTGGGCCTGCTCACCCAGGAGCTGGACATCAAGCCCGAAATTGAAATCTTTGACGCCGGTATGCTGGGCAACGTGGATTACTACCTGAAAAAAGGCGTCCTGAAGGCCCCGCTCCACTACCAGCTGGTTCTGGATGTCCCTGGTGGTATGCCGGGCAATATTGACTCGATCAACCATCTGGTTTCCAAGCTGCCGGAGGGCTCCACCTGGTCGATCACCGGAATCGGCAAAGCCCACATGCCCTGTATGCTGGCCGGTCTGGCCGCCGGCTGCGACAACCTGCGCGTCGGTCTGGAGGACAACGTGTTTATGAAGAAGGGCGAATACGCCACCAACGCCCAGTTGGTGGAGCGGGCGGTCAAGCTTGGTATCCTGGCCGGCCGTGAGATTGCCACCGCCGCCGAGGCCCGCGAGATTCTCGGCATCAAGCCTGAGAAGGGCGTTCTTTATCAGCCGTAAATTGACTTGGAAAAGGAGAATGCGCGATGAAATACGATTTTGAAACGATTATTGACCGCGATCCGGCCATCCGCGGCACCGGAAAGTACCGCATCATGAAGGACTCCAAGGGCAATAAGCCCCCCAAGGGCATCGTTCCCCTGTCGGTGGCCGACATGGAGTTCCGCACCGCCCCCTGCGTTATTGACGCAATCAAAGCCGAGGCGGACTTCGGCGTGCTGGGCTACCACCGCCTGACCGACAGCTTTCGGGAGTCCTGCTGCCAGTGGATGAAAACCCGTCACGATTGGGACGTTCAGCCCGACTGGATCGTCCCCTTCGAGCAGGTCGTTCCCGCCCTCTATAACGCTGTCTGGACCTTTACCCAGCCCGGCGACGGCATCCTGATCCAGACCCCCGACTACCACCACTTCACCGGCGCCACCGTCAATACCGGCCGCAAGGTGCTGGAAAACCGCCTGGTGGCCGACGAGAAGGGCCACTATACCGTGGATTTCGACGACTTCCGTGAGAAGGCCAAGCAGGCCAAGCTGTTCTTCCTCTGCTCCCCCCAGAATCCTACCGGCCGCGTCTGGACGGAGGAGGAGCTGCGCAGGATGGGTGAGATCTGCAACGAGTACGGAGTCATGGTGGTGGCCGACGAGATCCACCACGATCTGATCCAGCCCGGATACAAGCACATTGTGTATGCCTCCCTGGGCAAAGAGTTTGCCGACAACTGCGTAATCTGCACCTCCCTGAGCAAGACCTTCAACCTGGCTGGCCTGTGCTACGCCAGCATCATCATCCCCAACGACGAGGTGCGGGCCAAGTTCCAGAAGCAGATGGGCCTCCAGGCCTTCATGCACATCGAGCGCTTCGGCCCCGTGGCCCACGAGGCCGCCTACCGCCACGGCGCCGAGTGGCTGGAGGAGCTCATCCAGGTCATCAAGGGCAACTACGAGTATGTCCGCGACTTCTTCGCCCAGCACTTCCCCGGAGTTGTGGTCACCGAGCTGGAGGGCACCTACCTGGTCTGGTGCGACTTCCGCTGCTTCGGCATGAGCGACGCAGACATGAAGGTGTTCCTCACCGACGAGTGCATGCTCTACCTGGACAACGGCACCGACTTCGGCGCGGCCGGTTCCGGCTACCAGCGCATCAACGTCGCCTGCCCCCGCAAGACCCTGGCAGACGCTCTGGACCGCTTCTATCAGGCCGCCAGGAAGCGCGGCATGGCCCGGTAATTTCCCCGGAAACACGACCAGAATGGATTAGGAGGCTATGACATGTTAGAGAAAAAGGTACCGTTTTGTATCGACCACTTCAGCATCGCCACTACCCACCGCGACCGCCCGATCGACCTGGTGACCAAGCTGGGCTTTACCACCGCCGACTGCTACACCGACCGCACCGTGCACTTCATCTTTGAGAACTCCTACTTCGAGCTGTGCACCTACCAGCTGAACACCACCATCACCTGGCTGACCCAGTCCGTCCCCGCCACCAATCTGCCCAAGGTTCACTCCTATCGCCTGAGCGTCAAGGGGACTGACCCCAATCCCATGCGCAACGCTTTGATCGAGGGCGGCATCGAGACCATCGGCGAGATCAACACCCCCTTCCGCCAGCATGTCCGCTACGGTGAGAAGGAGGGCGAGGCCGGTTACCAGACCTTCTTTATTCAGAACTACGAGCCCTTTACCGACATTCTCTTCGGCTGCACCACCCATCTGGCCAAGGAGCTGATCGTCAAGAACGAGACCAAATTCCCCCACATCAACGGCGCCAAGCGCCTGGCCTACATCACCGGCTACTGCGACAGCAAGGAGCGCTTTGAGGAGGCCGACGCCGCCATCTCCAAGCTCTACAACGCCGCCAAGGGGGCCACTGACACCGGCTTCAACCTGGACACCTATCAGCTTGTGGATCACGACGCCTACGTGGCCGAGTTCGGCTGCGAGCCCCGCAACGACGGCCTGAAGCTGCCCATCGTGGCCGCCGCCTTCTCCGGCTGCCACCTGGAATTTGTGGAAAAGCGGGCCTATGATCTGAACCTGAACTATTTCCGCAAGGACGGCAAGCTCTATGTGGACTGCCGCCGTACACTGGGTCTGTTCCTCGTGTTCATGCCCTAACTACCTCATGTGCCCATATGGGGAAGGAGTCTAAAATGTCTATTCCCGATCTCGAAACCTATTTACCCAAGGTCATTTCTTGGCGCAGGGATCTCCATATGCACCCAGAGCTAGGACTCCAAGAAGTCCGTACCTCTAACTTGATTGCAGATCTCCTAACAAAGTTCGGCCTTGATGTGCAGCGTAATTTTGCCGGTACAGCGGTTTTGGGAACACTGCATACCAATAAACCTGGCAAAACAGTTGTCCTGCGCGCAGATATGGACGCACTTCCAATCCAAGATGCCAAAGATGTACCCTACCGCTCACAAATTTCTGGTGTCTGTCATGCCTGCGGCCATGATGCCCATACTGCAAATCTTCTTGGTGTTGCGAACTATATTTCCGATCATCGTACTGAATTCTGTGGAACAATAAAGTTCTTGTTTCAGCCTGCGGAAGAACTGTTAGAAGGGGCAAAGCTTGTCTGTCAATCAGGTGTGCTGGATGGCACGGATTACATTCTGGGTCAGCATGCAGTACTGGATGTAGATGTCGGTCAAGTTCAGGTATGCTACGGCCCTTCAAACGGTGGTGGTGATGAATTTACTTTACGGCTCCATGGTGTAGGTTGCCATGGTGCACGTCCGCACACCGGTAAAGATCCTATTTTACTCGCTGCAAAAGTTATCGAGGGATTTCAACAAATTATTAGCCGTGAGCTGGATCCATTAAAGGCCGCTGTCATTTCTGTTTGTTCGGTTCAGGCCGGACAGCATGAATCAAAAAATGTCGTTCCGCAGGAGGCTGTGTTAGCTGGAACCGTGCGCACGCTGGAAGAGGATGTACGCACCTATGTTTTGACTCGGATGGAGGAAATCGTAGCTGGCCTGTGTTCTGCAAGTCGTTGTTCCTATACCTTGGAGCATGTTACAAAAGTGCCTCCCTTGACCAGCGACCAGCAGTTGACCCAATTAGTTGAGAACACCGCAGTGGAATTGGTTGGACGTGAAAACGTCCTATACCGCCCTGCTCCCACAATGGGGGTTGAGGACTTTTCTTGGTATACCAGGAATTACAATGCGTGTATGTTCTACTTTGGCGCCAGAAATGTCGAAAAAGGAATTATTACGCGGGGGCATAATCCAAAGTTTGATATTGATGAAGAATGTTTCAGGGTTGCTATGCCAATGTTTATTCTGCTTTCAAAACGGCTGATGCTGGACTAGTTATCGCATTTCCTACTAATTGACAGAGAGAGGGGAATTGTTTTGGAGCTTGAGTATTTGAAAGTCGCAAATAACCCTATTATGTGGATTTCCGTCCTTCCAGGCGTATTGTTAGTAATCGTGCAGGCGATTGTATTATCTCGAAGAGCCATTGTATCCGGAAGAAAAATGGGTATTACAGAGCGTCAGTTTAAAAGCGCGATTCGGAGTTCCGCTCTGGCCTCAATCGGTCCATCCCTAATCATTGTAACTGGAATGATTGCTTTACTCAGCTCCATGGGAGGCCCTATTGCCTGGATGCGATTAGCCTATATTGGCGCTGTCAACTTTGAGCTTTCTGCCGCTGATCGGGCCGCCTCTGCTGTCGGATGTACCTTGGGAACCTCTAACATGACTATGGAAGCATTTGCCTGCGCCGTATATACCATGGTAATCTGCTGCCTTGGCTGGATTCTTGTTTCTGCCCTTTTTGCACACAAAATGGGTGACTTGCGTGACCGGGTAGCTGGCAACAACAAAGCAAAAATGAGTGTCATCAGTGTCGCTGGCGGTATGGGCGCTTATGGCTATCAGTGCTTTAATCGCGGCATTGTTCTCGCCGGCCCCGATGCACAAACAATGACGGTTATTTTTGGTTTTGGTATTATGTTTGCCTTGGCAATCTATGGTAAAAAGAAAAACGTGGCATGGGTCAGAAAATTTGGAATGATGATCGCCATGTTTAGCGGTATGCTGCTTGGATCCTTTTTCTTGTAAGGTTAATACTTCCATCGCTTGAAAGGGGTATTTCTATGACAGAAAATAAACCAAACACTTCCTCGATTTTTCACACAGACTTCTTGCCCTTTGCCATCCGCTGGGGGCGTGGTTTAAGTCTTTTTGGAATCGTTTTAGCCTTTGGTCCATGCCTTGGATTGGCCGTTATGGGTATTTTCCCATCTGTTAGCGGTGTAATGGCTGGTATCGCCGCTCAGCTCCCCGCAGTAGTCGCTGCATATTTCTATGAACCAATCTCCTACTTTGCCATACTGGGTATTGCAGGCACTTATATGGGCTTTCTTTCGGGAAATGTAAATAACATGAGAGCTCCCTGTGCATCCATCGCTCAGAGCGCTGCTAACGTCGAAGAAGGTAGTGACGAAGGCGGTATCATAGCCACTGTTGGTATTGCTGTCTCCATTTTTATCAATATTGCCTTCCTGACAGTCGGTGTTATTGTAGGCAACTATGTTGTTAGTCTGTTGCCTCAGCATGTTTTGGATGCGTTAAATCTATTGCTCCCGGCTCTGTTTGGCGCACTCTTTGCAAATCAAATTGTAAAAAAGCCAAAGTTAGCGCTTGTCGCCCTCCCGATTACGGGTATCATGGTCCTAATGAATAAGCTTCAGCTCCTTTCCTTCCTCCCTGGCAAGCTGGTTACTCCCATCGTTATGCTTACCTGCGTCTTCGGTACAATGGGAATCGGACTATTTCTCGCCAGTAAAGGTAAAATGGATTAATTGTTATATAAAATACAGAAAGCGAGGATCAATCACACATGAAGTCCGCCTTAAAAAAGGTGTCGCTGATCCTGGCCATCTGCTTTGTAGCATTTCACCTCTACACCGCAGCGTTCGGCACTATGCCGGGCATTGCGCAGAAGTCGATCCACCTGGGCTTCCTGCTGGTGATCTTCTACATCAATGCAATGGTCGACAGCGAGAAGCGTTGGGAGCAAATTTTTCTCGGTATTATGGCACTCTTCGCCCTGGGCGGCTGTGCCTACATCACCATCCTGGATGAAAACCTGCAACTGCGCGCCGGAATTGTGTACGCCAGCGACATTCTGTTTGCCATTCTTCTGATTATCGCTATCTTTGAGGCGTGCCGCCGGAAGATGGGCAATCCCCTGGTCATCATCACCCTGGTCTTTGTGGCCTACGCCTTCCTGGGCAAGTATATTCCCGGCTTCCTCAACCAGCCCGGCATGACGCTGAAGAAGTTCACCTCTTTGGTCTATCTGACCACAGACGGTATCTTCGGCTCCCCCCTCTATGCCTCGGCCTCCTATGTGGTCCTGTTCGTCCTGCTGGGCGCTATCATGAGCGTCTCCGGCATCGGCGACTATATGACCAATCTGGCCACCTCCCTGTTCGGCCACATGCGCGGCGGCCCCGCCAAGGTGGCTGTGGTGGCCTCCGGCTTCTTTGGCTCCATCAGCGGCAGTCCCACGGCCAATGTCATCGGCACCGGCACTTTCACCATTCCTATGATGAAAAAGAACGGCTTTGAGCCCGAGTTTGCCGCGGCGGTTGAGGCCACCGCCTCCACCGGCGGAGCCATCATGCCCCCCATCATGGGCTCCACCGCCTTTATTATGGCGGAAATGCTGGGCATTCCCTATACCGCCGTGGCAAAGGCCGCCCTGATCCCTGCTATTCTCTACTTTCTGGCCGTCCTCTTTGGCGTCGATATCTATGCCGCCAAGCATGGGTTGAAGGGGATCCCCCGCTCCCAACTGCCCAAGGTACGCAGCATGCTCAAGCAGATTTACATGCTTGCCCCCCTGATCTTCCTGATCTTCTGCATGGCCGTGTTCAATATGACCATCGTGCGCTCTGGCCTGCTGACCATCATCGTCACTCTCGTCCTGGTGGAAATCAACCCCAAGACCCGTATGACCAAGGAGCAGTGGCTCCAGATTCCTGTCCAGACGGTAAAGAGCGCCGTTTCCGTCGGCATTGCCTGCGCCATGGCCGGTATTATCAGCGGTGTGATCATGGGCAGCGGCCTGGGCTACCGCATCTCCTCCATCCTGACCAGCGTGGCCGGCACCAGCATGCTGCTGCTGCTCGTTCTGACGATGGTTGTCTCCCTGATCATGGGCATGGGCGTCCCAACCACGGCGGCCTATCTGGTTCTGGCCTCCCTGGTAGCCCCCACGATGATTCAGTTGGGCATTCCCCCGCTGGCCGCCCACATGTTCATCTTCTACTTCGGCTGCATCTCCTCCATCACCCCCCCTGTGGCGCTGGCCGCCTATGCCGGCGCCGGCCTGGCCGGGTGCGATCCAAACAAGACAGGCTACAAGGCGTTCCGTCTGGCCTTCTGTTCCTTCCTCATGCCGTACTTGTTTGTCTACAATCCGGTACTGCTGATGGAGGGCGGCGTGCTGGACATCCTCTGGAGCCTGGTTACCGCGCTCATCGGCGCCTATCTGCTGGCCTCCGGCTTCGAGGGCTTCTTCTTCCGCTGGAGCCTGAAGTGGTTCGAGCGTCCGCTCATGATACTGGGCGCTGTGATGCTGATTGTGCCCGGTATGGTCACCGATTTGGTAGGTATCGCCATCATCGTGGTGGAGTTTGTCACCGAGTTCATGTTTAAGCGTTCGGAGAAGTTCGTCCCCGTTACCGTTTCCCAGTCTACCACGTGACATTTTCCCCCGGGTGAATGCCATTGGAGAGAAAAAGAAAAGGAGATATCGTTATGAAAAAGCTGTCAAAACTTATGTGTCTGTTGCTGGCAGTCGGTATGCTGATGGGAATCGCCTCCTGTAGCAGTGATGCTGGAGAGGGGGGCGGAGGCTCCTCCGGCGGTACGGAAACCGTGCGCATCAGCTGCGGGCCCCTGAACGGCTATCAGAACGTCCTGTATAATTCCATTGCCGACATGATGAACAAAGCCAACCCCGGCAAGTACAGCTTTGCTATTGAGGCCTCCACCGGCTCCGCCGAGAATGCCCGCCTGCTGGCTATGGACGAAACCGACTTCGGCACCATGGGCATGGATATGACCCTGTCCTGCTACAATGCCGGGGGCGAGTTTGAGGGCCTGCCCGCAGAGCAGATCATGCACGTGGCCACCCACTCCGGCACCGGCGCGACGGTCCACGTTATCACTTCTGCGAAGTCCGATATTAACAGCATTCCCGACCTGGCCGGCACCAAATTCGGTGTCACTGCCGGCATGATGGCCGGTTACCTGGACGATGTTCTGTGGGCCTACGATATGACCACCGATGATCTGGGCAGCGTGGTAAACCTGTCTCTGTCCGACCTGTGCACCGCCCTCCAGGACGGCAATATCGACGCCTTCCTGTACGCCACTCCCGCCCCCGGCACCAACTTTACCGACCTGGCCATGTCCTTTGGCATCAAGGTCGTCGACATCGGCCAGGAGGCCGTTGACAAGCTGATGGCCGAGAAGCCCTGGTACCACACAGTGGTTATCCCCGCCGGCACCTATGACGGCTGTGATGAGGATATCACCACCTTTGCCCAGTACACCGCTCTCTGCGCCCGTGCCGACGTGCCCGAGGAGACCGTCTACAACCTGGTCAAGACCATGATGGAGAACGCCGATGCTCTGGAAGCCGTGCATAAGAACGCCGCCGGCACCTGTCCGGAGCGCGGCATCGAAGGCGCCCTGATCCCCATGCACCCCGGCGCCGAGCGCTATTACAAAGAGGTCGGCGTGCTGGACTGATCCCCAATTCCCTTTCAAATTCCCTCCAGATTGAAGCAAGCGGTACCGCCCATCCGGGCGGTACCGCTTGCTTTTGTCACCGCAGGAATCAATAGATCCCCGTCAGCTCCTGATAGAGATTTTTTGCATAGGAGTCAGTCATACCGCTGATGAAGTCGGTCACCAGCAGCAGCCGCAGATAGAGGCGGTACCCCTCATCCTTTCCCTCTGCGTCGGCCCGGTAGCAGGCCAGTTGATTTTCGGAGAGCAGCTTGACCAGCTTTTTCTCCGCCGCCGTGGGCCGGTATTCCTCGGGGGCGTCGTCGCCGGCATCCAGGTAGAGCACCGCCGGGACAAACCGGGACAGCAGGGTGGTGAGTATGGTCTGGGCCGCCAGCTCCAGGGTGAGAATTCCCTCCGAGTCGTAGGCAAAGCGACCCATGGCCGCCTTCAAAATACGGATGGAGCCGCCGTGGAAGGTGCCCTCCATGATCTCCCGCCGGAACGTCCCCTCCATGATGGCGGAATAGGAGTCCGTCTGTCCGGCGCCGTAGGGGACGAAGCCGAAGGCGGCGGTATACATGAGCCAGTGGCGGGCATAGGCGATCCACCGCTGGAAGGCCGCCATGGAGCTGCTCTCCCGCTCGCGCAGGCGGGTCAGCTCGTCGATCATCTCGGCGGATTTTTTGACCTGGCCGCCGTTGAGGCCCCAGTCGTCCTTTTTCGCCTCCAGGGTGTCCCGGAAGAACCGCCCGAACTCGTCCAGGGTGAACAGGCCCTTCTTGTAGGCGTCCTCCAGATCGGCAGTGGCATAGGCGATGTCGTCCGCCGCCTCCAGAATATAGGTCAGGGGATGGCGGCAGAAGCCCTCCACCGTCCGGGTACCGGTGGCGGAGGCCAGCGCGCCGAAAAGCGCCTCCTCGGCCTTGTAGTAGCCCAGCTTGTGGAGCTTCACGTCGGCGCTGGCCTTGTCTACCCGGGTGGAATCCACCGGGTACTTGACCAGGGTGTTAAGCACGGCAGGCATGAGATCCATACCGAAGGCGCTGTCCACCCGGTACACCTTGGTCAGCAGGCGCAGGGCCTGGGCGTTGCCCTCGAAGTGGCAGAGATCGGCCTTCATCTGGCGGTCCAGCCACTGGGACAGGGGCCTGCCCTTGTAGCTCAGACGGTCCAGGTGGCTCTTGAACCAGTCGCCGATGACCACCTCGCCGAAGTGGCCGAAGGGCGGATTGCCGATGTCGTGAAGCAGTCCGGCGCACATGACGGCGTTGGCCGCGTCCCGCGCCTCGTCCTCCGTCATGGCGTAGGGGGTGCCGCTCTTGTTTTTGCGGATATTGGCGGTAATCATGGTGGCAAGCTGCTTGGCCAGCGCCGAGGTCTCCATGGAGTGGGTCAGCCGGGTGCGCACAAAGTCACTCTTGTCCAGGGGAAACACCTGGGTCTTGTCCTGGAGACGGCGGAAGGGCGCGCTGTTGACAATCCGCCAGTAGTCCAGCTCAAAGTCGTTCATCGGGTATTTGGACAGGTCGTCCGGGATGTCCAGCGGTTCCTTCCGCCGGGCATACAATAGGATCTTCCATTCCATTGGTTCCCCTCCTTTTCTTTTTCTCTATGTGGCTTCGGCAAAATGGAACACCATTCCACAACGTTTTCTTTATTATAGCATAAAATCCCTCTGAAAAAACAGCGGCGGCGTGTTTGAAAACCTTCACTTTTTCAAACACGCCGTTGTAATTACATAATATACCACAGCTTTCCAGGAATAACAAGCGCTTTTGCTAGAGATATACGCTTTCTTGTTGTCAATTTTAGCTTTTTTCGACAAGTAATTTTACGGACTGAAAAAGTGAAATTTTTTAAACATGAGGCGCGATATCCCCAATATTCATAAGAGAGGAGTTTTAAAAACATGAAAAAGCGATTGTTATCCCTTATTTTGGCTCTATGTATTATAATTTCTTTTTCTCCTTCAACTCTGGCTGCAAATCTACCGGAGGTAGACGTGCGGACGGAGGGGCTTACCCCGGCGCAGCCCCAGGAGGCGCCCGCAGAGAAGCCGAGGGACGCCGGCGCGGAGCGGCGGACGATTTATGTCTCGAACGAAGGTACAGAGGAGGACGACGGCGCGACCGCCGAAACGCCGACCACGCTGGCCCGTGCAACCGAATTGGCAAACGAAGGGAAAAAACCGGTCGAAATCGTGGTCTTAGGACAGGTATCAGTAGATACCTGGACTAGCCCCACTGTAGAGACTACTCTTCGAGGCGGGGACGAGAACGCGGAGCTGCTGTTTGAGTATTGTTCGGCCTCGGATGGAGCGTACAACATCAGTCTGGCAGATGCCCTGACCATAGATGAGATCAAATTTAACTGCAACTATACGGATTATTTTTTTAGCAGATATTATGGTACCTATACCATCGTTGCCAACGGTTATCCGTTGGTCATCGCCTCGGGCGTGCAGTGCAGCTATTATACCGCAGACACCATTGTTGACGGTAAAACATGTAGCACATCCAGCTGCTATGTGATTGGCGGAGGTCTGGACGAGGATATCACCGGCGGCACTCATGTGGAGATTTATACCTCCTTGCCGCTTACCTATGTATACGGCGGCGGAGTGAATGGCTCCGTGGAGAGCAATGTTTATCTGCACATTGAAAACTGCGGTAAGATTCAGCATGTGCGCGCTGGTGGTTACGCAAATAAAAAAGATGCCAAAGTCAACGGAAATATAACGTTGGACTTTATCAACTCAGTCACCGATAATCCTATCTATGGCGGCGGATATGCGCGGTCGTCCTATTCAGCGGAGGTTACTGGTTCAATTTGCATAAATCTGTCCGGACTAAATAATGGCTTTGGCAGGCCCATTTACGGCGGCGGGTATGGGAAAAACGCTCCAGTAGTAGGAAATATTAGATTTAACATTTCGAATACTAAAATGAACAATAATGCGGCCGCTATCTATGGCGGCGGGTACAACAGCGACGTAACAGGAGACATCTTTATCCATATCAAAGAAAACAGCCTTATCTCAGAGGAAACCGTCTGGGGCGGCGGAACCGGAGATTCCACCATAACAGGTGGTGTTACAATCACCGTGGATGACAGCAGTGAGGTGATCGGTGAGATCCGCGCTGGAGGCAATGAAGGTGCGGACGTGATCGGCGATGTCGTAATCACAGTATCCGGTGGCCCCCAATCCGCCTGCCCGACCATTTTTGCGACCGGTAAAGGGGAGGACGAGGATAACCCGGCCCAAGTTGACGGCAACGTCTCCATTACTCTGCACGGCAGCCGGGCCAACGTATACACACTGGACAAGTTTGGCGAAGTGACCTCCGACCATACGGTTACGATTATCCTGGACGACACTGACGAGCTAAGCGGCGCAGTTCGGGGTGATTCCAAGCTGGGCCAGCACCTTTATAACTATGAGAAAAACACCCCCACCCGTACAGGAAACGGCGCCAGCGTCATCGTCAAAGGCGATTACACCTCTACCGGAATCCACGGGTTCCCTGAGGTTGTAATTGAGGACGGCGGCATCCTGCGCGAGCATCTCGCCTCCGGCGAGACGCTGTTTGACGGCGTGGAGACTGTCACCATTCAAGAGGGCGGCGCGCTGGATCTGCTGCAAAGCAACGAGATTTCCGGAAACTTCACTTGTGCAGGCACATTGAAAATGCCTGCGCCGATCAGCGCAGAAGCAGATATCTGCTATTTGACTGGGGGCAGCAATGTCACCGTGCAGGAGGGCGCGGCCTATGTCCCCACTAAGGATAACGGCGCGGCCGATGCGGACTACGTCAAGGGCGATGTGTTCCTCAAGCAGGGAACAGTATACACAGAGCCGTCTGCAAAGGTTGACTTTGCCGTCTCCGAGGCCGGTCAGGCCAAGGAATACTTCACGGATGACCGAGCGGTAACAGACGAGTCCGACATCACCCACGAGTGGTTTGTCGACCAGACCCAGTATGTCACCATCCGCCCGGCGGACATTACGGTTTACACCGGCGGCAACAGCTATGACGGCGTCACGGACGAGAACGGCCAGATTGTCAGCGGCAGCGGCCTGCCTGAGGCAGGCTATCTGCTCACCGTCCCGGAGGAGATTAACGATATGCTGGAAGGCCCTGGACAGGCGGTTGACCTCGCCGGTCACCTGACCTTTACCTATGGCGCCGGCGAAACCGTCCGGGCCTGGGATATTCAGCTTTACAGCGGCGGCGCTACCAGCACCACCGACCCGGTGGACGGAATCGCCCGTTATATCTACCGGATGGAATCGGTAAAGGAAGGCCAGGATCCCGTTCGGCTCCAGTTTACGGATCCAGAGACCGGGGAAGTCAAGATCAGCGACGAATTCGAAGTCTCTGCCATCGAGCAGAACAGGACCTACTCCATGACCATCTACTCCGGCGGGGTGGATCAGGACCTCGTAAAGGCGGTGTTCAAAGATATTCCCGAACATTCCGACGAGACATTTACCTACCCGGTCAAGATTGAAGAAGGCGCCCTCACCATTCGCGGTGCGACAAAGGAGGGCGTCACTGCCCCGGTGGAGGACAAGGCAGACGATGTGACGGGGGACGCCATCACCGCGGTGGCCCCGGCGGACGTTACGTACTACGTCAACGACAGCCAGGTGGAGATCACCGACAAGAACGCCGTCCACCTGCTGACCGACGAAGTGCTGGACGACCAGGTGCTCATTGATCACATCAGCAATGAAATCATCGGGTCTGATACCGGCATCCCCAACGGCGACTATCTCTACGAGTTCCAATACCTGGATCTGGTGGACAGCAGCAACGGCAACGCCTATGTGACCCTGGGCGACGGCCAGACGATAGATCTCTACTGGCCGGTGCCCGACGACGCCGACACCTCTGCGCCCTTCTATATCGTCCACTTTGACGCGCTCGACCGCGACTACGAGGGCGCGGCGGACGAACAACTGAAGGAGAATCCTGCGGAGAAGCTGGACGGCACACTGGTAACCCTGAACGGCAAACAGTATATCAAGTTTGCCACCGGCAGCTTCTCCCCCTTCGCGCTGGTCTATCAGAAGGAGTCCGGCGGCGGGGACCACGGCGGCGGTGGTGGCACCACCTACTACACCCTGCGCTATGAGAGCAATGGCGGCACCAAATACAAGGACGAGCGGTACCGACGCAATACTCTGGTGGAGCTGGACAAGGAGCCCGTCCGGGAGGGCTACACCTTCACCGGCTGGTACGCCGACAAGGCCCTGACCGAGCCCATCGACGACATCCGCATGACCTCCAACAAGACCGTGTACGCCGGCTGGGAAAGGACCGGCGTGCCCGACCGGCTCAATGGAGACGACCATTTCGCCTACATCATCGGCCGGGACGACGGCTTGGTTCACCCTGAGGCCCCCATTACCCGCGCCGAGGTGGCCATCATCTTCTTCCGTCTGCTCACCGACGAGGCCCGGGACGAGTACCTGACCGAGACCAGTCCCTTTGCCGACGTGGCCTCCGACGCGTGGTACGCCACCGCTGTGGCCACCATGCAGGCCATGGGCATCGTGGAGGGCCGCAGCCCCTCCGCCTTCGATCCCGAGGCGCCCATCACCCGGGGCGAGTTCGCTGCCATCGCCGCCCGCTTTGACAGCGATCCCTACCACGGCGACGACCGCTTCTCCGACATCTCCGGCCACTGGGCCGCCGGGTACATCAACCAGGCCGCGGTGAAGGGCTGGGTGGAGGGCCAGCCTGACGGTTCCTTCGCCCCCGACCGCAGCATCACCCGCGCCGAGGCCATGACCACCATCAACCGCGTCCTGGGCCGCCTCCCCGAGACCGCGGATGATCTGCTGGACGACATGATCGCCTGGCCCGACAACCCGCCGGATGCCTGGTACTATCTGGCGGTCCAGGAGGCCACCAACAGCCACGACTACGAGCGCAAGGCCGACACTGTCCACGAAACCTGGACCGGCCTCCAGCCTGTGGAGGACTGGACACGCTACGAGCAGTAAGCCTGCTTTTCCGCAAAAAAACGCCTGTACCGACATGGTACAGGCGTTTTTTTGCGCTGTCTTACTGCTTGGAGAAGTGCTCCTTGCCGACGCCGCAGAGAGGACATACCCAGCTCTCAGGCACGCTCTCCCAGGCGGTGCCGGGGGCCACGCCGTTGTCGGGATCGCCCTCAGCGGGGTCGTACACGTAGCCGCAGATATCGCAGACATACTTATCCATGGTTATAGTCTCCTTTTTGATCAAATCGCAATTCATAGTATCACCCGGAGGCCGGGAATCCATGCCTTGCCGAACCCCCGCCTTTGTGGTATGATACATTTACTATTTATAACACATTGGGGGACACTGTGAAAATAGGCAAAATCACCATAAATTCAAAGCTGGCTTTGGCGCCCATGGCGGGAGTGACCGACCTAGGCTTCCGGACGGTGTGCCGGGAGCTGGGGGCGGGGTACACCGTGACGGAGATGGTCAGCGCCAAGGCCCTGTGCTATCAGGACAAAAAATCCCTTCCCCTGCTGGAGCTGGGCGAGGGGGAGCACCCGGCGGCGGTGCAGCTCTTCGGCAGCGACCCTTACTGCATGGAGCAGGCGGCGGGCATCGCCGCGGAGAAGTCGGGGGCGGACATTCTGGATATCAATATGGGCTGTCCGGTGCCCAAGGTGGCCAACTCCGGGGATGGCTCCGGCCTGATGAGGAACCCCGAGCTGGCGGTGAAGGTGGCCGAGGCGGTCATCCGGGGGGCGGGCGGACGGCCCGTCACCGTCAAATTCCGGCTGGGCTGGGACAAGGGCTCCATCAACTGCGTGGAGTTCGCCCAGGCCATGGAGGCCGCCGGTGTGGCCGCCGTGGCGGTCCACGGCCGCACCAAGGTGCAGATGTACTCCGGCCGGGCCAACTGGGACTATATCCGGGCGGTAAAGGAGGCCGTGTCCATCCCCGTCCTCGCCAACGGCGATGTCTTTGAGCCGGAGGACGCGGTTCACATTCTCAAATACACCGGGGCCGACATGGCCATGCTCGGCCGGGGCTGCTTCGGCAATCCCTGGCTCTTTGCGCGTGCCCAGGCCGCCCTGGAGGTATTCCCATATCGAGTATGTTTTGTTCAGCCTG
>OGYT01000706.1_pt1 | contig 25285 bp, 17 predicted proteins | sample 1576631 | NCBI WGS metagenome assembly OGYT01 (sample SAMEA3541588, study PRJEB24748) | human gut metagenome | biome: human gut; feature: human-associated habitat; material: faeces | place: China | collected 2012
TACACAAAAAACCTTTAAACTTGCAAACGTCGAGAAAAACGAAATATTAACCATAAAACCATTAAAGTATGAAAAGTTTAAGTTTCAGAAAAGATTTAATTGGAGTACAGGAGGAGTTGCTTCGTTTCGCTTATAAATTAACGGCCAACCGTGAAGAAGCAAATGATTTATTGCAGGAAACATCTTTAAAAGCATTAGACAATGAAGAGAAATATGTTCCGGACACAAATTTCAAAGGATGAATGTACACAATCATGCGTAACATCTTTATTAATAACTACCGCAAAATAGTACGCGATCAGACCTTTGTTGATACCACTGATAATTATTATCACTTAAATCTGCCACAAGATTCAAGATTTGAAAGTACCGAAGGTGCTTATGACCTGAAAGAGATGCATCGCATCGTCAACGCACTCCCCCGGGAGTATAAGATTCCTTTCTCCATGCATGTATCAGGTTTCAAATACCGTGAGATTGCAGAAAAATTAGGATTACCATTAGGTACAGTGAAGAGCCGTATATTCTTCACCCGTCAACGTTTACAACAAGAGTTGAAAGATTTTGTATAAATGAGGATAACGCATACAAACAAGCTTATAAGCAGAAGGAGCAAGGGGATAGATCCTCGTTGCTCCTTTCTTTTTATTTATGATTCAATTGTCACTTGCTTTTTTTGTTTTTGCCTTTTTTCTTTTCAACGGCTTTTTCTTCAGGTGGAAATTTTGGAACCAGATTCATCAGCCGTAATATCTGCTTTTGTCGTTTTAATATGTATGACGAAGGTTTCGCCGAGTTAAACCGTATCGGATTGGGCAGGGTAGCGGCGATAAGTGCGCATTGTCCCCGGGTCAGCTGGGCGGCTGTTGTTCCGAATTTGATCTTTGCGGTAGCTTGTGCGCCATAGATGCCATTTCCCATTTCTATAGAGTTGAGATAGACTTCCATGATTCGTTCTTTCGACCAGAACAGTTCGATGAGAAACGTAAAGTAGACTTCGAGTCCCTTGCGTACCCACGAAGATTGCGGCCATAAGAACACATTCTTGGCTGTCTGCTGACTAATGGTGCTTGCTCCGCGTTTCCGTTTGCGTGTTTCGTTCTCTTTCATCGCTTTCTTGATTTCTACAAGATCGAATCCGTTGTGTTCGGCAAAACGGTTGTCTTCGGAGGCTATGACCGCCATCGGCAGGTTGGGAGATATCTTATCAAAAGAAACCCACGTGTGCTTCCACGTGGGTTTATCTCCTGAAAAAATCTGCTGAACGCTTCGGATAACCATCAACGGAGTGACATAAACCGGCATAAACCGATACACAATCACTGCCAACAGAGTGGATGCAAAGAAGAAAATCAGCAGGTTGCGCGTATAGCGCAGAATTTTTTTAATTAGCAGCTGCTTGTGCATCTTTAATCATTTGTTCACTTGCGTACATGTATACTTCTACACGACGGTTTTGTTCGCGACCGGCAGCAGTGTCATTGCTTGCAACGGGATCGCTTTCACCCATTCCCTGTACACCTTTGATCTGATTGGTGGAAACACCACAACTCAACAAATAACTAGACACGCTCTGTGCACGTTCTTGTGACAAGTTCAGATTTTTCTGCTGGCTTTGTGCGGCAGTGCTGTTTTTCCAGCCCTGGTTGTCAGTGTATCCGTAGATAGACACGTCCATATCCCGGTTCTGATTGAGCACATTGTTGGCAAACTTGCTTAAAGCAGATTTAGCAGCAGCACTTAGATTTGCATTACCCGTAGTGAAAAGAATACCCGAGTCGAATGTTACTTTCACGGCTTGCAATCCGTTGTTGTCTGTTATCTGTTCTACTTGTGCGCCTTCAATTTGTTTTGCTTCTGCTGCTGCTTTGTCCATCTTCTTACCGATAAGAGCACCCGTACCTGCACCTACTGCCGTACCGATAGCAGCACCAATAGCGGCACCTTTACCTTTACCGATAACACCTCCCAGGATTGCACCCAGTGCAGCACCCGAACCACCACCGATAGCAGCACCTTTACCAGTGTTGTTCATACTTCCACAGCTACCAAATATCATGGCAATACTCATGAAGAGAACCATAAATTTCATCTTGTTCATAATGTTGATGTTTTTTTTAATTGGTTTATAAATAATGTTTTTATACGAATCGCTTCGTATTATAAATAACAATGCAAAGATACATATTATTTGGCAAACATGTACTTTTTAAGTTAAAATAACTCGGATGAATCCCTTTGTTTGTTAATAAAGGAAAACGAACATTATCCTTTTATCGTTGAAGGAATACTTAAGCACTTCTTTTTGATAATAATGAACCAACTCAAAAGAATTAAACCTTTGGCAACGGTGGTGACGCAGACTGCCCACCAGATTCCTTCCACTCCCATACCCATCCGTACAAACAGGATAGCAAGCGGAATACGCATATAGTTGCAACTGATGCTGATAATAGCAGGAGGGATGGTGCGTCCGATGCCGTAGAATACTCCTTGCATGGTGATTTCGAGCATCATAAAAAGCTGCGAATATCCGTCGATACGGAGGAATACACCTCCGGCTTCGTAGGCCGCCTGTTCGGGGACGAATATGGCAAAAACTTCATTCCCGAAGAACACGAATAGCAATGTACAGAATGTTCCGAAGATTCCCGTCATCCATAAAGTCGTATACCAGGCTCTAAGTACCCGTTCCACTCGTCCGGCAGCGTAGTTTTGGGCGATGAAGGCACTTAGTGCGGTGGAGAATCCCTGTGAGGTATTCCAGGTGATTGCTTCAATTTGCCCTCCGGTGGTGAAAGTCATCAGGCCGATGTGTCCTCCCTGTTCCGAGGCGGTGCGGCAAAGGAACATATTGACGAAAGCAAATAGCGTATTCAAAGTAGCCACGGGCAATCCCAGTTTAAAGATTCTCCGTGTATATTTTTTCTTTAGCTGCGTGAAGAAAGGGAAACCGCCAAGCAGAGCATCCCGGCAACGCAACTGATAGACGAAAATCAGGAAAACACTTGCTTCCGCAATCCAGGTAGCGTATGCCGCACCGTTGGTTCCCAGCCCGAAACCGAATATAAAGAGCGGGTCCAGGATGATATTCAGTATCAATCCTGTGCCGCTGATAAAGAACGGGACTTTACTGCGCCCTGCCGCATTATAAATTCCGGTGAAGGCGGCGGAGAGGAAGACAAAAGGTAATCCGGTAGAAACAATCCGCAGATATTGGATGGCATTGGCCGTAATATGATCCTCGAGTTCATAGATGCGTATGATAGGTTCTGCAAATATAAAAAGGAGTGTGCCCCAACAGATGGAAATAATCAAAGCAATCGTGATGTTATGAGATGCGAAACTGCGGGCATCTTCTTGGCTTTGCGCACCGATGGACTGTCCGACACTCACTTCAGATCCTACCTTATTTAATAAGGAGATAGAACCGGACATCCAGGTCAGGATTCCGACAGAACCGATGGCGGCTACGGCTTCACTTCCCAGTCTTCCTACCCACGCCATATCAGTGAGGCTATATGCCATTTGAATAAACGACGTTGCCATGATCGGCATTGCCAGATTAAATAGTTGACGGTTGATAGGACCTTGTGTCAGATTCTTTATTCCTTGCATATAATTTTTCTAATCAAAATGGGCTGCAAAGATACGCAAAATTACTATCTTCGCGCATCTAATTATTCATTAATCAAAGTACATAGATACTATGAAACAGAAATTCTCTACTATTTTTATCTTGCTGCTTCTCTTTTTTGCTGGTTCACGAGTGGTAGCGCAAAATGCTCCGAACCCTTTTGATATTGAACAACCTTCACTTCGCGTATTTCTTCCTGCGCCGGAACTGGCTACAGGACGTGCTGTGGTTGCGTGTCCGGGAGGTGGATATTCACATTTGGCATTCGAACACGAAGGCTGTGATTGGGCGCCCTATTTCAATAAACAAGGTATTGCATTGATTGTGCTAAAATACCGGATGCCGAATGGTGATCGTACATTACCCATTTCGGATGCTGAAGCAGCAATGAAATTGGTGCGTGACAGTGCCAATGTCTGGAATTTGAACCCGAATGACATTGGTATCATGGGCTCTTCTGCCGGTGGACATCTGGCTTCTACCATTGCCACTCATGCTAAGCCCGAACTTCGTCCGAACTTTCAGATTCTTTTTTATCCTGTGATTACGATGGATAAATCTTATACCCATAGGGGCTCTCACGACAACCTTTTGGGAAAAGATGCTTCTGCTGAATTGGAACTTGAATATTCTAATGAAAAGCAAGTGACGAAAGATACACCGCGTGCTTTTATCGTATATAGTGATGATGATAAAGTCGTTCCGCCTGCTAACGGAGTTAATTATTATTTGGCGCTGAACAAGAACAATGTTCCTTCAGTGCTTCATATTTATCCTTCCGGTGGACATGGATGGGGAATTCGCGAGGGTTTCCTCTATAAGAATGAAATGTTGGACGAACTGACGTCTTGGCTCCGTAGTTTCAAAGTACCTCATAAAGATGCTATCCGTGTAGCTTGCATTGGAAATAGTATTACGTATGGAGCACGTATCAAGAATCGTGATCGTGACAGTTATCCGGCCGTGTTGAGCCGTATGTTGGGAGAGGCTTATTGGGTAAAGAATTTCGGAGTCAGTGCCCGCACTCTGCTGAACAAGGGCGATCATCCTTATATGAATGAAAAGGCTTATCAGGATGCGCTGGCTTTCAATCCTAATATCGTTGTTATCAAGTTGGGTACGAATGACAGTAAATCATTCAACTGGAAATATAAGGCCGACTTCACGAAAGATCTGCAAACGATGGTCGATGCTTTCAAAGCGTTGCCAGCTCAACCGAAGATTTATCTTTGTTATCCTTCTAAAGCCTATCAGACCGGTGATAATATCAACGATGACATCATCTCTAAACAAATCATTCCGATGATAAAGAAGGTTGCCAAGAAAAATAACTTGTCTGTCATCGATCTTCACGCAGCAATGGACGGAATGCCCCAATTGTTTCCGGATAAGATCCATCCGAATGAAGAAGGGGCTAAAGTGATGGCAAAAGCTGTTTATCAGTCCTTGAAAAAGTAAAATAAGGAACTTGACGATTGTAAAATTTCCGGTTGAAATAATCTCTTTTAGAGAAAGTTTTAACCGGAAATTTTTTAGTTTAATCACAAATAATCTTCTTATAATATGCTAAAAAAGTGTCTTTCTGAAAGTTAGATTTGTTACCAATCTGTATTTTTGCGCCCGAAAAATAATAAAATGATAAATAGCGTTATGAATAGACTACAAGATTTTACCTTTTTCTCGCAGTTGATGGCTAACGCTAATATGGGGTGGTGGAAAGCCAATTTATCAACTGCGAATTATGAATGTTCTGACTTTATAGTAGAGTTATTAGGTCTGGATCAGACCGGAGTTATTAGTTTTGAAGATTTCAATAAACGTATTCAGAAAGAGGAACAACTTTCTACAACAGTTCATTCTTATGGTGTGTATCAACGACCGGAGGTGGTGTATTTGCTTGATACGGTGAAAGGAGCTGTTTGGGTACGTAGCAAGGTATGCTTTCAAGAAACGGATGAAGACGGAAACGAAGTCATTTATGGTATATCTGAAGTGCAAGATGGTCCTGATATGGCATCTGCTTACCAAGCTTTGCAATACAGTGAGCGTCTCTTATCTAACATTTTCAAGTGTTTGCCTATTGGTATCGAATTATACGATATGGATGGGGTATTGGTGGATTTGAACGATAAGGAATTAGAAATGTTTCATATAGAGAAGAAAGAAGATGTATTGGGTATCAATATTTTTGATAATCCTATTTTTCCGAAAGAAATGAAAGAACGGCTGAAGAAAAATGAAGATGCCGACTTTACTTTCCGTTATGACTTCTCGAAGGTTGGATCGTATTATCAGAATACCCAAAAACAGGGTACGATTGATCTGATGACTAAAGTGACTACATTATATAATAGTGAGCATCAGCCAATAAACTATCTATTGATTAATGCGGATAAGACAGAAACAACGGTAGCCTATAATAAGATTCAGGAGTTTGAGGAGTTTTTTGAATTGGTCGGTGATTATGCCAAGGTCGGTTATGCTCATTTCAATATTTTGAGTGGACACGGCTATGCCCAAAAAAGCTGGTACAGAAATGTGGGTGAAGCGGATGAAACTCCGTTGTCCGACATCTTTGGTACGTACCGGCATTTCCATCCCGATGACCGTGCCTTGTTGATTCGGTTTTTGGACGACGCACGAAAGGGACTTACTACCCAACTTAGCAAAGAGATGCGTGTCCTTAGGGAGGATGGCACATACACATGGACGCATGTCAATCTGTTAGTAAAGAAATATGCCCCGCAGGACCGGATTATCGAGATTATCAGCATCAATTATGATATCACAGAACTGAAAAGGACAGAAGAAATGCTTGTCAAGGCACGTGATAAAGCTGAAGCGTCCGATCGGTTAAAGTCTGCTTTCCTGGCTAATATGAGTCACGAAATCCGTACTCCTTTAAATGCTATTGTCGGCTTTTCAAGCCTGTTGACTAGTACGGAAAGTGCAGCGGAAAAGGAACTATATAATTCTCTGATTGGACATAACAACAAACTATTATTAAATCTGATTAATGATGTAATTGATCTTTCTAAAATAGAATCCGGTTATCTGGAATTGCGTCCGGACTGGGTTAACCTTACCGAGCTTCTTGACGAGAGTGTAGCGGAGTATGCTCATCAAGTACCATCCGGCGTTGAACTTCTGACTAACTATCCGGCACATGATTCTCTGGTAGAACTGGACAAATTGCGTATCAAACAGATCTTGAGTAATTTCCTTTCGAATGCCTTAAAGAACACTACCACCGGACACGTGGAAGTCTTCTATGAGGTAGATCACCAATCTGTCAGAATCGGTGTTAAAGATACCGGTCGGGGCATCCCACAGAATATGCTTGAAAAGATATTCGAAAGGTTTGAAAAGTTGGATTCCTTTGCTCAAGGGGCCGGTCTGGGCTTACCTATCTGCAAATTGATCGTCGAGAAGATGAACGGGCGGATATTAGTCGATTCCCAACTGGGGATAGGTACTACTTTTATAATCGAATTACCGTGTCGCTCTATGCTTGTTGAATAAGTATATGTGAAGAACATTAAAAGAAAAATCCCTTGATAACGACTGATTATCAAGGGATTAATTTTATGTTTTGTGATCCGCCTGGGGCTCGAACCCAGGACCCCAACATTAAAAGTGTTGTGCTCTACCTGCTGAGCTAGCGAATCAATCCTACAGTGCTTTCTTTCGAATGCGGGTGCAAAGGTAGAACATTTTTTTATAACTCCAAAAGAATTCAAACATTTTTCTTATCTTTGTGCCATTATCAACAATATATAATCATACATTATGGCTGCTGACGATAAAAAAATTATCTTCTCAATGGTAGGAGTGAGCAAAGCTTTCACTCCTAATAAGAATGTGCTGAAAGACATTTACCTGTCGTTTTTCTATGGAGCGAAAATCGGTATTATCGGTTTGAACGGTTCTGGTAAATCAACGTTATTGAAGATCATCGCCGGTTTGGAGAAATCCTTTCAGGGAGAAGTCGTGTTTTCTCCGGGATATTCCGTGGGGTATTTGGCACAGGAACCTTATTTAGACAACACAAAGACAGTAAAAGAAGTAGTGATGGAAGGTGTGCAACCCATTGTTGACGCACTGACAGAATACGAAGAAATCAATCAGAAATTCGGTTTGCCAGAGTATTATGAGGATCAGGATAAGATGGATGCTCTTTTCGCTCGCCAGGGTGAATTGCAAGATATCATTGATGCAACTGATGCATGGAATCTGGATAGCAAGTTGGAGCGTGCGATGGATGCTCTCCGTTGTCCGCCTGAAGATCAGCCGGTAGAAAATCTCTCCGGAGGTGAACGTCGCCGGGTAGCTCTTTGTCGTTTGCTATTACAGAAACCGGATGTGCTTTTGCTGGACGAACCTACCAACCACTTGGATGCAGAGTCTATCGACTGGTTGGAACAACATCTACAACAATATGAAGGTACGGTTATTGCTGTGACGCACGACCGTTACTTCCTCGATCACGTTGCCGGATGGATTCTTGAACTGGATCGTGGTGAAGGTATCCCCTGGAAAGGTAACTACTCTTCCTGGCTGGAACAGAAGACCAAACGTATGGAAATGGAAGAAAAGACCGCTAGCAAACGTCGTAAAACACTGGAACGTGAGTTGGAATGGGTACGCATGGCTCCGAAAGCCCGTCAGGCGAAAGGTAAGGCACGTCTTAACTCTTATGACAAATTGCTGAATGAGGACGTGAAGGAGAAAGAAGAGAAACTTGAAATCTTCATTCCGAATGGTCCCCGTCTAGGTAATAAGGTCATTGAAGCCAAACATGTGGCTAAAGCATACGGCGATAAATTGCTGTTTGACGATTTGAACTTTATGCTTCCTCCTAATGGTATTGTCGGTGTGATTGGCCCTAATGGTGCGGGAAAGACGACATTGTTCCGCCTGATTATGGGATTGGAAACAGTGGATAAAGGAGAATTTGAAGTAGGAGAGACTGTAAAGGTGGCGTATGTAGACCAGCAACACAGAGATATTGATCCGAATAAGAGTGTATATCAGGTAATTTCCGGTGGTAATGAGTTGATCCGCATGGGTGGACGTGATGTGAATGCGCGTGCATATCTTTCCCGTTTTAATTTCTCCGGAGGCGATCAGGAAAAACTCTGCGGTGTATTGTCCGGTGGTGAAAGAAACCGTTTACACTTGGCGATGGCTTTGAAAGAAGAAGGTAATGTACTGTTGCTCGATGAGCCTACCAATGATATCGACGTAAACACACTACGTGCTTTGGAAGAAGGTTTGGACGATTTCGCCGGCTGTGCAGTAGTTATCTCGCATGACCGTTGGTTCCTCGACCGTATCTGTACACACATTCTGGCTTTTGAAGGAGACTCCAATGTATTCTACTTCGAAGGGTCTTATTCAGAATACGAAGAAAACAAAATGAAACGTTTGGGAAATGAAGAACCAAAACGTGTTCGTTATAGAAAGTTAATGACTGACTAGTATAAAGTAATAGATTGAAGCATTTATAATGCTTTCTGTTTCAAAATAAAAGGCTCTGCAAATATTGTGGAGCCTTTATCGTTTTATAACAGGGGAAAACGTTTATCTCTCTTAAAAAATTGTAGTATAATCGTAATGTAGTTCTAAATATTATTAATTATATTTGTGCACAGTTTTTAAAAGCAAACAATTTATATTAACTAATCAACTACATTTATGTTAAAGAGAATGCGATCTTTTTTAGTGCTAGTAATGTTATTGCTTACTACTACTGTCAGTGCGCAGGTCACTACAGCGAGTATGAGCGGTAAAGTGGTAGATGCTTCAAATGAGTCCTTGATTGGGGCTACAGTCCGGGCAGTGCATACCCCTACAGGTACAATTTACAACACTGTTACACAATCTAATGGACAGTATCGTTTCCAGAATCTTCGTATTGGAGGTCCGTATACTGTTGAATTTTCTTATGTCGGATTTAATCCGGAGAAAGTATCTAATATTAATTTAGTATTGGGAGAAGACCATACGCTAAATATTGTGATGAAGGAGGATGCACAAACTTTAGGTGAAGTTTTAGTTGTTGCAGATCGTAGTTCTGTTATTTCCAGTAACCGTACGGGAGCACAAGAAATTATCACTCGCGATAAGATGGATAAGATGCCTTCATTGAGCCATTCTCTTACAGACTTTACAAAACTGACTCCAATGAGTAGTGGTAGTAATTTTGCAGGAACTTCTTATCGTTTTAATAATGTTACAGTAGATGGGGCTTCGTTTAATAACTCTTTTGGTCTTAGTTCTTCATTAGGTGCTGCGGGTACTGAACCTATTTCATTGGAGGCTTTGGAACAAGTGCAAGTGATGATTGCTCCTTATGATGTTCGTAATGGTGCATTTACCGGTGCTGGGATCAATTCTGTGACAAAATCCGGTTCTAATCAGTGGCATGCATCCGCTTATATGTATACGAAGAGTCCTTCAATGACAGGTTACAGACAGAAAGATGATATAAATACGGTAACAGAATTTTCTAATCATCAATATGGTATCAGCTTATCCGGTCCTATTATTAAGAATAAATTGTTCTTCTATCTGAACGGTGAGATGGATCGTCAGGAGAAGCCTGTTAATTACAAGCCCAGAGCTACAAAAAATGATGAAGTCACAGGAGAATATTCTTTTGCTGATGCCCAGACTTTGGAACAGCTATCCCAATTCCTGCAGAATAAATTTGATTATAATCCAGGAACTTACAATGTTGGTAGTATACCGACAGAAGCAGATCGTATTACAGCTCGTGTTGATTGGAATATTAATCAGAAAAATACGTTAAGTGTTAAATATTTCTATTTGAAATCATTTGCAACTAACAGTCCTAGTACTTCCGGTGCTCCAACTAATGGTAGAGGAGCAAATTCGTATGCCATTCCATTTTCATCTTGTTACTATCGTACAAATAACAACTTTAATATTGTAATGGCCGATCTTGTAACGAACATTAATGACCGTATGTCTAACACCTTGAAAGTCGGCTATTCGGCTTTGCGGGATTATCGTGATATGGATGGTGGTTTCTTTCCGCAAGTTGACATTTTGGATGGAACTTCGGCTGGTAATGCTTTTACTACCTTTGGAACAGAAGTCAACTCATATAATAATATGTTGAATTCGGATATATATCAAATTCAGGATAATTTTACTTGGATAATAGATAAGCACCAATTAACGTTTGGTACACAAAGTGACTATCGTAAATTTAAGAATGGTTACGGGTATTCATTTGCCGGTTCATGGAGATATTCTAGCGTGGATTCTTTCTATGAAGATGCTAATAACTATTTAGCTTGGAAAGAAGCTGGTGCGGATCCTGCTACAAGACCTACTACATTAGCTACTTCATTTAGCCAAAAATATGCAGTTCAAGGCAATGGTTTCCCGTATGCCTATGTTGACATATTGTCTCTAGGTTTTTATGTGCAAGATAAATGGACTGTAACTCCAAACCTTAATTTAACTCTTGGCCTTCGTATTGATACTCCTATTTTCTTAACCGATTTGGATAAGAATGATGAAGCTGCCGGTTTGACATTTCAGGGCGGTGAAAAAATAGATGTATCTAAATATCCCAAGACAAAGCCTCTGCTTTCTCCTCGTTTAGGAGTTAACTGGAATGTTTTTGGAGATGGCAAGTTGCAAGTTCGTGGGGGTACAGGTATTTTCTCTGGAACTCCACCCTATGTGTGGTTAAGTAATCAGGCCGGTAACAATGGGCTTTTGTTTGGTGATCTTGCTAAAGGGCGTCCTTTTGATGGCATTGCTTTGGTAACTCCTACTGCCGCTGATATTAAATCCTCAAAAATGGATTTGGCTGTGACAGATCGTGATTTTAAATATCCACAATTATGGAAAACTAATTTTGCAGTGGATTACAGCTTTGGTGATGGTTGGATTGCAACTGTTGAAATGCTTTATAATAAGGATTTGAATGCTATTTATCATAGAAATATTGGGTTGAACGATCCTGTGGGATATGTACAAGAAGGAAGTGGGAAAGAAAGACCATTTTTTGCGACTGGGGTTGCAACAGATAGTAAGACAGGGTTGGATTATCCTACAGGATATTATATAACAGACCGCACAACTAATGTAATTCAAATGAAGAATACAAGTAAAGGATATTCTTTCTATACAACTTTGCAATTGCAGAAGAACTTTTATCATGGAGTAATGAAAGGTTTATATTTGAATGGTTCTTATTCATTTGGAAAATCGAAGAGTGTAACTGATGGCTCTTCTTCTGTGGCATCTTCTGCTTGGAAATATCGTCCGGCAGTTAACCCTAATGTAGAAGAAACAGGATATGCTTCCGGTTCTTTCAGAGGACGTTTATTATTACAGGCTGCTTATACGGCAGAATGGAGCAAAAATGCCTCTACATCAATAGGTGCTATATATCAGATGTATCAGCCCTTCCGTTATTCATATACTTATAATGGTGATGTAAACGGTGATGGACAGAATATGAATGACTTGATATATATACCGAAAGACCGTACTGATATTAATATTGTTCCTGCAACAGGTGATGAACGTTCTGCGGATGATATTTGGAAGCAAATAGATGCGTTTATTAAGCAGGATAATTATTTGAGTAAACATAGAGGTGAGTATGCAGAACGTAATGGAGCTATCACTCCTTGGGCACATCAATTAGATATTAATATTACTCATGATATTAAATTGCCATTGAAGAATGGTCAGGTACATACATTACGTTTCAGCTTTGATATTGCTAATTTCTTGAATTTATTGAATAAAGACTGGGGGGTAAAAGAGACAACTGTATATGGTAGTAGTAGCTCTCCGCAGTATCAGTTCCTAACAATGACACAAGCTCCCACGGCTGCGAATGGTTATAAGCCAGGTTTTACAATGCCATTAAATAATAAGAAAGTAGTAACTGATACATTCAAAGATTTGAATGAACAGTCTTCTCGTTGGCAGATGCAATTTGGTATAAAATATTTCTTCTGATATTTTTAAGTATTATAATAACAATAAAAAAGAGGTTGTCTTCGACAACCTCTTTTTTATTGCAGTTTTTACCACTTCACCCTCATCACCACCGGATTATGATCGCTATAATTAAGATCCGGCGAGAAGTAATCCGTGCTATTCAGTTCCGGTGAATGGAGAATATAGTCGATTCTCAACAGATGCTTGAAGTACTTGAAAGTATACATATACCCATGTCCGCTCGTTTGAAAGCCATCCTGCAACTTATCACCTTTTATCGTGTGATAAACATACGAAGACGGCAGAGAGTTAAAGTCACCGCAGACTAGAGTAGGATAGGGGGAGGCGGCTATCAGTTGCTTGAGAAGATCAGCTTGTACGGCCCGTTTCCGGAAATTCTCATGTAAGCCGTCGATAAGTCCCAGGGCAGCATGTTCCACTCTTTTGGAATCATCCGTACGAAGTCCCTTTTCCAGTTTGCGTTTGTTTTGGCTTACTTCCGTCGTTTGGAGATGATTGTTGAACAGGCGGATGGTGCGACCATTGATTTCAATATCACATGCAAGACTGCAATTTTTCGAATCAGGATAGATGATAAGATGCTCCTCCTTGATAGGATAACGGCTGAAAACAGCCAGTTGCAACAGATTTTTCCCTTCGGGCGAAGAAGGAATATAATGATACGGCCAATTAGAAAGAGCTGCGGATATACTATCGATGCCAAACTCATCGTTTATGCCAAATTCTTGAAAACAGAGAATATCTGCTTGCAGGTTTCTCATGTAAGAAGCAATCTCCTTGCATGAGTAGCCGGTATGCTCGTGGTTAAAGGCATCGACGTTGTAAGTAGCAACCGTCAACACCCCCGGAGTATATACATTCATTTTAACCATCGGTGACGAAGCCGGACTGAAAAAAGGCGATTGTAATACACAGCTCATATACCCCCAATTGCTGAATATAGCAATCAGAGGGATGAAAACCCAGCACCGCCAACGAATCGTCCAGTAGATAGCAGAAGCAAGATTAGCCAATAAAAGTATCGGTAGTACCAAACCGATGAAAGGCATAAATTTGAAACTATCCGGTGCGGCATTGCCTACGAAAGCACCCGCAATGGTAACTCCTGCCAAAATACTGGTCAGCACGATGGATATGTAATAAAACAGTCTGTAAAAGGCTTTCATTTAATCTAAATTATTTGCTGGTTATATCATGAGGGATTAAGCTCTCTACGAAGGAAGCAACCATTTATGAATCATTGCTTTCAACTTATCATCCGCTATTGGTTTAGCTATAAAATCATTGCACCCCGCTTCTTCAGCCGCTTTCCGGTCCTGTTCGTATGCAAAGGCACTTTGAGCAATAATAGGAACAGTGGCAGACAGTTCACGGATGATTTTTGTAGCTTCCAGTCCGTCCAGATTCGGCATCTTGATATCCATCAAGATAAGATCCGGTTTCACCTCATCGAACATCGTGACAGCTTCCATTCCGTCATGCGCACGTATAAGCCGATGTTCTTTACCTAGAATGGCCTCCAATAAGTCGAAATTGCTGTCCGTATCTTCGGCAACCAAAATACAGGCATGCCGTGTATTTGCAGAATTGTCAACACTCGAATCAGCAGTTTTTCCGGCAGATGCTATTCCAGCGATGTTTCCTTCACCATTCTCTTTCTTTGAAGAATCCACATTTGCAGGATTTGCAATCGTGTATGGCAAAGTAAATGTAAACGTCGTTCCCTTACCAAATTCGGAGCTGACGGAAATCTTGCCCCCGAGCCGTTCAACGATAGACTTACAGATAGATAATCCCAACCCAGTGCCCTGTGCATGATTGTTTAGCTTGGTAAAACGTTCGAACACAAGACCCACTTTCTCCGGCTCAATTCCTGTTCCGGTATCCGTTACGTGGAAAACAATCTGGTTATCCACCAGCTTATAACCATAACTGATACTTCCTTCTTTCGTAAACTTAACAGCATTCCCAATCAGATTCGAAATCACCTGGAACACTCGATTCTTGTCCGTCTCAATCATCAGACTCTCGTCCGAAGACTCATAGACAAGGCTTACTCCCTGCGGAGTACGGAATATATGAGCATCGTGCACTTCCCGGCAGAGATTATGTAGACTGGCAGGTCCGAAAGAAAACTCAATAGTCCCCGATTCAATCTTCGAGAGATCGAGAATCTCATTGATGAGTTGCAAAAGACGCTCGTTGTTCGCGTTTACGATGTTGTAGTACGTCTTTCGTTCTTCCGCATCATCACTTTCGGCAATGAGATGCGAGAACCCCACAATAGCATTCAGCGGAGTACGTATCTCATGGCTCATATTGGCAAGGAAAGCCGATTTCAAACTATCAGACATTTCTGCTTTTTCCTTCGCAGACAGTAGCTCCCGCTTCATCATTTCCAGTTCCGTGACATCCCATTCGATGGTGACGATGATAGGCGAAGACAGTTCGTCCCCATCCACCCGGATTTTCCGCTTGTCAAGGATAATCAGGTTTCCGTTCCGGTCCTTTCCTTCCACCGTCCAGTGCATACCTTTTCCGCTGGTGGCCACTTGAATATCCTCCTGTCTCTTCTTCTCGGCCACGGTAGGCGGATAGAAATCGAAGTCATTCTTACCGACAGGATCGTTCTTGTAAAGATCGCGGTTATAAGCCTCCTGATTTCGATAAATGTACCGGAAATCATTGTTGATCTCCTTCACAACAATCCCCGCGGGGAGATTATTGATTGTCGTATCCATGATTTGATTGAGCCGTTTGATTTGGGCTTCGTATCGAATCCTCTCGGAAATATCATGAGCAAACGACCAGTAACTTTCTTCTCCGGAGTCATTGGTGACGTTGTACATCGTACCTTCGTAAGCCAATATACCTTTATTGATTTTCGATGGATGATGAGCCACAAAGTTACTGCTGCCACCGTGTATGACATCTTTACAACGTTCGTCCCAAGCCTCTTGCGTAGGTATATCTGCGGCGACATTGTAGATTTTCAACTGACTGATATCCTCACTTTCGGGAATACCGTGATTGTGCAGGAAACGACGATTGGCGAAGATGATCGTACCATCGGGTCTGGCGGCAAAGATACTCTCTTTGGCGTTGTTGATAGCATGAGTCAGTGTGTTGATGTCATTTCTGCGACGCTGTATGTCCGTGATGTTCTGAATATACCCTTCGATGTTGAAACTACCGTCGGAGCACTCTTCACGCAAATAAGTCTGGATACGCATATAGAAGATTTCCCCGTTCAGGCGAACGCGATAACTGATGCTCTCCATGTTGAGTTCTTTCTCGTTCACGTGACACCATTCAATAAAACTCTGACGATCTTCTTCTACAATCAGTTCCACATATTTTTCAATGGCAAGGTTCTGCACACTTTCTTCGCACAAGACACCTGTATATCCAAGATAATGGAAAACATTTTTGTTCGTATTGTACGCCCATTGTTCTATCTGGGCTACCTTTTGGATGACCCGCAGGGTGAGATTTGCTTGTTCCAACCGTCTTTTTACGTTGCTTCTTTGCGTGATGTCGCGATATTGGCAAAGCACCATGCCGTCATACGGAAACATGAGGCATTTGAAGTAGAAAATTTCGTCTTTCAGCACCAACTTGAAGTTCTTGCTGATGCTTCGTTGCTCTTCGAGCACAGTCTGAAAGATGGGCATCACCCTCTCTTTTGTATATTCCGGTAAAAGCTCAAATATATTTTTTCCTAAAAGAATGTTTTCTTGCAGGAACCACAGATCACAATGAGGTTCAATGTCTACGCAGACGCCATGCCTGTCAACCAATAGCATTGTGTCTGCTGTCAGTTTCAGTATTCTTTGTGCGTTATTCGCATCATGTAATATTCTGTCCATGTCTGTTTTTTATTAGATGATAGAGACTTATGTCTTATAATTAAGGATAACAAAAGATAATAGCGTTTGTTCTTACTTTTCAGCGCGCTTTGCCTTTTCCCAAGCTCCGCTTCCTTTTTTCTTCTTGAGATAGCGGATGCCTTTCAGCACATTGACATTCATAAATAAAAAGTAGTAGGGGATAAAGAGCAACTTGTTTTTTATCTGTTTCGTAGACAGGTAATATCCCCAATATCCCAATCCGTAAAAAAGAACCTGCATGGCAAGCAGCACTCCGTAAAATATCGTGGAATCACCCAACAGCAGAATCGCAATATTCAGCGGGAAGAGCGCAAACAACAGGAACGGAGTAATAGACCATCGCAATACCCGGTGCGACGTATATTGAAAGCTAAGTATCCCGTAACGGAAAGGATTCAGCAACGGACGAAGCCGCCAGATAGACTGCAATCCTCCCGCAGCGATGCGCACTTTTCGTTTTTCTTCTTCGCGCATATCTGCCGAACCACTTTCGATGGCGTAAGCATTGGTGCAATAAGCAATGGTGTAACCTTTCATGGTGATCCGGAGCGAAAGAATAAAATCATCGAGCAACGTGTCCGGTTCCATTGCTTCGAATAGTTCACGACGCACGGCAAACAGTTCGCCTGCTGCTCCTACAGCAGAGTAGAGGTGGGCGTCAAGTGCTTTCAGGGTTGATTCGTATTTCCAGTAAATACCTTCACCACCGGCAGCGGCTCCATCTTTGGTCTGTACGGCGATCCGTTTTTCGCCGGCCACGCAGCCCACTTTCGGGTCTTGGAAAGCAAGTACGATTTCCCGTATTGCCTCCCGGTTTACCATGGTGTTGGCGTCCGTAAAGACGACGAGCGGAGTGTCCACCAACGTCATTCCACGTGTCATTGCAGCCGTCTTACTCTGTCGTAGGGGTTGGAAGTGTACGGTCGCTTTCCCCTGCCAACGCGTCTGCAATCGTTCGTTCGTACCGTCATCGCTTCCGTCCGTCACCCATACGATATGCAGTTTGTCCGCAGGGTAGTCCAGTTCAAGACTGTTCTCCATCTTTTCGTCTACAACATCTTCTTCGTTGAATGCCGTAATGAAGAGGGTAACTTCCGGCAGGTCTGCGTCCGATGCCGGCAACGAACGCTTCACAGGCTTCACGAAAAGCTCTTTCAACTTGACAAGAATATAAAGCACAATTCCGTAGCCCAAATAGGTGTAGAACACAACGAACAGGGCAAGCCAGAAAATAATTTCAAGACAAAGGGTAATGGTTTCGTTCATAGCTATAATTTATTTAGTTATATCCTTTCCTTTAAAATAATCACTATCTAATATAATATCAGAGATTTGTTCTTTGTATATCATTCGTTTTTTCTCTCTTTTTGTATTCAGGATGGAATCAGGGCATAATAGACTATTGCCAGCTCCTCTCCATTTCGAGTGAATTCCAGCCAAATCAAGAATTGTAGGGAATACATCTGCTTGTGAAATAACATAATTGCTTTCCTTATCAATTGCATATGGAGAATTCACAATATACAATGGTATTTTAAAAGAAACATTATCTTTCTCTGTGGATTTTAACCAGTCATTAGATATAGAATGGTCGCTGGTTATTATAATTAATGAATTATCGTAAAGATGATTTGCTTTTAAAGAATCTAGGTACTTGCCCAAGTATTGTACATTGGATAGATAATTCTTTAGTTCTCCAGAATATGTGTCTGGAAATGGAATGGCATATTCTTCAAATATTTTATTATATGGAGAATGAGTAGATGAAGTTAAAATAAGAGAGAAAAAAGGTTGTCTGCTTTGTTGGTCTATGCTCATTGCATATTCGAAAAGTTGTTTATCGTTTAGCCAATTATTATTGTGGCTCTCTAATAAATATTCTTTCCTCGAATAGAGTTTGTCAAAACCATATTGGATACACACTCCATCTTGCCTCCACATTTTTGATGAAGTGGGGATAATCATCCTACATTCTATTTTAGAGTTCTGCTTTTTTAGAATTTTTGGTATAGATTCAAAGGTATTATCAAAATAATCGTAGATTGTTACCCCCTTCTTTTTAGGAAGAAGTCCATTCAAATATATAAATTGTCCGTCACTAGATTCTCCCAATTGTATTACAGAAGTCATATTATTGTTGTAGTATGAACCTTCCTTTACGAGTCTGTTAAGTGTAGGGGTTATTTCTATTCCATTGAATTCTAAATAGGTTGGAAATGAAAGGAGCGATTCAACCAAAATAAGAATGATATTTTTTGAAGGACATTCTATACAATGTTCATATTCATAAAAAAGAGGTTCAAGTTTGATAAGTTCTTTCGGGTCATAATTTTGCTTATTATTGGTGATATATTGCATGGCGGTTCCATATAAAATACCGAATTTGAATATACTTTCTGTTGGACTGTTTTTAAATGGATGTATGTATTTGTATTCTAGTGTTGACCAGTGTATGGTAGCAATGCTTATTAAACCTCCAATTATAATGATGGCAACTCCTAATGTGCAAAGGGATACTATTTTTCGCACCTTACTTTTTATCTCGTAATAGTTCTTATGGTATAACCGGTAAAACAGAATACCTGTAATAGTTGTTATTAGTAGTGTAATATCTGCGAGTTTGAGAGTTGCAAATACATTGTCTGTGATTCCTTTCAGATTATTTATTTCCCCATATAGTATTGTTGGCATATATGCGTAAAAGAATCTGCTATAAGACACATTTACTATTACGACTAGTGTAATGATAATGTAAGGGATGAAAAATAGGTAAGTCTTTTTTCTTATCAGATAAAATGGCAGAAAGAAAAACAAACATACATCAGCAAAATTATGAAGAATATTTTCCAGATAGGAGAATTTGGTAAGGGAATATTTGTCAATAAGAACTGTGTAATGCATATATTGTAAATTAATATAGCATAATAATATTAGTAGCAAAGGGAACGCTAACTGTTTGGTGAATATTTTTATCTGTTTATTCATTTGAATGCTTTATCTTTTATAGTTTATAGCATTGTATTTAATTTATCTTAGTATTTTTATTGATCCGTGTTCTAAGTTCATTCTTTTTATTAGATTCTTTTATCTTGTCTACAAAGTAGAGAGCATCCGTTTTAGCAGAAGCATCTGTCGGATTCGCTTCATATCGTTTCACGAAATTCTCGGCATGTTCTGCCAGATATTTACGGCAGTCGATATTTATCATAAAGACATCTTTATGGTCACCATAAGAAAGTCCTGTTACATCTTCATTTGATTCTATGCTTTCAATGTCCTCCATTTTAAGTCCCAAGATATTTACAGTCACGGAAGGGTAATAGAAAAAATCCCCTCCATTCAGATTTAGCGTAAGTTTCCACGTGTGCTTATCTACCTGTTCGATTTCCGGTTTGCTGTGCAGACGATAATAATAATATTCATAATATTCCTCTTGATTGGTAAACCACATCGAATCGTCACCATCTCGTCCGTATGTGTCATTGAGCCATTCCAGAAAATTCACCCAATCGGTATCCGTATTATGCACACCTACAGAGATGACCGCCCGTTCTTTAGGGGAATATTTTAACTCTTCAAGAATAGCGGATTTAATCATATCAGGATTTGTTAGTCCACTGTTTTCAGGTGGATCGTAGAAAGCTCTTTCAATTACTACTTTTTCGAGATCTATATTCTCCTTAAATGGATAAAGTTTTATAGCACCGCTTTGTGCGCACATGGTTTTGATAGGTTGGTACTGCATGGCAGCTTCAATATAATTTTTGTCTCCATTAGGCTCTGCAAGCATTTTACAGCTTCGATTATTTAATTTTTCACGGATAATGTTTTGGGCGACAGGAAAGTGCTTTACTAACATTTCTATTGTTTTTTCTTCTTCTGTTACATTTAAGTCGTGGAAAGCAATCCCTACACCATAGTTTATCATTTCTTGCAAGTTACCCCATACCAATCCTGATTTCTTGTAAAAACGGAAATTATCTCCAGTATATCCTTTTTGTATCCATGTTGTGGCATTCATGAAATCCCATTCTGCAGCTACTGTCGTTCCGAAAGAGAATCGAACTTCTTGTCCGGTACCATCAGTAGTAGCTAAAGTTTTTCCTAAATAATAGTAATCAAATGGCAAGTCTCCATTTTGTAAATGAGCTAGGTCACAAAAGTAATTATGGGATAAAGGTTTGCCGTTGATAGCTGCCCACGTATATGAAAAAGCAGAGTGCATACAATCGTCCTGTGTCAGTATGAACAACCATTCCTTATTATATTTCAATACTGGAATTTCTGTATGCAGACTTTTTATTTGTCTGTCAGTTTTCGAATGGATGGTTATTTCTATTTCTTTATTAATTGTTTCATCACCAAAAGGGTATATAAAATCCGTTTCACAGATTACATCCTTCCTCCTTTCGTAGCCTTTATCTTCATCTTTATTTTCCTGATATAGATTAAGTTTACGAATGCAACTAGATATTATCAGATTAGCGATTAAAAATAAAGTAATACTGATGTACACTTTTCTATACATAACCTTTCGACTTTTTATATTTTTTGAATGGTTCTTTTTATTTCTTTTTACGAGATTACTTTCTTCATCTTTATATTCTTTCTTTTTGGTAAAAAGGCCTCCAATTTCTTTTAATCTGCTGATGACACGCACCTTGAAACTGTTAAACAGAGTTCCGTCGGCTCCCACCGTCCCATACCCCGTCACGGCACGTGCACGTCTTTTCCGTACAAATGCAATCTTTCCAAATTGCTTGAGCTGCAAAGCCAGATATCCGTCCTCACCACGAATAATATCTGTGCGAATTCCTGTTTTCTGGGCATATTTTGTCCGGTAAGCGAATACTAATCCGCGTACACTGAGTTCGGGACGTTTGAAAGATTGCAACCATAAATGTAAGTCACGTGCAGCTTCATAGACTTTTAGTCCTAGCCATGAGTGATCTTTATCAGGAATGTAGCTCCAAAGTGAGCTAGCAGCTACTACACCTTTTTTTTCTAGTGCATTCACCATTATTTCCACATATTTAGGTGGATACAGTGTGTCGGAATCTATGTTGATATGGTACTTTCCACGAGCGTGATTTAGCCCACAGAGTCGTGCAAAGCCACAGCTATGTTGTGTTTCTGTAAAATAGGGCACTCCACAAGCTTCATAAATATCGGCTGTACGATCTTTAGATTCGTTGTCTACACCAATGATTTCTATGGGATATTTGCATTGCATTTCACTCAATGACCAAAGACAGGCGAGCAAATGTTTTTCTTCATTATATCCGATGAGTGATACAGTAACTAATGGATCGTTGCTTTGTAACTTCGCAATATTGTCTTTTACTTTTTCAATAATTTCTTGAGGTGCTTCTGAAAAAGGTTTTTCGTATACTTGTAGATATTTCTTGTACCATTTCATATTTTTTGTTTTTAAAGTTCAAATAGTTGGTATAATTGCTTAGCAAATACTTTTATATCATTTTTCTGTCCAAATTCGTATGCGTTTTTGCCATATTCAGTAATATATTCTGGATTTTCAATGAAAAAAGTCATGGCTCTTTTGAGGTCGTTGGTATCTCCGGCTTTGTAGACTAGACCCATTCTATATGATATGACAATATTGGTAAAAACAGTGTTGCTGGCTGTGATGATAGGCATTCCCAAAGCTATTGTGTCCAAAAAGGAAGTCAGTCCGATAGGTCCTAGTTTATGGGGGGTTGCTGAAGTAGGAACTATAAGTACAGAACACTTATTCAGTAATTTCACCATTTGGGTATCATCCGGTCTGTTTTGGTAGAATATTTCTACATTATTACACTTGTTTTTATGATAATTTTGAGGAAGACTATGTTCATCACACACAATAATGGTGTGTGCTTTTATATTTTCCGCAGCATTTACCAGCGATTCATGGTCACGTTTTGTTTTTCCGTTGCTGATGAAAATGATGTCATTTTGTGTTTTCATATAGTTGGGAACAGGAGCCTGTCTTTCGTAAAAAGAAAGGTCTGGTCCCCATTGTATAAATCTCATATGCGCAGCTTTAGTAGGAAATAATTGTATCATTTCTTTGTATGAAAAAGGACTAAGGAAGATAATATGATTATATTTCTCGTGCTTTAATCGAAAAGGGAAAGGAGGATGATGAAAAATTGCGACTAGTTTAGGACGAAATAGTCCTAGTTTTTTCATAAATCCTAAGAAGTCGACTGTGAAGTCAGCGCCGCCATATACAATATCATATTTATGGGCTTTCTTGTATATTTGAAACCAAATCGGAAATAAAGAGAGGAGTTTTAAAATCTTATTATTAAAACTTTTAGGTGATGCGAGTATATAGTCTACTGTATATTCTCCTGTTTCTAGCAGTTCACTTGTTCCAAACTGATGATGACTTGGAGAGTTACCTTTCAAGTAAGACTCTCTGGATTTTGCCATATCGTAGTTATTAATGAATAATAAACGTTTCATGTTTAGAGTAATTATGAGTTAATACTATTTCTTTTTCCAAATAATATGAAATTAAAAATGTTACTGATAGTTAGAATTGAATTTATGGTAAGACTCAATATTATGATACTTACGGCAATAATTAATGTTAATAAGATACATAAAGTTAGGTTAGCGTCATTCTTAAAGAAAACTGTATTAATTGATGTAAGGTCTAGGTTTAAGAAGAAGTAGTGGATTACATATATGTTCAATGAATGGGAGCCCATATATAATAGACTTTTGCGGAAAGGGATTTGTTTGTAATAGCTCTTTACTAGATAAATGCAACTATAACTGCCTGTCATTCCGCAGATAAGTATAAGTATAGAAGATTCCCAATAATATTCTTTGATGATAAAGCAAATTATGAATAAGAGAGTTGAAATGCTAAATGTTGTATTTGTTTTTATTATATTATTGATTTTAGCGTTATATTTGTTAATAAAATATCCAGCAATAAAAAATGGATAATATTTGCAGATATAATGAATGCTAAACAGTTGCTTTATAGTTTCTGTGACTTGTATTTTGTTTATTTCTATAAGATAAATTAAAATGTAAAAGAATCCAAATAATAAAGCTTCGATTATAATGTTGTTCAGCTTAAAATAGATGAATATCTTTTTCATAATTAAGAACAGGATGTACAGAGTATATAGAGTAATTAAAAACCAATATCCTAAATTATATTTATCGAGAAATAGGCTGGTGGCAGGCAGATACGAGTAGTATGCATATAGGGTTCCCCAAACAATGAATGGAAGTAAAATGGTATAACTTTTTTTTAGAAAAAAAACGATTGCTGATTCTCTTAGGAAAGTATTATTTGCAAAATAACCACTTATGCAAAAGAATACAGGCATATGGAAGGAGTATATGAGATTGTATATATCATTTCCAGTAGGCAATGTATATTTTACATGTCCCCAAACCACTAGAAATATTGCTATTCCTTTTGCAATATCTATATATTCGTTTCTTGATTTCATTTAAGTAATTGGTTGAATAATTTTTCCCACTCTTTACAAATATTATCAATCTTGAACCGCTGTGAATTAATTCTGGCCATCTTTCCCATTTCTTTTCGTACTGCATCGTTTTCGATGAGGTAGCATATCTTTTCTGCAAGTTGGTTGATATTTCCATTTTCTACTAGTAGTCCATCCTCATTATCATGGATGATATCTCGTGGTCCACACGGACAAGCGAATGCAACAGGTGGTACACCACATACCATGGCTTCAATTATGACCATGCCGAACCCTTCAAAACGTGAGGATAATGCAAAAATGGAACTTTCGCAATATTTTTCTATAATGTTTGCCACATTATGCTCCAAAATACAACTAGAAGAAATATTAAGTGAGTTAATTTGCTGCTGTAACTGTTCACGCATACCTTCACCGTAAATACGGAGTAGCCAGTCTGGGTGTCGTTCATTGACAATTTGCCATGCAGGGATTAAAAGGTCAAATCCTTTTTGTTTCATATACCTACCTACAGCAATCACTTGTTTTTGCGAAACGTCAGATTGTTGGTCGGGAAAGAAAGGGAGCGGATTATGGATTACAGTTACATTATTGAGTTCTGTCCATTCAGCGGCATCTTCATGACTAAGAACTATAAAACATTTCAATTTTCGTAGTTGCCGTATAAGTTGATTCATCCAATATTGCTTGATAACTTGCTGTAGAAATGTTGGTAAGCAGTTATCATTGAACTCACGGTAATTAGATTTATTAAAGTGAATTTCTCCCAGTTTTATACTGCCATCTTTCATCTTATTGATAAAATTAATATCTCGACGAAGGAGTGAAATAGTGATATCAGGACGGATGTTGAGCAGGCATTTGCTCAACCGTTTCTTAAATAGTCGTTGTTTTCTTTGATATCCCCAAATCCTTTTATATAGCGGGAGGCCGTACATTTCATCATAATTAATATCAAGTTGATGGACAGTAATAGAGGGGTGTAGCTTATAATAAGGTTGCTTCTCTTTGCCGTCTGTAAGGATAATATGTATGTCGTAACCCAAATTCTCTGTAAAAAAGTTTGCTTTCAGTGTCAATACGCGCTCCATTCCACTAGGATAATAGAGGGAAGGTATACAATAGGCTATTTTTATTTTTTTATTCATTAGTATTATTGTTTGTTTATTATTTATAATAGTCTTTGCTTTTTAAGAGGAAAAAAGGGGCACTTGCAAAAACCTGTGTTTAGCCAAATATCTTTGAGAGTCTGAATAAGA
>OGYT01000709.1_pt1 | contig 25261 bp, 19 predicted proteins | sample 1576631 | NCBI WGS metagenome assembly OGYT01 (sample SAMEA3541588, study PRJEB24748) | human gut metagenome | biome: human gut; feature: human-associated habitat; material: faeces | place: China | collected 2012
ACTCCACCTATTTTGCTTTCTTATCACTAAATTGTATGTTATACAAATGACTATATAAACCACCTGTCTGCATGAGCTGCTGATGAGTACCGCTTTCGCATACTCGTCCATTTTCCAAAACAATAATCTTATCGGCATGAATAATTGTTGACAGACGATGCGCTATAACGAACGATGTTCTGCCTATCATCAATTTGTCGAGTGCCTCCTGCACTATTTCTTCGCTTTCCGTATCCAAAGCGGAAGTCGCTTCATCCAAAATAAGAATGCGCGGATTTTTCAGTATCGCACGAGCAATCGCTATTCTCTGCCTCTGTCCGCCGGATAACGTTATGCCTCTTTCGCCGATTTTCGTTTCATAACCATCAGATAAATTCATGATAAAATTATGCGCATTGGCAGCTTTGGCTGCTTCTATTATTTCTTCATCCGTTGCATCCAGTCGTCCATAACGAATATTGTCCTTTACACTGCCGCTGAACAGCATTGTTTCCTGCGGCACTACGCCGATTTGCTCACGCAGTGATTTTATCTTAACATCTCTGATATCAATATTGTCTATCTTTATGGAACCGGACGTAACATCATAAAAACGGGGAATTAAATTAGCTATAGTCGATTTACCGGCACCACTCGGACCGACAAATGCAATCACCTGGCCCGGTTTGGCTTCGAGCGTTAAATCATGCAGTACGTTAACTCCTTCTTTATAACCGAACGATACATGGTCAAATTTAACCGTACCGCTGATTTTCGGCAATTCCACAGCTCCCGGTTTATCTTTTAATATTTCCTGCGTATCCAAAACATTAAATACACGTTCTGCTGCCGCCATAGCCTTGTTAATTGTACCATATACGCGACTGATACGCTTTACCGGATTAGCTAAATTCACCGCATAAGTTAAAAAGGCTACAAGCGCACCGGCCGTAAGCGCACCGTTTACTACCTGATAACCGCCGAACCATAAAATTACAGCTACAATAACAGCCGCCAGAAATTCCACCGTTGGAGTAAGCAGTGAACTGAGCTGCACACTCTTCATATTGGCACGGAAATTTAAATCATTTTGATTTTGAAAGCGCTTTATTTCATAATCCTCTCTGGCAAACGATTTTACTACACGCACACCGGAAATACTTTCCTGCAGAAGCGATGTTATTTCCGCTGTTCTTTCCTGAATTAAAGCACCGCTCATTTTCAACTTTCTGCCGAAAACTTTCATTGCCTGTCCGATTACCGGTACAACGACAAGCGTTACGATACTAAGTTTCCAGTCCAGATAAAACATCATAATAAGCGAACCTATCAATATTGACAGTTCCGTTACCATTTCTATTAAACTGTCAACAAGTGCAGCCTGCAGAGCCGCCACATCATTCGTTATATAACTCATAATGGTACCAGTCTGCTTTTTTTCATAATACGATAACTGCAGTTTTTGAAATTTAATATACAAAAGTTCACGCACGTCAATAATAACTCTCTGTGCTATATATGATACCAAATATGATTGTCCGTAATAGAATATTCCCCTGAATAAGAATACGACTACTATACCGCCGGCAATAAGATTAAGCAGCATCATATCCTTATCCATGAGCACTTTATCCACCATGTCCTTTATAATCCACGGCACATAAAGATTGGCGGCCGCCGACAGTACTATACAGATGACAGCAAGTCCCAGCCTTTTCCAATATGGCTTTATAAATAAAATCAGTCTCTTATAATCATTCATCTCATCTATTCCTTAATTTTTATGATAAAATTTTTCAGCCGTTTGCAAAATAAGTTCTGCTGTTCTTTCCGCCACACCGGGCGAACCTAATTTTAATTTTATTTGTGCAAGCTTTTGTTTTATTTCTTTCACGGTCTTTGTATCTTTAAACATCCGGCCGGCCTCGACAGCGATTTTTTCTCCGTTTACCTCATCTTGCAACAATTCCGGTAAAATTTTTTCATCAGCTAGAATATTAGGCAGACTGAAAAACTTCACTTTTACAAATAATTTAGCTATACGGTACGTAAATGATGACATTTTGTAAAGCACAACGGACGGCAGCCCCATAAGTGCCGCCTCCAATGTTACCGTTCCCGAAGTTGCTATGGCAAAGTCGCAGCAGTTCATTAAATCATACGTTTTCTCATGACACAGTCGTACATTCAAACCTGTCTCTTTTATTTTTTGCTCAATTTGAATAGCATCAATTCCCGGCGCTACCGGCAAAAAGAATTTAACACGTTTCCTTTGTCTGCTTATGATTTTTCCTGCACTTAGCATCGGTTCCAGCATTTTGGCAATTTCCTGCTTTCTGCTTCCCGGCAGTAATAAAATATTGTCATCATCAGGATTTACAGCAAAAAACGCATATGCCTGCTCTTTCGTCATGGAAGGTTTTACATTATCAAGCAGCGGATTGCCCACAAAGGAAATATCAGCTCCAGCTTCTTCATACACTTTCGTTTCAAACGGAAAAATAGCTACTATCTTATCTGCTATCTGTGCCACCTTTTTTGCTCTGCCCTTACGCCATGCCCATGCTGACGGCGGAATATAAGAAAATACCGGTATGCCGAGTTTTTTGGCCTCACCTGCCAGACGCCAGTTGAAATCAGGATAATCAATCAGTACAAGCAAATCCGGCCTTTGTTTTTTCATCTCTTCTACTAAAAAATCTCTTAGCTTAAACATTCTGCGAAGATTAATGAGCACTTCCCAAAAACCCATCACGCTGTAATCAAGCATATTTCTGCAAAGCACTACGCCTGCTTTTTCCATTTGCGGTCCGCCAAAACCGAATAACTGCGTATCCGGTGCCATTTTTTTTATGGCTCTAGCCAAATTGGCACCGTGCATATCGCCGGAGGTCTCTCCTGCCGAAAACATTATTTTATACATAAAATCCTCCAACTGATTTACTCAGTTCATAACTAAAATTGCACATACACACTTCCACTTATCAAGCAGAAAAAGACGCGATGATAACATTAAAAAATGTATCTCCGCGCCTCCTGATACTACATTGCCACAATAGTTATGCCTTGCTTGTCTGCTAATTCCAGTGTTTTTTCTCTGTCAACCAATAAAGTACGGCCTGCTTCAATAACAAGTGCCGAAGCTTTCACTTGCACCATTGTTTCCAGCGTTTTCAAGCCTACAGCCGGCATATCGAAACGATTATCCTGCGCCGGTTTGGCCACCTTAGCCACTACAGCACCGCCGCAAGCCAGTTTTCCGCCGCGCAGTATGCAGGCATCCGTTCCTTCTATCGCTTCGAGAGCCATAACCGCTTTGTTTTTAACGACTACCGTCTGCCCGATGTCAAGTCCTCCAAGAGCTTTTGCCATTTTAAAACCGAATTCCATATCTTCTTTTTCCGCTTCTGTCGGCTGACGTTTCGTCAATACCCCCGGTTTCGGCATAATCATTTTCAAAAGCATTGTCTGGTCGAAAGTCTGTATGCCTTCCTTAGCCAGTTCCTTTACAAATGCCAACATCATAGTATCGTCACTATGGTCTTTCAATGAAGCGAGCAGTGCCAGCATTCTGGCATCCGGCAAAGCGTGCTGACCTGAAAACAGAATTTCTTTCGTAACTTTACCAATCATTATAACATCCGTCACGCTATTGGCCTTTAAATAATCAATGATACTGCTAAGCTGTGCTATATTAATCGATTTATAATCAGTTGCTTCTTCTGCCAAGTCAGGCTCTACACCGTCAACCAGACCGACAGCGTAAACGTTAAAGCCCATTTTTTTTGCTGCTCTGGCTACTTCTACAGGCAGTTTCCCAATTCCGGACAATAAACCTATTGATTTCATTTTAAATCCTCGCTTTAATTATTACCTTCATGATTTTCTCTACAGATACCGCGGTCGGCATTACGCAGAAAGCGCAGAAAATGTTCCACTTCCGGACAGGAGTCTACTTCCTGTTCAATCACCGATATGGCTTGTGCCAGTTTTAAACCGGAACGATATAAAATTTTATACGCCTGTTTTATAGAACGTCTGGAACTCAATGATATTCCTGCACGGGATATACCTACACTGTTCAGCCCGCATACATTTGCCGGTCTGCCGTCAACTATAGTATATGGTACAACGTCCTGCACCAGCTTCGAAAAACCTCCGACCATAGCATTGCGTCCGATTTTTACGAACTGATGCACGCCGCAAAATCCGCCTAGAACGGCTCTGTCTTCCACAATTACATGGCCTGCCACAGAAGCATTGTTTGCCATAACTACATTATTGCCGATGACACAATTATGTGCTACATGCGTATAAGCCATTAATAAGCAGTCATTACCGATGCGCGTTTCTTCTTCCGGACCGCAAGCACGGTGAATTGTCGCAAATTCGCGAACCTTCGTTCTGTCGCCGATGATGACATACGATTTTTCACCTCTAAATTTTAAATCCTGCGGTTCTGCACCGATAGACGCACTAGGGAAAATCACACAGTCTTTACCAATTGTTGTCCAGCCTGTAATAACCGCATGCGGCTGCACCTTGGTTCCGTCGCCGATTTCCACATTTTCATCAATTATTACATACGGTCCTATTTCCACATTTTTACCAATGCGGGCATTAGGATGTATTATTGCTGTAGGATGTATTTTATTATCTTCTCCCACTGAATTTCACTCCTCATTAAAATCAAATTGCTTTGATTCTTTAATTAATTTATCAAAGGTTCGATTTTTGCAATGCAAACGTAAAATCGCCCTGTGCTGCAAGCTGGTCGTCTACGTATGCTTCACAATGCACTCTGCCGAATTCGCCGCGGATTTTCACGATTTCAGATTTCATTATCAACTGGTCGCCAGGAATTACCGGTCTTTTAAATTTTACATTATCCATACCACCAAAATACGGCAGTTTACCTCTGTTTTCTTCTGGATATAAAAGAGCAAATCCGCCTACCTGTGCCATTGCTTCCAAAATAAGCACTCCCGGCATAATCGGACGTTCTGGGAAATGTCCATGAAACTGCGGTTCATTCATTGTGATATTTTTTACTCCCACAGCATATTTCATCGGTTCCAATTCTATAATACGATCAACCAATAAAAAAGGAGGACGATGCGGTAAAACTTTTTCAATTTCAGTAATATCAATTCTCATAATATATTAACCTCTTTTCCTATTAAACAAAATCTGCCAGAATTTTTTTTGCCAATTTCGTATTAAGTTCATGTCCTGATTTAACAGCTATAATATGCGCCTTCAATACTCCGGCCAGTCTTAAATCTCCAATAATGTCCAATATCTTATGGCGAACCAGTTCATTGTCATAACGTAGCTTATTCATCCAGCCTTCATCATTGTACACAATTACGTTCTCCAAATTGCCGCCAAGACCCAAACCCATTTTACGCAGTGCTTCCACTTCTTTTTCATAAGCAATCGTTCTTGCCGGAGCGATTTCCTGCTTATATGTATCAATACTGTCAAACGTAAAATCATAATACTGAGTACCAATCAGCGGATGCGGATTTAAAGAAGTAAAACTTACACGAAAGCCGTCATACGGAACAGCCATCACAAACCGTTCACCGTCATCAATACGATATACTTTTTCCACAATTATTTCACGACGTATCTTATTCTGTTCACTGACACCGGCCTTAGCCAATAACTGCATAAAAACTTCCGAAGCGCCGTCAGATACTGGAGGTTCTTCATTATTGAGTTCAATATAGCAATTATCAATATTGCTGGCAAACAAAGTTGACATTAAATGTTCTATTGTAAAGATTTTTATTTCATTGCTGCCGATAGTCGTCGCTCTGAGCGTAGAAGTAACATTACTTGCTATTGCTTTTATCTGAGGCTTATCCGGTAAATCTGTTCTGATAAATACAATTCCCGTATCTACTGGAGCCGGACGTAGCTTCATTTTAACTTCTGCCCCTGAATGAAGCCCTATTCCCGAATATTCAACTTCCCGGGCAATAGTTTTTTGTCTATTCATAGCCGTCCTCCTAAAATTATATATACTTATTTTACAAGACAAAACATCTTACTGCAAGTTATTTACTTCTTTTTTCTTACGTTCAGCATATTTCCATCTATCATGTAGCCAGAACCATTCTTCCGGATAACGCTTTATATGTTCTTCCACCATTTTTGTCAAATCGTACATCATATTATATATGTCCTGTTTTTTATCTTTTGTTCTCATTGTAAACACAGGCTCTCCGATTGTCAAAATATGGTGTCCCGGTCTGTCTTGCGTAATAAATGCCGGTAATATCGGTGCGTTTTTAAAACGACTCATAACGGCAGGTCCCTGCACACAGGAGGCTTCATAGCCAAAAAACGGCATCATGATGCCTGTTGAACCGCCGTCCTGGTCCATAATAAGACCAATAAAATACTTTTTACTGAGCATCTTCATCATATCTTTTATATCCAGCTTATCCGTAATATGCATACCGGTAAAAGCCCTGCAGTAATTGATGAAATTATTAACTTGTTCATTTCTTTGATGTTGCGCAACTCCTGCTATTTTCATGCCATGATGCGTAAGTGCCGCTCCGATTATCTCCCAGTTGCCGCTATGCGCTGTGGCAATCACGCCGCCAGTATTATATTCCATAGCCTTTTTTATATTTTCCTCGCCGATAATCGTCACGTATTTATCAATATCGCGGCAAATTATTTTAAACCGCAATACTTCCATAATCATTGGCCCGAAACGAGTCCATGATTTTTTAGCAATCTGCTGTGCTCTCATTTCATCAACATTTAAACATCGTTTAATATTTCTTACTGCCATAATTTTACGTTTTTTAGGTACAGCATACCATGTCAAACTGCCGAGAATTTTTCCAATAAATCTCGTCAATCCTTCCGGCAAAAAGCAACAGACATTACTCAAAAAAACCAAACTTTTATAAAGCATCTCCAATCCCTCCTCTCTTTGAAAAAAAAGTAGCAAAGTCTGTGCCTTGCTACATAAAAGTATCAATTAATTGTTTTTTTCCTCTAACGCTTTTAAACGTTTTTCCATTAATTTTAACTTTTTCACCATATCCGGCAAACGACCTTCTGTTGCTTTAATACGTAACCATTCCTGATGGGAACGAGCAGGAAAACCGGCATAAAATGAATTTTCCGGAACATCCGCGATAAGACCCGTTCTTGCCGCCATTACGGAATTACTGCCTACTTTTATATGTCCTTTTGAACCTACCTGTCCGGCAAACGTTACATTGTGTCCAACAAGAGTCGAACCGGCCAGACCCGTCTGCGCCACTACTAAACAATTTTCGCCTAAAACACAATTATGACCGATGTGCACCAGATTATCAATCTTTGTACCTCTGCCAATCAGCGTGGAACCGGTAGTTGCTCTATCTATACCTACATTACAGCCGATTTCTACATCATCTTCTATGACTACATTACCTACCTGCGGAACTTTTGTATGTTTTCCTTCTTTTGTAATAAAGCCGAACCCATCTGCACCGATTACGGTATTATCATGAATAATGGCATTTTTTCCTACCTGACAGAATTCACGTACGCTCACACCGGAATGAATTTCGCTGCTGCTGCCGATTTTAGCATACTGACCAATATATACATTAGGATAAATCATTACATCATCATCAATCTGTGCATTGTCATCAATGTAGGCAAAATCCATAACGGCTACATTTTTTCCCAATTTAACATTTTTACCGATATGTGCTTTATCACTGATTTTTCTTTCTATAATCAATTCAGGTTTAAAGATATTCAATAAAATATTAAAAGCCGCACGCGGATTTTTTACCTTTATACTCGTCTTACTGAAGCCTTCCACATCATCTTGAATAATAACAGCTGCCGCATTACACGATACAGCTTCTTCCAAATGTGGTTCTACCGCAAAAGTGACTTCACTCGGTCCCGCCAGAGCAATACCCGTAGCTCCTGTAATTATCAGATTTTCATCATATTGTCCTTCTAATTTTCCGTCAACCAGTGCGGCGATTTCCCTCAAAGTTTTCTGCATAACACTTACCCTCTTTTACTGCAATTTCTGAATAACTTCATCTGTTATATCAATACCGCCTTGAATAACGAATTCCTGTTTCTGAATTTGCATACCGTTGCTACGGACAAGCGTTTTCGGCACTACAGCAGACAATTCTTTTTCAGTGGAAACTTCTGCCAATACTTTATCCATCGTATTTTTTATCTGCGATTTATACTGCATATCAAGACCCTGATACTGCCGCTGAATACTCATCTGTTCTTTTTTAAAATCTTCATCGCTCATAGAAGCTTTTTTATTGTACAGTTCCTGTTCTTTTGCTTCTATTTCTTTATTTTTAGTATCAATATTATCTCTTATTGTCTTTATCTGCGGTGCTTCATTCATTACCCGCTCTGCATCCAAATAACCCAGTTTCGTATCATTGCCGCAACCTGCCATGAATACGCTCATTAAAGCTATTACTAATGCTACTAATGCCAATTTTATCTTCATTATCAAGCATCGTCCTTTCATTTTTCCTTTTCATCAGCATTTACTGCCTGCTGTCTTTGCAAAATTCTTTCCTTATCCTGCTGCAATTGACTTAACACGTCATCGGTTATATCAACAGCATCTATTCCCACTACCATGCCATTTAAAATATTTTCATCAAAACTTAAATCACTACTATTGCCAAAAAAATTATTACTAAGCGGCACATCAGCTACTACCAGTTTCAAATGTTTCTGTACTGCAATCTTAGTTGCCTTACTGGCTATATCTTTTATAATACTTTTTCTAAGCAGTTCAATTTCATCATCTTTCGTATGCAGCAGAATAACCAGACGCTCACTGTCTTTCTTTCTCGCCTGAAGCATGTTCATCCTGTCCTGCATATACTGATTGGTACGCTGCTGTTCTAAAGCGGTTCTCCGATTGGAGTCTTCCACATCCTTTTGATGTTGTCTCATGTTATTGAGTCCAAGCTCTTTTTCGCGCGCATTGCGCCATGCCATAAGTTCCTGTGCCACACGCAGATTAAACTGTTGTTCAATTTGGAATGCCATTTTGCCGCGTTCGATTTTCAGTTTTTCCATTTCTTCCAGCAATGCATCTATCTCATCTTTCTTCAATCGAAGATTTTTGGCATTATCCAATTTTATTGTACAATTTAAAATTTCATTAGTATATCTGTCTGTTACTTCCTTTATTGCCGCATTTTTTTCTTCAGCCAGATTGGCTCTTATTTCATTTTCCTTAACAGCCGTTTCTTCCTTGAGCTGCTGTCTCAAATTAATTTCTCTCAGATTATCCTGCTGATTTACCAATTCATCAAATACATTTTCCGCTGGATTTATTTCCGGCGGTTCCAGAGATTTAGCATCCGTTGCATAAGATTTTAATCTTTCTAAAATCAGAAAACGTTCTGCCTGCAATCTGATAAGATTTGAATAATTTACATGTTCTGGCATTAATTTATCTATATCGACCACAGCTACAGCGGATGTTACATCTTCTGTCTGTTGAGGAGGTTTTGTATTTTTATGCCAGATGTAACCAATGCCGACAACAATTAAAAGCAAACAGACTATACCAACAAATACATTGCGTTTATTATAGTTCTTCCTTCTCTCCTGTTTTGTTTTTTCGTCATTATCTGTCATAATCTTCCCCCTTTACTAAAATACCGAGCGATTATAGCTCGGTATTTTATCAATCAGCCATCATAAATTACACATTATTGAGCATTATTGGCATCAGAAGGTGCCGTTGCAGTATCCGCATTTTCAGCGGCTGCATTACCATCAGTACTGTTAGCATTATCTGCCGGCGCATCTGCAGCCGGAGCAGCTGTATCAGTAGAACCGCTGTCTGTTGCTACATCGCCTTCAGCCTGAATTTTTTTCAATACTTCCTGTGTGATGTCCTGTCCGCCGTACAACACATTGTTTTTATCTAAAACTACATTTATACTGCGGGAAGCTGCTACTTCCTGAACTTGATTTTCAATACTTGTGCGGATCGGATCAATTAATTCTTTCTGTTTATCCTGCATTTCTTTCTGTTTCTGTTCAATGAACTGCTGCTGTTCTTCCGGTGTCATACTTCCGGCTTTCTGCGTAAATTCATCTTGAACCTGTTTAGCTGCTTCTTCATATTTATCACGCGCAACCTGCATGCCCGGATGCTGCGAGATAAGCTGCGAATAATCAACTACACCGACATTTGAGGATGATGCTCCCGCCATACCGGACTGATACTGGGATACACCTAAAGCCACAATACTGAAAATAAATACTGCCGCTATAATTACACTGATAATTTTTACTTGTTTCTTTTGAAAGTTAATCAACTTTATCTGCTCCTTATAAAAACGTCTTAAAAATTTTATCAAAATTTATTGCTAAACCGCCTTAGAACGCACCGCCTACTGTAAAGTGCAGACGACCGCCGTCTTCACCCCAACCGTAATCAAGGCGAAGCGCACCAATAGGTGTCTGTAGCTGCATACCCACACCAGCACTGGCATGAAGATTAAACTCTTGTTCTATATCATCCCATTTCCAAGATTTACCGCCCCAGGCATCACCAGCATCTACAAATAATGCTCCCTGTACTTTATTGGCAAGCGGGAAGCGGTATTCCACCGTGCCCATTACCATTTTATTACCAGTAAACTGGTCGTCACGATAGCCACGTACAGAATTCTGTCCACCGACTTCAAATGCGGAGTTTTCTGGCAGATCCTCATTGGCATAACCGACACTGCCACGCAGTGCTATAACCTGAGCATGACCTACTTTATAGTATTTCTGTCCATTCAATGTAAATTTTGTATAATCGAAATCACCGCCAAGACCAGCATATTCAATACCGATACTGGTACGTGAACCTTCTGTCGGGAAATAAATATTGTCACGCGTATCTCTTACCTGTGAAGCAATAATACTTCTCGTTTCACCAAAATTACTATTCAACCATTCTGTATTATCATGTCGATCCCACGGACCATCTACATGACCACGATATTCCGTTTTATTAATGCGGAAACCGAGGAAGTTAGTCGTATATTCATTTATCGGGCGACCGAAATTAAGTTCGTATCCTTCGTTTTTCTTATCGTAAGTTTCTACGTCATCGCCATTATTATCATAATCGTCGTATTCATACTTACGATTATAAATACGGAATGTGCCACTCGTTTCCTTTTCATCAAGCCAAGGTTTGGTATAAGAAATACTGTAACCGCTGGAGTCGCCGTCATCACCGCCGAATTCATACATGGCTTTTACCGAATCACCTGTACCTCTAAAGTTCGTATCCCCTATACTAATCATCCCCAAAAGACCGTCCTGGCTGCTGTAACCGGCACCGATACCGAAAGAACCTGTCCGTTTTTCAATAACGGTAAGTTCCATGATGATATTGTTCGGGTCTTTCTCACCTGGCAAAAGTCTTACGCTGACATCTTCAAAATAACCTAAATTATATACACGCTGCATACTGCGGCGCGCTTTTTGCGAATTAAACACTTCGCCCGGTTTCATACGCATTTCACGTGTGATTACGTAATCTTTCGTTTTATCATTACCTTTTACAGCATAACCTTCCAGAATACCCTCGTTAAACTGCAGACTTAAATTACCGCTTTCATCAATGGAAATATCTCTTAATTTAGCCAAAATATAACCGTCTTTGCGATAACTTCCTTCAATATTGGATAAATCCGTATTCAGCTGTCTGAGATTTAAAATCTCGCCTTCTTTTACATTAAGCATGCTTTTTATTTTTTCATTTGAGTAAATACTGTTGCCACTGATATCAATAGAACGTAAAACCGGATTTTCCATTACATGGTATGTAATTTTTACACCTTCCGGTACAACCTCAAATGACGGATAGTTATCATAGAAATAACCCATATTATAAATACTGATACGGTCCTGTTCAATATTTTTAACATCGAACTTATCTCCAGCTTTCGTTTTCAAGGCAGACAAAACATCTTCCTTAGAAATAATGTCTGTACCGTCAATATCTACACTAACAATGGTTTTATCAGCATATGCTGCCGTAGTATTTTTTATAACATCTTCAGCCGGCCGCTGTTCTTTCCACTGATTCATTTTAGCTACAGCCGCTTCATCATGCACTTTATCTTTCGTATCTTTTACTTCGGCACTCTGCTGTTTATCCGGCGCTGCTTCCACTGTTATCTTTTTGTCTGTTGCCGTTTCAACATCAGTATCAGCAACAGCTTTATCCATAACAGCTTCTGCCTTTTGTTCAGCTTCAGCCGGCGTCATATTTTCAACCGCCATCACACTTGCCGCAACCGGATGATTTTCAGCAATATTAGCATCAACACTGTTGGCATTACAACTGTTCAGCCCTAAAACACTGAAATTGGCCATCGTTAATGCACAAACCAGTAATTTATAATTTCTCCTTTTCAAAAAAACAACCTCCTTGATTAGGTATTGTGTATCATTTGACATGCTTCTTCCTGCTTTGGCAGGAGAATTCCATGATACAAGCGATATCGACCTGCCTTGCAGGTGTTATTATATCCTTCCCACCGGTTGATGCCTCAACCTTAATCATAGTAATTTTAGCACAAGTTCAGCAAAAAACATATCTAATCTGCAAAAATTTTACAATACCCAATAAATTATTTTTAAAATATTGGGTATTGTACCACAGAAAAATTAAAAACATATTAGAATTTCCACTGCATTTCTACTTTTACATTATATCCGCCGTCTTCCCATTCTGTAACTACACCTAAATTGCTATTGATATAATACTGCAGACCAATTCTATCCAAATCATAATTTATGCCTTTTGTATATTTAAGCATTATATCATCCGACAGATATTTACCTATTTCGATATTATATACTTCACCGTCATCCGTATCAAACCGTCTTTTTTGACTGTCGGACAAAGTGTCACGGGAAATTCTGAATTCATCCAAATTCAATACGTTACGCAGCGTTCCTTCCAGTTCATTCAAAAAGCTCATCTGTAAACCGACTGTTGCAAATGATACTAAATCATCTTCCGTTATCTCACCTGAATTATTACTGTAATCAGTGCGAAATGCCAAAAGTTTCAATATTTCAGCTTCACTCATTTGCGGGTCTGAACGCAACCGTGTTGTCAAATTCTTATCTACTGCACCGCTTACCGTAACAAATACAACCGTTCTATCCAGTCTTGTCGTAGCTAAAAATTCGACACTTGGGAAAAACGAGCCGACTTGATTGAACACTACATTACCTTCATTGATTTTAAAAATAGTTTTTAGTACATTGATTGTACCGTTGCGCGCATGCAGTGAGCCAGAAGAATCCGGCCGGTGTGTTGTCCCTTTTATACTGAATGCTCCTTCTATATATAAATCATATAAAAGCGGGTCATAGGCATGTACATTGTCACCTACATTTACATTTATATCCAACGCCATCAACGGAAGCGGAGAATCAGATGTTTCCGGAAGCGGCGGCGTAGATAATGTAATATTATTAAAATCAAGATTTGCTGTTAACTTCGGTACTGTCCTACGTCCGCCGAACAGTGTCGTTTCATTAAGCTGTACATTACCGTTTAACGGGCCCGTATAAAAATCGGATACTACATCCAGATGATTCAAATCCAAATTAAAATTATAATTTGTAATACCGTTGCCGCTTATATTCGCCATACCGGTCAATGTATATGAACCATTACCCATTACACCGTCAAACTGCTTTACAGTCATTAAATTACGATTGAAATCAATATCCATATTCATATTCTGAAGCGGACTATCTATGAACGAAAATTTTATTGCACTGTCTTGCATGGAAATATTACCCTGAAAATCAGGATTTGCTACTGTACCTCTAATAGACAGATTACCCTGCACATTACCCATTGACCATTCTACATACGGTGTCAAAGATGGAAGAATATTCAAATCGGTATTTTCCAAATATACTCTTAAATCCATACTGTCATACATGCTGTCTTCATCGCGTTTTGTAGTATCAAGCGCCGCCAGCGGAATAGAACCTTCCGCTTTCAAAGCACATTCGCCCTTTTTAGCTGTAGCCTGATTAATATAGATTATATCATCTCTCAAATTCGCCATTAAATACGCCGTATCAAACTGAGAACCGTCACCTTGTACGGAAATTGCCACATCCGCTGTCGGTGAACTTAATGTTCCTGCCAACTGTATATCAGTATTCATCACGCCGTTTACAGTTACGTTTAAATCACATAAGTGCGTTAAAAGATTTATATCCATATTGCTGGCAGAAATTCGTCCGTCCAGACTGCCTCCCGTTAAATCCACACTGCCTATAGCTGCCACTTTTCCTGCACCCTGCTCGCCGTAAAAGCGGTTGATTTTTACTATACTATTTTCCAACTGGGCATCAATTTCCATATTATTAAGCGGATAATCTTTCAGTTTTCCCTCCGGCATATTGCCTTTCAAATCAACATGCGGATTTTCATATGTGCCTGATAAATCAGCCCGTCCATTAAACTTGCCGTTAAGCAGATTATTTTTCAAATTAGCCATTGCCATTGCTGCGTTAATATCCGCTTGAATGATATCTGCTCTGCCCTGTACCTGCTTCGTATTTAAATTTACCTGTCCATCAAAGTCATATTCACCGCCGTTTTGTTTAAAGGCGAATTTTTCCAGACTTAAAATCCTGTTTGTTAATTTTAAACGGCCATATATATCATCTATCTGTTCACCGTTTAAAATAATATCATCGGCTGTAAGTATACCGTCAAAATTTAGTGCGCCGACTTTGCCGCTTAACGTTCCGTCAAAACTTGCCATGCCCTGCGCCGGATACGGCAAATCAACCTGTAATTTATCAATCAGTATTTCGTCAGCTTTAAACTTAAAATCAAGTTCCTGGTCTCTGCTTATCGTACCATTAAGATTTGCCTTTAAAAACGGCGAAGCAATTATAAAGTTTTTCAGATGCGTATCGCCGTTTACATATTCATACGCACCGTCCACTTCCGTAAGCAATATACCGTTTATGCTGCCGTCATAAAAATGCAGACTACCCTCCGCTTTGATATCTTCCAAAGAACCCGTCAGGTGCAGTTTATTATCCACATTTCCCGTCAGCTTTAAATCAGGCATAACAGCTGCAATCAAATTTTCCATACGTGCTTTATTTGTCGTAACCGTCATATCTATGAATTTTTTGCCTTTAAAGCCCAGTAATCCTGTCGCTTCATGTGTAACTTCGCCTTTGTTGATGAACTGACATGTATCCACACGCATTCCATCCAAATTACCGATTGCCGAAACAAGAAGGGAATCAAACGGTTGTTTGTAAACAGCCCCGTCTTGCGCCATCAAATCTATTTTTAAAACAGGATTGTCGATATTTCCATGCAGACGACCGTTAAAATTAGCCGTTCCGCTTAAATCAAGCTGACCTGCAAAATTCTGCACTAAAGCCAAATCAATTCCAGATGCATAAAAATCGGCCGTTATCTCATCTTTTACCATACCGCCTTTAGCTGCCAGTCTACCGCCGTTAGCAAATGAAGCCGTCAGCGCATCAACCTGCAGATTATCGCCTTCCTTATAAAAAGAAGCTTGTATTTGCTGTATCGGTATAATTTGATAACTGCCATTATTTACTTCCAGACGGCCACTTAAGTTTAATCCTGCAAAATCAAGACCCTGTCCTCTGAAATCACCTCGCATCACAGCACTGCCCGTTACATCCGGTAAATATTCATGAAGCATTGCTAAATCTATATTACTGGTACGAAATGACCCTTTATAAATAAAATCGTTCAAATCACACTGTCCGGAAGCCCAAAGCCAGCCGCCCAGCACATCAGCTCTCAAATCATCGATAAAAATCTGATTTTGCGCATAACGTGCACTGACATCAAGATTTTTAACCTCCATACCGTATACTGTCGCCGTATCGGCTTTAAGCGCTGCACCGACTTTCAGTTCGTTCATCTTGCCATAAGCTGCTGCAATTAATGATACACTTCCGTCAAACGGAGAGTTTTCTATAAACAGTGCCGGATTGAAAGCCTTGCTTTCTGCAATTAAACGAAGCTCCGGTTCTGTCATATAGTCAAGCACTTTACCGTGTACGGATACTACCTGCTGTTTAGATTCTCCTCTGACAAAAAGCTGTAAATCCTCTCTGTCAAGCAGAATAAGACCCATAATATTTTCAATATCCTGGTCTAAAATCTCACAGGCACCGTCTTTAAAATTAACAGAGCCGTTTAAAGCATAACCGCCTTTCAAATCCGATATGACATGAATATCAGCCTTTGGTATAAAACCACTCTTAATATTGACATTACTGAGCTGCTCTTCCGGTATGAACGGCAGATAATTCATGATATCCAGATTTTCTGCAACTATTTCCAAATCAGTATTTTCATTACTGCCAATCGTTCCGCTGATTTTAATATCTGCCTCATTATGTTTCAGCGAACCCTCTATTTCTATTGCTGTCAAATCATGACAGTCCGCCGTCAGATTTATATTTTCTGCACTAAGTTGTTTCCCTGCCAAACGGACGGTAGCCTTTCCATCTGAAACAGCGACATTTCCTTGAAAATCCACAGGTTCAGTCGATTCGGTATCAATCAAATCCTCTATATTCCATCTGCCGTCGCTGTCCTGCTCTAAAAACAGCTGCGGTCTTGTTACATCAACATCACTTATTCCTGCCAGCGGCGACTGCGTTACAATATCCCAAAAATCAATCGTAACCGTCACTTTATCCGCTTTTGCTATAAGTTCATCTTTTTTATCGTAAATTTCAATATTATTTACTGCAGCTGAATTTACCGATACTACTTCGACAGCATCCATATTCACTTTATTTTTCAAAACAGACTGTATCTGCTGAGATACAATCTGCGCCGTACGCTGTTTGAACTGAGGAGAATTTATGATAAAAAGCACGGCTGCCGCCAAACAGATTATAACTGCTATACTAATGCCAAAAATTATTATGGGTTTTCGTTTCATAAATTCTCACGCTCCTAAGCTAATTTAATTTCAGCCGATATATCATACGGTTTATTTTTCCGCTATAACAATAAACGGGAACGATTTGTCTGTTCCCGTTTTTAATTTATTCTATTGTTTAGTATACCATGAATTTCCTACTTAGAAAATATTAATATGTTTTTGCTGCTACAGCCTGAACATCCAAATCAACCGGTATACCCATTGCTTTATCGAGCTGAGCCTTGCTTACATTGTAATCGTAAAGTGCCTGCACGTAATTTGTTCTGGCTGTCGTAAGTGCTACACTTGCATCCATTACATCAATATTCGTACCGACACCTGCACTGTAGCGAACCTGCGCAATCTGATAATCTTCCGTTGCCTGATTTACAGCTACACTTGTAGTTTGAATATTCTTTTCGGCTGCAACTAAGCTAAGATATGCCTGATGAACTTCAAGCTGAATAGTTTCTTTTGTATATTCCGCCTGTTCCTGTGCTTTGGCAAGAGCTGCTTCCGCCTGTCTTACCTGCGCTTTCGTTACATTATTATCAAAAATATTCCAGCTAGCATTTACGCCGACCTGAGCCTGTTCCGCACCGTCATCTGTAAAAGCATCATTACCATCTATTGTATAGCTTGTATACGCCGACACGGTCGGATAATATCCCGCTCTTGCCGTATTCACCTGCGCCTGTGCCTGTTCTACCGCTTTAATTGCAGCCACTCCGTCCGGACGGTTGAGCAACGCTTCCGCTACACATTCGTCAAAATTCAAATCGTATTTTGTATATCTGAGTTCATCCTGAATATTCAACCGTGTCTGAGTCGGCAGTCCGATAATATTATTTAATGACGACATGGATAAATCGTAATTATTCTCTGCCGTAACTAAACTCTGCTGCGCATTGGCAAGCTCCGTCTGCGAACGCAGAACATCCGATTTTGCTACCGTACCGGCTGCGTATCTGGCATTAACCACATTTAAATGTTCTTGCAGCTGGTCTACAGTTTCCTTATTTACGCCGACCAGATTGCGGTTCTGCAAAATACTGTAATAGCCCTGCGTCGTATTAAGTTTAATCGTCTGCTTTGTATTTTCCAAATTCAAATCGCTGATATCTACGCCGATTTCATTGGCTTTAATATTATTTTCCAATCGTCCGCCGCTGTACAGTGGAATAGATGCCTGCAACGTATTGCCATACGACTGATCTCTGTTTAAATTATTATAATATGCACCGTTTACGGCAGCGGCACTGCCCTGCCAGCTGATAGTAAGACCTTTCTGCCCTCTAGCTTCTTTCAAAGCCCAACGTGCCGAATCCGTATCATAATAAGACTGCTTGATTGTACGGTTGTTTTCCATAGCCATCTGTATGCTGTTGTTCAAGGTCAAATCCACAACTTCTTCGGCATTTGCCAGTCCCGCATTCGCTAAAAATAAAGAACCGCTTAAAAGTACGGCTGTTATAGTTTTATTCAAAGATTTTCTAGTCATTTAAAATATCACTCCCAAAATTAAAATTCTTGTCTTAAGCCAAGATAAGCGGCTCTTTCATCTGAATCATTTATATCTTTTACCTGTCCTATTAAATAGGTCCCGTCAGTAAGTTCATACTGACCACGCAATTTTACTCTTATATCATCCGGGTCATAGGCATCCAAAGAAATCTGACTTTTTTCACTCGTCTTAAAGTCAACTCCCAGACCCACTTTATCATCAATCAGACCTCCTCTACCTGTAAAAGTACCGTTGCCGGTACCTACCTGCAAATTCGTTCCGCTGTCATCGCCGCCGATATCATCAGCACCGATGAGCAAAAAAGAATTCGGGTCGCTGTAGATTTTCACATCGGCATTTACCGCCCAATCGGACTCACCACCGCTGTAAAGCGCATCCACACCCGTTTTTATCTTTATATCAGAAACTTTATTCATCATCGAATCAGCCCGTGTGGATATATCATTAGCATTATCAATTATATTTCTTAATTTTTCCGCCGTAGCCGGGTCGGCAATTACTGGTTCCATGTTGGCAGCCATCTTTTGAATACTCTGGCTTGTAGCCGCTAAATTAGCTATAGCCGTCTTCATTTTCTCCGCCGTCTGTCCGTCACCAGAAAAATCATTCAGCATACGGTCGATTTCATCGGCAGCACTTGCCATGCTGGTCGTCATCGCCGACAGATTTTTTATCATTTTATCTATATCTTGCTGATTATTAACAGCAAGCTCAGACATAATACGCATCAATTCATTCATATTGCCGGTAAGTTCGTTTAAATTAACCGCCGTCTGTATCAAAGAATTCTGCACATTCTTATTGCCCAATATCGTATTCATTGATTTTATGAGCTCCTGAACATCTACAAGCGTAGTTCCAGCCTGCGCTAACAGATAGTCAAGGCCCTTTTCATCTACACCCTGTACAGATTCACCACCTGCCAGATAAACACCGGACGGATGTTGCGGTGGCATTATACTGATAAATTTTTCCCCCATCAGCCCGTCGCTGTTTATAGTAAACAATGAATCCTTCGCTATCTGTGTACCGCCTCTTATTTCTACAGTGACTTTCGCTTTATCTTTATAAGCTTCAATTGATTTAACTCTGCCCACAGCAATTCCGGCGTAGCTTACTCCGGCTCCCGGTTTTAGTCCTGTTACCTGATTAAAAGTAATATCAAAACTGTAATCATCTTCCTTAGCCGGATTGAAACCACTTAAATAAAGTACGATAGCTGTTAATAAAACCAAGCCGATAACAGTAAAAATACCTACTTTTGCCTCATTTGACATTTCCTCACCTCTTCCTTTCTTTGCTGACATTTATAAATTCCATAACTCTGCTGTCCGTAGATTTTTTAATTTCATCCGGTGTACCGATGGCAATCATCTCACCGTTATACAGCATAGCTATTCTATCTGCTATATAAAAAGCACTCTTCATATCATGCGTTACCACAATCGAAGTAACACCCAGAAGTTTTTGCATCTGTACTATCAAATCATCTATCTTTGCCGAAGTTACCGGGTCAAGTCCGGAACTAGGTTCATCATAAAGCAGAATTTCCGGTTCAAAAGCAATTGCCCTGGCAAGACTTACTCTTTTTTTCATACCGCCGGAAAGTTCATTCGGCATGAAGTCGGAAAATCCTTCTAGACCAACCAGCTTTAATTTTTCCTCCACAATCTGCTTAATCTGTTCCTTGCGCATTTTACTGTGCTCCCTAAGACCGAAGCCGACATTGTCGCCGACGCTCATGGAGTCGAACAGCGCCGAATACTGGAAAACCATGCCCATTTTCAGACGCACTTTATCGAGCTGCATTTCATTCATAGCGGAAATTTCCTGGTCTTTGATAAAAATACTGCCTTTCTCCGGCCGCAAAAGCCCGATTAAAAGTTTCAGCAGTGTCGATTTGCCCGAACCGCTGCCGCCGATAATGACGAGCGTTTCTCCTTTATGCACCGTGAAATTGATATCTTTCAGCACATGCCTGCCCTTAAAATATTTATGTAGATTAACTACTTTTATCATTATACCACCTCACCGATAAAGCACCATGGACAATAAGCAGTTGCTGAAAAATATCACAATAATGGATACAACCACCGAACGGGTCGTCGCCTTGCCCACGCCTTCAGCTCCGTTTTGCGCATTCAAACCGTAATAACAGCCGACAATGGCGATAATTGCGCCGAACACAACGGCTTTTATAAGACCGCCCACGACATCATGCGGTTCTACGAAAGTATTAATAGAATTGATATACATGTAGATGTCTATATCGTAATAATTCGCCACCATCCAGCCGCCTATCGAGCCGATTACATCACCGAACACGACGAGCAGCGGCAGCATCAGCATACAAGCAATAAGACGCGGCACAACCAAATACCCCACCGGATTTGTCGCCATCACCTTTAAAGCATCAATCTGCTCCGTTACTTTCATGGTACTTATTTCCGCCGTGATAGCCGCGCCCACGCGCCCTGCCGTAACGACACCGGCCAGCACCGGACCGAGCTCGCGCCCCACGGCAATCGTGACGATACCGCCGACCGTCGACTGCGCGCCGAGACGGATAAATTCCGTCGCCGTCTGCAGCGTCAGTACCATTCCCGTAAACAGCATGGTAAGCGCAATTATCGGCAATGTATCCACGCCCAAATGCGACATCTGCTGAAAAACATGGCGTATGCGCGGCATGTACCGAAGCTGCATTACCGTATTGCCTACGAGAATAGTAAACTGCCCCAATGTTTCCATGCAGTTTATGACGTAACTGCCTATCCGTTCAAAAAATCTGATTATCATACAAAACGTTCCTCTTTATACTTTTTATAGATATTACTGCAAAACTAAATAACACTTAACTTATTATGCTAATTAATTTTTTTAAGCAGTATAATACTTTATATTTAGTGAGGTTAAGTGACAACATCGAACGAATATAAAGTATTATACTGCTGTCTGCAGGCGCAATGTTTTACCAGCACAACAAGTAACACTTACGATTTTAGCAACGATTTTTAAATTAGTAAATACTTATTTACTAATTTTAGATAAAAATTCAGCAAAAGTCTTTACGTATTCCGACTTAAAATGAAAAACATCCATAAGAAAAGTCTCAATTCTCATGGATGTTTTCTCACTATTCGATTTTAACAACGATTAGTAAATTAGTAAATACTTATTTACTAATTTTTAATGATATTTTAATCTTTTTCCACTTCAATACTCGTCTGCACGAAGTTGTCGATTACGTATTTCGTAGCGACTTTCGTCTCACGGTTTTTGTTGAGTTCCTCGCGTTCTTTTTTACTCATCTTGCTGAGTTCTTCCGACAGTTTGACAGCATCAGCAATCGCTTTGCTCTGGTCCTGCTCGCTTTGAATATCCACTGTCGGCGTTATAACGATTTCATTATTTTTATTGAGATTTTTCAAATCGTTCAACCGGTCGGCCGTCGACATCTGACCTGCTTCCTGCGGATTGATGACAAGCCCGCTCTGCAATACTTCCGCCAGCTGCACAAAACCGCCGCCTTTAACTTCAAACGCCATTGTGCCTTCTTTCTGTGTTTTCGGCACTACGTACGGAATTTCCACCGTTTCCGCTTCTTTACGGTACGGCTTAATCATGACTTTGAAAACGACCGTTTCACCCGGTTTCACTTTTTCCTTATCCGGAATGGCACTGACAATCGAAGCTGTATTACGGTTTGATGTATAATCGACATCGACTCTTATGTCAAAGATATTGGACGGCTTATCCATGTTGGTGCAGAGGAAATACACCGCCTGCGTCAGCTCGCCGACTACGAACTGACCGACATCTTTAGCGTCGTAAAACATATTTTCCCGCTCAAATACGCCTTCCGGCACTTCATCCGTCTTGATGGCGAATTTTACATTGGCTGTGCCATAACCAGAACGGTCGGCCGTGCGTTCCATCGAAGCATACACGATACTTGCCGCCAGCGCCGGTATTATATCTTCATCATAGGCTATTTTCGCCGCGTATTCCTGCTCTCTGCCCAGATTTTTATCCTTCACGAATACGCGGATAGGCACGGAAGCCGGATACTGATGCAAAATACCCGATACGCCGGAAAAACGGTCCTGATTTACTCTGCCGATAATCTTGCCGAATGAGCTTACCTTCACGCCGTTTAAAATGCCGCCCGCCGTTCCGATTACATCTGCTTCCGTCAGGAAATAATTCACATTGCCTTTATACGTCATCGGATGACCGAAAGCCAAAATTTTATCGCCGTTGACGGCCGTTACCGTACCGGTGCCGCCGGCAAAGAAATCACCGTAAGCCATGACCACACCGACGGCATCGCCTTCATGCAGCACGGCGTCCGTTTTTATGTCGCTGCCGGAAGTGCCCACACCGTCGCCGACAAATACACTGCCTTGATACGGCACCATATTATCGCCCGCCATGGCTTCCTTCAGAAAATTGAATGAGCTGCCCGTAAAGCCGGATACATACACATCAGCCGGAGCACTATAGCTATTTTTATTCATTTCACGCTGTTTGGCTATACTGTCCAAAATGAATTTGCTTATGGATATGTCTTCATTCGCTTTTTCCTTCATACCGGCATTTTGAAGCGCCGCAATTATTTTTTCACTGTTAGCTGTGTCCGTTTCAGCAGAAGCCGCTTTATCTTTTTCTTCTTTGTCTTTATCTTCCTTGTCTGCTTCATCACCCTTAACGGCAGCTTCCGTTTCAGATACTTCTGTATCCGACTCCGGCTCTGGTTCATTTTCCTCTACGATGACTTCCGCCTGAGCTGTTTCTTTCTCACTGCCGTCATCTGCCGTTTCATCCGCTTCTTCTGCATCGTCTTTTACGGCTTCATCTTCAGTTGCCAGTTCATCCGGATTTTCCGTATCCGTATTTTGAGCCAAATCATCCTGCAGTTTTTCTGCTTCACCGTCTTTTACCTCAAAATCACTGAGAATTTCCTCCAGACGTTTCTGCGCTTTGCCTTTTTCTCTCGTTTCGCCTTCCGGCGTGGACAGTATTTTCGACTTATACTTTTCTACTTCCTTATCGACATCTTCATCATACGTTTCCCGCTGTTTTTCGTATTCTTCCAATGTCAGGACGCCTACCGGCTTCACGCCGGATTTATTAATCGTCGACAGCGGGTCAGGCATCTGCCAGATTTTCATCATTTCCTCAACGGGAGTGATGTAGAACTTGTACGGCAGAACATCCTGCCCCACACTGCGCGCCACGGCTCCTATCAGCTTGCCGTCCACATATACGGGGCTGCCGCTCATGCCGTGAATTACGCCGTTCGTATCATCAATCAAATCGCCGTAGGCTCTTGCTAAAATCTGTTTGTAACTGCCGCCGCCGTTATTAACCACGCCCATTATTTCTACATTAAATCTTACTTTCTGATTGCCCTGCACCATTGTTTCGGCATACCCCTGCATTCCCGGCTTTATCTGCTCAGTCGTCATTATTTCCGGCATCGCCATGGCAGGAGTTATCCCCAGCAGTAACATCAAACATATTGTTACAAAAAATTTTACCATTTAAATATATACCAATCTACTTTCTTTATTATTCAGACTGCTCAATATACGCTACAATCTGTCCCGATTTTATTTCATCACCCTGTTTCACCAAGACCTGCTGCACCGTGCCGTCGACCGTTGCTCTGGCTGCCGAAGCCGTTCCTGTAAGCGTCGAAATTTCTACCAGAGAGTCACCGCTTTTTACAACCGTTCCCGCCGTTATGGTACTGCTCACCGTTCCCGACACAACGGCCGTCTGTTCCACCTGCTTGCCGCCCATGGCCAAAGCCGCCGCACAAATCATTAATATAGCTACCACTAATGCGATTATAATCTTGCTCTTTTTCATTTATATCACTTCTTTCCTTTAAATAATTATATATCTTGATGATATCATATCCGCGCCGAACTAAGCAAGTTTATCGGCGAACAGCCGTAAGCGCCGTCGCCACCGGACGCTGCCGTCCGTCCGACGGAGAATTGACTATTTTCCCGCCGATAACGAGCTCCGATGAACCGCCACCGTCAAAATTAACAGCATCTACCACTTCCATGCCGATTAAAAAGCGGGCGAATTCATCTAGCATCATGCCTTTGCTGTGCGACTGCCTGCCGTCCAGAACGGCAAACATTACATTGCCGTTTTTCAAAATGCCGACAGCCGTTCGCGGTGCTTTCGCGCCCGTAACATCGACGCCGATTTGTTCCTGCGCCGAAGTTATATCGACCTGTCCGTCTTTCACCAAAAGCGGTCCTACGCCTAAAATATCAGTAGCGCTGTTCCACGGCTCGTTAAGGCTTTGTTCTATCTGCAATGTATCACCGACTTTTAAACCGTTTAAAATTCTCTGACCTTCACCCGTTACAGAAACGACTGTTTCATCTTTGCGCAGCGGGCTGTTGCCTTTATTTATCGCTATAATTTTATCATCCTTCACCACATATTCCGTACCGCTGTTATTCGTCCCGGTGGATGCGCCGTAATAATGATTGTACAGCATTACACTGTCAGCACCGCGCGTGCCGTTAAGCCCCGATACAAACAAATCGCCCCTGTCGCTGTGTACGACGCCGTGATAGCTTACCGGTCCGATATACGGTGAGCCGTCAGCCAGCACGCCGAAGGCAGTGCGCGTCAGATACATCGACGAAATCATGTCGCCGGCGATTTTCGTCACGCCGTAAAGCTCTTTCCCGTCGCCGAAATA
>OGYT01000735.1_pt1 | contig 24627 bp, 23 predicted proteins | sample 1576631 | NCBI WGS metagenome assembly OGYT01 (sample SAMEA3541588, study PRJEB24748) | human gut metagenome | biome: human gut; feature: human-associated habitat; material: faeces | place: China | collected 2012
AGCCAACTCATTAATCAAGGTAAACTCTGCTTTTCGGCTATAATCACGTTCTTCAGGCACATAAAACCCTGTCGCATTAATAAACATTCCTTAGTGTCTTTGATTTACTTAATCTTTATTCCGTTGAATATTAAATTCATCACATTGTCTCTACGTTTAATCCGCTGGCTGATATTATCACCCATGATCCCCCGGATATAGGGCACCTCCAGCCCTTTCAAGGCATGATGGAGCACGAGGGCGGTAATGTCCGTGTCCGGCATGCTGAATATACCCTCCTTCACGCCATCGTCCAATATTCCCTTTATGATCTCCACTTCCCGAACCCGGCGCTGGTATAAGGACCAAAGTAACGGCTTCTGCCGTCCTTCTTCATGTCCCTGGCAAACAGAAGGCGGGGAAAATCCTCCCCCATGGTTGCCTTGATATAAGGATAGCTTTTGTCATCCTTTAACATGGTGTTGTACCGCGGCCTGTGCTCCTTAATCAGGTTGCACTCCAGCACCAGGGCTTCCAGCTCGGAATCCGTCAGGATATATTCAAACCATGCAATATGGGACACCATCTGTTCAATTTTGGCCGTCTTATTCCTGCTGCTCTGGAAATACTGCCTGACCCGGTTCTTAAGGCTGATGGCCTTGCCCACATATATAATCTCATCCCTGTCATTGTGCATAAGATAAACTCCCGGACTGGCCGGGAGTTTCTTCAGTTCTTCCTCTAAATCAAACAATACCTGTCACCATCCCTTTCATATGGCCCTATATTCAGATGCTTTTTCGTTTTCCGGCATGCTGTTTTACCGGGCTGCGCCTGCCGGCGGGACAGTCTCTGGCGGAACGTTCTCTGGCGGGAATGTCTCTGCCGGAGCGTTCTCTGGCGGGACAGTTTCTGCCGGGACTGATTCTGCCGGAACCTTCTCTGCAGCGTCCCCCTCCGTCTCCAGCGCCGCCCTGGACTGGGATATACGCTGGTCCTCTTCCTCTGCTTCCTCCGGAGTCAGCAGGCCGCCATAGTGATAACTGACCCCTGCATCCCAGAGAATCCACTGGTCATAGCCGGCATCGTAGACAGCCTGTATCTGCTGCCTCACCTGTTCATCGCCATATTTAATATAATGTTCCAGATAGGACGCAGTAAAGTCCTGAAGCCACGGCCTTACCACGGCCTGCGGCGCATCCTCCTTTGCGGATGCGGCCAGAAGCTCCCTGGAACCATTCAATGCATTTAATATTGTATCATACGGCTGGGTATCCGGATACTCTATTCCAAAATTTCCCGGCCCGTAGTGGGATGGATAAATCATGGGGCATATATAATCCAGCTGCTCCGCCATGTCCTCATATTCCTGGCCCACGGCAGCCGCATCCTCTTCGCTGCGCATAATGGTGCCGAATACATCAGCCGACACAAAGAGTCCTTCCTTTGCCAGCTCATCATGGGCATAGCCTATGAACTCCGTAATAGCCTGGGTCTTATTGCGTCCCTGGGTATCCGCGTCGTCAAAAACAACATCATTCATGGTCCTGTCCACGGCAAACCGGATATAGTCGAACTGAATCTCGTCAAATCCCGCTTCGCCTGCCTTTTTACCCACCTCAATCAGATAATCCCAGACTTCCTTCTTATAAGGATTTACCCATGCAAGGCCTTTATTATCCCGGTAAATCTTGCCGTCACCCACATGCAGGCTCCATTCCGGCTTCTGTTCTGCAAGATAGGGATCCCTGAACGCCACCACCCTGGCTATGGTATAGATTCCATGCTCCTTAAGCTTTGCCATAAGCGCAGGCATGTCCTGGATAAAAACCTGGCATGCCCCTATCTCATTTACCGTAGGGGAATCCATGGCATAGGTGATCCTTCCCTGGTCATCCTTCACATCAATGACCACTGCATTGAGCTCCGTCCTGTCGATCTCCTCAATGATCTTATCCATCATATCACCGGTACCGGCCACATAGGCGGATACATAGATGCCCTTTACCTTTACCGGGTTTCTGGGCGGGTATGTGGAAATGGTTATGACCTGGGAATCAGCCGCCTCTGCCTCCTGGGTCTCCTGCCCGTTCTGGGCCCCTGATGCCTCAGACTGCACAGACTCCTCCTGGGCTCTGGTCATTTCCTTTGCCGGTTCATACCGGGAACATCCTGTCATTGCAAGGATTAATATGCCTGCTGCTATCCACCTTTTCATACGTAACCTCTGTCTTTCCCAATTATCTTATGATTCCTGGAAATTCCCATTTCCATTCTTAATCTATATCAAAAAGGCAAATGCCTGTAAGTTCAGTGAATCAGACCTAAACATCCGTTCGTTCCCACTATAATACCATATTCTCCCTGTTTTGTATATAAAATATGACTTTTTTGTTACAAATTCATTAATTTCTCCCACTTTTTGTAAATACTCACATCTCCCCAACATAAAAAAGCGCCCGGACAGGGGCTGTATGCCTTTGTCCGGGCGTGTGCCGGGCCGGCCTGGGGCCGGACCGTGTTTCTTATAGATGCTTATAATTTCTTGAAAGAAATATGTCTAAGCCTCTGCCAGATGTCTCTGAAGGGCAGCCCTTACAGCGCCCTTGCCTGCAATCAGCTCAGAGAAAATGCTCTCCACATATTCGCCCAGCCCTGCCTCATACAGGTCCACTCCGAATATCTTGGCATCGCTTAAAACAGGCTGAAGCACTTCGTGTACATTGCACGGCTCTCCTACCTTTACGCCCTGCAGCTTCTCAGCCAGTCCCGCATACATGGGGTCCGGGCTTACGGCAAAGGTATTGCCCTCATCGTCTACCCCCAGCAGGTAACGGCACCATCCTGCCTGAACCATGGGTATGAACTTAAGGGACTTCACATCCAGCTCAGGTCTTGCCATGTATTCCTTAATGGTCTCACCGAAACGGATAGACAGCTTCTGGGATGTGTCGCAGGCAATTCTCTGTGGCGTATCAGGCATAAAAGGATTGGGCACGCGGATCTGCAATACCTCGTCAATAAACTTCTTAGGAGAAAGGATGCCGGGATCCGTAACCACAGGAAGTCCTTCTTTGTAACCGATGATTTCCACCAGCTTCACCAGGTCTGCGTCCTTCATCTCCTCGCTGATCTTGGTGTAGCCCAGGAGACAGCCATATACAGCCAGGGTGGTGTGAAGTGGATTCAGGCAGGTGCACACCTTCATGCGCTCCACCTTTTCTACAGTATCCCTGGTAGTAAACATGACGCCTGCATGCTCCAGCCCGGGGCGTCCGTTGGGGAACGCATCCTCAATCACCAGATATTCAGCTTCCTCTGCATTGACAAAAGGAGCCACATATGTGTTCTTGCTGGTGACAATGCTCTCTGTATCTGTAAAGCCTGCCTCCTCCAGCATCTTCTTTACGCTGTCATCCGGACGTGGGGTGATTTTGTCAATCATGCTCCACGGGAAGGAAACATGCGCCGGATTCTCAATATACTCCAGAAATCCGCTGTCAGCCTTTCCGTTCTCTGTCCATGCCTTTGCATAAGCGTCCACAGCCGCATACAGCTTATCGCCGTTATGGGAACAGTTATCCATGCTGACCAGGGCCAACGGAGCTGCGCCATGAGTATATCTCCAGTAACACAGGGCAGAGAGCTTACCGATATAACTGTCTGCCTGTTCCGGACCAGCCTCAAAATCAGCCTTTACGTCCGGGCGGAAGGACCCGTCTGCCGAAGTGATGCTGTAGCCCTTTTCTGTGATGGTGAAGCTGACCATCTGCAGGGTCTTGCTGGCAAAAATATCCTTTAAACAGTTCCAGTCCTCCGCATCCTGGCGATCCACGGTCAGGGACTGGGCAAGGCTTCCAATCACAGTTTTCTCAATGGTTCCATTGGCTTTCAGTGTGACCAGGAGGCTTAAGTCATCCTGAGGCCTGTATGCCTTTTTGATGATTTCATAGTCATAACCTTCTGCAACGATGATTCCGGTCTTTTCAACACCATCGTTCAGCAGCTTCTGCTGACACGCTGCAGGAAATGCGCGGAAGATATTGCCTGCACCGAAATGCACCCACTGCGGACACTCCCTGGTAGCTGCCTTCATCGCTTCTCTGTCAAATTTTGGAAGTTCTATTCCTGCCGCTTCCCACTCTTCCTTATTCCTCAGTTCACTGTCTAATAAATGCATAACCATTCCCTCCTGTGTTTGTTGATTTCATGATTTAATATTACCACCCTGAGGGTGAATAATCCATATCCCTTTTTGTTCAATACATTGCAAAACTTGCTGTAGCACCCCCGTGATTTGTTAAAAACAATGGGGCCTGGTTTTACCGCATCAAAAAAGACCAGCATCCGCGCCGGTCTCTCCTCATAACTGCTGAACCTCAAAAAATACTGCATCGTCACTGTATCACCGCTGATACTGAATCACCGCTGATACATTGGAATTCTCTGTCTGGTCAAACAAATCATCCCCGTTAGCCGCCATTGCATTTACCAAAATCAGCATCGCCGCAAGCATGGCCCACGCAAAGCCGCCCAGTACCTTCCTGACTTTCATTCTACTCTGCCTCCTGGATTCATAAGCCTGATAACTGAAAATTACATGCTTAATTTCACTCCGTTATCCCATTATACAAACTTTTATGAAAAAAGCAAGTCCTTTTCCTCTTACACTGTCTTACATTTTCCTTAAAAGCCCTATATTTCAATGGATTTTACTGAATTAGAATTTTTTTCCATAAGGGGAAAACAACCTGATTCCAGCGTTCTTTAGATAGATTCTAAGGAAAATGAAGGGCAATGGGCAATGGATTTTGTCCGCCTGACATATGTCCATCCCCTCTCCCCTTACGGCTAAAATGGAATTTTTCACCTTTTTTGTAGGCAAATTCTGCATATCCGGGATATGAGCCATTTTTTTAGGTAAACTGAAATTACCTTATTTTTCTATCTATATAATATACACGTAAGAAAAGAGGATACACCGTGATTACATATGAACCTTTTTGGAACACGCTCAAGAATTCTGACGAATCCACCTATACCTTAATCTATAATCATAACCTGTCAAGCTCCACCATAGACAGACTCCGGAAAAACAAGCCGTTAAGCACCACAACGCTCAATGACCTCTGCCGCATTCTGGACTGCGACATCAATGACATCATATCCTACCAACGTTCTGAAAGTGACCAGTTTCTTTAGAAGGGACACATGCTTTCCTTCCTCCTTACCCGGTTTTTGGAGATGATTTGCTCCAGGCCTAATTGCCTTGGACCGCTGCGCTGCGAACAGCAATGGCAGAAGCCATTTCTATCACAGCATCCATACTGTCCCTGGCATCATCCTCCCAAAGTTCATAAAACACACCCTCATGCTCCCAGGAAACCAGTATGCCGTGGATATCGGAATTTTCCACTGTTTTTTGGATTGTCATTTTCACCAGTTTCTCTCCTGCCCAAACCTCCTGCTGCAGAGTCCCCTCCTCGTCAAGGACGTAGTATTCCGAGGGGCCGCCTCCTGCCTCCAGGGAAGCCCAGGCCATGGCATCAGACTGTGTGTTTTCATCATGAAACTGAATCTGTACGGTATGCTCATCCTCCTGAATCATAACTGGGCTGCTGCATACCGTTACGTCATCCGGCAGCTTCAGACGCAGAACAGGGGCTTTTGCAGCTTCCTGCTCCGGGATATGCTCCGATGCAGTCCCTTCCTCTGTTTCATGCCCTGTCTCATGCCTTGTTTCATGCCCTGTTTCATGCCCGTTCTCATACCCTGTTTCAGACTCTGTTCCGGACTCTGAGACCCCGCTCACCGCTGTCTGCTGTCCTGCTGACACAGATGACGCCGTCTCCTTCTGTGTACCTGTGCCGGGCGAGCACGCGCCAAGTCCAAGGCCTGCCGCAGCCGCGGCTGCGGCAAAATATAAAATGTATTTCTTTTTTCTCATATTGCAGCTCCTTTTAACCTGTTTGTACTTTCGGCTCATTTATGAGCTTAACGCCTTTGTACCTTTAAAAGCCATGAATCTGTTCGTTCTGTGTATCTACAGAATACCATATTTTTATATTACATGCCTCATTTTTTTATTCGTAAATTACTCCTTCCGCCCAAAGAAGTCCTTATGTCAAAAAAGCCTGCCCGCAGGCACCCCGGGCAGACTTAAAAATTCATTGCACAAACTCTTTCTTATTCATATATAAAACCGCTGAGTTCATAGACACTTACAGTTCCGCAGCACTTCCCTTTTATCCGCATACCAGGACGGTCACCGTAAACCCTTGTGGTAAAGACCTCCAGCCCTTCATTTACAAATATTTCCAGAGAAGTAGTATCTGAAAATATGCGCAGGTCCGTAAGCTGTTCCAGTAAAACACTGCGTCTTGTCCTGCCGCTTCCGCTGGTTCCCATGTCCAGGGTCAGCAGGCCATCTTCATAGGACAATGTGACATCATCCCTGATGGTCAGGCACATATCACTGCAGGACTCCATGGATAAACACGCCTCGAACACAAGTCCTGTTTCCACACCCTTCCCAAGTTCCCAAAAATCATAATCCCTTCTGTCCCGGCGAAGCTCCTTCATTTCCTCCAGAGGCTGCTGTAAAAGACGTCCTTCCCTCATATGAAGAAGGCGCGGCATGGTAAGGGCATGCTGCCAGCCGGCTTTTACCGTCGGATTGGTATATTCTGCGTCCGGTATCCCCATCCATCCTATGAGAATGCGCCGCCCCTGCTCGTCCAGAAAGGTCTGAGGCGCATAAAAGTCAAAGCCCCGGTCCACCATTCCGGGAAACTGCGAATTCAGCCTGATGGTATTTTCCCTGAAATCATAGTCCAGACAAAAGACCGTACACTGGTGCACATTCTGATACTCTGTTCCCATGGGCTTCACCCCCTGGGGGCAGCAGACCAGGCAGAGCCGGCCGTCCAGACAGAATAAATCAGGGCATTCCCACATATAGCCAAATGTTTGTTCCGTCGTAATTCTATTAAAATACTCCCAATTTGTTAAATCCATTGACCGGTACACAAGGACCATTCCCTTGCTCAGGGTATCCCTGGCCCCCAGTACCATATAGTAATACTCCCCTTTTTTAAAGACCTTGGGGTCCCTTATGTGACAGCTCATGTCAGCTGGATAATCCTTGTGGTTCATGACCAGTTCCTTGGCAGAAAAATGATATCCGTCCCTGCTTGTAACATGAATGGTATTACTCACCCGGCCGCTCATAATATAATCGTAATCATCCCTGTCAAACAGCTTTACATTGCCTGTGTAAAAATAGTGGATGGTCTTATCCTCCACATAAGCAGAACCGGAATATACGCCATGGGCATCCAGGTCCTGGTCCGGAAAAAGCGCCGGCTCCTCCTGTTTATAATGAATGAAATCCCGTGTGGTATAGTGACCCCAGAGCTTAATCTCCCCTGTGGGCTCAAAGGGTGTATACTGATAATAAATATGGTACAGTCCCTGAAACTGGCAGAGCCCATTGGGGTCGTTCAGCCAGCCGGTTTCCGGCATCAGGTGGTAGGCCAGGCGGCTTTCATCCGCCCTGACCCTTTCCCTGTAATCCCGGTTGTCCCGGTACCATGCTTCATAGTCCTCCCTGCGGACCTTCTCATATTTCTTCAAACTGCTTCCTCCTCACCACTGCTTTCTTCAGGCTGCTTTCTCTCTACCCGCGCAGCATGTTTATGCCGTCTTAACTGTCTTAACTACCTTCACCGCCAGGTCCCCGCTGTCTGCCTGTCCGCCAGGATATACGGTCACATCCAGATTTCCGCCCTCAGGCAGAATCATCATAGTCTGCGGATTCAATCCCTTTTCCCGAATCAAATCCAGGTCAGCGGCAATAAGCTTATGGCCCTTCTTTACCTTATCCCCCTGTGCCACAAAGGCCTCAAATCCCTGCCCATCCAGCTGTACTGTATTGATTCCGATATGAATGAGCACTTCCACGCCTGTCTCAGATGTAATTCCCACCGCATGCTTTGTTGGAAACAGCAGGCTTATGGTGCCGTCGCACGGCGCGCATACCATGCCCTCAGCCGGATTGATGGCCACGCCGTCCCCCAGGGCCTTGGATGCAAAAACCTCATCTGCGGACTGTCCCACATCCAGGACCTGCCCTTTCATGGGGACATAAAGTTCAGTGATGATTTCCCGGGTCCGCTCTATTTCCTGTGGCATTTCGATTTTTCGGGATATTTCCATGTCCGAGGCTGTTTCCGTTCCCTCAGCCCTGCCCGCATCCTTTTTCTCCGGGCCGTCCTCCCTGCCAAGAGCAAACTTTTTCCAGAACACCATGGTAAGGGCAAAGGAAACGCCCATGGACAAAATGATTCCAATGGCAAAATTCATATAGTGGTCAGGCTTCATGGAGATAAAGCCCGGAAGTCCTGCCGCGCCCAATGCCTGAGCCAGTGTCTTGGTGGCTGCCAGATAAGCGCTTCCTGCCGCTGATCCGGCCATAGCTGCATAGAATGGATACTTCAGTTTCAATGTCACACCAAACATGGCTGGTTCCGTAATGCCTAACAGGGCAGAAATACCGGATGCAGAGCAGATGGATTTCATTTTGTCATTCTTTGTCATAAGAAGCACTGCCAGGACCGCGGCGCCCTGGGCCACATTGTTCATGCTGGCGGTTGAGAAAATGAAGCTTCCGCCTGTATGGGCGCTGTCAGCCAGCAGCTGTGTCTCAATGGCAATAAAGCTGTGGTGCATTCCGGTCATGGTAATAGGAGCATATGCAAATCCAAAGAGTGCTCCGCCCACAGGTCCCAGAGTATTATAGAGCCATGTGATGCCTGAGGCCAGCAGATTGCCGGCTTCCCTCAGCACAGGTCCCACGCAGATAAAGGTCAGGAAAGAAGTTACCAGGATGGACAAAAGAGGGGTTGTCAGATTATCCAGCCAGGACGGCGTTATCTTGTGAAGCCGTTTCTCGATATTGGCCAGAATCCAGGAGACGGCCAGAACAGGAAGAACCGTTCCCTGATATCCGATGGCAGCTATCTGAAAACCAAAGATGTCCCATACAGGAGGCTGTGCCAGACCAATCTGGTATGCGTTCAGCAAATCCGGATGGACCATAATCATGCCCATGGCCGCCCCTAAAAACGCATTTCCTCCAAACTTTCTGGTAGCGCTGAATCCAATCAGTACCGGCAGAAAGGTAAAGGGTGCGTTTGCAAAGGTGTTGATGGCCGAAGCCAGTCCCTGCCACATGGGGTACAGCTCAATCATTGACTGTCCGTTTACAAGCGGGGACGTCAAAAGGTTGTTAAGTCCCATAAGAAGACCGCCTGCCACAATAGCTGGAATGATGGGCACGAAAATGTCACTGAGCATCTTGATGAAACGCTGAACCACATTTCCCTTCCCCTCTTCTTTTTCCTCCGGCTTTTCCTCCAATGTTCCCAGCTGCTTCTGTACTTCATCGCAAACCATATTCACAATACCGGAACCAAATATAATCTGGAACTGGGATTGTGTGAGAAACACTCCCTTTACCCCTTCCAGGTCACTGATTGCCTCCTCGTTTCGCAGCCCGTTATCCCTGAGCTGGAAACGAAGTCTGGTGGCACAATGGGTAACTGACTTAATATTGTTTTTTCCGCCTACGTACTTGATGACCAGACTTGCCGTCTTTGCATAATCCATCATATTCCTTCCCCTCTTCTTACTATGATTTCCCTTCGCTTTTTGGTATCGGTTCCATAACTATATAATAGGGTATTCAGCCTATAATGTCAATATTTTATTGGCACCGGTTCCATTTTTGAGCGTAAAAAAATCCCCTCTAAATTTGTGCACTTTTCACATATCTTCTTCCATTTCTCCCTGTATGCTCAAAAATCACTTTGTTCTTTGACGCTGTGGCCTTCTATCATTGTGTAATCCACTATCTGTTTTTTTGGCACCGGTTCCCGATGTATCATCTTAAGTATGGTTTCAGCCCCCAGATAACCCAGACCGTAAGAATCAAAACGCAGGGTGGTCAGGTCCGGCTTTAACAGAGTGCTTTCATCATATCCGCCAAATCCTGCCACGGAAACATCCTCCGGAATCCTTAATCCTCTCTCCCCCAAAACATGATACGCGCCAAAAGCCAGGCGGTCCGTGGCACATATGATTGCATCTACCGGACCCTGGTCCAGAATTTCCTCAGCCATGCGAATTCCGCTGGCATAGCTGTAATCCCCGGCGGCCGTGACCACATCCTTAATGCCCCATTCTTTCAGGCCGTCCATCACGCCCTGCTTGCGGTTGATACCCACGGCCACATCCAGTGCGGACACTCCCATATACCCAACCCGGGCCGGACGGGCCTTTGCCACACGGACTCCCATGGCCTTTCCTGCCCCGTAATCATCGTGGACAATGGAAATTCCCCCGTCATAGTCCTGTGCCAGCACCACCACTGGCACAGGGCTTCCCTGTATCAGCTTACGGTGCGCCTCTGTTATGGTAATGGCGCTCAGGATGATGCCGTCCACCTTCAGTGTAATCAGTCTCTGAATATTCTTAAGCTCCAGGTCCACACTGTGGTCCGAATCCTTAATCAGCGTTTCATACCCCTGTTCCCTCAGGTAGCGTCCGATGCTGGTCACCACACGGCTGGACACCTTTGAATTCAGGGTGGGAAGGACCACTCCAATCACATTGCTTTCCTTGGCCTTTAACCTGGCAAATGTATTGGGTTCATAATTATACTCCCTTATGATTTCCTGTATCCGTTCCCTGGTGGACTCTCTTACACTGCCTCCGTTAAAATATCTGGACACTGTACTCTTGGTAACCCCTGCCATATTGGCAATATCATCCATGGTAATCTTTCCTGATGACATATCCATCCCTTCACTTTCATTTGCTGTGATTATACTGATTGCAGCGGAAGCACAACAGACGCAGACTCCCAGTACGCCCTGTAAAGCGGATATTGACAGCTGCGTCTGCTTCCCTGTTATCTCTTGTGTATTAGTATATCAAAACCGCGGCGTTCTGTCCTCTATTATCAGAAAATAACTGCACTGTGCCAGATTACCCCGGTCTGTTTTCATATCAAATCTCAGACAATCTGGCTTCCGAAGGGCATCAGGGCCAGTTTCGCCAGCTTGAACTGCTGCAGCCCAAAGGGTATGCCCACGATGGTAATACAAAGCAGTACTCCGATGATGGCTGACTCAATGGCCAGGGGCAAACCGGAAACCAGCAGCCAGATAATATTCAGAAGCAGGGAGGCCGCTCCCCCGCCGTAGACCACTTCCTTTCCAAAGGGAAAGAAACTCAGGCCTGCAAACTTAAAGCACTGCAGTCCCACCGGTATTCCTATGATCGTTATGCACCACAGGCAGCCTGTCAGGAGCCAGGATAAGCCGCTTATACATCCGCCGAATATAAACCATAATACATTTCCAAGACATCCCATATACCTTACCTTCCTTCCTGTTCTGTTTCCAGTGTCTGCCTCATCTCCTGGAGACGTTTCCTGATACTGCTCACCTGGCGTCTGGCTTCCCTGACCTGGTTCAGGGCATCCCCTATTTTAGACTGCACCATCCAGTCAGCTATGACACCGTCAAAAAAGTAATCGGCAAAGGTAAGAAAACTTCCCACATCCATCTTTAAATCCCCGGTCAGGTTTACATCCAGCAATTCTCTCTTTAATCTGCGCAGATGTCCCCTTGCCTCATTCATGGCTGCCTGGGCCTCATCCATCCGGTTATGCTTAAACATGGTGCTGAAAAATCCGCCGCCCAGCATATCCCAGATTCCCCAACTGCTTGCCTTCTGCAGCAGTTCCTCCGCTTTTTGCAGGCTCATGGAAGCCATATCTGCTGCCATTAATGCCTCACTGATTTCCTGTTGTCTGCTTTTTCTCTCCATTCTTTTCTCCTTTCTGCGATAAACAATACCTTGCTGTTGTGCGAGGCAGGTATTACCACCAGCTTTGCATAGAGAAAAAAAGACCTTTATGGTGGCTGGCTCCCTGCCACAATAAAAGTCTTGCACATTTCATTTTATACGGGTGCCTCCGGCACCGAGATGACGATTTAAAATCCACCTTCTGGTGGTTCGCTACTCCCTTTTATTGGAACTGATTATAGCATGCTGTATGATGAATGTCAAATACGATATGCTGAAGAATCTATTACATTTTTCTTATCTGTTTTCTTATCTGTTTTCTTAGCTGCCTTCTCAGCTGCCTTCTTCCGTCAGTGCATTACAATTGTTTTCCTTGATGCACTCCCAAGTCGTCGTTCCAAAGCAAATGAATGTGTGATATAATTTACTAAATCAAATCGGAAACAGAGGAGGTCAAAAAGTGAAAACAATTGGGCTGATTGGCGGAATGAGTTGGGAAAGTACAGTTTCATACTACCAGATTATAAATGAGGAAGTTAAAAGACGGCTTGGCGGACTTCATTCTGCAAAGGTTATTCTTTACAGTGTGGAATTTGACGAGATCGAAAAATGTCAGTCAGACGGCGACTGGAAAAAGAGTGGTGACATACTGGGAAAGGCAGCTAAAAGCATAGAAGCTGCAGGTGCGGACTTCATTCTGATCTGCACAAATACAATGCACAAGGTAGTTCCTCAAATCGAATCCATGATACAGATTCCGATTATACATATAGCGGACGCCACCGCACAAGAGCTTCTGGCATGTCAGATTCGGAAAGTGGGCTTGTTGGGCACAAAATATACGATGACACAAGATTTTTATAAGCAGAGGTTAATTGACAGAGGTATAGACGTTATTACCCCGGATGCTGCGGATATTGATACTGTGAATGATATTATCTTCCATGAACTCTGCGTAGGTAATATCCGGGAAGAATCCCGCAGACAATTCCAGAGAGTCATTGATAATTTAAAGGCAAAGGGAGCCCATGGCGTTATCCTTGGCTGTACTGAAATCGGGCTTCTTATACATCAGACCGATTCTTCGCTGCCTGTTTTTGATACCACCGTGATACACGCAAAACAGGCCGTTGAACTGGCATTAGAGGTTTAGTTTCCTTTATTTAAAATTACATCTGATGGTTTAGACAATGAAGCAAACCGGCAAAGCGGAGGATATAAAACAATGGACAACTGGTTTACAATAGATAAAACAGACTCAAATACCTACATTATCAGTGAATACCGGCATTGGGAGGAAACGCACTGCTATTTGCTGAACGGAAGGGAACGAAGCTTGCTTATTGACACAGGACTTGGTATTTCAAACATATTTGATGAGGTCGTAAAACTTACGGACAAGCCCATTACGGCAGTTGCAACGCATATTCATTGGGATCATATTGGAGGACACAAATATTTTCCGGATTTTTACGCTCATGCTGAAGAGTTGGACTGGCTGAATGGCAAGTTCCCTTTATCCATAGAAACAATTAAAGAGATGGTTGTTGACCGCTGCAATTTACCTGACGGCTTTGATGTAAACGATTATGAGTTTTTTCAGGGGGTGCCGTCAAAGGTTCTGACTGATCATGATATAATTGACCTTGGCGGGAGGCAGGTTGAAGTGTTTCATACGCCGGGACATTCACCTGGACATTTGTGTTTTTGGGAGAAAGATACCGGGTATTTATTTACAGGTGATTTGGTATACAAGGATATACTGTTTGCCTATTATCCATCTACCGACCCGGAGGCATATTTTAATTCGCTAAAAAAGATTTCTTCCCTGCCGGTAAAGAAAGTATTTCCTGCCCATCATTCACTGGATATACAGCCGGAAATCTTATTTCGTATGCGAAAAGCATTTGAGCAGCTTGAAGCAGACGGAAAACTTCATCATGGCAGCGGCACATTTAACTATGGCGACTGGGGAGTATGGTTATAAATCTCCCCCAGCCGTGTTGTAACTCCCCATGCCAAATAATCAACGGCCTCACAGAGCGCAAATCTATACATCTTCCCATAAACAACAAATGCGAATGGCCTAAGCCATTCGCAAGTTTCATAATTAGTATATACAGAAAAATCTCTATTCCATGTACTCTCTTCAATGGAGCATACGGGATTCGAACCCGTGACCTCCACACTGCCAGTGTGGCGCGCTCCCAGCTGCGCTAATGCCCCGACACTCGTAGATAATACCATAAATCCGCAGGAAAATCAAGTACTATTTTTCCAATTATTCATACTTATTGAAAATTCGTAAATAAAAACTCATCTTTCCCACTTTTAATCCTTAAGGAATTTTATTCTTAATTTAGCTCCTGCTCAAACTTTTGTCACAATTTCCATGTATACTCTTATCCATAACAAGGAATTACTCCTTTTGATATAGATTTCTCTCATACTTAGCCGGCATGGTTCCTTCATGCCGGCTCCTCTCATATTCAGACATTTGCCACTTATCTTTCACCTGAAACATCCAAAGAATACTGTTTTTTTCCTTTATCCCCTTATTAACGGCATTTTCACACATTTTCTCTGCCAGCATATTATACGTTAGAAGCCAGACAAGCTTCTATAAATAAATCCGGAAAGGATGTGTATTATATGGCTTATCCAAAAGTTCATATTGTCAACTCTACGAATTTCAGTGTGAAAGGGAAGGTGAAATATGCCTCTGCCTTTTGTTCTGATGATAACTATGAGATAGCTCCATGGGGGAGCTGGACCGCCGGCAGCCGAGGGGTCTGCCTTCTTACAGAAGTGTCGGCTGCTGTCCACACCCCAGGCCAGGATTCCAAAGCAACTCCCTATGAATCTTCCGGAACATCCTACAGTCAATTTGCCGTACTGCAGACAGCTCCCGGAAAATTCACCATGACCCGTATTGTGACCTAAGTCAAATGCCGGCTCGGCCCACGCCGTGCCGGCCCCCAATTATCTGCTGTAAATACAAAGATGATTTTGTACTGTTTCTTCTGCCATCAATAACAATAACTGTGATATCTGGTTCTCAGATATTCTCCCCTGCCCTGTCTGCCTCCTGACTGCCAGACCACATTGCCCGGCAGGATGCTCCCATTTTCCAGAAGCCACTTTGCATTGGCCCAATTGCTTGCTGTGGGTTCACGGTAATAATTTCCGTCTCTGGTGCAGGAGTACTGCCCCGGTGCAAATACCACGCCTTTGATGGTGTTGGGAAACCGGCCATGGTTCACCCGGTTCAACACCACTGAGCCCACCAAAAGCTGCTCATCATCCGGACAGTTCTGCGCCTCTCCGCAGATTACATGGGCCAGAATATAAAGGTCCTCTTCTGAATAAGAAGGGCGCCTTATCTCAATGCCTGAGAGATATTTTGTTTCTATATATGCATGTCCTGCCTCTGTTGTTATCATGGACCAATCACCATATTCACCCAAAACCTCAAAGGATGTATTCAGAAATGCCTGGTCCAAAACCACCGCCCCTGTGCTGGGTTCCTTATAAATATTGATTCCATCCTGGTTAGCAAACTTAATTGTCTTATGGGCTGCCTCCTGAAGAGCGGTTTTGAATTCACCCGCCACGCTCTTGGCGGCGAGTACCATATCTGTCCCGTTTTCCTCTGCCTGCACTGTCATGGGCACTGCCAGTGATAAGGTCAGAGCCATGGCCCCCAATATAACGATTCGTTTCATATCTACTCCTTAAAATGTTTGAACTGCCTGAGCCGGTTACTTGCCAACTGCCCATGGTAATGGTTCTCTATTATATTCTGTCCCAAAATTAGCAATCCAAACATATTTAAGGTAATGAATGGCAAAAAAAGGCCGCCACCATGTGACGGCCCGGCCTATTCGCGTATCAGCCACCGGCCTGCTTCCCGCAATAATATATCTCTTTTGTTCTCCATGACTCCTTCTACCACCTGGTCCGCCAGCTTAGACAGCGTGCTTCCAATGGAGCTTCCCGGTGTATAACCAATCTGTATCAAATCACTTCCATTAATATCCAAATCCTTAATATGAAACTGCCCGGTCTGCTCCACCACCTCATCCAGAAGGGCTTCCAAACGATGGATTCTGGCCAGCCGTTCCGCCAGACAGGCCGGATTCTGGCCGCTTACATCACACCGGCGTACCTCCAGCAGCCGCCGGAACTGTTTTTCTCCCAGACGGTCCAGCCATGTCCTGATGCTCCGTCTCTTTTCATGAAGGTCAGAGTCGTGGTATCTTACCAGCTCCACCACCGTATCAATGGTTTCTTCATCGAATTTCAACCGTTTCATTACCTGTTTCGTAATCCTGGCGCTTACAGGGCCATGTCCATAGAAATGTCCTCTGCCGTCCTCATCCTCAGTATAGCATTCCGGTTTTCCGATATCATGAAACAGTATGGTCAATGCCACAACAGGATCATCTCCTGCCGCTCTGAGGGCCGCTGCGGTATGCTGCCACACATCGTAGACATGATAAGGATTATTCTGTTGAAATCCGCACATGGTCCTTAATTCGGGAACCACAGTAAACAGGATATGCTGCCAGTTGTCCATTTCCAGGTTCTGGCCTTGTGTAAACTCCCATCCTCTTAATTCCAATTCCCTTATAATGCAGGCCGCGGATATTGGTATATCATGATTACAATTCACCTTTTACCACCCTCTCATTTACACTGGCTACAAAGTCATTGATCTTTCTGATATCCGGTTCTTCCGGCAGCGATGTGTTCTTCCGGGCATAATCCAGACGCTTTTCATATTCATCTACCATCTCAAAAAATTCCGGAACAGGCAGCTGGTTCTCATCCAGATACCGGCCATTTCTGATATCCATAAGAAGGTCGTGTTCCTTTTCACGGTAAGTCACAATCTGTTCCTTTTCCAGAATATCCAGGCACATCATGTACAGGCGGATCAGATGCATCATATGCTTACCCAGTTTACCATGCTCTATGGCATTCTGGTTTCTCTTTCCCACCTTTTCATATGATTTTACAATGCTCTGCATCTCTGACCACAGGCATTTATAATCCCTGAGCGGATAATGCCTCAGGGTAATGTCCATAAATATCTCACTATCATATTCTTCCTTAAGAGCTTTTCCAATATACAGATTAACACTGTCCCCGGGCATATAAAAATACCGGTTCTTCCAGTCAAAGGAAGCATGTTCTATGGTTTTCAGTATATGTCTCTCATTATCCGTCTGTTCCACAAGCCGGGCCGCCTTGTTATCCAGTCTGCGCAGCTGCTGGTTTGCATATCCTCCAAAAGAATAAACCGCTCTCTGGGATAAGAATAAGTGGGCATGGTCTAACAGCTCCCTGCCCACTGGCGCTATATGCAAATAATGGTCTTCTCTGCCGCCCAGCATTTCTATGGTATTTGGATTGCAATTGGTCAGCAGGGGAATCAGCTTGCGGAATGCATAGATAGTGGTATCGGTGTGCGGATCCGTTACCTGCCCAAAATCCTCATGAATCAGGATTTCCCTCTTACTGTTCAGGGCACATCCGCGAATATCCAGATCGCTGGTTTCCATGCTGGTTCCATAGGCATGGCTTCCTCCCAGTGTCAATAGGATGATGTGACGGCCCAGGTGTTCATCCGTTCTTAAGAAATCATATTCACCGGACTGCAGCCTTTCTTTTATTTGTCCTAAGGTCATACAATACTCCTTTTTCAGTATCATTTATGCCATTATAGCAGGACTGGTGGATGAAAGCAAACCAATTAGGACCTGTTTGCAAAAGATACGTGCACACAGATAAGAATTATTAGAAATTTGATTACGGTTAAAAGCGAAACGAATACCCGCACCGGCACCCAATCTCTCCTGTATTATAAAGCTCGCCCTTCAGGCGCTTTATATGAGCCTTTTTTCCACATAGCGGACATACAAAATCCGCCTCCCCATAGCCACCAGTGCTCTGCAATGCCTGCAGGGATGCCCTTATGAAACAATATAAATTTTCAATGGTCATCTCCTGTTCCAGGTTGATTCCGCAACACTCCTCCATTCGTATACCTCCTGCCTGTTTTATCATGATGCCGGGTATTTGCTTAACCCTCATTGACTCCTGCGGCAGCTGCCGGCCTGCAGCGCCATGCCCTGCGGTGCCATGCCCTACGGCGCATTCACCTCCAGAAGCCGCGCCTCAGGAATACCCTTTTTGAGAATACTGCTACGTAAATGCATGCTGTAATCCTGACGGCAGCGGCGCAGATTCCTTTGAAAAATCCAGGAAGGACACGCTGTAAAACCCGTTCTCTTCCCCGTCTGCGGCCTGAGCCTTATGCCAGATATCCAGCGCCTTCTGAACCGTTATTTCTATATCATGATAATAATAGAGGTTAGCGCTGGTATGGGTCACAACGTCCGCAATCAAAAGTCTGGCATCTTGGTTCTCAAATAAAACTTCATTCAGATTGTCCTTTGTGATTTTCATGTGGCTGCCTCCTGTCTTATATAGGTTTTTATAGGTTCCGGCTTGATAGATTCAACAGACTCTGTATAGTGAGTCTATCTTCTTGAATCCGCCAAAAGAACATATGTTCTTTTATATATTATATGATATCACAAACATACGTTCGTGTCAAGGTATAATACAGCACTCAGCGCTTGCAGGAATGTCCCTGTTAAACCATGAATCAATCATACATGGCCAACCATGCACATATATTGTAAAAACATATCATAAGAGGCTTTTATGCAAACCATAACCCAGCATATTCTGACAGACCAGATGGATTACCAGGACACCGTTGTGCTTAACTGCCAGATTCGTTACCCACAATTGAACGCTTCCTGCAATCAGGAAGCGATACAGGCCATAAACCAATACTATGTCACACAGGCAAATGATAAAGCAAGGTACTGCCGCAGCGTATTATATCCCCAGGCGGCTGAGGAGGCAAATTACAGCCGTGTCCGCAATGTTCCATTTTTTCCATATGAATTTAATATAAGCTATGTGGTGACATATAACCAGGACTGTATTTTCAGTCTTTTTTCGGAACAGTATACCTTTACAGGCGGGGCTCACGGATCCACCCTGCGGACATCTGAGACCTGGGATGCCCAATCCGGCAGAAAAATGACGCTCAGCGACTTTTATCAAAACAATCCGTCTTATATTCAGGATATACAGAATTGGATACAATTTGAGATTGCAGAGAGGCTGAAAGCCAATCCCGGTACCTATTTTGACAACTACCAGGAACTCCTGCGAAATTCCTTCCATCCGGAGAATTTTTATTTGACACCAGGCGGGATCGTCATTTACTACCAACAGTATGATATTGCCCCTTATTCCAGCGGCATACCGGAATTCCTGCTGCCCTTTGATGCAGATACTTCTAATGTATAACGAATCCCTCATCATCCAAATGGGAGTACCGCCATGATGACGATACCCCCATTTTTTGGTTTTCCCTGTATTTCCCTTATCTGCCTTTCTGACTCTCACAGGTCTCGCGTTCTCTGCCCCTGGTGCGGCTGCATCCGACCCTATTTCGTCAGCAGGCAAGGCTCCCGCCGAATCCGGCGCCTCTCTAACTGCTCACAGCTTCAAATCTCATACGCTGTCTGATTTCCGGATACTTTGCCCTGTCCACCTCAGAAAAAAACATTTCAGCCGGCCTGGCAAAGGTTCCAAACTCCCCGTACAGCGCCTGATAGATGACCAGGAGCTCTCCTGTCTCCGTATGATGGGCCATGTCCCTGACCACATAGAGATATCGGTTCGTCTTTTTTTCCTCCGCCGATAATGTTTCCCTCTTAAAATGTCTGACAATTGTGCCAGGTCCGATTCCCGTGTGTTCATTCTGTCTGTTCATCCTTATTCCCCTGTCCTGTATTATTTTGTTCTCCCTTTGGATTAAATACCATACCGGAAGATGTCCGTTCATTCAAGGACTTATCTCTTTTTACTGCAATCTCCTGTCAAATCATAGCTTTCACCTATCATCCGTTTGATATCTTCATCCGGGACACTCCCATCCAAAACCACCGTATTCCAGTGCTTTTTATTCAAATGATACCCCGGCCGCACACCGGAATAGGCCTTGCGCCAAAATTCAATCCATTGGGGCGCGCATTTCAGATTAATGCAGACCTGTCCCTCCCGCCGGTATATCCAGGCAAATACCCGCTTATTGCCCCGGTGGCGTATGACAGTCCATTCATGGTCCCTGAAGGGATAGTCCTCATATACATCTTTATAGGTAAGACAATATGTAATTAAATCGCTTTTTGTCTCCATCCGCCCTCACTCCTTTATCAATCATACCATGGTTATATCCCATTCTCCGCTTCATCCCCCAAAACAGACAGTCCCTCATGGAGCCAGCCTTATCATCCTGCATTATACCAGATTTATCTTCATAAAACCATCCCATAAAACACGGTTCAGATAATGTGCAGATAATGTTATGGAATCATGCCTGAGACAGCATCCGAAATAACGTTTGAAATAATACCTGCATAAAACCATGGAGCGTGCCGGAGGACTGTTTCCTCCGTCTCCACGCTCCAGGCCGCATTTTTTGCTTAATACCACCGCACCATGGGCAGTTCATTGTTTACACCCTTGCTCACCAGTATCTGATGAAGGTCAATGACTCCATTGTGGAATGTTGCCGCGCAGGAACACAAATACAAATCCCACATGCGGACAAATTCCTCGTCGAACATGTCCTTTATCTCCTTTTCATGTTCCTTGAAATTCCTTTCCCAGCACAGCAATGTCTTGTTGTAATGGTTTCTCAGGTTCTCCACATCCAAAATATGAAAGTCATGTTCCGCCATCAGGGATATAATTTCCCTGAGACTGGGGATGACCCCGCCCGGAAATATATATTTCTTTATCCATGGATCCCCTGCGTGCTCTTTCTGGCTGCTGATAAAATGGAGCAGGAATACGCCGCCCGGATTCAGCACCTTGTCCACACAGTCCATGAACCTGCCGTAATTTTCCCTTCCCACATGCTCCACCATACCCACGCTGACCACACGGTCAAATTTCATGCCGCTTTGGGGTAAATCCCTGTAGTCCATGAGCCGGACATCCAGCAGATGTTCCAGCCCTTCCTCCTCAATGCGCTTTTTAAAGCCGTCATACTGCTCCGTACTGAGGGTGATGCCGGTTCCCCTGGCACCGTATTCCCTGGCCGCCCTGATTAGCAGAAATCCCCATCCGCAGCCCACATCCAGAAGGCTCATGCCCTCTTCCAGCGCCAGCTTCTTCAGAATATAATCTGTTTTATTCACCTGGGCCTCATGGAGGGTATCATTTTCTGTCTTAAAATAACCGCAGGAATAGTTCATGGTTTCGTCCAGCCAAAGCCTGTAAAAATCATTGCCGATATCGTAGTGGGAGGACACCTCCATCTTCTGGTTTTTCCTGGAATTAGAGGGGTGAAGGAGCTTTCTCAGATGCAGGCGGTTGACGGAAAAACGGTCCATCTGCCCCAGGAAATGGTCCAGGGCCTCATACAAACTCCCCTCCACCTCCAGCTTGCCCTTCATATAGGCTTCCCCCAATGCCAGGGAGGTGCTGTCCATCAGCTTCTTCACCGGTATGGTTTCCCTGATGTCAACGGCGAACATGGGGTTACCGTGACCTATCCGGTCTTCGTGGTCCTTCCATTTTACCAGAAAGGGATAATCTGTAAATCGGTTCAGAAATTGAACCATTGCCTTCTCTTCTAACATACTGGTATCACACATCCTTTCTTCCAGTATTATCCCCTTCTGGAAATAGAATATTCGCAGCACGGTCCAAACTGTTGCAAATACACACATAAAACCCCGGAGAGCCTAAGCCCTCCGGGGTCTGTCATTTATAACATATTCAAATCTGACGTAAGATTAGTCGTTACCGTACAGTGTAACCAGCTTCTCTAAGTAAGCGTAACGCTCCTTAGCCTCTGCCTCGTTACGTGCGAACAGCTCGGCTGCTCTCTCAGGATTCTTCATAGCCAGGGACATGTAACGAACCTCGCCCTTTAAGAAGTCCTGATAGGTCTCAAGCTTAGGAGCCTTGGAATCCAGGGAGAACTTCTTCTCAGCTGCCGGGTTGTAACGGAAGTTGTTCCAGTAACCGCACTCTACAGCCAGCTTCTCCTCTGTCTGAGCCTTGTCCATACCCTTCTTGATACCATGGTTGATACATGGAGCGTATGCAATAATCAGGGATGGTCCCGGATAAGCCTCTGCCTCGGCAATTGCCTTAACAGTCTGAGCCATATCAGCGCCCATACAAATCTGTGCAACATACACATAGCCGTAGCTCATGGCAATGCTTGCAAGGTCTTTCTTCTTAACGTCCTTGCCGCCTGCAGCGAACTGTGCAACAGCACCTGTCTTGGTAGCCTTGGAGGACTGGCCGCCTGTGTTGGAGTAAACCTCGGTATCGTATACCATGATGTTGATGTCCTTGCCGGATGCCAGAACGTGGTCTACGCCGCCGAAACCGATATCGTAAGCCCATCCGTCACCGCCGAATACCCACTGGGACTTCTTAGCCAGGAAATCTTTATTCTTAACAATGTCTCTGCAGACATCGCAGTCAACGCCGTCCAGAACTGCAACCAGCTTATCGGTAGCAGTGCCGTTCAGAGCGCCGATGCCAAATGTATCAAGCCACTCCTTGCAGGCTTCCTTCATCTCGTCAGTAGCCTTCTCGTTAGCCATTACGCTCTCAACCTTAGCCTTTAAGCCGTCTCTGATTGCGTTCTGAGCCAGCAACATACCGTAACCAAACTCAGCGTTATCCTCAAACAGAGAGTTGTCCCATGCAGGGCCCTGTCCCTTGGCATTTACGGTGTAAGGTGTGGAAGGTGAGGAGTTGCCCCAGATGGAGGAACATCCTGTTGCGTTGGCAATATACATCCTGTCGCCAAACAGCTGGGTAATCAGTTTTGCATAAGGAGTCTCGCCGCATCCTGCGCAAGCGCCGGAGAATTCAAGCAGAGGCTGTCTGAACTGGCTGCCCTTAACGGTGTTCTCTTTGAACTTAGCCAGAACCTCTTCCTTAACAGGCAGGGACTGACCAAAGTCAAAGATAGCCTGCTCGCCAAGGTTAGCCTCAAGGCTTTCCATAACCAGAGCCTTGTTGCCCTTCATGCCTGGGCATACATTTGCACAGGAACCGCATCCGGTACAATCCAGAGCGGAAACAGAGATAGCGAACTTATAGCCGGCCATGCCTGTCATATCCTTCATCTTCATGTCTGCAGGCGCCTTTGCAGCCTCGTCAGCAGTCATGGCAACCGGACGGATAACGGCGTGAGGACATACATATGCACAGAAGTTACACTGGATACAGTTGTCCGGATTCCATACAGGAACCTTAACAGCGATACCGCGCTTCTCATATGCGGAGGAACCGGATGGTGTGGAACCATCTGCATACTCTGTAAATGCGGATACAGGCAGGGAGTTTCCTTCCTGAGCACTTACCTTTGTCTGGATATTGTTAACGAAGTCAACTACATCCTTTCTTCCCTGGGTTACAACTGCATAGTCAAGACCTTCGTCTTCACAGTTCTTCCAGCTCTCCGGAACCTCTACCTTGTGCATGCCCTTAGCGCCTGCGTCGATAGCTGCCCAGTTCTTCTGAACAACGTCCTCTCCCTTACGGCCGTAGGTTGCCTTTGCAGCAGCCTTCATTAACTCGTTTGCCTTCTCAGCAGGAATGATGCCGGTCAGCTCAAAGAATGCGGACTGAAGGATGGTGTTGATACGTGTTGGGCCCATGCCTGTCTCAATACCAATCTTTACACCGTCGATGGTGTAGAAGTTGATGTTGTGGTCAGCGATAAACTTCTTAACCTGTCCAGGAAGATGCTTCTCAAGTCCTTCCATATCCCATGGGCAGTTTAACAGGAATGTACCGCCGTCAACCAGCTCCTGAACCATGTTGTACTTGCGTACATATGCAGGATTGTGGCAGGCAACGAAGTTAGCTGTACGGATTAAATAGGTAGACTTGATTGGGCTGTGTCCGAAACGCAGGTGGGACATGGTAACGCCGCCTGATTTCTTGGAGTCATAATCAAAGTATGCCTGTGCATACATGTCTGTATTGTCACCGATGATCTTGATGGAGTTCTTGTTTGCACCAACCGTACCGTCAGCGCCCAGACCCCAGAACTTACAGTTTGTGGTTCCCTCAGGAGTGGTAACCAAAGGAGCGCCAATCTCTAAGGACAGGTTTGTAACGTCATCCACGATACCTACGGTAAATGGAGACTTGGTTGTATTCTCGTAAACTGCCACGATCTGAGCAGGTGTGGTATCCTTGGAACCTAAGCCGTAACGTCCGGTTAAAACCTTAACCTGGTCAAACTTGCTTCCCTTAAGGGCAGCAACAACATCCAGGTACAGAGGCTCGCCGATAGCGCCCGGCTCTTTTGTTCTGTCTAATACGGAGATAACCTTAACGGTATCAGGAATGGCGTCAATCAGGGCCTGTACGCAGAATGGTCTGTACAGACGAACCTTAACAACACCAACCTTCTGTCCCTGCTTCACCATGTAGTCGATGGTCTCTTCGATGGTGTCATTGACAGAGCCCATGGAGATGATGATGTGCTCAGCATCAGCAGCGCCGTAGTAGTTGAACAGCTTATAGTCAGTACCAATCTTGGCATTAACCTTGTCCATATATTCCTGAACAATTGCAGGAAGAGCGTCATAGTATGGGTTGCAGGCTTCTCTTGCCTGGAAGAAGATATCAGGGTTC
>OGYT01000736.1_pt1 | contig 24610 bp, 22 predicted proteins | sample 1576631 | NCBI WGS metagenome assembly OGYT01 (sample SAMEA3541588, study PRJEB24748) | human gut metagenome | biome: human gut; feature: human-associated habitat; material: faeces | place: China | collected 2012
TAGAATCCGTTTCCTCATGGAACTCTGCCATAAATTCTTTTAACGGTCCGCGAAACTCATCTCCACATTCATCCAACCAGCCAGGACGTCCCCATTTATCTGTCAGAATAGACAGTCCCGGAATGATCAGTCCTACTCCACTTTTAGCACAACGCATAAAAAACTTTTTTCCGCCCGGATTGAACTTTCCATCATTGATCAGTGCTGTACCTCCCATTGCGCACAGGATGATCCTGTTTGGGACCGTAAGCTTTCCGATCTTCAACGGTTCAAAGAGAGCATCATACTTATGATCGATCTTCTTCTCCATTGGCATCTCCCCTTTTTTTAATTTAAAGCAACTATAAATTCTGCCTCTGTTTTTTCTATTACTTTTTCTAATGTTACCCCTGGCATCAGTTCTGTTAAATACATCTTACCATCTTTAAAATGGAAAACCGCCAGTTCTGTGATCACCATATCTACTCTTCTCTGGGAAGTTAAGGGATAGGTACACTCTTTAAGAATCTTTGGATCCCCATTTTTAGCGGTATGTGTCATGGTGCAGATCACCCGTTTTGCACCTTCTAACAGATCCATTGCCCCACCTACACCGATAATATCTTTGCCAGGCACAGACCAGTTGGCAATTCTTCCAGTCTGGTCTACCTGCAGCACACCTAATACTGCTGCATCTACATGATGTCCCCGGATCATTGCAAAAGACTGGGCACTGTCAAAAAAGGATGCTCCCGGCATTTCAGAAACTGGTGATTTTCCAGAATTTATCAGATTGGGATCTATATTGTCCGGATCTGCCGGTCCGATCCCCAACATTCCGTTTTCCGTATGCATATATACCTGATCATCATGAAGATAATCCGGAATCAGGTTGGGAATACCAATTCCCAGATTCACTGTCAGTGGACCTTTCAGTTCTTTTGCTGCCCTTTCGGCGATCATTGCCTGCATCTGATTCTTATCCATTGCAAACCACCCCCTCATTTGTAAGAACCATTTTGGCTTTTACGATCGCATTTACAAATAAATGCGGTGTAACAATACTTTCAGGATCCAGTTCTCCCGGTTCTACAATCTCATCTACTTCTGCGATCACATAATCCGCAGCAGTTGCCATGGCCGGATTAAAGTTTCTTGCTGTTTTGTAATAAACCAGGTTTCCAAGGGTATCTGCCTTATATGCGCGGATCAGTGCCACATTTCCTCTCAAACCGGTTTCCATGACATATTTTTTGCCATCAAATTCTCTTTCCTCTTTTCCTTCTGCCAGTTTGGTTCCCTGGGATGTGGCTGTATAGAAAGCCGGAATACCGGCACCGCCTGCACGTAAACGTTCTGCCATGGTTCCCTGAGGATTCAGTTCCAGTTCGATCTCACCTCTTTTATAAGCCTCGCCTACATCACGGTTACTTGTGAAATAAGAACCGATTCCTTTTTTAATCTTTTTCTGGTTCAGAAGTTTGCCTAAACCTTTGCCAGACTCTCCCAGATTGTTGCTTACAATGGTCAGGTCTTTTACGCCCATTTCTGTTAAAGCTTCGATTAATGTTAAGGGAGAACCTACCAGTCCAAAACCACCTACCAGGATTACGTCACCATTTTTCACTGATTTTAAAGCTTCTGCTGCGCTTTCTTTTACTTTACTCATGATCACACCTCTTTGCTTTACTTTCTGTATGGGGCAAACTGTGCTACTACCGCTTTCAGTCCCTTGGCAAAAATACCTGTATCAGAACCATACATAATATATCTTGCTCCCTTATTAATGTACATTTCCATATCCTGCTGGCTGGTCACATTAATACCGCCTGCTTTTCCATACTTTTCTGCTGTTTCAATTACATGAGTTGCGATTTCTACTACGCGGGGATCTTTTGATCTTCCAGGGATTCCCAGTGACTGGCTCATATCTGCCGGTCCTACAAATACTACATCAATCTGAGGAATCTGACAGATTTCTTCAATGTGATCTGCCATTTCCTTGTTCTCAATATGTACGATCACCAGGCTTTTTTCATTTGCCGCCTCTACATAAGGCTTTTCTGATTCGTTCCAGAATCCAAATTTGCAGTTTCTAGTTCCTCTGGATAGCCCCCTGGTTCCTAAAGGATAATATTTACATGCACTGACTGCCTTTTTAAACTGATCTACCGTCTTCATGTCCGGAATCTGTACACCTTCAGCCCCGCAGTCTAAAGCATGAAGAATATGCTCCTCTGAATCAGATGCTACTCTTACCACAGTTGAAAGACCCGTACTATCTGCACAACGAACAATATTTTCAACGCTTTCATATCCAATAGCGCCGTGTTCGCAATCTACTACAATAAAATCCATTCCTGACCAGCCAATCATTTCTGTAATAATGGGACTATTGATCTTATAAAACATACCAAATACGGTTTCATGGTTTTTCAGTTTTTCTTTTAATGACCTTACTTCCATTTCTGTTCCTTCCTTCGTCTATTTCCATCTCTCAGTCTTTTCTTTCTTCCAGCCCGATCAGCCATGCCGGATTGTCATGCATCATAACATGCATCTGTTCATCAGAAGCACCACAGCGTTCTTTGACCAGCCCGGCAAATTTCTGAAGTCCCTCTACAGGATCCACATATACTGCCTGTCCCATATCAGAATCGATCACCAGCTGTTTATAGCCAACTTTCTTATAAATTTCCTCTACAATATCAAATGGCAGATGATGAGGTGCAGGTTCTACATCATTAAATACAACTGCGTTTAATTCAATAACTGCCCCTTTGCTGGCCCAGCGTTCCACATTTTCAATAGATGCACCAATGTTAAAAAATGGATGGTTCACCAGTATTTTTTTAATCCCCAACTCACATGCCTTATCAATCAGCTTATTGATCTCTTCTACAGATCCGTGTCCTGTTCCCAGTGTTACTTCCGGGTGATACTCTGCCAGATAGGTAAGAACTTCTATGACTTCCGGTTTCAGTTCCCCATTTTCGTCCAAATAGTAAATAGGTTTCTCCGTAATCTTTAATTTTCCTGCTCCTACAAATTTTGTTTTTTTATGGTGATCAATGTGATTTTTGGCAGAAACAGTAGGCATAAATACAATCTTTGCTCCCATGGCACAGGCGGCATCTACTGCAAAAATATTGATTCCACCTACTGCATTATTTAAAACAATGCAGCCAAAGGCTTCTGTTTTTCCCTTTTTCAGAAACTTTGTGACCATGTCTGTTCCCATGATCGTTGGAAAATAATGATCCTTGCTTACAAAAGCCCTATAACCTGCTTCCTGGCTTTTGATCAGCATATCTCCTGCATCCAGCTTTCTCTTTGCCACTGACGGGCCTGCATGGACGTGGATATCAATTACATCCGTCATATCAAAACTCATTTTTTTCACCTCTGCTTTTCTCTTTTATTCTGTCTCTAATACTGCTGCCATTCCCATTCCACCTGCAACGCATAGGGTAGCAAGTCCTCTCTTTAACCCTCTTCTTCTCATTTCATATAACAGTGTTACCATAATACGGCTTCCTGAAGAGCCAATTGGATGCCCCAGTGCAATAGCTCCACCGTTTACATTAATGATATCCATTTTGTCTTCCAGACCCAGCTCCTTAATACATGCCAGAGACTGTGCTGCAAAGGCCTCATTTAATTCGATCAGCTCAATATCATCTAAAGTCAGTCCCGTCTGCTTTAATACCTTTCGTGTTGCCTCTACAGGTCCCATTCCCATATACCTTGGATCTACGCCTGCATTGGCAATTCCTCTGATATAGCCTAATGATTTTAATCCCTTTTCTTTTGCGTATTCTTCACTTACTAACATCAATGCAGATGCACCATCATTTCTGCCGGAAGAATTTCCTGCTGTTACGGTTCCGCCTTCTTTAAATGCCGGTTTTAATTTTGCCAGCTGCTCCATATCTGTTTCTCTTGGGAACTCATCTGTTTCAAAGATCAGATCTGGTTTTTTACGGCCCTGAGGTGCTTTTACAGGAATGATCTCTTCTTTGAATCTTCCCTCTTTTATAGCAGTAGCTGCTTTCTGCTGGGATGAAAGGGAGAACTGATCCTGTTCCTCACGGGTGATTTCATATTTAGCTGCAATATTTTCTGCTGTTAGTCCCATATTAAATCGTCCGTAGGTCTCTTCTGGCTGGGAGCAGGCCTGGGCTTCTGTGAGAGAATCTTTTAACTGGACATTTCCCGTTCCAAGTCCCCATCTTGCATTTGAAAGATAAAATGGAGCATTGGTCATACTTTCCGCACCACCTGCAAGAACTACCCTGTTCTGACCTGCAAGGATAGAATTCATACCATCTCGCACAGCCAGCATGCCAGAAGCACAGGCACACATTACTGTATTTCCAGGTGTCTCTTCGGGTACACCCGCTCTTAAAGCTGCAAACCTGGCAATGTTTGAGTAATCAGAAGACTGACGGCATTGTCCAAAATCAACTTCATCAATATCTTTTGGATCTACACCGGATCTTTCAATGCTTGCTCTCATAACTGCTTCTGCCAGATCTGACACAGAAGTTAATTTTAAAGAACCACCATACTTTCCAACCGCTGTTCTACATGCGTCAACAATTACAACTCTATGCATTTTTACCCTCCTGTTTTTGTGTGATTTTACATATGTTTTATTTGTTATTTTTTTACCTTTGACTTTTATGTCATTTCTTCTTTCTGCTTACATCTATATATATATAATATTTCTCAATAGTTGACAAATGAATTATTACGTGTTAACTTATCTATAAGTTCGATATTTAAAGGAGGTTCTTTCCATGACACATGAGTTAGTAGAAAGCTTTCTGGAAGTGGTCCGCTTACAGTCTGTATCCGCAGCTGCCCAGGCCTTATATGTATCACAATCCACCGTGAGTCACCGCCTGCAGGTATTGGAATCAGAACTGGGAGTAAAACTTTTTTTCCGCCAGAGAGGTTTTAAACAGATTGCATTAACAGAAAGCGGCAAACGTTTCATTCCCCTTGCTTCCCAGTGGCTGGAGCTGGACGGAACCATCCATCAATCCCTTTCCAACGCTCCACAGGGAAAACTAGTCCTTGGAAGCATGGACAGTCTGAACCAGTATCTGCTAAATAATATTATTAAAAATATTAAGCTTCGTATGCCCAAATTGAACCTGGAAGTAGTATCTTTCCACTCAGCCGAAATCTATTCAAGGATCTCTTCTGGTTATATAGACGTTGCCTTCGCCTTTCAACCTGCACATTACAATATTGATGCTACTCCTGTTTTCCGGGAACCTATGTATATGATCGCCCCTAAAAACAGCATTTACCCAAAAGGGGCTATTCATCCTCTTCAACTGAAAAAAAAAGATCAGGTCTTCTTCCAATGGAATCCTCAGTACCGTGACTGGAATAATGAATGGTGGTCTGTTAATGAAGCTCCTTATGTTAAAGTTGACTCTACTGCTATGCTCAGCACTTTTATGTGTGATTCCGCCCGCTGGGCCGTATGTCCTGCCACTGTAGCCGAAAGCCTGAAATCGCAGGGATTGATTGAAATCCATCCATTTGAGATAAAACCTCCGGACCGCATCTGCTATCTGCTGCAAAAATCAAATACTGCCGGTTTCCTTACGGAAGCTGCTGATACTTTTATAAAACACTTTTATGAATTGCTGGATGAACATCCGTGGAAATATACAAAAGAATCTGATATCATCTAAAAATCATTAAAAAAAAACAGAGTGATATAACTTCCTGGCTATATCACTCTGCTTTCATTTGATTCCTATAATGATCCCTATATTTCTTTACTGGATCCATGCCCCGTTCCCATCTACATAATAACCATCTGGTGTGCGGGTATTGGTAAGCATCTCACCGCTGTCACAGCAGTAATACCATACGTTGTTCCACTGTACCCAGCCGGTTACCATATAGCCGGATGCATTGAAGAAATACCAGTAATTGTTGATGTACTGCCACTGGTTCACCGGATAACTGCGGTCTGCGTTGCAGTACCACCAGCCCACATCATTTTTAAGCCATGCGCCCTGGCTGCTGTTTGTATCTCCAGGGCCTCCATCATCGTTTACGGAATTGGATGGTGTATTTCCGGAGGATCTTCCATTGTCACGGATATCTCTTGCCTCGCTGGAAGAAACGCTTAATTCATCAGACTCTTCCCAGTCACCTTTATTGGAAGAATTGTAAATAGCACGCACCTTAAAGGTGTAATCGCCGCTTCTTGTAAAATAGCTGGCAAAGTTATAACTGGTATCTGTGGTGGAGATGGCAGAAGAAATGCTGCTGCCATCCCTGTAGAGACGTACCTCATAGCGCTTTGCATCTTCCGGCTCTTCCCAGCTGGCGGTGCCGTCATAATCATCCCAGTTCAGTTCTGTTACATCCAGCTCATAATCATCGGAGTCACGTTCCAGTTTTTCCAGTGTAAGGTTGACTGTCAGCTCATATTTACCAGATCGGCTGACTGATGTCACATTGGCATCATTTCCGCTGACTGAAATATCACTCTTGTTGATACCTGTACCAAAATAAGCATCCCCGCTTGAAGATAATGTAACTTTGATCTTTGGTCTTGCGCCATTCTTCCACTCGTCAGATGGCTCATTTGTAACCTCTACATCGTCCACACTGCAATATCTTGAGGAAGTAGTCACTTCCACATCATTGCTGCTGTCACCTGCCTCAATAGAAGAATCGATCTTCAGTGAAATACTGCTGATCTTTGTATCCGCCCATACATTTATAGGCATTGCAAGACTAAGTGCCGTAATAAGAGCTGCCAAAAGCTTTCCCGTTTTCTTCATGGAACTCCTCCTTTACATCCAGATGTATTTCAACCTGATTTCAGTATAGCACACCTCCTTATTACTTTTCTATTACAATTTCAGTCACAGTCTTTACAATTATACATAAATATAATCATTTAACACCGGCTGCAGACCGCCTTTTTCCATATCTTCATACATGCTGGCAAAGGAGCGGCCGTCGTTGATCTCAAACTGCTCATCTCCTACGTCTGCATCTTCCTTACCCTCGTATTTCTCCTCATGATCTCCAATGCCTGTAGATACACCGGCAGATACCTTTGTTGCACAGATCTTGGTAATACCATTTCTGAAAGCAGCGCTCTCCCGGCTGGAAACAGTGATGCCTGCAAATGGCAGGAAAATACGGTATGCGCATAGAACCTGGCAAAGTTCTTTTTCCCCTACATCTCTTGGGTTGATCTTGTCATTATTAACGATCGGACGCAGTCTTGGGCAGCTTAAGGACAACTCAGCGTAAGGGTATTTCCGGTTAATATAATACACATGAAGAGCCGTTGCCAAAGCATCCTTCCTGAAATCATCCAGACCTAACAGTGCAGAAAAACCTGCGCCTCTCATGCCGCCCATAAGAGCCCGCTCCTGGGCATCAAAACGGTATGGCCACACACGTTTATGTCCCATAAGATGCAGTGTTTCATACTTATCTGTATTATAAGTCTCCTGGAATACAGTCACATAATCCACACCACATTCATGGAGATATTTATATTCATCTACATTCACAGGATAGATCTCAATACCGATATTGCGGAAATATTTTCTGGCGATCTTTACTGCTTCTCCAATATATTTTACATCAGAATAAGCCCGGCTTTCTCCTGTAAGGATCAGTATCTCTTCCATGCCGGTCTTTGCGATCACCTGCATCTCATGCTCGATCTCTTCAGTGGTCAGCTTCTTTCTGCGGATGTTATTATAGCAGTTAAAACCGCAGTAAATACAGTAATTCTGGCAGTAATTGGCAATGTAAATAGGAGTAAAAATATATACAGTATTCCCAAAATGGTTTTTCGTGATCTCCTCTGCCTTTCTTGCCATGGCTTCCAGATAAGGTGCTGCTGCCGGGGATAAAAGTGCCTTAAAATCTTCAATGGAACATGTTTCATGGGACAGCGCCCGCTCTACATCTGATGCTGTATAGGCATCATAATCAAAAGCTTTCATGGCCGCTTCCACTTTATCCTTGATGTCAGACTGGATCACTTCCATTCCTTCCATATATTCCATATGGTTTGTGCGGAACGTAGGATCCTGCTCCAAGCGGTGTTTCCGTTTTAATGCTTCTTCCGGCAGCTTGTCACTGTCCACAAAATAAACCTGGTTTTCTTCGTTCATATCTGCTGCCTCCTAACGTAAAAATCCTGTAAGCGGGTCAGATGCACTGCCGCCTCTTGCCAGGACTCTTCCCATTCCTGTAAGGTAAGCTTTTCTTCCTGCTTCAATAGCCAGCTTAAAAGCATTTGCCATGGCAGGCACATCCCCGGCTGTTGCAATAGCAGTATTTGCCATAACTGCCGCAGCACCCATTTCCATTGCCTCACAAGCCTGGGAAGGTTTGCCGATACCTGCGTCTACGATGATAGGCAGGTCGATCTCATCGATCAGCACCTGGATCATGGCTTTGGTTGCCAGTCCCTTGTTACTTCCGATAGGGGCTGCCAGGGGCATAACTGCTGCTGCACCTGCACTTTGCAGATTTCTTGCCACATTTAAGTCCGGGTTCATATATGGCAGAACAATAAATCCCTCTTTTGCAAGGATCTCTGTCGCTTTTACAGTTTCATAATTATCCGGGAACAGGTATTTTGTATCCCGCATGATCTCAACTTTTACAAAATCCCCGCAGCCCATGGCACGACTCAGTCTGGCTATGCGTACAGCTTCTTCTGCATTTCTGGCACCGGAAGTATTGGGAAGCAGTGTGACTCCTTCCGGGATATGATCTAAAATGTTTTCCTTTTCCTGGGTATTTGCCCGTCTTAAAGCCAGGGTAATGATTTCTGCACCGCCCTGTTCTACTGCAGCCTTGATCAGATTAATGTTGTATTTACCGGAGCCTAAAATAAAACGGCTGTTAAATTCTTTTCCTCCAAGAACCAGTTTATCTTCCATGTTGTTTTCCTCTCTTTTTTACATATGCATATATTTATGTATTTTTCTGTTTATATGATTTCAGATTTTTCTGTTTATTTTCTGCTTATCTTCTGTGTGCAGACTTCTTTTTTATGACTGCAATATCAGCTGCAATACCTTATTTGCCTGGTGTGCGGCACAGGCTGCCACTCTTGGAGCCATAAGACCGATCCCGTTTCCTACATCGGTTTTCTGGTCTCCACACACATAAAGGCGTCTCATCATCTGTCTGGTCTGTATATCGTTTGTATCACCGAAACCAGCCATTCCATTTCCGGATACTACGGTGGTTTCCGGGCACTGTCCTAAAACCTCTCTTACCAGCATGGCTTTCTGATCAGGTTTGTCAAATGCTTCACAGACAATAGGATACGCCATGAATAATTCTTTTACATTATCCGGTGTGACTTTTATGCAAATGGACGTATATTCCAGATAAGGATTGATCTGGCAAAGTATATCCGGCAATGCCTCTGCCTTTGGTCTTCCCAGATGTGAGATCATATACATCTGCCGGTTCAAATTGGTCACATCCACTGTATCAAAATCTACTAAAAGCAGGTGTCCCACCCCGCTCCTTGCAAGCATTACCGCTATATTAGACCCAAGGCCTCCAAGACCGGCTACTGCCACACGGGCATTTAAAAATTTTTCTTTCATTCCTCTAGGAAACCTGGCGTCAAAGGCCCGGTCCAGTTCTTCTCTCCTGATCAGGGCCTGCATTTTTTCCTGTATGTCTGTCATTTTCAGCCTCCTCCTACAAAACAAAGTATTTCAAGCTGGTCGCCTTCTTTGATCATCGTATTTTCAAGCTGATCCAGAGGAATGATCGTTAAATTCTGTTCCACTACCACGCGGCTTGTATCATATCCTTCTTCCAGAAGGTATGCATATATTGTTTTTCCAGCTGCATTTTTTTCTTCTCCGTTGACCGTTACCAAAATAGGGCCTCCTTTCTGACATGATGTCCTCTTTATTGTCTGTGCAGACGTTTTTAAGCTGTTTTTGAGCCGCCATGAGAAACACTCTCCCACTGTTGCCCATAAAAAAACGCCTGCGGATGTTATATCCACAAGCGTTCTGTACATTCTTCGATTCATCGCCGGGATACACGTAAAATATGTTCCGGCGCCTTTTGATTTTGTGAAAAGTGGTGCCCCCAGTTCACAAAACAGGAATGATCCTGAGACCATTACCCGCTTTCTTAATACTACACTAACTTAGAATTTTTTTCAACAACAATTTTCTGAATATTATAAAATATCGCAATATTCTATACTATTATGACGATTTTTCCGGCAATACCACCCACCGTTTTTCTAAATTATGAATTGCCGCCCGTATCCCATAGGCTTTTTCGATCCGGTCCGGTGTGATCACTTCTTTTGTTGCTCCTTCTGCCAGTACGTGGCCATCGTGTAATAATGCCACCCGGTCCGCAAAATCAAGAGCCAGATTCAGGTCATGGATCACAGCTACTACTGCCAGGTTCTTTTCCCGGCTGACTTTTACCAGAAGTTCCATGACCTCGTACTGATAGCGAAGATCCAGGCTGCTGGTAGGTTCGTCTAAAAGAAGTACCTGGGGATCTCCTGCCAGTGCCCTGGCGATGAGGATTCTCTGTCGTTCGCCGCCGCTTAGCTGTCCCATCTGCCTGAAAGCATAGTCAGACAGACCAAACTGCTTTAGCACCTGGGCACTTTTTTCCACGTCCTCTTTTCCCGTTTTTCCTCCTGAAAATGGAAGCCGCCCGGAAATAACTGTTTCCATAACTGTAAGGCTTAAGCCAGCCTGTGTGTTCTGGGGAACATAGCCGAAGATCCTTGCTTTTTCTCTGAGAGAAAGAGGCGCTGTGTCTTTTCCCAGCCATTTTACAGTTCCGTCATAGGCTTTTAAAAGACCGTTGATGCATTTTAATAAGGTTGACTTTCCTGCTCCATTGGCGCCTAACAACAGACATACTTCCCCACGTCTGGCCTGGAAACCGGTTCCTTTTAAGATTTCTCTTTTACCGTAATGGAATTTGATACCGGAAACTTCCAGATCTGCCGGTGTTCCCATTACAATTCCTGATCCATTGACATTTCCCATTTTATTTTCAGTTTTATTTTCAGTTTTGCTTTCAGTTTTTCTTTCAGTTCCAGTGGGATTTCCATTTGTGATCACATATCCAGCTTCCCTTCTATCTTCCATCACAAACTCTTCCTCCTTTCACGAAGGATAAGATACAAAAATAACGGAACACCTACATAGGAAACAACGATACCCACAGGCACTGTAGTAGGTGAAAAGGCGTTTCTTCCCAGTGTATCTGCCGCCAGTACTAAAAATGCCCCTGTTACTGCAGAATAAGGAAGAAGATGACGATAATCACCTCCAATGAGCATACGTGCCATGTGAGGTGCTACCAGACCAACAAAACCAATAATGCCGGTAAAACTGACTACCGATGCTGTAAGTAAAGTTACTGCACCACCGCAAAGCAGTCTGGTGCGTTTAACATTAACCCCTAAAGCTCTTGCAGTTTCATCTCCCCCATCATCCAACAGGTTAAATGCCCACGCCTGACTCATAAATACAGGAAAAGCTGCTGCAAAGAAGAAAAGCATAATGGCAATATCAGACCATGTTACAGCTGTAAGGCTTCCAAAGGACCAGTGTACAATAGCAGGAAGCTGCTGCTCATTTGCCACAAACTGCATGGTGGAGTTTAAGGCATTAAACAGATAATTTAAAGCAATGCCTGTCAGTACCAGTGCTTCCGGACGGAGCTGTTTGTAGCTCGCCACTGTATAAACAACAATGGCACAGATTACAGACATGGCAAAAGCAGCCGCTACAGTAGCTCCCTTTTGCATCCACAATGGAAAGCCGCCAAACAGGATCATAAGTGCCGCTCCAAACGCTGCTGCACTGGAAAGACCTGTTGTAAAAGGACTGGCCATAGGGTTTCCTGTAATAGCCTGCATACCAGCTCCTGCAATCCCCAGTCCGGCTCCTGCGATCACAGCTGCCGCGATTCTTGGAAAACGCAGCATAAGAAGTACGTTCTGCTCTTTTGCATCTAAGGGCATCACTCCTTTAAACATTCCCGTAAAAGAAGGAAGCCATGTTACGATCATACGGTCTGGTGTCAGCTTTGCCACCCCCAGGCAGGCAGCCCATACAGCCATCACCAGCAGCGCTAATAAAAGAACAGCCAGAAGAATGTTCTTTCTCCTGGCTCTTCGCAGATAATCGCCTGCTAAATCTCTCTTTTCCTGGTTATTATCCGCCCTCATGTGCATTAACCCTGTGCAGGTACGTGATAATAATGAGGTGCGTTTGGTTCAAAGCCCTGATACTTCATCCACTGGGTAAAGATAGCATCTGGATCTAAGTCAGTCATCAGATCCGGATACAGCCATTTTGCCATGTAAGCAGCTCCGATCATCTTTCCAAGACCGCCGCTCATAAATGCTGTATTAATATAGAAGTTTCCTTCCTTAACAGCCTTTAAATCCTTCCAGCCTGGACGTTCAAGCATTTCTTCCGCCTTCTCAGCAAATTCTTCCTGTGGTGGTGCTGTAAATACACCGCTGTTTCCGATTACATTTTTACCAGCATAGATCTTTACGATCAGGTCTGGATCTTCTGTTAAGATCTGCTCTGGATCAATGTCCTTACCAGCTAAGGAAGCATCACCAAAAATATTAATACCGCCAGCCATAAGGATCATGTTGTGCCAGCCATCGTTAGAAGTTCCTGGAATACAGGTGCTGTAATCATTGCCATATTCCCAGTAAACTTTCTTGCGGTCTGTTACCTGCTTTAACTGCTCATTGATATAGTCAACTGGCTTCTGATAGAAGTCAACCAGTTCTTCTGCCTGCTCCTGCTTTCCAAACAGTTCGCCGCAAAGACGGATCTGCTTTGGAACATCAGAGTTATCCCATCCTGTAATAACAACTACCTTAATGCCAAAGGACTCTAATTTATCAACAGACTCTTCTACTTTGCCATTCTTCGGAACTACCAGCACCTGAGGATCTAATGCAACGATCTTCTCGTAATCATACTCATCTTTTCCGAATGTTTCATCTTCACCAAACTGTGGCCAGTATACCGGATCCTGGGAGGTGTACTGATCTACACCTACCACTGCATCACCAGCGCCAACGGCACGGATCAGCTCGTTATTATAACGGTTTGCAACGCAGGCACGGGTGATCGGAAGCTCCAGTTCTACTTCTCTTCCCAGGTCATCTACGAATGTGGTTGTTTCTCCCTCTTTTGCCTCTGCAGTAGTCCCAGCTGCTGTAGTTTCCTCTGCTGTTGTCTCTGCCGCGGTTGTTTGCGCTGCTGTGGTCTCCTGTTTAGATGCAGTGTTTCCTGCGCATCCTGTTACTGCGATCATAGCACCTGCTAAGATCGCTGCCAGCCATCTCTTGCTGTTTCTCATCTTTATGTCTCCTTTCAGTCTGCTTGTCCTGTGTGCCTCTATTTTGCTGTTTCCATCTATTTGTACAGCCTTTCGCACAAGGATAAATATGCTCTCCATCATAAATTGCATAACAGAGCCATATCTTCTGCAAAGTTACATATTTACATATAATTTAAATACATTTTTCCTATATGCACATGTTTTTACAGACTGAAAGGTAATAGTCCCTGTCCCAGACTATTCCTCTGTCAGACATCTGGCCGGTCTCCTGGCTTATGGTTCATCCTCCGGACGCCTTCCCGCTTTCGCAGTGACTTTTTTGTCCTTTGTCCCCAATATAACTATCTGGCACTTATTGTCCCGGACAGTCACATAATTACAGTAGAGGCAGCTGCGGGGGATTTTCACCCCACTTCCCTGGCGGTTTCTATCATGTATTCCCTATATTGAACCGCCTTTTTTCCAGATGCTGCAAGTTTTCAGTTGAGCTTTTAAAAGGGTATCATTTTTTTAATGATTTGGCAACACCATTTTTCCATTTTTCATGCTCTGCCACTATATGCTTTTTTCTGTGGGTTCTGTCTTTGCAGCAGCAGAAATAATCCAGCACAGATCACAACAGACACTAAAGATCCCCCTGCAGTTGCCAGTCCCATTGGAAATAATGTTTCAGGAAATATCTTAGACGTCAGGTACACGCCAGGAACACGCACCAGGGCAATAGAGACAATATTGTGGATAAAGGAATATCCGGACCGTCCGCAGGCACAGAAATAGCCGCTGAAGCTGAAATGGATCCCTGCAAACATGCAGTCCCAAATATAGCCCTTCAGGTACTGAGTACCTGCACAGATCACAGCCTGGTCACTGGTAAACAGGCTGACTACATTTCCTGCGATAAACTGTATGATAATGGCAATAATAAGTCCAAATCCCCCTGCAATGCAGATCGCATATTTTAAAGTCTCTGCAGCACGCTGCGGCTTTCCTGCGCCTACATTCTGAGCACCAAGTGCTGATACAGCAGAAAGCATAGACGACGGAACCAGGAACAGAAAACTGATCACTTTTTCCACGATTCCTACAGCTGCCGCATCTGTAAGCCCTCTTCTGTTTGCGATAATCGTGATAATGATAAATGCTACCTGGATCAGACCATCCTGCATGGAAATAGGAAATCCTACTTTCAGAAGTCTCCCCATCGTCTCTTTTCTGGGTTTAAAATCACTTTTCTTTAGTGTAATGCCTGTTTTTCCCTTTATAAACATCACCAGTGCCACAACTACACTGACTGTCTGGGACAAAGTAGTTCCCAAAGCTGCGCCTGAAGGTCCTAAATGCATGGCTCCCATAAAAATATAATCCAGCACAATATTTACTGCACAGGCAATGGCGATAAAATACATAGGACTTTTGGAATCTCCCATTCCCCTGAAAATAGAACTGATAATGTTATACGCTGTAATAAAAGGAATACCCAGGAAGCAGATTCTTAAATACATCGCAGTTCCTGCTGCAGCTTCTTGTGGCGTAGACATGATCCTTACAATGCCATTTACAGAAAAGAACAAAACAATCGTTAATACGATTGAAAGCATCATAAATAACGTAACCGTATTTCCTGTGTCTGCTGCAGCCCTTTTCTTGTCTCTTGCACCGATCGCCTGTCCAATATTGACTGTTGCGCCCATTGCCAGGCCTACGATCATAACTGTAAGCATGTGCATTACCTGACTTCCAATAGAAACTGCTGTTGTACCGGCTACGCCTTCAAACTGTCCGATGATAAACAGATCTGCCATTCCGTACAAGGTCTGAAGAAAATACGATAGTAAATATGGAAGAGAAAAATAGATAATGTTTTTAAATACGCTGCCTTCTGTAAGGTTTCTTTCCATGAATATATGTCTCCCCGTTGTCTATTTTGCAGTACATTCTCTCTGCCGTATTATTTTATACTCTACAACAGTTATAGGGTCAAGCTCTTTGTTCCCATTTATTCTCTTCGGGACATAATAGATACCATTTTCTTCAAATACGGATTCTTGTTATTTCCAAACCAGATCATAGTAATCCCCTGTTTCAGGTCATAGTCATCTGACAGAGGAAAACTCCGGATATTTTTATCATTGCTTAAATATACATAAGGCCTCAGTAAAGTAATATACATGCCAGTAGCCAGATAGATGGGAATATCGTCATAAGTTTCCACGATCTCGATCCTCTTGGGCGTAAAAGGAAGCATATTGATCATGCGATAATCATTTTTAGCAATCAGATATTTGGTGGTGACAATCGGATATTCTGCAAAATCACTAATAGAAAGACTGCATTTTTCGTTTAAAGGGCTATTTGCAGAATAAAAAATCCAGGGAACTGACGAGATTACAGTCTGCATTTTAATGTTTGGATTAGCTACATTGGTATCAGACAAGATAAAACCAAGATCAATATCACCACTGAGGACACCTTCCACAACTTCCTCATTTTCCCTGCACTGCAAGGTTATATCTGCTGCTGCAAAAAATGCATTTCTGGAAACTGCCTCAAAAAACTCTGGAACAGCCGCTGCAAAGTCAATATTCTGACAAAAGCTGACGCTCATTCCCTCTTTTTTAAGCTGCCGGGGATTATTTAAAAGAAGATCCATCTTGTCATAAAGCTCCCCCAGTTCCAAATTCAGAATAATGGCTCTCTGTGTAGGCAGTATTCCCTTCTTCTGCCGTATAAAAAGAGGTTCTCCTATGATCTCCTCCAGTGATGAAATATTCTTGCTGATGGTAGACTGAGTAGTATATGCGATCTCTGCTGCCTGCGAAAAACTGGAACATTTCATGGCAATCTTAAAATAAAACAGCTGCTGCAGGTTTACATTTTTCATGAATATTTACCCCTCGTATACAGAAAATTCGTCCACAAAAAGCATACCTCATATCCCCCCGTAAAGCAACCACATATTGTATCTGAATCTGTACAAAAAGAATGTCAGGTATTCCGACTTGGAATATATAATTGCATATTCCTGATGTATAATAAAGTCAAGTTCAGATCTGATACAAAACTTAGCCAAAAGCACATCACATACACAGGAGGGCTGCAATATGAAAATAACAAGTGTAAATGTATACCTTTTAGATGGTGGATCACCTGGATGGCGTCCCATCGTATGTCGGGTCAATACAGATGAAGGTATTTATGGATATGGTGAAGCTTCTGTAGGATTTGATACCGGAGCTTCTGCTTCATACCAGATGATCAAAGAGGTGGCTCCTTTCGTAATTGGAATGGATCCCATGGCTACAGAAGCTGTATGGGACAAGATGTATACACAGACTTTCTGGGCCCAGGGCGGCGGTACGATCATGTTTTCCGCGATCAGTGCCATTGATATGGCATGCTGGGATATTAAAGCAAAGGCACTTAATGTTCCTCTGTATAAACTTCTTGGCGGAAAATGCCGTGAAGGCTTAAGAGCTTACGCAAGCCAGCTTCAGTTCGGATGGGGCAAGGGAATGGTATTTGACCGCGGATATAAGACAGAAGACCTGGTAGAGCATTCCTTAAAAGCTGTTGACGAAGGTTTTGATGCTATTAAGATTAATTTTATTACCTATAATTCAGAAGGCGGCCGTCTTGGATTTTTAAAGGGACCGATCCATCCTAAAACCAGAGCCCTGATTGAAGAACGTGTAAAAGCTGTCCGGGATGCTGTAGGCCCAGATGTGGATATCCTGGTAGAAAATCATGCAAGAACTGATGCTGTTTCCGCTGTTGAAATGAGCGAAATCATCAAACCTTATAATATCATGTTTATGGAAGAAACTTGTACACCGATGAATCTTCAGGTTCTGGAAACTGTACGTAAACGTTCCGGTATCCCACAGGCTGGAGGTGAACGTGTATACGGCAAATATCATTATGCAAACCTGATCAAACATGATACATACCAGATCTACCAGCCAGACCTTGGCACCTGCGGCGGCATTACAGAAGCAATGAAAATCGCTGCTATGGCAGATGCAGTTGATACAGGTATCCAGATTCACGTATGCGGAAGCCCGATCGCTATTGCTGCTTCTCTTCATGTTGAATCCTCTATTTCCAATTTTGTGATCCATGAACATCATGTAACCAACCGAAGTGATAAAAATATCCGTTTAGGCATCTACGATTACCAGCCTGATGAACACGGTTTCTGCCATACACCGGAAATCCCAGGAATCGGCCAGGAACTTTCTCCATGGGCCATTGAACATGCACTTGCCAAAGATACGATTTAAAGGGGGATATATAAATGAGCGAAAACAATAATGGACTGAAACGTCAGATCGGTTTATTTGGGGCAGTCACCATTTTAGTCGGAGCAGTCATTGGTTCCGGTATTTTTATGACACCTGGTACCGTTGCCGCTGCTGCCGGTTCCTTTGGTCCTTTTATGGCCGCCTGGATCTTAGCAGGCGCCAGCGGCATTCTCTGTGCTTTAGTTTATGCAGAACTTTCACCAGCAATGCCTGAAGCCGGCGGACCTTACGTTTATATAACAGAAGCTTATGGAAAAGGCGGTGGATTTGTATACGGCTGGTCTATGACCATTGGAAATTATATTCCCTTGGTAGCAATGCTCGCTACTGCCTTTGCAAGCAACCTTGCTAAGCTGATCCCAGCACAGGGATCAAAATGATCGCAACAGCTGTTATCCTTGCTCTTATGATCTTAAACATTCACGGAACCAAACTTGGCTCCACAGTAGCCAACATCTTTACAGTTGGTAAGTTATGTGCACTGCTCCTTGTTATCATCGGTGGTTTCTTCCTGATCTCCCCAGAGAACTTTACCACTGTTACTACTGAATCCCAGACAACCGAATGGAATCATGTATTAAATGCTGCCTTCCCTGCTTTCCTTGCATTCGGTGGATACTATCAGCTGGCTTACATGAGCGGTGATATCAAAGACCCTAAAAAAACTCTTCCAAAAGCAATGATCATCGGTATGATCATTGTTATCACCATTAATGTACTTATCTCTGTTGCATGTGTCGGTACTGTGGGATTTGCCAATCTTGCGGGAAGTGAAACTCCTGTTGTTGATGCAGGTACTGCTATTTTCGGAAAAGCCGGTACTGTCATCGTCACCATCGGAGCCTGCATTTCTATCTTCGGTGCATTAAACGGCGGTATCATGAGTTATCCAAGAGTTTCTTATTCTATGAGTCAGAAAGGTCTTATGTTTAAACCTTTTGGAAAGCTCCATGAAAAGTACAATACACCTTACATTCCTACCTTATTTATCTGTCTGATCGCTCTGATCTTCGTGTGGACCGGCTCTTTTGGAACCTTACTTGGTATCAATGTTTTCGCAGGACGTATCCTTGAATGCGTTGTATGCTCTTCTCTTCTTGTACTGCGCAAGAAAAAACCGGATATGGCACGTCCGTTAAAGATGCCTGGTTATCCGGTAACTACCATCCTTGCAATTGTTATCACCTTCATCATCTGTATGACCTGCTCCAGCACGCAGATAATCAAGAGTCTTTGCCTGATGGCAACATCTATCCCTGCTTACTTTATCTTCAGGGCTATTGAGAAAAAAGACTGATATAAATAATTTATAATATTATAAAAACAAACCGGGAAACAGATCTCTTACCTGCTTCCCGGTTTGTTTTTCATTTACTGTACTGGTGTCCAAGCCAGTTCATAAATACTATCTACATCATCGGTTGCTGTGATCAGACCAAGACGTACATATTTTTCAATCACACGCTTTAAGGATTCTCCGGTAAATTCATCGGAAAGGCCAAACTGAAGTGCATTGTTGATCATAACGTTCATGTCATAGTCTCCGCCGTTCCAGCCGCGGTCCAGAAGCAGCTGTGTTGCCTCTTCTGTGTTTTCATGCATCCAGGAATGTGCTTTCTGAACTGCCTGTGTGATCTTTTTGGAGATCACCGGGTTTTCTTTTACGAAAGTGCGGTTCATAGCGATCACGCAGCAGCTGTCTTTTGCGAAATCATCGTCCTGTAAGGAACGGATGCATTTTAACTTGCCCTCTTTCATCATAGCATAGGCAAAGGTATCACTTAAAAGAGCTGCGGAGATCTCACCACGCTCCATTGCTGCTACGCAGGCATCAGAAGAAACCTGGATCAGAGATACATCTTTTAATGGATCAATGCCGTCTGCATCTAACAGTAAAGAAGTGATATTGTAGTCAGAAGCTCCGATTCCGTTTGGTACAGAGACCTGAGTACCTTTTAAATCTTCTGTTGTATTGTAATCACTGTCTGCCAGTGCATAAAGGGATTTACAGCCAATATGAGCACCACCAACGAAAGTGATATCTACATTATTTGTGATCGGCACCAGCATGGTTGCAATGTGTCCTACTGCAACGGTTGCCTGCTGAGTTCCCAGTGCCTCTATATAAGAATTACCTTTAAATCCCTCTGCAGTCAGTCCTGCTTCTTCATAATAACCCTTATCATCTGCTACAGTAGGGCCGGAAGTACAGCCGTCAGACATATAATAAAGTACTGGCTTTCCATAAGCCGGTTCTTTCTCCATAGCAGCCTTTTCTTCCTCTGTTGGTGTCAGGTCAAAGTTTTCCATATCAACAAAACGTCCTGGAATATCTACAGGCGTAAACAATGCTTCCCATTTCCCTGCTGCAAAAGCATCTGCTGCATTCATATGGACATCGGAAACATTCACCTCTACTTCTACGCCATCCTGGCCCATTTCGATCTGTCCGTCATTGTTTAAGTCACCGGCAAGCTGTTCTTTCTCTGTTGCCTTTGTCTCCTCTGCCTGTTTTCCCCCGCCGCAGGCTGTTAATGACATTCCTACTGAAAGTGCCAGCATAGCTGCAAGTGTTCTCTTTGTTCTCATAATACTTTCTCCTTTAATAAAATATATTTAGTATGCTCATTTTTCAAAATGGCTGCTTACTCATGTTTCTTGCCTGCAAAATGCAGACGGTTTAAAATCATATTTCTGTAGGCAATAAAGTTTTCAGAAGAACGATCTCTTGGGAAGTCTTCTTCTATTTTAATATCCGCAATGATCCTTCCCGGATTTGCATCCATTACGATCACTCTCGTTCCCATATAAATCGCTTCATCAACATCATGAGTGACCATAAGGGCCAGCTGCTTTCTCTCCTTCCACATAGCAAGGATCTCATCCTGCATATTCATGCGTGTAAATGCATCCAATGCCCCCAAAGGTTCGTCTAAAAGCAAGATCTCCGGCTGGCTGATCAATGTCCTGACTAAGGCCACTCTCTGTGCCATTCCTCCGGAAAGCTGTCCCGGATAATCGTCCCGGAAAGATTCCAGGCCGATCACATTTAACATATGTTCTACTTTTTCTTTTCCATTTTCTGTGTTTAGCTTTCCCTGCATTTTTAAAGGAAAAGCAATATTTTTTTCCACTGTCAGCCATGGAAATAACGTAGGCTTCTGAAAGACCATCCCCCGCTCAGGTGAAGGCCCCGTTACTTCTTCCCCATTTACAGTCACTTTTCCAAGTGTAGGCTGGATCAGACCGGCTACCAGCCTTAACACCGTAGACTTTCCACAGCCGGACGGCCCCACCAGACTGATAAATTCCCCACTTTCCATTTGCAGATTAATCTGATCAAGAGCATGGGTAACCTGGTCATTTTCCACTTTTGCAAAACTTTTGGAAATATTTTCCAGTTTTAATAAAATCCTGTTGGTATCATCCATAGTTTTTCACCGCTCCATTCTGCCATCTGAGCACATGGCGTTTGATCCGGTCCAGTATTTTCGTTACGACTGTAAAAATGAAGCAGATCACAAACAGTGCCGCAAACATCTTGTCATAACTTGCCCAGGATTTGCTCCAGTTCATATACCAGCCAAGTCCGGATTTTACTCCTAACATCTCAGCGATCATGATCGCTGTACAGGAACTGCTCATCGCCTGGGTACATCCCTGTAAAATAGATGGCATGGCATGAGGCAAAGCCACCCTGAAAACAAGCTGCCGTTCATTTGCACCTAATGTACGGGCTGATTCAAAATAATCCCGGTCTACATTGGCAATACCCGTCATGGACGCAACAGTCACTGCAAACCATGATCCAAGAGCAATGATAAATACTGCTCCACCAAATAAAGAAGATGCAATGACCATCATGATCGGGATCCAGGTAGATGTAGGGATCGGTCCTAAAAATTTGATCACCGGATCTACCCAGTAGCGGGCCTTTTCTGAATAGCCGCAGGTAATACCTGTGATCAGCCCCAGGCCAACTCCTATGAAATATCCCAGGAATAACAATCCCAGGGTATGTACGGTACAGTCTAGTATCCTGGCACGGTCGATCCATGCTGCATTTAAGATAAAATTCATGCACGGAACAAAAGGCTGTGTCAGTATGCCTGTTTTTAAAGTCAGATAATCATATCCTGCAAACAACAAAAATAGTGCGGACCACAGAGGTGCACGGTAGCGGAATTTCTCATATAATCCCTTGTCTTTCTGTAAATACCGGATCCCTGCTGCTGCGCCATATCCATTATAAAAAATCATCATTAATATAAGAAATCCCAGATATGTATACGGATTCCGGTTCATACTGTTGTCCGGTATCAGCATATACTCTGAAACAGCAATAAGCCCGCAGACATTGGGAAAAAACAAAATCACCTTTTCTGCAAGCCGCTGCGCATCTGTTTTTTCTTTTGATTCCAGCTCACGCAGCTCCTGGCGGGTCAGCCCACTGTTTTTCTGCGGATCTGTCTTTACACTCTCCCCCATATTTTCCCCCTTGTAAAATTTTCATATCGCTTCCTGTATGTTATTATTTTATCAGGCGGAGGGGAAGTTGTCCAATTGCTTTCATCCGATTTTTTTATTGTTTTATTGATATAATCTATAAATATATTCAAAAACCCCTTATTTCCGTTGATTTTTTATTTCAAATGATGGTATGCAAAAATAATTAGATTGTTAAAAAATATCTAAATTTTTTTGCACATTTTGTAGTGTATTTTTAATAAATTTATGTTATAATCATAAGTGACATTTATTATCATTATACAAAATGTGTGTTTATCAAGATTTTGGCATGGTTTCTGCATTATCAGCCTGTATTTCCAGAATCTTTGGACATACAAAAAATTCAGGAGGTTTCATATGAGCAGATTGGAGTTGTTCACCCCAAGTAAAGACCAGCTGATGGTTGAAAGTCTTTACAAAAATCTGGAGCAGCGTATTGTGGCAAGCCCTCCAGGTATCTGTCCTGTTGACATAACAAGGGCCTTTATTGAAATGTGCCATGCCCAGACCTGCGGAAAATGCGTTCCCTGCCGTGTAGGTCTTCACCAGTTAAAGCACATGATCACCAACGTATTAAACGGAGATGCTGACTATGAGATCCTGGATCTGATCGAAGAGACTGCACTTTCCATTATGCAGACCGCTGACTGTGCCATCGGTTCTGAGGCTGCGAAAATGGTATGGCGGATGATCCATACCTGCCGTGATGATTTTGAAGCTCATATCCGCAACAAACGATGCAGCTGTGCGATTTCCCAGCCTGTTCCCTGCGTAGCTCTCTGTCCTGCACATGTGGACATCCCCGGCTATATTGCCCTTGTAAGAGATGGCCGCTATGCAGATGCTATCCAGCTGATCCGCAAGGACAACCCATTTCCGTCTACCTGCGGTTTTATCTGCGAACATCCCTGTGAAGCACGCTGCCGCCGTAATATGGTAGATACCTCCGTAAATATCCGCGGACTGAAACGGGCTGCTGCTGACCTGGCTGGAAAGGTGGCTCCGCCGGCCTGCGGACCTTCCACCGGCAAAAAGATCGCTGTTGTAGGCGGCGGACCTTCCGGACTTTCTTCTGCTTATTATCTGCAGTTAATGGGCCATCAGGTCACTGTTTATGAGATGCTTCCAAAACTTGGCGGTATGCTGCGCTATGGTATTCCAAACTACCGTCTGCCTAAAGACCGTCTGGAAGAAGATACAGACGCCATCCTGGAAACCGGTATCCAGGTACATTACAATGTAAAGATCGGTGAAGACATTAAATTAGACGAACTTAGAAAAGTATATGACGCAGTACTTATTACAGTAGGTGCCTCTACTGATAAGAAATTAGGACTTCCTAACGAAGATGCAGAAGGTATCACCTCCGCCGTTGGTTTCCTTAGAAATGTAAGCCTTGGAAACCGCCCTGATCTTACAGGACAGGAGGTAGCTGTTATCGGAGGCGGAAATGTATCCATGGACGCTGTCCGCACCGCTATCCGTCTTGGAGCAAAGAAAGTCAGCATCGTTTACCGCCGCCGTGTGGCTGATATGACTGCACTCCCGGCTGAGATCGAAGCTGCTGTAGCAGAAGGTGTGGAACTGCTTACCTTAGTTGCACCTGCCGGTATTGAAGTCGATGAAAACGGACATGTATCCGGTGTCCGCGTGACTCCTCAGATGATCAGCACCATTAAAGACGGACGTGCCAGTGTAACTGCCAGCGGTGAGCCGGACTATGTGATCCCATGTCAGACCATGATCGTTGCCATCGGTCAGAATATTGAAACCAAACACTATGAAGAATCCGGTATCCCGGTTTCAAGAGGAAAGATCGTCACTCTGCCAAACGGCGGATTTGCAGATATACCAGGCGTATTTGCAGGCGGTGACTGTGCTTCCGGCCCTGCTACTGTTATTAAGGCTGTAGCTGCTGCAAAGGTAACTGCTGCAAATATTGATGAATATTTAAGCTATCACCATGAGATCACCTGTGATATTGAAATTCCTCTTCCAAATAACAGTGACCATACACCATGCGGCCGTGTGGAACTGTCTGAACGGGAAGCAAGTGAACGAAAACATGATTTTGAAGGTGTTGAAAACTGCATGAACAGAAAAGAAATTGCGCAGGAATCCGGACGCTGCCTCCGCTGCGACCATTTCGGCTTTGGAATCTTCAAAGGAGGGCGTGAGAAATTATGGTAAATTTAACGATCGACAAATTACCTGTATCTGTAAAAGAAGGGACCACCCTGATGGAAGCTGCAGAATCCATCGGCATCCATATCCCACACTTGTGTTACTGGAAAGGCTTAAATGAGATCGCTGCCTGTCGTGTCTGCGTAGTTGAATTAGAAGGACGTGACCATCTGATCACTGCCTGCAATACAAAGGTAGAAGAAGGAATGGTCATTTATACCAACAGTCCGAAAGTA
>OGYT01000749.1_pt1 | contig 24273 bp, 13 predicted proteins | sample 1576631 | NCBI WGS metagenome assembly OGYT01 (sample SAMEA3541588, study PRJEB24748) | human gut metagenome | biome: human gut; feature: human-associated habitat; material: faeces | place: China | collected 2012
TGATTGAATTATTACAGCATTTATAATTTTCAAGACCATATAAGAAAAAAGCCCGCTTTCAGGCTTCTCCGCCTGCGGCGGGCCGCTTCTGCGGACAAATTTCCTTCCGCTCCATGGCGATCCCCGCGGAGCGTTTTTATTTCATAGGACGCACCTTCCTATTGCATGAAAAGATCCCCTGCCGGACGGCTGATGACCGCTGGCAGAGGATCTTTTTCTTTTACTGGAACAACTGTCCTGTCACTTCCAGAGGGATCGTGAAACTTACAGCTCCCATATATCCAGGAGCCACGTCATACTCGTCAAAGTAGATCACCAGCTCCCCGCTGTCGCTAAAGGAATAGCTTTCTTCTCCGGTGAGGCCTGCAAAGTCCATTTCCGGGATATCTGAATCGATGAAGTATACGATATTTTCATCCTCCTTCATCTGGGCACGCATCTGCTCCTTAATATTTTCGCTGATCTTCGTGAGCATTTCTCCGCTTCCTCCGGTCAGATCCGTAAGGCTCACAGTATTTCCGGTTGTTTTATCAATGGTGAACACCTTCACATACTGGGTCCCGCTGGCCATGACTAGAGTTGTATTGATCCGGATGCTCACGTACCGGTCGTTCTGGGACACGATATCATAGCTGGATTCCATGGAATAATGGCCTTCTCCGCCGGATGCCTCCAGATCCTTCTCGTACTGGGCGATCAGAGACTCTGCGTACTCCTCGATCTCCTGATTGGCCGCGATCTCGGTCCCGTTTTCACTGTCGATCTTGGGAATGTCGATCTTACTGTTAAAATTCCCTTGCTCATCTTCAAAGGTCCGGAAGGTCATCACCTTCGCCAGAGCGCCGATGATCGGCAGCTTTTCCATGGCATTGGCCGTTACCGGACTGATATTTGCCAGGGCACCTACTGTCACCAGAACGGCGGCCGCCGCGGCCGCGGTCCTCTTCATCCATACATGATTTTTCATATTTTTTCTTCCTTTCCTGTCCTCCAGGGAGATCACCCCGGATACAGACCTTTCTTTTTCTTCTTTCGCCTGCCTGATACCGGCCAGCATACGGTCTCTGGCATGGGCCGGAACCGGGATCTCCTCATATTTCTGTTTCATCTCCATCACCTGGGTTTGGAACTCTTTTTCCAGAAGCCCCTCATCCTCATATTTCCAATTCTTTTCCATTTTTTCCCTCCTGCTCTATATTCAGGCCATTTTCACTTGCAGCTCTTTCAAGGTACGATAGAGACGGCTTTTGATGGTATTGGGATTTTCATCCATGACCATGGCAATCTCCTCCAGCTTCATGTCTTCAAAGAAACGAAGACGTATGAGTGTTTTCTGTTCATCCGTCAGTCCCGAAAGAGCTTTCTGCAGATCTGCATTTCCATAGGATGCGTTGACAGCGATCTCAGCGGCCTCATCAAGAGAAACCGTTTCCCGCTTTTTCCGAAGCTGGCTGATGGCCGTGTTGATCACGATCCGGTAGATCCAGGTCTTGGCAAATGCAGGATTTTTCAGTTTTTCCGCCTCTTTTATGGCTTTATAGGCGCTTTCCTGGACAATATCCAGGGCGTCCTCCTCATTTCTGACATATCCATATGCCAGACGGTAAAATTGTCCATAATTTTCTGTCAGCACATCTTCAATTATTTTTTCACAGCTGTTCATATTGTCTTGTGCCTTTCTGTATTTTGTTTTCTATTCATTAGACACCCCGCCGTCCGGGAAAGTTTCACAGACCGGAGATTTTCCTTTTGCTCCGAAATTTCCGCTTCTTATACCGGATCTTCTGCCTCCGGGAGCCTTCCATCCTCTGTCCGGGTGCTTCACGATGGTTTTGACTTTCCTTATTATAACGCCTATAATAACAGAAAATGCGGCTTATTTTTATTGAGGAGGATGGACATGCTCGCATACACATACAAAGAACATGGAAGATTTATTTTAGAAGAAAAAGAAAGGCCTGTTTTAAAGGATCCGAAGGATGCCATTGTAAAGGTCACTCTGGCCAGCATCTGCACCAGTGATCTTCACATCAAACACGGCTCCGTTCCCAGGGCTGTTCCCGGCATCACCGTGGGCCATGAGATGGTGGGGATCGTGGAGGAAACAGGAAGCGGCGTCACAAAGGTAAAACCTGGGGACCGGGTCACGGTCAACGTGGAAACCTTCTGCGGGGAATGCTTCTTCTGCCAGCACGGCTTTGTCAACAACTGTGAGGATCCCGACGGGGGCTGGGCCCTTGGCTGCCGCATCGACGGCGGGCAGGCTGAGTATGTGCGGGTTCCCCACGCGGACCAGGGGCTCAACCGGATCCCGGACTCTGTGACCGATGAGCAGGCCCTGTTCGTGGGCGACATCCTGGCCACTGGCTACTGGGCCGCCAGAATTTCAGAAATCAAGCCCGACGATACGGTCCTCATCATCGGAGCAGGCCCCACGGGGCTCTGCACTCTGGCCTGTGTTCTCTTAAAAGAACCAGAAAAAGTCATTGTCTGCGAAACCGATGAACGGCGGATCGCCTTCGTAAGGGAGCACTACCCGCAGGCCCTGGTCTTTGATCCCAGATCTGAGGATCCGGAATCCTTTGTAAGATCCCATACCCGCCACGGAGGCGCAGACGTGGTCCTGGAGATGGCCGGTACGGAAAAAACCTTTGAAATGGCCTGGAAGTGCGCCCGCCCCAATGCCATCGTAACGGTCGTCGCCCTTTATGACCGCCCGCAGACGCTGCCGCTGCCGGATATGTATGGAAAAAACCTGACCTTTAAAACAGGAGGCGTGGACGGCTGCGACTGCGACGCGATCTTAAAGCTGATCGGGGAAGGAAAGATCGATACGACGCCCCTGATCACGCACACCTATCCGTTGGAGAAAATTGAAGAAGCTTATGAGCTTTTTGAGAGGAAGCGGGATGGAGTGATCAAGGTGGCGGTGAGGGTGTAGGAAAACATTCATACCATATCATCCAAATCCAGAAAAAAGAAAAGGAGGACTCCCTATGTTCCGCAGTATGAGACGCTCCAGACAGCAGCTGGAAAACGATGAAACCATAGAAATCCTGCGTTCCGGCACCACCGGCGTTCTTGGGCTGACCGGTGACGACGGCTATCCCTATACTGTCCCCATCAACTATGTATACGAGGATGGGAAAATTTATTTTCATGGTGCGAGATCGGGCCACAAATACGATTCCATAAAAACCATGACAAGGTGTCCTTATGCGTAATTGAAAAAGAGGACATTATAAAGGAGGAGCTTACCACATATTTTCGCAGCGTGATCCTGTTCGGACGTGCCAGGATCCTGGAAACAGACGAGGAGCTCCTCCATGCCGCCAGGGTCTTCAGCCTCCGATACAACGCAGACCGGGATTTTGTGGAAAAAGAGATCCAGAACGAATGGAACAATCTGTGCTGTGTGGAGATTTCCATTGAGCATATGACCGGGAAAGAGGCCATCGAGCTGACCCGTGCCCGCAGCAATAAAATTTAAACTGGAGGTAGTTTATGTGTACAGCAGCAGCCTATAAGACAAAAGATTTTTATTTTGGCCGGACCCTGGATTATGAATTTTCCTTTGGCGACCAGGTGACCATCACTCCAAGGAACTATCCCTTCCGCTTCCGTTTTCAAGGGACCATGGAAACCCACTATGCCATGATCGGCATGGCCCATGTGGCCGACGAGTATCCGCTCTATTATGAGGCCGTAAATGAAAAGGGCCTGGGAATGGCGGGGCTTAATTTCGTCGGAAATGCTCACTATGGGGAAAAGGCGGACGGAAAGGATAATGTGGCTCAGTTTGAATTTATTCCCCGGATCCTGGGACAGTGCGCTTCTGTAAAGGAGGCCCTCCGTCTTCTGGAACAGGTCAATCTGGTCAATACGCCGTTCAGTGAGAGCCTTCCACTGGCCCAGCTCCACTGGATCCTTGCTGACCGGGATGAGGCCGTAACAGTGGAATCCGTTCTCTCTGGAATCCATGTATATCCCAATCCAGCGGGAGTCCTTACCAATAATCCGCCGTTTCCAGAGCAGATGTTTAACCTCAATAACTATATGCACCTGTCCCCAAAGGATCCGGAGAATTGTTTTTCTGACAAGCTCTCTCTGAAAACCTACTGCCGGGGCATGGGCGCACTGGGCCTGCCCGGAGACTTATCCTCCCAGTCCCGCTTCGTCCGTGCCGCCTTTGTAAAGCTGAATTCCGTATCGGGCGATTCTGAAGAAGAAAGCGTCAGCCAGTTCTTCCATATCCTGGGCTCCGTAGATCAGCAGAAGGGCTGTTCGGATCTGGGAAATGGAAACTTTGAGATGACCCTGTATACCTGCTGCTGTAATGGGGATAAGGGGATCTACTATTACACCACCTACGGAAACCATCAGATCACTGCCGTGGATATGTACCGGGAGGATCTGGAGGGGGAACGGTTAATTCCATATCCCCTTATACAGAAGGAACAGATCCTGTACCAGAATTAGTCCCCGGCGGACGGAAAACCTTTGGGAAAACCTTTGGGGAAACCCTGGAAAGTGAAGTTCCCTGATCGGATGAAAAACGGCAGAACCCCTGCAAATGGCAGATTCCGCCGTTTTTCTTTCCGTTTTTATGCTCCTTTTTTCATTTTCCTGAACACTGGCACATACATGAGCAAAGCTGCCGCCATGACTGCCATATACCCCTCCTTCACGGCCAGAAGCGCCACCAGCGCCCACATCAGAGGATACTCGAACGCCAGACAGAGGGCCAGGGCTCCGTGGGTCAGTTTATCCGCCAGAGGATCCACGGACTTCCCCAGCTCTGTGACCATATGAAACCGCCGGGCCACCCAGCCGTCCAGAAGATCTGTCACACTGGAAATAAAGACCACAGCCGCCGCCCGGTAAACGTCTTCCCTGGTACTGGCGGTAAGATACATCCAGCTGAATACTGGGATCATGAGAATGCGAAAATAGCCCATCAGATTGGGAATCGAAAAAATTTCTTTTCTGCTGATCTTTGCCATATGCTCCACCCCGTTTTCTTTTTTGGGTTCCGGCAGCCACGGCTGCCGTCCTTTCCCTTATCCTCATTATAAACGGACTGGTCTGCCAATACAACCCCGATTAGGCCATGCTCCCCGCCAGAACAATACTGGCGCCGATCCCGGCGGCCGTAGCTGCCAGAGCCCCCGGAAGGGTCCACCGGGTCTTCCGGATCCCCGCAGTCATAAAATATACGCTCATGGTATAGAAGATCGTCTCCGTGCATCCCATCATAATGGACACCATATTCCCGATCAGAGAATCCGGACCGTATTCCTTAAAGATATCCAGGATCAGCCCTGTGGCCGCAGAGCTGGATACCAGGCGGACCAGGACCACAGGGACCAGAGGGACCGGGATATGGAGCCAGCCCGCCGGGGTCCTTAAAGCTCTTGCCGCAGCTTCCAGGAAACCGGACTCCCTTAAAATCCCCACTGCGGCCATAAGGCCGATCAGAGTGGGAAGGATGCCCGCAACTGTCTTCATCCCCTCGGAAGCCCCCTTTAAAAAATCATCAAAGACCGGCCGGCCAGACAGGATCCCGAATCCCACAATATAAAAAACGGTCAGCGGAACCATAAATTCCGACAGAAAAATCAGTATGTCCATAAGCTCTGCTCCTCCATGCCTGCTTTGAACCATTGTATTCTATCCGGAAATCAGATATACTTATAAAAAACAACAGGAGGTTGTCCATATGAGTCTGTTATTTTTAGAGTATCCGCCCTGTTCCACCTGCAAAAAAGCAAAATCCTGGCTGGACGCCCATGGGATCCAGTATACTTCCCGCCACATTAAGGATCAGAATCCCTCAAAGGAGGAGCTGAAGTCCTGGTATCAGAAAAGCAGACTTCCTTTAAAGCGCTTCTTCAATACCAGCGGCCTTCTTTATAAATCCATGGCCCTAAAGGATAAGCTGCCGTCCATGACTGAGGAGGAGCAGCTGGAGCTCTTATCCACCGATGGAATGCTGGTAAAACGTCCCATCCTGGTATCTGAAGATTTTGTTCTCGTAGGTTTTAAAGAAAGTGAATGGAGCGAAACGCTCGGCTGATCAGGAGCCTGGACCCTTGTCCGGGCTTTCGCTTTCCCTCTTTTCTCTTCTTCTGGGCATCCATAAAAGCGCCGTGCCTCCCAGGAGCAGAATGAAAAAACCAGCCCCGAAAACCACCTTGGTCAGATGTTTTTTTATCCAGTACAGGAACCTCTCCGCAGCACTGAGTGTTTTTTTCTGCTCCTCATGCGGAAGCGTTTCCATTTTCTCCGTTTCTATTTCTGTTCCCTGGCTCTCTTCCTCCTTCTGGCTGCTTTCCGGTTCCCGGCGGATCTCCTCGTACAGTCCGATATATTGTTTTCCCTTTACCTCCGGTGTTTTTACCTGCCCGCCGTACCGTACCTCCACATTTCTCACCAGCTTTTCCCCGGTGGCCCGTGCGTCCCGGCACAGGATCCCTTCTTTTTCATAGGTCTCCCCGATCCATTCCACATTCTCTACACGATAGCACTCTTCCGGAAGGCCCAGGTACTCCAGAAATTCCGTTCCATAAGAGGACAGCTCCGCATCTTTCGGTATTTCCGCGTTCCCCAGCTGGAATACATCTGCATCATAGCCGGACACTGTGATCAGGAACTGAAAGCCGCCGGTCCACTGGGCGCTGGTCTCCTCCGTCTCCAGCTTGGGGATCTCTCTTTCATATTCCTGTCCGGTCTGCTCATCCGTCAATGTGACCCGGGCCGTTTCCGGGGGCTCCTGCCTGCCCTCCAGGACATATGGAACCGTGACAGAAGCATACGTCATGGTCCCTCCCTGGCTGACCTGGCGGATCCGCCTGGAAACGAGCCGGTACTGCTTTCCATCCCGTTCCAGGATCTCTTTTAGCTCCTGGGTCTGTCCCGCATCGGTAAATACCGGGCCTTCAAGGGTAAGCGTCTCCGCCGTCGGTGTCTCTTCTGTACGGTCCGGCAGGCTTTCTGCACCATAAGCGGCGGCGGCTCCGCTTATGGCACAGGAACCGGCCCATATCCATGCCAGGCAGAATCTTATCCAAAAAAGCACAGCCCCGAGGACTGATCCCTGCCTCTTCCATCCTTTATTTTTCAAATGTATCCCTCCTCCAAAGGATCAGACAGATGCTTCCGCCCAGGATCCCCAGAACAGCCAGGGCTCCATATACCCAGGGCCTTTGCTGGTCTCCTGCCCTTGGGATCTTTGTCCTGATCCTGGATGGGTGGCTGATCCGAAGCTCCCCTCTGCCATCCAGCTCGATCTCATACTGGGCAGTTATGATTCCTTTTTTCCTGGGCTCCTCCATCGGCTCAGTTTCCGGAGTCTCTGTCTCATCTGGCGTTTCCGGTTCCGTTTCTCTGTCATCGTCCGGTACCGGCCGTTCCTGTTTTTCTGGTTTCCCTGGTTTTTCTGGTTTTTCCGGCTCCTTTCTTTTATCCTCCATGACCACCCGGTCTATGGTCCCATCCTCTGACACTGTAAACGTCACCTCCTCTGCGATCTGATATCCAGAAGGCGCCGTCACCTCTGAAAGTGTATACGCTTCTCCTGCATTGAGTCTTCCCATGATCCTGTGAGACGTATTCCCCGATGTCCACCGGTCCACTACATGCCCATTCTTATCCTTCAGGACCAGGACTGCTCCGGGAAGCTCCTCCCCAGTGACCATGTCGGTTTTCCGGATCTCCGCCTGGGTGGGCCTGTCCTCCATCCTTACCCTGTGGATGCCTCCATCCCCGCCGACTGCAAATGGGATCTCCTCCGCCCAGGCATAACCTGAGGCCGGTAAAACCTCGGCTAAAAGATACGTTTCTCCCGGCTTCAGGATTCCCGTGATCTGGATCTCCTCCCCGGATATCCATTCCTTTACCAGCTTTCCATCCAGGCTTTTTATGGAAAGCACTGCCCCAGAAATCTCTTCTCCTGTGATCAGATCCGTCTTTCGGATCCGCACGTCTGTCTCCTTATTTTTCAGATCTGCCAGGATCATTTTTCCGTTTTCACCAATGGAAACGGATACCCGTCCGGATAAAAATTCGGTTCCATCACTGAAGACCACAATTTCCTCCAGGGTGTATGCCTCTCCCTTTGCTAAAAGCGGCTCTCCATGACTGTTTTCTTCATTCACGATTTCATGGGTCAGGCCTCCTCCCTCTGTTTTCCAAGTCTCCAGCACTGTATGGCCATGTCCGCAGAATGCGTACCGTGTCCCGACAGGCACCCTCTTCCGGCTTTTCAGAATACGCTCCCGGTTTTCATCCGACAGGCAGATCGTCTCCTTCTCTAAGATCATGCTGCTGCCATCGGAAAAACCGACCGTTTCTTCCCAGGTAAGGACCGCTCCTGCATTTTCCTGCTCCACAGCCTCTTTAAAAGCCGTAAGTTCTCCTGTCATGGGAGCCGTAAGGATTTCCTTTCCATCCCTTTTTAAGGTGATCCATCCTCCCTGGACCCTGCGTTCTCTGACAAGAATCGATCCGATCCTGTCCTTTTCTGCGTCATACAGGATCTGGATCAGACTGGATGCGCCGGATATCTCAGCTATGCTCCGTCCGTCAGCCGATACGGTAAACATCACTGGATCCGCTGCGGAATATCCCTCTGGCGCTTCCTCCTCCACAAGGAAGTACGTTCTTCCTCCGGATAATTTTCCCGATACCAGGTGGGGCTCCGGACCGGAGATCCATGTTTCCAACGGCTCTCCCCAGGGCTGTATTTTTCCATTTTCTGCCTTTGCATTATAAATGGCCAGCCGCGCCCCCTTTACAAAGTGATCCGTATGAAAGCTGCTTTTGGAAAACCACAGCCTGGTTTCTTCATTTTCTGCCTTTATTTTCTGCACGGCTACCGGCGTATGGTCATTGCCAAACCAGAATTTCCATACCCTCTGGTCCAGACAGAATCCCTCCGGGGCCTGGATCTCCCGTACCTGGTATTCATACGGCACGGCCCTTCCATCATCTCCCAGATATGCCGCCGGAAGTTCTCCGGACACCGCTTTCCCATCGCTGCCGGTCACCATACGGAAAAGCTCCCCGGTCTTTACATTTTTCACCTCAAACCATGCTCCCGGAAGCGGTTTCTCATGCCACTGGGCGTCCAGCTTTAAAATCTCGATCCGCCCTCTGGAAAGACGGTTCACCGCCCGGATGATCCCGCCGAAGTCCTTTCCGATCTCGATCTTCTGCGGCTCCATGGCTGAAAAATGATCCGGCGTCCTAAGCTCTGCCAGGTAATAGGTCCCCTCCCTTACAGGCGGAAGCCGGTGCAGACGCAGGTCGCCTGGCCCATACCCCTCCGGGATCCTGCCCTCTGCCAGATCATCCGCCGTATAGGTCCCCTCCACTCCCGACATCCAGGTATCTTCCAGAAGCTCTTCCTCTGCGGAAAATCCCCCGTTTTCGTCTGCCCGGTAAAGGGCCAGCCTGGCTCCTCGGATCTGCCGCCCATTCTCATCGGTCTTGTCTGCATACCACTTCCTGCGCCTGTTTTCCATATAATACCGGATCACCTGGCTCTCCTTCTTCACCTGGACCAGCATCGGCTCTGCCGTTTCATAGCCCCCTGGCGTTTCCGTTTCCACCAGCACATAATATCCTTCCGGGATACGGTCGATCCGGTGAAGGCCTCCCCTTGTATCAAAGCTGCATGCCGCCGGGGCATCCCGGAACATACCTGTTTTATAACGGTACTGATATTCAAATTTCCAGTCCCCATCTGGTCCGGTCCGGGATGCAGTCACCCGCAGACAGCTTCCGTCCGAAAGGCTCCAGAGCTGGACGACCGTTTCCCCGTTTCCTGTGCTGCGGCTTTCCGTCCGCTCTCCTGTCCCAGTACGCTTTCCATCGTATACCTTCCAGGAAAAGCGTTCAAAGTCCTCTCCATATTCCCGGAACATGGCCTCATACGCCTGGGAGAGCTCCGTTCCGTAAAAGGAAAGATCGTCCGCAGTCCAGGTATCCACAGGGTTTCCCTTCTGGTATACATATGCTCCGTTTTCCGTCATGACTGTCCCATTTTCCTTCAGAACCGCAGGATAAAGGGCGAGCCCTGCTCCATGGCGCTCCGGCAGAGGCCTCCGGACTCCTTTTTCATCCTCCTCATATTTATAAATTTCCACCTTCGTATGATCGTCCTTTAAAACGAAGCTCTGGAGCTCATCCACTGGCCTTATGGTGAGCTCCATGGAGGACGGCAGATATCCGGGAGGGGTCTTCAGCTCCTCCAGGATATAATCTCCCGCTGGAATCCCCTCAAAATACATCGGACGCCCATCCGTTATCCACCGGGCAGTCACTGGAACCGGGTGATTATCCACAGGATCCTCTGTATTCCACACAGCCGGGGTATTTCCTTTCTTCACAAGGTAATAGCCATTGGGATATCTCTCCAGATCCTTGGAATATACTCTTCTGGCTGGATAAAGGGCCAGCTCTGCCCCCTTCACCGCCCGATGGGAATAAAAGCCCTTTCCCTCCACAGTCCATTCCTCTGTCTGCCCGCTTTCCCCATTTACCACAGGGATCCTGTACGTCTCCGTTCCATCTGTTTTCAGTATTTCTACCCGTATCTTTTCATCCGTCATGGCGGTCCTCTGGATATCCCGGGTCTCCTCTACCCGGACTGCCTGCGGAAACGCCAGCGTATATCCTGGCGGAACACCGGTTTCTTCCATGATATAGGTTCCAGGGATCACGCGCCGGAGCATATCCGCCTGCCCCCAGGTCATCTCCCCTTCAGACGGATCCTGGGGCGACCTCTCTCCGGATATCCACAGATTCGGAATGATCCAGAACTCCCCGTTCCGGTGCCGGACGGGTTTTCCGTCCCCTTCTGTCTCTGGATCTCCCACATCATAAAGTGCTTCCGGCTCTCCTATGGTATAGGAGGCCTTATGGTACTGCTCCAGCAGGTCGTCATATCGGAAATACAGATAATCCCCGTCCCTGTCATAAACCGCCTCGCCCTTTTTGTACGTTTCCCCATTGACCGGATAGTAACGCACCATCCCATAAGAGTCATAAAACGGTTTCAGCCTTTTCTCCAGTTTTCCTGTCTCCGGATCCCAGGTTCCCGTAAGATACGCATTTTCTGTTCCGGCGTTGACCTCTCCGGGACGTCCGGTGAGGATCTTTTCCCTGGCGATCCGGTTCCCATATATATCATAAAAGGAGATCACCGGCCATACAAAATAGTGGGCTTCCTCCTTTCCAAGGGGACCGGTTCCGGATTTCTCCACATAAGCCAGACCTGTGTATGGGTCCACACAGGCGTCCCGCTGCATCTCCTGGTTCAGATGGTAGATCTCTGTTCCCGGATCCATGGACAAAAACGCTTTTGCCCCAGGATCATAGACCAGCCTGGACAGATCCCCTCCGGTCAGCTCAAGGAACGGCTGTCCGCCCTGGAATGCGTAAACAGACCGGGTATCCGGAGTGATCCTTATTTTTTCCCCATCTCTTCCAAATCCGTATACGATCCCATCCTCTCCTGTCTCCAGTACCTTAAGATTCCCCAGATCGTAGAACAGTACCGAGGTATCATCCCGCTTCTCCTCCTGTAATGACCAGCGGCCATTGCCATCCTTTTTTAACCGGAAAGCGCTGCCTGCATACCCTTTCTTCACCTGGATATCCAGAACGTTTCCGTTCCGGTCTCTCTGGATCTCTACCCCCTCCATCCTGTGATCCCCCGTATCGCCGGAAGGGCGCACCTCTATGGCTTCAAAAAGAGCCATTTCCGCCCCGGCCACATATCGGTTCTGATCATCGGCTGTTTCCAGTGTCCTGGTCACATAGCCATAGCCCTGGAAGATCCCATTTTCGTAAACGATCTCCACCCGCTCCCCGGCTGCCTTTCTTTCCTCCAGATATTCCAGGGTCCCTTTTTTCCATCCAAAGCCCTGGTACGTTCCCATGGAATTATATGCAGGCTCCAGGTTTTCCAATCCGTAGACCGCTTCCAGGAAGGAAAGGCTTCCCTCTACGCGTCCCGAGACCTTCATCCCCTCGTAAGACGCCGGGGTCTTCACTTTGGATACCTCCAGGCTGACTGCTGTGTTGTTTACATAGATCCTGGCTGTGTCCTCCACAGCTTCATCCTCGCCCTCCTTCCTGGAGCTGAAACGGACCGCCGCCCTTTTATCCTGGGAGTCTCCGGTATAATACCAGATCCCATCGCTGTATATTTCCACAGGAACAGGCAGACTCCTGGCGTACCCGGCCGGAGCCAGAAGTTCTGCCAGAACGTACACCCCTGCTGTCAGCGGCTCCGGCGTCTCCACATAGCCGGTGATCTGCAGCGGTTCCCCTTCATCCCCGTCATAAACGGAGGAAAGGGCCAGAAAGTCTCCCGTCCTCACTCCGGACTGGTCCCTGAAAATAATACAGTCCTCTTCCCGGCATACAGGCGTTCCTGCGGGCACGGCTCCATAAAACAGACCGCCTGGTCCCGGGATCCTGCCGGAGGTTTCTGTGTCTGCATTTCCATCATAAGCCTCCATTCCCGGGATCCTGGCAAAGGGCATGATCCCCCTTGCTCCCATGGCCTCCAGAAACGGCCGGCTTCCCTGGATCACCGTCTCTGTTTCGTACCGCTTTACAGCACCGTCCCCATCCTTCTCCTCATTCCGGTCTGCTTTATAAAGGGCAAATACCGCTTCATCGTGGAGGATCTGTTCCCCGGTCTCCGCATCCAGCTTTTCGATCCGCAGCCTGGCCCGGTACAGCCTGTTTAAAAAGGTCCGGAATACAAAATCCTCAGTCTGGCTCCACGGCTCTAACATATGGGCATACTTTCCATCCCAGGACGACCTGTCACGCTCCTCCCCATAGGGATATACATAGAAATCCCCGCTGTGGCCATGGCCCTTTACCACATATTTCCCGTCCGGCTCCCTTTCGTTTCCTTTCTTTACTCCATCAAACCGGATCCGATACCGCCCGGCTGTTTTTTCCGGCGGCTCCTTACGGTTGTACACCAGCTCCTCTGAAAGACGGTCCGGGATCTCCGCCCATCCGTCCTCATACACCGATGGGAGAACGATCTCCTTCGGCGGATCGATCCGGTAATGCCGGTTCTCAAAATCCATCCATTGGGCTTTAAAGGGCTGCTGTTCTGCCAGGACATAGGTTCCATATGGCAGATACTCCGATATCCCGAAGGCGTACTCCGCTTCTCCCCCATGGATTTTAAGCTGCCAGGCAGCCAGAGTCGTCTTATCCCGGTCGATCCCTCCGTTTTCCTCACTGTCCCACCGGATGGAATACAAAGAATCCAGATCATACTTAAAAAATGGCTCCAGATACTCCTCCGCCCTGAGGATGGCCTTATAAAGAGCCCGGTCATATACCTGGTCCCCATAGGCGGTCTCTGCTCCATTCTCTGCCAGTTCCTCCTTTACCTGGTCCTCCAGATACCAGGTAACTGCAAACTGGCGTACCGCATCAGACCGCTTTGCATTTTCCCTGGCCTCCGGCGAGGAATTGACTGTATTTTCTATTCCCGTAAGAAGACTCCTGGCAAAGGGCTTAAAGGAGGAATTTACCACCTGGCCCTCCAGTTCCCACTTGTCCGTATCCGCCGTCCGGACCGCATGGAAAAATTTTTCATAATTGTGATCCTCCAGGACTCGCCTTTCCGTTTTTACCGTATACAGCTTCTGCACCAGCTCTGGAAATACCCTGTGGTACTGGTCCACATCCACAGCCGTTCCGTTTTTATCTGTCCATGTGATCGCTCCGTCCTTGTCACAATACAGCCGTTCCAGATTGGATCTTAAATAAATTTTAAACCGGAAATTCCCCAGGGCCTCCCCGCTGTCCACATCCTTTACGATCTTTACCCTCTGCCTGACGGGGCGCTCCAGGACCTGGACCGGAGCCAGGCCCGTACCCCCATCCTCCGTGATCTTATGCTGGCCTCTGTAAACCAGATGCTTTGCCACAATATATGTATCAGCCCCTCCATCCCCTGTAAAAGCCGAAGCGCTTATGGAAATATTTCCAAACCGCGCAAGATATTCTGCAAAGCCGATCGGATCCCCGGCCCGATAGCCATATACATTCCCTGCTCCCAGGCTGTCGACCTCCGCTTTTGTAAGCACGGTCTGCTTTCTGGGAAGCTTCGCCATAAAGGAAAGCGTTAGACGGCCATTTTCGTCTGAAAACGCTTTTCCAAAGCTGTCGGTACCCTTAGAAGCGACCCGGACCCTGTGTATCCCCGTTTTCCGGTCATACTCTGCCTGTTCCAGCCTTACATCTGTATCCGCCAGCTCCTTTTCTGTGGTGATCTCAATTTTATCTGCGGTTTCTGTGAGGGGGACCTGCCAGCCATGCTCCGGGTCTCCATCTATATAATCCACGATCCTTTCACCGGCTTCATGATATACCATCACCTGATGGTCCATATCCTGGAGCTGACCTTTTCCATCCACAAGCACCGCCGGGGTCAGGACCACGTCTATGTAATACCGCTTTCCAGCCCCGCTGCCCATATAGTACCGGCGTTCTGTCTGGAAGCAGTGGCTTCCTTCCCGGCTGTATTCCTGATACACCCACCGTAAGTGGACCGGATCCTCCAGGACAGAATATACCTTATCCACCTCCGCTTTCCCGTTTTCCTCCTTCATGGTAAAAAAACGGCGGCTTCCCCGGACCGACGCGCCCGCATACAGGACTGCATGGCATGTATCTCCGGACATTTCAAAGGCGTCGATGCCACCAAAGCTCCACTGGGGGTGCTCCGCATACCATAAAAGGATCTTCTCCAATACGGCGGCGATCTCTGCGTCCGGCCCCAGTCCTTCCAGGGAAAGAGTCGTGACCGCTGCTCCATAATGTGTTTTTACTGCCGGTTCCCCAGGAACGGCTGTCATGCCAAAAATATCCGTCTGGCCCCTTCGGACCCCTCTGCTGTATACCGGGAGTTCTCTCGATGAGCAGGTCCCGTCCGCCATGACAGGGATCTCATATCCGTTGCGGTTCAGGATCTCCTCCACCTCTGCCTTCAGATACCGGAACGCCGGGTCCTCCGGGTCCGTAAGGTCGTGGTCCGCCGCCTTTTCCCTGAGAATCGGCTCTGTCTCATCCAGCTCCAGATCTGTGAGCCCCATGACCGGCGTCTGCGGAACATGCTCCGCCCTTAAGATCTGCGGCTCTGTCCGGCTCATGGGATGCTGCCCGGTGATCCTGCCGTCCGGACCATATTCCGGTTCATATCTCACATGGCTCCGGTCTGTGTCCGCAGTTTTCCATACCTGGTCCCCATTCTCATCCTTCACAGGGACCTCCTCTGTGCCGGTCACATGGGGACCCGTCACCTCCTTCCCCCCTGTATCCACCCGGAAAAACTCCGTATCCTCTGGAAATCCGGAAAAAATAAGCTCATATCCTCCGGTTCCCGACTCCGGATCCACAGTCCCGGAAGAGGTCACCATAAATGGAAGCTGGTCAAAGCCGTTTCCGCTTCCATCCTCTCCCTCCATGGAGGCGGAAAGCTCCGGCATGGAGACAACGGACGTCCCCCTTAAGGAGGCTGCCCCCTCTGGCGTCTCAAAGCCAGCTCCTTTATTGGTCCACTGGCCGGAGCGCCCGTTGACCGACAGCTCATATCCCTCGCTTCTGGACAGCTCCTTCACATAATACCGTCCCAGGATCAGAGGCCTCCCGATCCAGCAGTTCCCATTGACGGACAGATTTTCCCCATAACGGTTTCCAGGACCTTCCCATCCTGGATCCGTCCGTCTGACCGTTTTTCCCGCATCATAATCAAAGGTGGTTCCAGGCGCCTCTGTATAAACGGTAAATCCAGCGTTTCCATCCCGGTCGGTGGCTGCCACCGCCGTAAGATCATCCTTTTTATAAACGATCCCCGTATTGACCAGCTTCCCATCCCTTCCTAACTCCGAGTCGGGATGGACGATATCCTCTGCTGCAAACAGGCCGTAAACGGCTCCCTCCAGGCTTCCGTCCCCTTCTGTATCCCCGAAAGAGGAGTATTCCTCTGATTCTCCCTTATAGAGGTTCAGATCCCGCTTGTTGATATGGATCTCTCCCTCGGTCCTGTGATCCTTAACGATCCATGAATCCCCGCAGCCCTCCTCTCCATTGCAGTGGGAAAAGATCCCCGGATCCCCTGTCTCCAGATGACGGTTCCCATCTGGACGGGCATTCTCCAGATACGACTGGAAATCTCCTCCCCCCTGTTCCTCCCAGTCCTCATCCTCCGGCTCCCCTTCGTCTGCCAGCAGCATGGAAAACAGCTTCCAGGCATTGGAGGAAGTAAAGATCCGTCCTGCGTTGGAAGGCGTAAGGAGCCTCTCTGTATCAGACTGGGGGGAGAGCCCAGGAGCCTTTAAGGTCTGCACCTCCCTTCCGGCAGTCTCCGCCTGTATTTCTCCGCTGTCTCTGGAGCCCGTATACCAGATGTTTTCTTTAATATCCCCGCTGTCTCCCTCTGCCCGGGTGCATACAGCCCCGTTCTGGGACGACGTGGTCGTCACCAGCTCCACAGGAATATCGTCGTTATGGAGACCATGAAGGATATAGCCATTCCTGGCCTGTATCTCCTTCCATGTATAGGTAAATCTCAGGGAAGTAAAATTCTCATACGTCTCTTCGCAGTCGGCCCTGCAGCCGGACGCCTCAAAGGCGCTGCCGGACCCCATATCCCCTTCCGGGCCGCCTTCATCCTGCTCTCTGCCCCCTCCCCCGCCAGTACCGCTTTCCAGAACTCCGGCCACCTGGTCAAACGCGCTTTCATCAGCGATCCAGTGAAAATGAACGCCCCCCTCTGTCTCTGCTTCACAGGCCTCCACCAGGGACAGCCACTCCTCTGCCGCAGCGCGGTTCTTATCCCTTGTGACCTCTGCCGCCTCTTCCCAGGAGGTATCCCCGCTCCTATCCTCTTCTCCTGTGCCGGAGCCTGGATCCTTTTGGGGAATATCTGCCCATTGGGGAACTCCATGGCCGTCGCAGTACGTTTTTGAATACCCGTAGCTCCGGCTGTCCGTATGGGAGATCTCTCCATTTTCGTCTGTTGTCCCCTCGGCAAAGATCTGAAAGCCATCCCATGGAGCAAAGCTTATATTTTCCGCCGAAAGCCCGGCTCCGCTTTCATCGGTCCCAAGGCTTCCCCCGTCCTCAAACCGCTCATACAGATAAAACTGACTCCCCTTTAAGGGCATCCCAGTTTCATCATCCAGCTTTTTCAGCCGCACGTTATAATCGGACTGAAAGGTTTCCTCATGGCGGAAGACCTGGAAAGACAGCTCCGGCTCTCCGCCCCCGTAGGACGGCTCACGGTCGTCGTCCGGGCCGCCTCCATCCCCCTCCTGGCTTACAACTATATAAAAGACCATATCCGACGGCACGATCTCGATCCCGGCCTTATAAAGCCTCTGGTGCTGCGGAGCATTGACACACGCCTTAAAGTCCATCCATTCATGGAGATAGTCGTCGTTCCAGCTTCCCTCCGTATACCAGCCGGAATTTTTCCGCATGGTGATCTTATAGCGGACCATGGTCTTATTGTATTTCTGCTCCTCCGTCATGGTACTGTCCAGAGCATTCTCATTGGCTGTGGCAGAGCCGTTATTATGGATCTTAATGGAGTCTCCGCTCCAGGTGATCTCATATAATTCCTCTCCCAGAACGGACCTGGCGATATTTTTGTCCTGGGACGCGTCCAGCCAGCCCACATTTCCTCCTGTGGAGCCGTTGTCCCAGACGCTCTGGGGCTCGATCTTTGCAATATCCCGGATAAACTCACTTCCCAGGAAAAACTCTGTATCCAGGGCGCCTGGACCATCGGAGAAGGGCAGTACCGTAAACGGTACTGCCGTTTCCTCGGAGGTGGCGTCCCGGATGGCGTCCGGCGCTTCCTTTCCTTTCTCCCCTCCATCCGCCGCCATCTGCTCCATGGCGGCTATGGCCCTTTCCTCGATCTCCGGGTGATCCGCCACCCATGCAAACCTTGTACTGGGATCGTCCTTCACCCGTTTTACCACATTGGGACCCGACGCCGTGGAGGCGATCTCCCCATAAAGCTCCGGATCAAATTTCCGGGCCGCCTCTTTTAATGCGGTCCAGTTACTGGGATAGGCCCAGAACAGCCGTTTCGTCTGGGTCTCTGTCAACGGCGACGGCAGGGTATCGTATTCATAGATGTCATACCGGTCCACCTGCTTCCATCCCTTTCCTCCGTCCAGACAGTAAAACGGAGCCGTTGCCTTCTGGGGCCATACGCTGGAGGCCCTGGCCGGGAGGGGAAACGGCACAGCCAGAGCCAGCAGGGCTGCGGCCATGACCAGGGCTGTCCCCCTTTTTACCGATTTTTTATTCCAAATGCATTCCATCATATCCATGTCCTTTCTTGATCTCCCGGCCAGAAAACAGTCTGCTGGGACCGGCCTACCGGCCCTCCTCCAGATCCCTTCCCAGGACCTGTACCTTTCCGTTTACGGTCCAGGCTCCGGAGCTGTCCACCGTATACCCGTCGGGCGTCACTGCATCCGACAGCATCCTGCCGCTTTCCGGCTCCAGGTAATAGCACCTTCCGTTGATCCAGTTCCATCCGGTCAGCATCCTGCCGCTGGGGCCAAAGGCGTACCAGATTCCTCCGATCCTGTGCCAGCCTGTATACATGCGCCCCAGACTGCCGTCGGAAATATCATGGAGATAATACCAGTTTCCGTCTGCCGGGTCCTGGAACCATCCAGTCACCATGGCCCCGTCGCTGGAAAACCGGAACCAGGACGTGCTTTCCTGGCCCTCGCTCGCATAAGGATTGTGGATATAGGCCCATTCACCGGCATAGGTACGCCCGCCGCTGGTAAAGATCCACCTTCCCGAGCCATCCTGTACCCATACGCCTGTGACGCTTCCTTTGGGAGCCTGTACATCCGCCGTCTTTTTCCCCCTGGTGGTGATCCCCGAAGAAGCGCTGCCCGAAGAGTGGCCTCCGGAGCTGCCGGAGCCCGATGGACGGTATGTCTGGTCCTCCATTTTGAAATTTAGGACCACTGTGACCTCCTTCTTCTTATCCCCAGAGCCCACAACAGCCGTTGTAGTTTTCTGTGCAGAATACGGATATCTCTTCATGGCCTCCTGGATCCATCCGGCATTCACTGCCGGAGTTACCAGTCCGTCCCCGCTGACGGACAGAAGCTCTCTGTCAGCCTTCCACTCCAGCTCCGGCCAGTCCTCCTCCGCTTCCCCCTCCGGCATCTGGGGATACAGGACTGCCGTCACCTTCTGGCTCCCGGTTCCAGTCCATATGAGCACCGGATCCGAACGGCAGCCGGTCTTTGTAAGCACCATGTCAAATTCCAGCTTTTCCCGGTCTGTCTGGATCTCCTCCGCCAGTACCTTTGTCTGATCCACCGTCACAAACGATACCTCTGCCCGGCAGGAAGCCGTCTGCCTGTTTCCCAGGGAGTCATCCGCCGCGACGGTCACAAAGGCTGTCCTCTTTCCTTCTCCGCTCCGTCTGGCATAGGGATCTGCCTCGTGGACCGCGTCATCCGCTGCCATGATATCCCGGATCCACCGGGTGTCCTTCACAGCCTCCACTCTGGCATTTTTATAATCCTCCTCCGTATTTCCCTGTCCGTAGCCTCCGGCGTCCACCCGGATCACATTTTTATCGTCCACAGACCAGGAAACATCCCTTTTATCAAAATGATCCGGAGAAAAAACGGCGCTCAGTGTCTGCGGGCCGGTGACCGTCACTGTATCCACCGGAGCTTTTCTGTCTCCCGTCAGCGTCCTTGTGACCGTAAAGAAAAGCTCCTCCCGGTCCAGGGAGGCCCCCTCTGCCGCTACCCGGGTCCTGTCCTTTATCTGGAAGGTGACCGGGATCCGGCAGTTGGCGGTCAGGGGCTTTCCCTCAAAGCTGGCCGCAGGTCTGGTCTTTGCAGTCAGCACAGCCAGACCTCCCAGGGTACCGTTTCCATATATGGTATCGGGGATCGGATACTTAAACCCCTTATCTGCCTGTTCCTTCTCCGCCTTCTCTATGATGTCCCGGAAAAAACCGGCCTTCAGATCCAGCTCCAGGGATGCGCTCATCTCCGTATAGCCCTCGCTGTCCTCATCGGGATTCTGCTTTAAAAGAAGAAGCTCTCCGTCGTCCACGCTCCACTGGACACGGCTGTCGGCCACATCGTTGTTCTTATCCACAACTGCCTCCACCTTCACCTCCTGGACCTTCGTTCCCTCTTCCAGGCTTCCATTTATGTATCTGGCGATCAGCTTTCCTGCGTCATTTCTAACCTCTGTGACGATAGAAGGGGACTTTCTGTTCCCGGTCCTCTCCTCTGTCACATGGAAGGCCAGCTCCTCCGGCGTCACCCGGATATCTGCCGCCACCTTTTTATACACAGCCGAAATTTCCGTATCATGCTCCGGCATCACAAAGGTATAAGAGCCGCCGGTCTGATACGCCATGGGTGTTTTCCCGCCCCCGGCTCCCGTATAAAAGGGAACTCCGTCCATCTGGTATTTCTCCTCCCCGGTGTTTCTGGGAGCCGTGATCACTGTGACCGTATCTCCTGCCGCCACAGCCCCCCGGTGGGACTTATCCAGCTCCTTACTGTAAGCGGATCCGCCCTGGGCCGTCAGCGATGCCACATCATAATAATTCTGTACGTTGGCCGCCGTATCGATCTGGAGCACCGAGACCAGGAAGCCTCTGGCCGGCCGGCCCGTCTTTCCCGGTGCAAAATGGTCCGGGGAAAATTCCATCTCCTTCACCGAATCCTCTGTGTCGATCACATGAAGCTCTCCTTCCTCCAGCTCCTCATAGAAGTACCGTTCCTCCTCCGGCCTGGTGCTCTGTCCCTGGACCAGGGTAAACCCATTGTCCTTCCCGTGCCAGAAGCCGATATGGGCGTCGTAGCCAAACCGGTTATCGTCCGGGATCCCGGAGCCGCAGACTCCGGCCATGATCTTTCCCTCTGTATCCGCAAACAGATAGGCCAGATCTGCCCCGGCCTCCGTTCCATAACGGAAATGAAAGCCCGTATCATGGGTCCCGATGAACGTTCCCTCCCGGGCGCTGCTCCCCAGGCCCGAGCTGGCGATCTTTCCCTCAAACCTTGCCACCTTCATTTTGCCCGAGGCATATTTTCCCGTCACGCCCCCAATGGCCTGGGAGCCGCTTCCTCCAATGGTCCCCATGACGTGGACATTGAAAATATCCGTATCGTTCTGGAAGCCTGTGATCCCTCCCACATAGCCGCCGCCCTGGATCCTGGCGTTCAGGCTGTCTCCGGTATTTACCGTGCAGTCTGAGATCACAGAGCCTGCGGCCTTTCCGGCGATCCCCCCGGCAAAGGTCTCCTTTCCCTTTCCCAGGTCCATGGCCACATGGTCAGCCGTACAGTTTTCCACCACCGTATCCTCGATCTCCCCGGCAACCCCTCCGGTGTTTCCTGCTGTCTTTAAGGCTCCTGCCACAGCCACATTCCGGATCACACTGTCCTGTACGCTGCCGGCCAGGATCCCGGCCGTTTCTCCCGCTGTGATCACATGCCTGGGACTCACTGTAAGATCTGTGATCTCTGAATCCCTTATGGATCCGAATAATCCCATATGGCTCCAGTCCGGGCGGTAAAGACGGAAATTGGAAATGGTCTTTCCATTGCCGTCAAAACGCCCCTGGAAGGCCGGGATATGATCCGAATGAATCTGGGCGCTGCTCCGGTAAAAGCCTATGGGGATCCATTCCATCCCTCCCAGATCAATGTCCCTTGTGAGCTCAAAGCAGGCCCCGGAATAGTCGCCCGGATACGTTCCCTCTCCCTCTTTGATCTCCATTTCCATGGCCGCAAGCCTGGAAAGGCCCATGAGCTGTGCCTTCGTGGAGATCTGGAACGGCTTTTCCCGGCTTCCGTCCCCTCTGGTCCCATCCAGGAAGCCCAGGTCTCCGACCCAGTTTTCCCACAGATCTTTGGACTCTGTCATCAGGACCGGACGGTCCAGGGCATTGGAGCCTGTGGCCCTGCGGACGTGTTCCGCCTGCTCCCAGGCAAATCCTTTCATCGGATCTCCCAGCACCAGACCTGCGCACAGGCAGAATACTGCTGCCCGGCTAGCCTTCCCGGCCAGTCTCATTTTCATTTCACGTTTTTCAAACTGCATACGTTTTCCTCCTGTTACAATAAAAATCCATGCCCTCTGTTCCCAGTGCCTGCCAGAGCCCGGAGCCCCGGCTATGCCTGAGGCAGACAGTACGCCGGACGGAGGCCGAAGCTTCCGTCAGAAACCTCTGCCGGGCCTATGGTCCCATCCCTCAGATCCACCGCATATGCCTCCGTTCCATAGGTGAAGCCTCCGTTTTCTCCCTCCTGGTAAACAGGCGTCCTGAGCCAGTATCCCCGGCTGTACGGACTTTCCTCTAACACTGTGTCCCACAGCTCCTCCCTGTATTTCAGCGCCTCCTCCACCGACAGAAGGAACATCCGGTCCGACATCATCTGCGGAAGGAGCGTATATTTCACCAGCTCCGTTTCCGCCGCCTCTCCCTCCGTACCTGGAGACGTCTGCCCGAGAAAAGCCGTGCGGACTCCGACGTTTACAGGCATAAGAGCCCAGTTTCCCTTAGTTAAAGATATTGTTGGGTATCTCAAGATGTGTCATTCGATTTTGCCGATAAAGCGGTAGAAGATTTCTACCTCCTGTTCCCGGCTTCCGTCCTCACTTTTGACCGCTTCATGGATAAGGATTTTTTCAATCAGCGTATTCAGAAGTTCAGCCGTCAATTCTGTGGGATTGACATACTGTTTCATCAGACCTATCCACTTTTCAGCGTCAACCGCTGTCTGGGCGGCGGCCTCCATCGCTTCGTGAAGCCGTTCAATTTTTGCGTCCAATTCTCGCTGTTCGCCCTGATACTTTTCGGACAGCATATTGAAATTGTATTCTGTAATGCGTCCGGCAGACCAGTCCTCATACATTTTTGCAAACAGAGTGTCTACTTCTGCTTTGCGCTTTTCCGCCTTTTTCAATTCGGCTGTCTGCCGCTTCCTTGCAGTATTGCGTTCCTTGTCGCTGGCGTTAAGTAGCCGTTTCAGAAGTTTGTCCCCATCCTGCTGTACCAGCACAGACCAGTATTGCAGACGGGAAAGGACATAGGCGTAAAGCACATCATAGCGGATATAGTGCATGGAACACTGGTGCAATCCTTGCCCGTACTTGCTACAATGGTAGTGTGCATAGGGATTTTTGTTCTGGCTGTTCACACCGTAGGCCAGCGACCAGCCGCAGTCCGCACATTTTACCAGCCCGGAAAATATCTGTGTTGTGCCGTTCTTCTGCCGTCTGCGCCTGTTGCAAATCTGCTCCTGTACTTGACGGAACACATCTTCGGAAATAATCGCTTCGTGGGTGTTCTCCACACGATACCATTCCTCTTTTGGCTTGCGTACTTTCTTCTTGTTTTTGAATGAAATGTTGGTCTGCTTATTGTGGACGCTGTGTCCGATATAGGTTTCCTCTTTCAGAATACTTTTTACCTGCGCTATCGTCCACGCATAGGCTTTTTCCTCCGGCGCTCCGGCATAGATATTTGCGAAAGTGCCGTATCTCTGGAAATTCAGCCAGCCGGGAGTAGGTACTTTTTCTTCGACCAAAATCCGTGTAATGCTGGCGGCTCCCCGGCCATGAACGGCAAGGTCAAAAATCTTTTCGATAATCCACCTTGTTTCCGGGTCAATCAGAAGATGGCCTTTCTTATCCGGGTCTTTGACATAGCCAAGCGGAGCATAGGCTCCATAGTGTGCGCCATTTGCGAACCGTGTCCGCATGGCCGCCTTTACCTTTTTGCTGGTCTGGCGGGCGTGCATTTCATTCAAAATGTTGAGGAATGGGGCAAGCTCATTCTCTCCGTTGATGGTGTCCACATTGTCATTGACAGCGATATAGCGGACGCCTTTGCTGGGAAAGTAGATTTCCGTGTACTGGCCGGTCAGAATGTAGTTTCTGCCTAAGCGGGATAAATCCTTCGTAACAACGCAGTTGATTTTCCCGTCCTCAATGTCATCAATCATTCTCTGAAAATCCGGCCTGTCAAAGTTCGTTCCAGACCATCCATCGTCGATATATTCATCTATGACATTCAGGCCATGCTCGGCGGCATATTGCCGGAGCATCATGCGTTGTGTCTGAATACTCCCGCTTTCTCCTTGCAGTTCATCGTCCCGGCTCAATCTCATATAAAGCGCCGTGTTGTAAATCGTAGTATTG
>OGYT01000758.1_pt1 | contig 24151 bp, 28 predicted proteins | sample 1576631 | NCBI WGS metagenome assembly OGYT01 (sample SAMEA3541588, study PRJEB24748) | human gut metagenome | biome: human gut; feature: human-associated habitat; material: faeces | place: China | collected 2012
GATGCGCTCCGGATGAATATGATGATCTCATATCAGGAACTTGTTCGCACCTTCCTTAGCCATGTAGAGGCTGTAGGCATCTTCCGCTGTGGCATTTTCATGGATGATGGCGTTCAGACCTGCTACTACTTTTGCCGGCTGTGGGTCCTGAGTAATATTGCGGCCCACCGCCACGCCTTTTGCACCCACCTGCATACAGTGCTGCACAAATTTAAAATAACCGTCGATGCCGGTTTTCGGGCCGCCCAGCGCGAGTACCGGCACGCCGGCCGCTTCGACGATAAGCCGATCATCTTCGGTACCGGTAAAGCGGGTTTTGATCACGTCAGCCCCCAGCTCTACGGCGATGCGGGCCGAGGCGGCGATAACGGCCGGGTTGTTGGAGTCGTCGCTGGTCACGGGATAGCCGTACGGCAGGGATTCCACGATCAGCGGCACGTTCCAGCGATCGGCGGCCTGCGCCAGCTGCATCGCCATGATGTGCGTTTTCTCTTCATTGAACGCGCCGGGGAAGGTCATGCACACCACGCCTTCCGCAGCCACTTTCAGCGCATCCTCAATGGAAAAGACGGGAGTCGTATCGGGAACGGTATTATCAAAAATATTCACTGTGCTATCGACGCGTAATACAACGGGAACGCAATTGAAAACTTCGCGGAAATTTTTCAACATGCCATAAGTGACCAGCGCGCAGTCCAGGCCGCTTTCAACAAGGGTCGGGAGCTGATTTATCGTATTATCAATACCATTTGTTTTGCTTGAAAAATAGTAGCCATCCAGCGCCAGCGTGACGGATTTACCATCTTTTGCGAAAATGCGAGAGAGACGACGTTCTTTAGACATTTTTTGACTCCTGAGATAGAAAAAAACAAAAAAGGCCCTCAGAGACTTTCGTCTCTGAGGGCCTTCGATTCACTTACCCTTTTGATAATCGTTCAGCAATCCAAACCATTATCAATTAATTTTTCAGCCTGACGGGTAGGGTTTAAATGCTGTTTAATTTAAATCCGTTCCCTTGCTTGAATTAATTACTAGCATGCCTGCGTTCTTTCTGTCTAGCCGTTGTTGATAAACTGAGATGCTTATCACGAATTAAACTTGAGTTTAATCTTATCGGCGCTTGCGAATTTGAACACCAACAGCCGATTTTATTGTGCTTATGCTAAGAGTAAAAACTCTATCGTCAACTGCGCCAGCAGCAGCAGCAGGGCAATCAGCGCCAGCCATTTCGCCGGCCGCAGCTTATGCTGCGGAATAGAGGTATTACGCAAACGCACGAACCATGGATTGTTTTTCATTATTGACGTCCTGTCCCTGATGTCTGTTAACGCGATCGACAGAAACTGAATGACGATCTAATTAGCTGATATTAATGGATTAGTCGGCAATAACCCATGAATAAATGAAGCTGGTTTAGCTTTCATTCAATAATTGGGACTCAAATCATATACAACATAAATCAGGATAAGGGTCCGTCAATAAACGCTGTTTCAGACCCTCATCTGGCTGTCGGTTGCTGACAGAGCGTCCGCTGTCTTCAGAGTTCATGATCCCAGGGCGGGTTAGCGCCCGGCCTGGAAACCGTCACCGCGGCGGCGCGCATCCCCAGTTCCACCGCCTGGCGAACCTGCTCGCGTGACAGTGTCACTAGTTTCTCCTTCTCCAGGAGCCCGGCCTGCGAGAGGCTGGCGAGAATACCGGCATTCACCGTATCGCCCGCGCCGACGGTATCGGCCACCGCTACGCGAATAGCGGGCACATGCAGATGAAAATCAGCGGTCCAGGCATCAGCGCCGTCAGCGCCGCGGGTGACCACGATAAGCTTCGGCCCCAGCGCCAGCCAGCGGCCTATCACCTCATGCTCTTCGCCGGGTTCGGCAAACCACGCGAGGTCCTCATCGGAAAGCTTGACGATATCCGCCAGCGCAATCATGCGCCTCATGCGCGCCAGGTGTTTCTGCCGGTCCGGAATGAAAATTTCACGAATATTAGGGTCGAGGAACATCACCCGACGCGGCGCTTCCCTTATCATCAGCGCTTCATAAACGCTGCCGCACGGTTCGGCGATCAGGCTGATGCAGCCGAACAGAACGGTGGAGACGTCATCCCCGAGCGTCGGCAGGTCGTTTTCAGTCAGCATTCGACCGGCGCTATTCTCATCGTAAAAGGTATAGCGGGCCTGACCGCCTACCAGCCTGACGAAGGCGAGGGTGGTGGGCAGCGGCGCGCGGGTTGAGGGCGAATAATCCACGCCGGAGGCGTCAAGCGTGTGGCGCAGCATGTCACCCATAAAATCGTCCGATAAACCGGAAAACAGCGCGACCGTCATCCCCTGGCGACCCAGGGCGACGGCGGTATTGAACGCCGCCCCGCCAACGCAGGGAGTAAAGGCGGGGGCATTCTCGCGGCTCCGACAGGGCAGCATGTCGATGAGGGCTTCTCCGCAGCAGAGGATCATGGCTTTTCTCCCCGGCTCACCGCGACCACCGGCGTGGTTTCCAGCCGATCGGCTACCTGCATCCAGTTTTCGGCAAAACGTCCGCAGGCGGTCTTGATATCGACGCCGACGGGGAGCTCCGGACACTCGTTTTCGCCGTTGCTGCCCCAGTTAACCCATCCTGACTGGCGGCGCTGGACTATCTGAAACGCGCCGGAGGGGCGGGAGGTCCACCAGATCATCGCCCGGCCGCTCGCTGAATCATACTCGACGGTTTTACTGGCCGGCCCGGGAAAGATGGTTTCATCCGCGACGGCGGAAACGTCAACGGGCGAATCGGTCAGCAGCCATTCCCGCTCGGTGAGATCGGCTCTGCGATGCGCCCGGGCGCGAACCTGGCTCAGCCGTTCGCGAATCTCCGCCTCATCGAGCACGTTCTCCCAGCGGCAGAACATCCGCCAGTAGAGATCCCAGTGGGCGGAGGCCATTTCGGCGAGCTGTTCGCGGAATTCGGTAAATTTCGGGCTCTGGTTTTCCGAGGTGGTGACGGTATTGGCCACCATGGCGACCAGCTCTTCGGCATAAGGGTCGCCCGCGCGATAGCGGGTGCCGCCGTACGCCGCGAAGCGATCGAACAGCAGTTTTCCCGGGCCGCTCTCAAATTCGTCGCCGACGGTGATCTTGTTGGTCACCGAACGACCGTTAATCACCGTTGAAAAATCATCTACGCAGTAGCGCCGCTGAAACCAGGGCGTGTTCCAGCTAAATTTCCAGTCGATGGAGAAATGTTTACCGCGCAGCTCCGGTAATAATCCGTCGGGGATCGCGCCGCGCATGCGGTAGTGATGATAGACCGGGCCTTCCTCGAGGATCTCAATATCAACGAGGGTATGTTCCGGCGGGTTTATCAGCCCATTTTCCGGGGTAAAAAACGGACCGTAAAACCCGCCAATGGCGTTATTTCCGGAAGGAAGCAGCTCGACGTTGTCCTGCAGCGCGCGAAAATGGCGCAGTCCCCACTTGGATGCACCGACGCCCTGGGCGGTTCCCCGACACATTTCCAGATCGAAACAGCCGGTATTGAGACGGACAAAACAGTCCTTTTCCCGGCCAGGCAGCCGGTGGATACCGGCGATTTCACCGACTTCAGCCGCCGTGAGCGGGCGGTCAAGCCGCATCTTGAGGGTCCCGCTGAAGCTGACCGTCGCGATAAAAGCGGTACGGCTTGCCGACGACTCCTGCTCAAGGCGCTGGCACAGGATCCGCGCATCCTCGTCGGTAATCGCCCACCACAGCGGCTCCTGCAGCTTCTCCGGGAGAATAAACGTAATCGGTTCGCGATCCCGGGTACCGTTCATCGGGTCCGTCAGCGTAATGTGATATGTCATGAGGGTATACTCCATTAAAATTTAAGCGTGCGAAGACCCGCCGCCAGCGCGGCGGATAAACAAAGCGTCAGGGAAAGCTAGCGGGTACGGGCGATCTCTTTTTTCCGCCAGAAGGTAAACAGCTCCGGATGCTGCTTCAGCCCGTCAATCGCCACGGCAAGAATGATGACGATGCCTTTAATCAATAGCTGGGTGAAAAAGGGCACGCTCAGCAGAATCAGGCCGGTGCTGAGTACGCCAAGAATAATCGACCCAATCAGGGTGCCGATAATCCGCCCGTGTCCACCGGCGAGGCTGGTGCCTCCCAGCACTACCGCCGCAATGGCGTCCAGCTCATATCCCGTACCCGCCGTGGGCTGGGCGGAAATCACCCTGGCGGCGAAGATAATTCCCGCCAGACCCGCGCAGACGCCGGCAATCATGTAGACCGCCGCCAGCACGCGTTTGACCCGTACGCCGGCCAGGCGCGCGGCCTGGGCGTTGCCGCCGACGGCATAGATATGACGGCCGAACCGCGTGCGCTCAAGAATGAACCACGCCAGCAGATAAACAATCAGCATAATAATGACCGGCACGGGGATACCGGCAAGATAGCCATTTCCCAGTTCGCGGAAGCTCAGGCTGCTCGACACAATAGGCTGCCCTTCGGTTATGGTGTAGGCCATACCGCGCAGGAAGGTCATGGTGCCGAGAGTGACGATAAAGGGCGCGAGAGCGAGATAGGCGGTGAGCACGCCGTTAAGCAGACCGCACAGCGCGCCCACGCCAACGCCGGCCAGAATCGCCAGCGGCGCAGGTAGCCCGGCCATCGCCGCGACCACTGACACTACGCCGGATACGGCGACGATTGACCCGACGGATAAATCAATGCCGCTGGTTAAAATGACGAAGGTCATGCCCGCCGCCAGAATAGCGTTGACGGAAATCGAGCGGGCGATATTCAGCAGATTATCGACGCGGTTAAAGTTTGGCGCGAAGGTGGACATCAGGATCAGCAGCACCAGCAGAACGATTAAGATCCCCACCCGATCCCACCATTTCGCAAAATCAAACGGCGCTTTGACCGGCAGTTCCGTCACAGGTTTATTGTTGTCCATGGCATTCTCCGGATTGACTGGTAAAGGTTCCTGTTGCGTGCAGCATCACTTCTTCTTCCGTGGCTGAAAACGAGGGTAACTGATGAACGATTCGCCCGCCGCGCATGACCAGCACGCGGTCGCTAATGCCGATGGCCTCCGGTAAATCGGAGGAGATCACCAGAATGGCTTTCCCGGCGCGGGCGAGCTTGTCGATCAGTTCGTAGATTTCCCTTTTGGCGCCGATATCCACGCCGCGGGTCGGTTCATCGAGAATAAGCAGCCTCGAATCGCGCAGCAGCCAGCGCGCCAGCGCCGCTTTCTGCTGGTTTCCGCCGGACAGGGCGCTGACGGGCAGTTCAACCGCATTTTCCCGCAGCCGCAGCCTGCGCATCTGCTCAAGGACGGCGGCGCGAATCGTCTTGCGTTTCACCACGCCGCCGGCGACAAAGTTATCCAGCGAGCTGATATCAATGTTGTGCTCAACCGAATGCCCGAGAAACAATCCCTGAGTTTTGCGGTCTTCGGTCACCATCCCGATACCGTCGGCGATAGCGGCGGTGGGGTCTGCCGGATTGCTCGTCCGGCCGTCAATGCGCACGCTTCCCCGGGTGCGCGGGTCGGCGCCGAAGAGCAGGCGAGCGACTTCAGTTCGCCCGGAGCCCACCAGACCGGACATGCTGACCACTTCGCCCGCGTTGACCTCAAAGGAGACCGGACCGGTCGCACTGCCTGCCAGGTCCCTGACTTCCAGCAGTACCTTGCCGGGCGCACGCGGCTCGTGCTGATAGAGATCGACGATTTGCCGGCCGACCATCATGCGGACGATATCGGTGGTTGAGACGTTGCCGAGGATTTCCGTGCCGATCCACGTGCCGTCCCTGAAGACCGTGACCCGGTTTGCCAGCTGCCATACCTCTTCCATGCGGTGCGAGATATAGACCATCCCGACGCCATCCTGACGCATCTGCTCGATCAGCCGGTATAGCTGGAGAGTCTCCGCCCGCGACAGGGCGGCGGTCGGCTCATCAAGCACCAGCACTTTGGCGTTTTCGCTGACGGCGCGGGCGATCTCGACCATTTGCTGACGCCCGATACTCAACGAGCCGAGCGGCGCCTGCGGGTCGATGTCCGCGTTAATCCGGTCCAGCTTCTCCCGGGCCTCCCGGTGCATCCGTTTGCGATCGAGAATACCGGCGAAAGCGGTCGGTTCCTGGCCGAGAAACAGGTTTTCCGCCACCGTCATATCGGGAACCGTATTCAGCTCCTGGTGGATAATGGCGATGCCATATTTGCGGGCATCCCTGGGCGTGCGAATATCAATCTCCTGCCCGTCGATAAAAATAACGCCGCTATCGCGCTGCTCGTTACCGGAGAGGATCTTCATCAGCGTGGATTTGCCCGCGCCGTTTTCCCCCATCAGGGCATGGACCTCTCCGGCGAATAAATCAAAGCGTACGTTGTTCAGCGCCAGGGTCGCGCCGTAGCGTTTTGAAATCCCTTCCAGCCTGAGCAAGGGAGGTGATGTTGTATCGGCCATTGTCTTTGCCCTCCGGGATGAACCTGAGCGTCATCCCGTTTTTGCCTCTTAAAGTGACGAAGTGATTACCAGCCCGGATAGCTGTCGACGTTATCGCGGGTGACCAGTACGCTGGGGATCAGGACGGTATGAGAGGCGATCGGTTTGCCGTCGACCATATCCTGAGCAAGCGTGATGGCCTGGCGCACCATTTCGCCCGGATTTTGCGTTGCGGTACCGATAAACGGCGAGCCGCTGCGCTTAAGTTCTTCAACCGCTTCCGGGCTACCGTCGACGCCGGTAACTTTGATCGCGCCCGCTTTGCCCGCCTGTTCAACGGCCAGTACCGCACCGAGCGCGGAAGGATCGTTCATGCCGAAAATACCGGCGACGTCCGGATTGGCTGTGAGCATGTCGGTGGTCACCATCAGGCCGGAAGCGCGGTCGTTGCGCGATGCCTGCTGGCCGACGATTTTGATATCCGGGTATTTTTGCGCGACGTTTTTACAGCCTTTGATGCGGTCGATAATGGTCTGAATCGGCGTGCCATCCACCAGCAGCACTTTGCCTTTGCCGCCCATCTGGCTGAACAGGTATTCGCAGGAGGTTTCCCCGGCCTGGATGGCGTTGGTCATGATCGCCGCGTCTGCGCCTTTCGCGGGCGTATCGACTGCGATAACGATAATTCCGGCGGCTTTTGCCCGCTGAATGGCCGGCTCGATCCCGGATTCATCGACGGCGGAAATAATGATGAGATCCACTTTCTGCTGAATAAACGCGTCAATCTGCGTGTTCTGGTTTGCCAGATCGACCTGTGCATCCTGTACGTTAAGGGTTGCGCCGATTTGCGCCGCGGCCTGCTTAGCGTTCCTTTCCATTGCCGAGAAGAAGGGGTTGGACATGTCCTGCACCATTAAGCCGATGCGGGAGATTTTTTTGCCATCCTGCGGCGCGGCGCTGGCTGCGGGAATAAACCCTGTCATGGTGGTGATTACCGCGCTAACCGCGACAGCCAGCCATGCTTTGCGAAGTTTGGTCATATTCTGCTCCTTTCATTATCGTGTGGTATAAGGTACGACCAGGTGTGGGGAAGCCTCAGAAATAATCCCCTGATGTTGTTTTTCGGTAGCGACTGAAATTCAGCCGTTATTTACATCGCTAAAATGATGAGCGCGTATAGCACGCCGTAGCCCGCTTTTTTGTCGGGTGGCGCCTTACCCGGCCGACGAAAACCGCAAGCACCATTTCTGTCGGCCCGTGCAGGAGAAGCGCCGCCGGGCAATGCCGTCCGGGCGATACGTTGTCAGCAATCTCAATTGCCTCTTTTTAATGGTTATTTATTTTCTACAGCCGCAGGACTGGCGAATAACCAGTTCGGCGGGAACTTTACGCTGGGTATTAATTTCTCCTTTTCCTTCCGGATTAATTAACTGGATAAGCATTTCAGCCGACTGCCTGCCAATCTCTTCGCTGTTTTCATTAAGCACCGTTAGCGGCGGATTTAATAGCGGCGCCCAGTCGAATTCATCGTAGGCGATAAGCGCCATATCGTCGGGGATGGCTATCTGGCGCTGCTGAAGCTGTTTAAGTGAACCCAGCAGAATAGGGTTGTTACCGGCAATGAGCGCGTCCGGCAGCGATGTCTGGCGGTCCAGGTATCGGCTCAGGGTGTCCGCAGCCGACTGCGCGTCGTTCTCCGTTTCGACAACTTCAAGCGTTGCGCCGCAGCGCTCCGCGGCCTCGCGAATACCGCGCTCGCGTTCAAAACGCGTGGTCCAGCGGTCCGGGTAGATAAGGAGCAGCCAGCTTTTATAGCCGTGCTGCGCCAGATGGTTCCCCACCAGCAGGCTGGCCTGATAATTGTCGGTCGTGACGCTGGGAAAGTTGTGCTCGCCGCGGGGAGGTGAGTCAACGAAGACGACCGGAATATCCCATTTCGCCAGCAGGCTCAGGCTTTCCGGCTGAAGCGTCACCGTCGAAATGATCCCGGCCATTCGCGACTCGATCAGGCGGTTAATCATGCGATCTTCCTGCGCGCGGTCGTAGGTACCGTTGACCGCGATATCGCCAAGCACTACGGTCCACTGCGACGGCTGCAGCATCTGCTGAATACCGGACATCAGGTTGAGGTAGTAAGAGTTCGAGGCATGGGCGGTAATCACCGCCACCGAGTCTCTGCTTGAGCGGCGTAGCGCCTGGGCCGCGCGGTTAGGTACGTAGCCGAGTTCTCGCGCCACTTTTAAAATCAGCTCCCGGCTGTCGTCAGCAACGCCATCGCCACCGTTTAGCGCGCGTGAAACGGTAAACATAGAAAATCCCGTCGCTTCACTCACATCCCGCATCGTTGCTTTACGCATATTTCGCTCTCTGTATTTATGAAATTACCCGCGATACAGACGGCTATTTCCTTGACCTAAACGTTTATGAGGCTAAACATAAACGTTTAGGTTTGTTTGATCAGTGAGCCGCTTCTCGTTTTGTGAACAGAAGGTAAACAACGTCGTTTGTGAATGATTTCTATGTATTTATTGATTTAATGCATATTTAGCCCGCTTGCCGCTTTGCTACTCTTGAACGCATTCATTCACGGTCAGACAGGGTCGTCGCGTTGGAAATCTTTTTTTAATCCACTGAAAAGTATTCTCTAAATATTTTTCACATCGCAAAAATCACGGTCCGTTTTCGACGGATCCGCTTTTGTATGGGTTAAAAAAAGGTTCACCATGAAAATTACATGGAACGTCAGGCCAGTCGGCTATCAGCTGATTAGCAAGCGCTGCCCCGCCTGTCATGGGCAGCAGGATTTCACCCCATCCGGCGCCTTCCGGGTCAACTCGCAAAAAAAAGTGCTCGATGTCTGGAGTATCTATAAGTGCGTGCGCTGCGCGTATACCTGGAACATCAGCCTGTTCTCGCGTTTGCCCGTCAGCAAAATCAACCCGCAGCTCTACGCGCGATTTATCGCTAACGATAAATCTGCCGTCGAAGCTTACTCTCACGATCCGGTCGTTCTGCGGCGTAATCGCGCGGCGCTATCGGGTACGCCTGACTTTGTGGTTCAGGAACGCTGGCGCATCAACCTTGTTCGCGCTTCTCAGGTGAGGGTGGATGTCAGGGTCACGCGCGCCTTTCAGACCAGCCTGCTGTCGGTCCTGAGACGAGCGCTGCGGCTTAGCGGTAGCGCGATCCGTCAACGTCTTCAATCGGGAGATATCGTCGGTATTACGCTGAAAGAACTGCGGGCACCCAGGCTGCGGCCGGAGGGATATACGCTGTACATCACGAGGGAGGTTCTCCTGGCGCGCAGGCCTATTTCATTAAACGCGGGCTCAGCGCGCGGGAGACGATAGCCATTGCCCCGGATAGTTTTCTATCCGGGGAGCTGACTCGCAAAAATCGATTCGGGTTGCCGCAAGGGGCAAAATAGCCTTGCCTTTTATACTGTGAATTTATACAGTTTTTGGCGGCAGTACGGCGATAGTGTCCATCGGTACCCCGGATGCTGCGACGGCAAATTCTGTTAATAAAAGGAGAGTGCGATGTCTATGGATACGCGTAAAGAAGTGCTGTTTGTCCTCATCCAGGAGTACGCCGACTGGGAGTTCGCGCTGCTGGCACCGGGGCTGCGCCGCGGGTTTGGCGTATGGGAACCGCGATACGAAGTCAGAACCGTGGCTGCCGATGAGGGGCCGGTGAGGTCAATTGGCGGGGTGCGCTGCCTGCCGGATTATACCTTCGAGACGATACCCGATGATTACGCCGCGCTGGTGCTGGTGGGCGGAATGAACTGGTGGGGAGAGGAGGCCCGGCGGGTTGTGCCTCTGGTAGAACAAGCGCAGGCCCGGCAGATCGTGGTAGGCGCGATATGCGACGCTTCGGCATTCCTTGGTGCGCATGGCTTTCTCAATGATGTCGACCACACCTCGAACGGGCTGGCCTACCTGCAGAGCCGGGCGGGGTCAGCCTACAGCGGCGCCGCGCGGTACAGAAACGAGCCTTCGGTACGCGACGGTAACCTGGTGACCGCCAACGGCGTTGGCTTTGTGGATTTTACCTGCAATATGCTGTCTGCCTTAAAGGCGGCCCGCCAGCAAGAGATCGAAGCCATGAGGGAGACGTTCAGGTCGGGAATGTTTACGGAAGGCTGATGCAGACAAGGCCGCGATTTGCATGGCCATTTGCCGAAATCGAATCATCTGGCTGAGAGCATCCGTCGCGATATTGAGAGATGCGCAGGGTTTCGCCATGCGCTAACCCTGCCTTAACTTTCCGGCGTGGGGCTTAGTCTGCGTTTGCGTAATAAACAAACGCCAGCTTATTGCCGTCCGGATCTCTGACGTAGGCGCTGTGGAAACCTTCACCGTACTGCGGGCGATGTCCTGGGGCGCCTTCATCACTTCCTCCCAGGCGTAGCGCCAGCTGATGCAGTTGCTGAATATGCTCTACCGAACGTGCGTTCAGGGCCACCATAGCGCCGTTGCCCGCTGTTGCCTGCTGCTGGTTGAACGGTTTGCCAACGCACAGCCCGATGGTGCGGTTTCCGCTGAATGTCCCCCACGATGCGCCTTGCTCGCTGCGGCCGCTCCGGGGCTGCCCCAGCATCTCCATCAACGGGTCGTAAAAACGAATCGCGCGCGGCAGATCGTTAGTGCCGAGCATGATGTAGGAAAACATGACTCCTCCTCATTTTTCGCCTGAAGGTTGCTGCTGCCAATCTAGCAGCAAGGCGCGAGCACGGGCAGCCCGAGGAGCCAGAAATCATACCTCCGTCGCGATTCTTCAGCGATTTTGCCCGCGCGCGAGCCGGCTGCTCAGCTCAGATCGTGCAAATCTTTATCATTCGGCGGCAGCAGTGATATCTGGTCGAAAGTAACCCGCAGGCCGCTGCGCTGCGGCGTGCAGCACATGATGCCGACCTTCGCCGCGCCGCCCGGAAAAGGGCACAGCCGCAGCAGCGGCCACAGTTGGCCATCCGTTGAATACTGCAGGCGCAGCGCTTCTCCGCGGCGGGTCAGACGCAGCCAGAACTCACCGGGGTCGCCCGGGAAAATACCGGTTGCCCAGTCTGATGTTCCCTGCGTCAGTACGCTACCGATAGCGGGCGCGCCGTCGTTGTACTCGATACCGGCCTTAATCCAGCGCCTGGCGTCCTGCATTAACATGATCCCTGCCTGGTCATACAGCGTACTGAAATCTGCTCGCACCCTTACCTGAAAGGTGAAGTCCCCCGCGGCTTCCGTGGCGTAGATATGCCCGGAAAAACGCTCAAACCCGTACCAGGTTTCGCGCCAGAAGTCGGTTTGCGCATCGGTCACTACGCGCAGTTCGCCGTCCTCTTCTGACCATGTCGCGGGTTCGTTAATCCATTGAAATATCTGATGCATCAGGCCTCCTGTCTTTGCTGAATAAGCGTTAAAAACCGCAGCGTGTCTTCGTCCGCCTGCTGCGCAAGGCGCGCATCCCACGCCGGACTGTCGGCATCGCAAAAGCCGTGCTGCGCATTGAACATCCGGCAGGCCACGGAGGGATATTTCTCCAGCTCGTTTTGCAGGGCGCGGGGATCGAACGCCGGTTCATGGCGGGCGAGAATCACCTGCGTTGGGCACGGAGGCGCCGCATCGCAGTACTGGCGGATCCGTGAACCGTAGTGGCAAACCGCACCGTCGCAGAGTCCGCTTCTGGCGGCCAGCCAGGCTAAGGTGGCGCCTACGCTGTAGCCGATAAGGATTAGCGTGCCGTATTTCGCTCTTAGTTCGGCCAGCAGCGACACGATGGCGGCGGTATCAAATCCGACGTTATCGGAAAAGTGGTGCCAGGCCTGCTCCTGCTGCTCATAGGCGAACGGCGCAGAGTGAGGGAAAAGCGCTGGCGTGTACGCATCGAAGCCGCGGCTGCGCCAGGTCGCGGCGGATCGCTGAATATGCGCGTTGATGCCGTAGATTTCATGCAGCAGGACGATGGCTTTATCGCAATCAGGTAACATAAATGCGCCTCTGGCGGATAAAATGGGTTTATCTCCGGTCGGAAGGTCAGTTTATCAAGGCTGACGCCTGTAGTATAAACATACCGCCCGGAAGATGGCTCGTGCATCCAGGTCTTTGATTTTCCTGGTCGCATCAACGTCACGATACGCCATCACATCAAGGTAACGTTGTTTTTCAGCTTAATTTCTATCTAGTTAGCGAGACCTTATGAATGTAACCCGTGCCGACATGGCCGATCTTGTCTATTTTTTCGCCATCTCCCGCCATCAGAGTTTTAGTAAAGCTGCCGTTGAACTTGGGGTGAGCGCATCGACGCTGAGCCACGCGATCAAGGGATTTGAGGCGCGGCTGGGCGTGCGTCTGCTGAACCGTACGACCAAAAGCGTAACCCTGACGGCGGCAGGCGAGAGTCTGGCCAGCGCGGTGAGCGAGCCGGTGGCCGCCATAGATGGCGCGATTGAACAGCTCAACCAGTTTCGCGACTCGCCTGCGGGACATATTCGGCTCAACGTCGCCGTTGAGGCGGCCACGCTGCTGCTGGCCCCGGTCCTGCCTGCTTTTGCTGAACGTTACCCCGATATTGAGCTGGATATCGTAGCCAGCAACCGCATTGTTGATGTAACGGAAGCGCGGTTTGACGCAGGGATCCGCTATGGCGGAACCGTGCCTGAAGATATGGTGGCGCAGCGGCTGTCCGCCGATGTGCGCTGGGTGGTCGCCGCATCCCCGGAATATCTTGCCCGCTTTGGCGAGCCCCGGCATCCTCACGATCTTCAACAGCACCGCTGCGTCAGCAATCGTCTGGGAAACAACCGCATTTATAGATGGGAGTTTGAACGTGGCGAAGAGCAGCTCATCGTCAAAGTACCGCCGCTGTTAACGGTCGATCTGGCCGAGACGGGCGTGGTGGCCATTCTGCAGGGGTTTGGCCTGATGTACCTGCCGGAACCGCTGATAGCAGAGCACGTCAGCGCAGGGCGCCTGCGTCTGGTGCTGACCGACTGGGCGTCATACGGACCGGGATTCTATATCTATTACTCCAGCCGTCATCAGGTTCCCACCGGGCTGCGCCTGTTAATCTCCCTTGTGCGGGAAATGAAGCCGCTCGGTCTGTAGCCCGATTGATGAAAATAACTCACAGCCCCATTCGATAGCGAGGGCTGGCTCCTTCTTATTCCGCGCCTTACCCTGTGGCAAAAGAGAAGGAGAGCTTGATGAACTATTCGCACCGCTGTATTCCCGGTCTGTTCTGGCTTTTGGCCGTCACCGCATTTCTGTTTAGCTTTACCTCTACCAGCCGCGCGGCAGAGGCTAACACGCTGGTTATCGTCTCTCATCCGTATCCCGAGCAATCGGTCATGACCAAAGGTCTTGAGGCCGCAGCGCAAAGCGTACCCGGCGTGACCGTACGCAATCTCGAGGCGCTTTACGGTTTTGACACCCGAAATATCAATGCCGATGAAGAGCGACGGCTCATGCGGGAACACTCGCGCATCGTTTTTATCTTCCCGACCCACTGGTTCAACATCACTCCGATGATGAAGGCCTGGCTGAACGATACCTGGGGCAGCGTAGGGCCGGGAGTATGGCAGGGCAAAGAGATGCTGATTGTCACGACGGCCGCAGGCGGTGACGCGACATACGGCGAGACCGGGCGAACGGGCGTCAGCCTGGCCGACATCTTTACGCCAATGAAGGCCAGCGCGCTGCATGCGGGAATGACCTGGCTGCCTCCGCTGGTTTTTCAGCGCGCCAGCCGCGATCAACTGCCTGAATACCAGCGTCAACTGGTGGAAAGGCTGAAGAATTAACGTGCCGGGAAGGTGTTCACAATGAAAGCTTTTATTGCCGTAGCTGCAATGTCGTTAATGCTGGGCGCGCCAGCCCTGGCAGAAGAAAAAAGAGGTGAAAAAATGGCCCCACGTAGTCCATCCGTATTGTCCGCTGAGGATATTCAATCCGTCGCGCCGGCGCTTGCCCGTTTCGGCAGCGAGGTGCTGATAGGGGATCTCTGGCAGAGAACAGAACTCTCGCGTCGCGACCGCAGCATCGTGACCGTGGCGATTCTTATCGCCCGTAATCAGCCGGCGGAGCTAAAACATAACGTTGAAGTTGCTCTGGATAACGACGTCACGGCGGCTGAAATCTCAGAGATCATCACGCATCTGGCTTTTTATTCCGGCTGGCCCAACGCGATGGCCGCCGTTGCGGTGACGAAAGATATTTTTGTCGCGCGCGGCTTTGGCCGCGAGCAGCTGGCTGCTGCCTCCCCGGAGCTGCTCCCTCTTAATCAGGCGGTGGAGAACCAGCGTTCAACAACCGTAGAACAGAACTTCGGCGCGATTTCCCCTGGACTGGTGAAGTTTACGACTCAACCGCTGTTTCTTGACCTGTGGCAGCGACCGGGGCTGAAGCCGCGCGACCGCAGCCTGGTCACGGTCAGCGCGTTGATTGCCGCCGGGCAAAGCGCGCAAATTGGCTACCACCTTAACCGGGCGATGGATAACGGCCTCACCGCACAAGAGGCGGGGGAGATCGTTGCGCATGCTGCTTTCTATGCCGGCTGGCCAAATGCCTTTTCGGCGGTAGCGGTGGTGAGTGAAGTCCTGCGCGCTCGTGGCCTGGCAGGGTGAGCGGATGTTCAACTCTCTTAGCGCCACGTTATTGATTTTTATTGCTACGACGGGGGCGGCATTTGCCGCCGGGCGGGAAAACGCGGTGAAGATTCAGTTTGAGTTCAATGGCGCCACTGTTGTCGGCTCGCTGGATGAGAGCGCAGCGGCTAATGAGTTCCTGGCGCAGCTGCCGATGACGGTGAAGCTCGAGGATTATGGTTCCACGGAAAAAATCGCCTGGCTGCCGACGAAACTGCGCCGCGCGGATTCTGGCGCCTCAATGACCCCACGGCGCGGCGACATCGCCTATTACGCGCCGTGGGGCAATCTGGCCATTTTTCGCGAGGATTTTCGCCACTCCCCCGGGCTGATAAGCCTCGGGCGGATAGAGGAGGGCCTCGCCGCGCTCGACCAGGCGGGAGCCGAAACGGTAACCATCCGGCGTTATTAAGTTCGTCCTGCGTTAAATTTTCCTTCCTGCATGCTTAACCGGGCTGTTTACAGCCCATTTATCGGATACAAAGCGAACGCTCAGTATCGGCAAAAATCATCTACACTTTTCCAGCCAGGTCATTTTCACACCTAACGAGACGCTATCGTCCAGACATAGCATCCCGCCTTAAGACCCGACCCACTGCAGGCGTCAGGCCCGCAGCCTTGTTTTCTCACGAGAGGAGTTTGTAACATGGCATTTGTGACAACCAAAGACGGCGTCAATATCTTCTTTAAAGACTGGGGCCCGAAGGAGGCGCAGCCGATCGTATTTCATCATGGCTGGCCTTTAAGTGCCGATGATTGGGATAACCAGATGCTGTTTTTCCTGGCAGAAGGGTTCCGGGTTATTGCGATTGACCGACGCGGTCATGGTCGTTCAGATCAGGTGAGTGACGGTCACGATATGGATCATTATGCCGCCGATGCCTCAGCGGTGGCGGAGCATCTGGATCTGCATAATGCCGTGCATATCGGGCATTCTACCGGCGGTGGGCAGGTTGCGCGCTACGTTGCGCAGTATGGTCAGCCGCAGGGGCGCGTGGCCAAAGCGGTGCTGATCAGCGCGGTTCCGCCATTGATGGTAAAAACGGAGAGTAATCCGGGCGGTACGCCAATCGAGGTGTTTGATGGTTTTCGCAAAGCGCTGGCCGCCAACCGCTCGCAGTTTTATCTCGACGTGGCGTCCGGGCCGTTCTACGGCTTTAACCGTGAAGGCGCGGAGGTGTCCCAGGGCACGATTCAGAACTGGTGGCGGCAGGGCATGACCGGTAGCGCAAAAGCGCACTATGAGGGGATTAAGGCGTTTTCGGAAACCGACCAGACCGAAGATTTAAAAGCCATTACGCTGCCGGTGCTGGTGATGCAGGGCGATGATGATCAGGTTGTGCCTTATCAAAACGCCGCGATACTGCAGGATAAGCTGCTGCCGAACAGCCAGCTAAAAATTTATCCCGGCTTTCCGCACGGTATGCATACCTCGCACGCCGATGTGATTAACGCCGATCTGCTGGCGTTTATTCGCTCGTAGCCTGGTGCTATAAGAAGGCCGCCATCCGGCGGCCTTCTCGTTTACATCAGGCTTTCATGCTGGAGGATTTTGAGCATTTCGTCCTTCAACATAAGTTTTTCTTTCTTCATCTGTACAAGCTCGAGACTGTATCCTTTGCCATCGACTCCTTCTATGCGGGAAATGTCGTGATCGAGTGCATTATGTTTTTCGAATAGCGACTGAAAGCGCGGATGCGTGGTTTTCAATCGAGAAATCAGCTCTCTGTATTCTGGAAACATGTACCTTCCTTGTTGATGGTGAAAAGTGTGTACGCTGACACACACATTCAGATTACCCATATGAATAAAATGGTAATGCGAACGAAGTCGCGTTTATGTTACGTACTAATGAAATCTCAGGGGCCGGAAGCGGCCTGGAGGCATAGATGACAGTTGAAGAACCCACCGTTGCGCTGATCGGTCCGGGCGCAATTGGTACCACCATCGCCGCGGCGCTGCACGAGGTTGGCCGTACGCCTCTGGTATGCGGCCGCCGTGCGCACCCGCAGCTTTCGCTGCGTTTTGATGGTGGAAATATTGTGGTGCCGGGGCCGGTCTTGACGGAACCGGCATCGGTCGCCGCGCCGTACGACCTGGTATTTGTGGCGGTAAAAGCGACACAAATTGCGGCTATTGCACCGTGGCTGCAAGCGCTGTGTCACGATCGAACGGTAGTCTGCGTGCTCCAAAACGGCGTTGAACAAAAAACGCTGTTCGCGCCGTACGTGGCGGAAGCGGCCGTGCTGCCATCGGTCGTCTGGTTCCCCGCGCAGCGTGAGCCTGAAGCGTCAGTCTGGCTGCGGGCGAAACCGCGCCTGACGCTGCCGGATGTTGAGGGGGCCGAGCGGGTGCGACACGCGCTACGGGACACGCGCTGTGAAGTGGATATCAGCGCGGATTTTCTCTCCGTTGCGTGGCGTAAACTGCTGCAGAATGCGGTCGCCGGTCTGATGGTGCTGGCGGGGAGGCGGGCAGGGATGTTTGCCCGCGACGATATCACGGCGCTTGCTTTAGCCTATTTGCAGGAGGGGCTGACGGTGGCGCGCGCCGCAGGCGCCAGCCTGGACGACGGCGTGCCGCAGGAAATTCTCGCCGGTTTTCACCGTGCGCCTCCGGATTTAAGCACTTCAATACTGACGGATCGCGAGGCCGGGCTGCCGCTGGAGTGGGATATTCGCAACGGGGTCGTTCAGCGATATGGCCGTATTCACCATATCCCCACGCCGTTAAGCGATGTGATTGTGCCGCTGCTGGCCGCTGCCAGCGACGGGCCGGGCTAAAGGCGCGGGACGCCGGCGTGATAACGTTCCCCGGGATCAGATTGATTCCGCCAGCCGGTCGACAACCACTTTGCCGCTATTATCAAACTGGGTGATGCGGTAATTCACGCAATAGGAACGGCGGGTGGTAAATTGATTGAATAATGCCACCCGGCCTTTTTTATCACCATTTTTATTCACAATAATCCATTCGGTGACGTCCGTTGAATTCGCTTTACCGCTGCTGGCGTCCTGTTGTTCGACCAGACGATCCTCTTTTTCTACCTTCAAAAAATCACGTAACATTTATTTATCTCCGCTCATCATTGTTTTTAACAATACTCTCTTTATCGATTCATTCAATTAAACATTTTAATCAAAGCTATGAATTATTAGTCAGGAATGCATTGGCTTAGTGAGTGTGTATCCCATTGAATTTAATTAACATAAATTTAATCACCTCACCCGGGATACGTATGTTTTTCCATGAGTAACGGTTTTTTTATCCCGGATTCATTTATGTGACAACGTCACATAAATGTTAATGTCGACCTACCTCACAGATAGAAATTTTATATGACTGATGCGAACTTGATCACTTGACTGGTCAAGTGTGGCGCACCTATGTTGAAAGCACCTTCTTATCCGTTCCGGGGAGCAAGAAACATGGGCATCATTCGAACGTTAAACGGGGATATTTCCGCTAATCAGCTGGGCGTCACCTACAGCCACGACCATATTTACTGTATTCCGCCCTATTGGGCCGAGCGTCAGGATGACGATCTGTTACTCGACGATCCGCAGGCTTCAGAGCGTGAATTAAGCGACTTCCGCCGGGCGGGTGGTAACGCCATCTACGACGCCACCGCGCCGGATTATGGCCGTCAGGCCGCAGCCGTCGCCGCCATGGCGCAGCGCCAGCAGCTGCACATTATCGCCACTGCGGGTTTTAACAAAGGCTTTCTGTGGAGCAGCAAGCGGCCGGGCTCCGCGCAGACTTTCGCCGAGTGGATTGCACATTCAGACGTTGATGAACTGGTTGAACATGTCTGTCGCGAGGTCACTGAGGGGATAGAGGGCACCGAACATCGGGCCGGCGTGGTGAAGTGCGGTACCGGCTATAACGCCATTTCCCCTCTGGAACAAAAAATCATGGAGGTTATCGTTCGCGCCCAGCAGCGCACCGGGGCGCCGATGCACAGCCATACGGAAATGGGGACGATGGGACTCGAGCAGGCGCAGCTCTTTAAAAAATGGGGGCTGGATCTCTCCCGCTTATGTTTTGCTCATATGGATCGTAACCCCGATCCCTGGCTGCACCGTCAGATCGCCAACACCGGGGCGTTTCTCTCTTTCGACGGTATCAGCCGCATCAAATATCACCCAGAGCACATCCGTACCCAGGCCATCCTGGCGCTCTGCCAGCGCGGTTATCAAAAGCAGATCTTAATCGGCGGCGATTTTGCCCGTAAATCCATGAGCGCGCATTACGGCAAAGGGGGGCTGGGACTGAAATTTATCCTTAGCGACTGGCGGCCAAGATTCATTGACGAGGCCCGGGAAGCCGGGTTTGACGGCGAAGCGCTGCTGCATGATTTCTTCGTCGACAACCCGGCGCATTACCTCGCTTTTGCCTGAGGAGATGTTATGAAGCTGCATCGTTTAAACGAAAGCGAGGCCCGGCGGGCGTTACAAAAGGCGCGGATCGCCTTATTGCCGCTAGGCGCCGTCGAGCCGCACGGCGACCACCTGCCGCTGGATACCGATAACCTGCTGGCCGAGCGGTTTTGCGCGCTGCTTGACGAGCAGCTGGGCGAGTGCGCCCTGAGCCTGCCGGTCGTTTCCTACAGCCAGGTCTGGTCCCTGCGCGGCCACGCGGGCGCGATTGATATCGGTCATGAACGGCTGACGTCGCTGCTGGTGTCGCTGGCGGAAAACATGGCCAGCTACGGTATCACCACCACGGCGGTGATTAACGCGCATTACGGCAATTTTGATGCGATGAAAGCGGCCTCCCGGCAGCTAAAAGAGCAGGGTATTACCTTGCTTAACTATAGCTGGGCGGGGATGGAGGAGGAGGTAAAACGACGGCAAACCACCGCGGTGGCTTACCCCGGCTATATGCATGCTGATGAGGTCGAAACCTCGCTGATGCTGGCGCTGGCGCCAGAGTTCGTCACCATGACCAACGCCCGCGCGCACTATCCGGCTTTCCCGAACAATTTTCGCTATCAGCCGATACCCTGGACCGAGTTTTCTGACTATGCGGTGCTGGGCGATCCAACTGCCGCCAGCGAAGAGAAAGGGCGCGCGTTCGTCCAGCGGGCGCTGGCGACCACGCTTGCCTCTATCCGTCATCACTTAACCCAAGGAGCCTCCGATGATTGAGCGTCAGGCGATACGTGTAGACTGCCCGGCCGCTACCCCTGAGGAGGCCATCCGCGAGGCGGGGAACGCGTTGTGCTGCGCGGGAGCCTGTAGCCCGCAATACGTCCAGGCAATGGTCGATAGCTACCGCGAGCTGGGCCCCTATTTTGTCATTGCCCCCGGGCTGGCGCTGCCGCATGCCCGCCCGGAGCAGGGGGCGATGAAAGCGCAGATCAGCGCGGTCAGGCTGCGTGAACCGCTGGCGTTTGGTCATGCGGAAAACGACCCGGTGCAGGTGGTGCTGGGGCTTTCGGCAACCAGCAGCGATGCCCATATCCACCTTATCCAGCATATCGTGACCGTACTCAGCGATGAAAATAACCTGCATACCCTGATGCATTCGAACGATCCAGAACAACTTTATCGGCTGTTAGCCAGCGGCTCGCAGCGTTTGTAGCGTGATGAACACGGAGTGAATAGCGATGAAAATTCTGACAGTCTGTGGTTTAGGTATGGGCTCCAGCCTGATTTTAAAAATGAACGTTGAGGCGGTGTTGAAACAGCACGGGATTCAGGCCTCCGTGGAACATATGGATGTCTCTTCCGCCGCTTCGGCCAACGCCGATGTGGTGATAACCAACGCGGAGCTGGTGGACAACCTTAAGCATCTGTCCTGTCCGGTGGTGGTGGTGAACAACTATATCGATAACGCCGAAATCACCGCGGCGCTGACCCAGGCGAAAATTCTGCCCGCAGGAGAGCCGTCATGAGCGAGTTTCTTGGCGTGCTGCGCTGGATCACCATCAATATATTTGGTGAAGCGTCGATCTTAATTGGCCTGATTGTGCTGCTGGGGCTAGTGCTGCAAAAGAAATCGCTGGCGGACATTGTGTCCGGCACCCTGAAAGGCATTCTGGGCTTTCTGATCATCGGCGCGGGGGCCGGGATTATCGTCTCCGCGCTGCTGATATTTCAGCCGATCTGGACCGAAGTTTTCGGTCTCAGCTCCATGAACCTGACCAATATTATCGGCCAGGCGCGCTTCAGCGAACGCTACGGAAGCAGCGTGACCATCGCCATTGCCGGCGGATTCGCCATCAATTTGCTGCTGGCCCGGCTGACGCGCTTTAAATACATCTACCTGACAGGACATATGATGTTCTGGACGACGATGATCTTTGCCGGGGTGATGGTGAACACCGAGCCCGCTATTTCAGCGGTGCAGCTGACGCTGATGCTAACGGTGATTATGGGGCTCTACTGGACCCTACAGCCCGCGCTGGTTCAGCCCTGGGTGCGAAAAATCACCGGCAACGACAACGTGGCGCTGGGGCATACTTCCGCCTCCGTCGCGCTGCTGGGGGCGATTTTTGGCCAGATTTTCGCCCGCAACAAAATCAGCTCCGAAGATATCAAAGTCCCTAAAAAGTTGGGTTTCCTGCGCGACTCCAACGTGGTGACGGCGTTGACCATGGCGCTGCTGTTCTTTATTGGCACCTTTATTCTGCAGATTAAAGGTACGCCGAAAGCGGCGGAGATTCTGGCGCAATCCGGCGACCTGAGCTTCTACATCTATGCCCTCAAACAATCGCTGATGTTTACCGGCGGCATTGCCGTCGTGCTGCTCGGCGTACGGATGTTTATTGGCGAAATGGTGCCGGCGTTTAACGGCATCGGATCGCGGCTGGTGCCCGGCGCAAAACCGGCGCTGGACTGCCCGATACTGTTTAACTTTGCGCCAAACGCGGTGGTGCTGGGGTTTGTCGGCGCTTTTGTCGGCTCGCTGCTGTGGCTGACCCTGATCGGCCGCTATACCGGCTACGTTTTTATTCCCAGTATGATTGTGATTTTCTTTCACGCCGGTACGGCGGGGGTCTTCGGCAATATTACCGGAGGCTATAAAGGCGCTCTGCTGGCGGGGTTTATCACCTCGACCGTGGTCGCCTGGGGGCAGTATTTCTGCGTCACCGGCTTTATCGACAATACGATCCCGGATACCGCGCTATGGGCAGGCGACAGCGATATGTTTGTCCTCGCGCCAGTCATTCATCTTTTGACCCGCCTGCTGGCGTTCTGATATCGGGAGGAAGTCTATGAGTCAGGCCCTGAAACAGTACTACAGTCAGATCCGCCAGAAGCTGGCTTTTCTTGAGCAGCGCCCCGATGAACTCACCCGGGCGGCGGAAATCATGTCCCACAGCATTATGGGGCAGCGCAACATCTTCGTCTTTGGCGCCAGCCACGCCGGGATTCTGGCGGAGGAGATGAGCTATCGCGCGGGCGGCCTGGCCATCATCAATCCGCTTTTTACGCCTGCGCTGATGCTTAACGTCAGGCCGTTAACCCTCACCAGCGCGGTGGAAAATGTGGAGCACCTCGGTCGGGTACTGGTGGAGCAGTCGCCGCTAAGGGCTGAAGATACGCTGCTGATCCATTCGGTGTCGGGACGCAACGCGATTACCATTGATGTCGCGCTGGCGGCGAAAGCGTGCGGCGCAACGGTTATCGCGATTACCAGCCTGGCGACGGCGGCGCGCGTCACGTCGCGCCACTCCAGCGGCAAGCTGCTGGTGGATGTGGCCGATATCACCATTGATAACCACTGCGAATATGGCGATGCGGCGGTGAGCCTGCCGGGGATGGCGCAGAAAGCCGCGCCGCTCTCCACCATCATGGGCGCGACTATCGCCAACAGCCTGGTATTACGTATTTGCGAAATCATGCTGGAAAATGCGCGCACGCCGCCCATTCTCGCCAGCGCAAACATAGACGGTAATCAGGAGATAAATCAGGATATACTTAGCGCTTACAGGAGCCAGATACACTACCTCTGAGTTGGAGCACAAGTATGTTTGAGTCGGATGGACTCCCTCTCTATTTAAGGATAAAAGACGTTATCCTGCAGCGGATCCTCTCTTTTACCTATGACGATAAACTCCCGGGCGAACTGCTGCTCGCCGGGGAGTTTAAGGTCGCGCGCGGTACCATTAAACAGGCGATAGATTCGCTGGCCAGTATTGGCATGGTGTACCGCGAACAGGGTAAAGGGACGTTTATTAACCGCGATGCGCTGCAGAAATACTACACCGACCTCCCGGACGTACTGACCACCTTTGCTCCGCCGGGGGAGATAGCCGTGGAAGTTCTGTCGCTGATTTCGACCATGGCCGACCGCCAGGTGGCGGAGCAAATGGGGCTGGATTTAGGCTGCCAGCTGATGCGTCTGGAGCGGCTGTTAGTGCAGGGCGATCGGCCGGTTGGCCATGTGCTGACCTGGCTTAATGGCCGTATCTATAACGATCTGAGCCACGTGGACGGCAGCCGATCGCTGTATAAGCAGCTGCGGGAAACGTTCGGCTACTCGCCGGCCAACGCCACGGAACGCTATACGCCGGTGTGCTGCGATAGCCGCACGGCGGGATTGCTCAATATTGAACCCGGCCAGGCTCTGTTTCGCATTGAGCGCGTCGCCCGCGATCTGGATGATGTGGTGCTTGAATACAGCGTCACGCATACCCTTGACGCCAGCCTGTCGCTGCAAATCGCCACCAGCCAGAGCAGCATGAGCCAGCAGTGGGCCTGCACGATCGAGAAAGGGCGTTAATCCGCCTCCCAGGCGAGAATATCGCCTGGCTGGCACTCCAGCGCCTGGCAGATTTTTGCCAGCGTATCGAAGCGGATGCCTTTCACCTTTCCTGATTTGAGCAAAGACAGGTTTTGCTCGGTAATCCCTACATAGGCCGCCAGCGCTCTGGACGTCATTTTCCTCTCTACCAGCAATTTGTCCAGATTAACCACTACCGCCATAGTCAGATGAACTCCTTATTCTCATTTTCCGCTCTGATCCCTTCGAGCATGGAGTGAAACGTCACAAATAACAAGCCGCCGGTCAGCAACAGGACAAAATCGCTAAGGAAGGTGCGAATAAGCAGGTCATTTCTTCCCAAGCTGACTCGCTGATTAA
>OGYT01000762.1_pt1 | contig 24087 bp, 24 predicted proteins | sample 1576631 | NCBI WGS metagenome assembly OGYT01 (sample SAMEA3541588, study PRJEB24748) | human gut metagenome | biome: human gut; feature: human-associated habitat; material: faeces | place: China | collected 2012
CAGTTTAATTATTTCAAAAGTATCGGTTTTAAGTTTCGGGTCGGAAATATCGGCTGTTTCCGTTTTATACGGCACATTAAGGATATATTGAGGAGCGGCATTTGTTAATGGTTGAGTTATTAAAATAAAAAATAGAGATAAAAGTAGGGTGAATATAGAGTGTTTGATTTTAATCATAGTAATACTTCCTTATAGTACGTCATCTAATAAATGTTCATATTCGGATAAAATTATGTTTAAGTCTTTTTCGGAGATTTGTAAATCCTTTGCTATATTATATATATTTCCTTTTGGATAAGCGTAGTTAAATAAGAAAATAACATCATTTAAAGGTCTATGGGCATATTGGGCATAGCGTACAGCAAGAAAAATAGTGCCTATATCATAGTTCTGTTTGGTTAAATTAAGAATAGCAGATTTGTCCATATCTAATTTTTTGGTTAAATTAGTACCGTCTATTAGCAGATTATTGAGGATAAATTTTTCATCATTCGGTGTTATATGTAGCAAATATCGTATACGCGCCCATGAATTTGTTTTACGCATGGACATAATATCGTCAAACGGCTTATGTGTAGCGTAATATACGAATAATCCCTCACTAAGTTCTTCCCATCTCCATCCGTTAAGGTAATAATCTTTTAGTAAAGAAGCCTTTATACCATAAAGTCTTTCAGCCTGTTCAAACTGTCTGGTGCGCACAGCCATTTCTTCTGCTGAAGGTGTTGCGAAAACTGTATTGTTATTTAAAATAAGTATATAGAATAGAAAAGAGATAAGTAAAATTTTTTTCATTATAATCACCTTATATTGGATAATAATATTATTTGTACTATTGATACATAGGAAAGATATTTATTTTAATAGTAGAATTTGTATCCGGTTCAAAGCAGTTCTCAGCTGGATTGTATCTGTATAAAACCATTATATCACCGATAAGCTAGTTGTGCGGAAATTCCAATCCGTGTGAGCAGATAATATTACTGTCGGTTTGCGGCAGATATTGATAGCGGTACTGCATATTAGGCGGAAAGCTGAATTTATTGTAATCGGCAAAGAGGGCAGGATTTTTTTGATAGGCTGTAAAAATATCATTTAAGCGGGATTTGTTTTGCAGAATAATTGTCTGATTGGCAGTGTAAAGATATATTTTTTTATCCGAATAGGAAATCTGCGAGGAAAAGTTCTGCCTGATAAAGTCGTTGTCTTTTTTTACGGTAAGGGGTTGCAGTGTATCGGTATCAAAAATCAGTGCATTGGTTCGATATAATCCCGTGCCGAGATGACTATTTATGGAAATGAAGATAAAATTTCTGCCGCCCTCGGAAAATACTACGGGTTTATCTATTATATCCGTTTTTTCCGTAATATAGGGAACGGTACTTTCTTTATCATTGTATTTTATATTGATTGCAGTATAATTTTGAGTTGTTTCATCGTATTGGAGCTGTTGAATAATTATCTTATCGTTAAGCGGTGAAGCATAGGCAATCTGTATGGAGAATAAGATTGGCAGTAAAACAGAAAATAAGGTGAAGATTTTGCGCATTGTAATCACTTCCTAATAAATTTTTAATCACGCTTCTTCGTGGTATTGGACGATATACCAGCTGTCATCATTTGGAGATTGATGAATGATGAAATGAATTTGATTGCTTACTTTAGCGGTTATTTTATTATTCATATTATAAAAGCTGATAGTGTAATCCATAGTGCAGTCGTATATCAACAGATTTTGCCATGTTGTGGATAAAGGATAGAGATATCCCCAGCTGTTTTCGACAGTATAATTTTCTTGTTTAATATCAACGCTAACTCTTGCAGCGTTACCGACAGTATTTCGATAACGTGATTGATTTAGGGCATAAAAGATTTCTTTCGACATATGAGCGGAATAGTTGTCGTTGTATGCGGATTTTGTGGTGATAACTTCAATTATATAGTCATGTTGCGGAATAGTCTGATTTTTCGATTGATTACAGCGGATAAGTAAACAGAAAGATAAAATTAAAAATGATATAATTAAAAATAAGATGAATTTTTTATTGTACATAATAAAAGCTTCTTTCAGTATTTGAAATATATTTGGAGCGGACGAAAAGTCAGTTTATCGAACTTAAAAATCTGCCGTATCTGACGGAAGCGGTCAATACGTATACCAAATGTAAGGAATTTCCGTTTTTTGACAATACAAATTACAGATACGGCATTTCGGTGAAGCATCATTTAATCTGCGTCTATGCTTTGAATATAACACCGATGTATTTTTTCGGCAACGTTATTATTCCGTATCATTATAATGAAGAAAAAAATATATTTGAAATAGATAAGGAAAAATCTCTTTTTGTAAAATTAGAACAGATGTATTACTGATATATAGATATTATATTAACATCATGTATATAAAATGTATTATAATAGTATATAAAGGAGGAATGAATGATGGCTAGTGTAAGTACGAATATAAAGATTGATGAAAATTTAAAAAAAGAAGCACAGGAACTTTTTGCTAAAATGGGTTTAAATTTATCTATTGCAGTAAATATGTTTTTATCACAGGCAGTAAGAGAACAGGCAATGCCTTTTAAATCCACATTGAATGTATATCCGCAAGAATTTCCGAATGCTGAGACGATGAAAGCCATAAGAGAATTTCATGAGGGGAAAAATGTTTCCAAAACGTTTGATACGGTAGAGGAGCTAATGAAAGAGTTAGATGCTTAAACTGAAATTTTATAAACAATTTAAAAAAGATTATAAGAAAGCATTAAAGCGGGGCTGCAAGAAAGAAAAAATTGAAGAAATTATAAAGTTGTTGCAAATGGGAACACCTCTGCCTGCTAAGTACAGAGACCATATACTAATCAATTTTCAAGGCAAAAATGGTGTAAGGGAATGCCATATTCAGCCTGATTGGTTGCTTATATATGAAATTGATGATGAAAACTTAATTTTAGGTTTGTTGAGAACAGGTTCTCATAGTGAATTATTTTAAAGTTTCCACGGGCTGTCATCTGATATTTTGCCGGATGACAGTTTTTTTATTTTGGCGGAAATACGACAGGAAGCACAGATATAAAAAATGAGAGCTAGCAGTTTTACGGACAGAGAAAGGGAGGATTTAGTTTCCGGCAGTAGCAGGCTTGGCGGCAACAGGCGCAGTAGAAGGTCAATGGTTATGCCGAATATGAAGAGCGCATTTATTATGCGTTCTCTGCCGAACAGTTTTCGGGCAGACTCGAAATTTTGGGCAAAGGCTTTTTGGTAATCATTGCTGATAAAGGATATTTTTTCATAGAATAATAAAATTTTATTATGAATAGTTGGTCGGACAGAAAAAACAAGAAAGATGCCGCTGATAAATTCTAAAATAGTGAGGAAATATATGATAAAAGCAGCGACAAAGTCATTTAAACAGCCGTAATAATCAAGTACAATTAATAAAATGACAAGGAAAATAAACAGTAGAAATTTTTTCTTCATGATATCACCTGAAAAATAAAAATGGAGGTATATTCATACCTCCAGTATATCACTTGGATTTTTTAATGAGCATATTTTTTCCGGTGAATTTTTCTAATCGGCGGTTTGAGATACATGGAGGCACTTGTCAGAAACATCAGTGCTCCGGCGAAGATAAAGACGAATTTCAGACCGATGAATGTACCGATAATGCCGCCGACGAGAGGTCCGATAGTTGAGCCCACCTGCTGAGCGGAGAACATCAGACCGAATATGCGGCCGCGCTGTTCCGGCGGACTTTTCTTGACGAGAATGGAATTGATGGAAGGATACACTCCGGCATAGAACAGACCGCACATAAACTGCAGAACGGCAAACGGAATTAGAGTATCCGGTATTGACTGTAAAATCAGTATTATACCTGAGATAGCAAGCGTTATGCACATCGTACGGAAAAATCCGTGTTTTTGACCGTATTTTCCCCAAAGCGGTGAGGATATTGCTCCGGCAAAACCGCCGAGTGAAAATACAATACCTGAAAGCATTACGACATTTTCCATACTGTGATTAAGTTCAGCGATGTAAATGGTTAGTATAGGTTGAAGAATTAATATTGCCATTTGAATAACTACGGCACATTCTAAGAGACGGCGTATCATAGGAATTTTCAGGAGATTTACCTGTTCGGCTTTTTGAGCAACGAGTATCTGTTCCGGTGTTTTTTCTACACGCGGCGGTTCTTTGATGAAAATAAATGTAATCAGAGTGATGATGCCAAGAGCGGCGGCTGCAATAAAGAAGGATATGCGCATACCGAAAACACTGGCTAGCACACCGCCAAGCAGCGGCCCGATAACACCTCCGGCAGTCAGTGCGCCCTGCATTACACCCATGCAAAATCCCAATTTTTGTTTTGGAGCATAAGCCGACATGATGGCAAGTTCAGCAGGCCAAAGACCGGCAGCAAATCCCTGAAATGCGCGGGCAAGCATTAATTGAAATGGAGAGCTGACAATGCCGCAGAGAAAATATGCGATGGCAAGACCTGCACCGGAGCGTATGGCCATTAACTTGCGTCCCTTTTTATCGGATAGTTTGCCCCAGATAGGACCCATGACGGCACTTACAATAAATGAAATTGAAAAAACCACACCTGACCACATATTGGCATGGTCTGCCGGAACGCCTAATTCATGGATTAGGTACATAGGCAAAAACGGTATGAGCATGGTATAGCTTGCTGACATTAGTACGACGTTGCATGTTAATATGGCTAAAATGGCTTTCCAACTCAATTAAATCATCCTTTCTTGATTAAATAGTTAATTATTTACAGCTATTGTAAATTATATAGACATTAAAGTAAACTATAAACTAATCAAATAATTGGGTAATAAGATTATATACCTAATTACGGCTTTTTGGTAGACTAAATATTAAGTTTGAGCTACAATAATTTTAGAAAATTTTTAAGAAAAAGAAAGGATGCGATTATATGTATAAATTGGCGCCATCATTGCTGGCAGCGGATTTCGGCATTCTGAAACAGCAGCTGGAAGAATTGGAGAGAGCGGATGTTCCGTATATTCATTTGGATATTATGGACGGTGTATTCGTGCCGAATTTATCATTCGGATTATCCGTTGTACAGTCCATTCGCAAATATACAAAAATGGTATTTGACGTACATCTGATGATTATCGAACCGGAACGGTATGTACAGCAGTTTGCCAAAGCGGGTGCGGATATTTTCTGTTTCCATATCGAAGCGACGAAAAATGCTAAAGATCTTGTAGCAAAAATAAAAGAGCTGGGCATGAAAGCTGCGATTGCACTAAAACCGGCTACACCGCTCTCGACGATTGAAGAGCTGCTGCCGGAACTGGATATGGTTCTTATAATGACGGTTGAACCGGGCTTCGGCGGTCAGAAATTTATGGAAGACCAGATGGAAAAGGTACAGAAACTGGTTCAGCTTCGCCAAGAACATAATTATCATTATGATATTGAAGTGGATGGCGGTATCAATCCGCAGACCCTCAAGACGGTATTTGCCAACGGTGCTAACGTAATCGTGGCAGGTTCCGCCGTAATGGGAGCAGTAGATATCTCCGCACGTGTAAAGGAATTTGCCGATATAGCGAAAAATTATAATGTTTAATAAAATGATGTAGAGATATTAATAATTCGTATAGTGAAGTTATAACGTATAAGTTTAACTTCACTATTTTTTATAGGAGGTAACATTTATGAAAAAATACATTTTAGGATTTTTATTTGTTATGTACTTTCTTTTTTTGCAATCTAATGTATTTGCTTATCAAAATGAACAAAATGGTTTTGAAAATTTTTATTGGGGAGAAACTATTGAAGAAATACAAAAGGATTATAAAGTTAAATTAATAGCAAATAAAAATGGAGTAAGTGAATATATTATTATTTATCCAAAGCTTATTTATAATGAAAATCCCCAAAATAATGAGATAAGAGCATCTTTTTATAAAGGAAGATTGTATGCTTTAAATATTTTTTTTATTGATAATAAGAATAATGAAGTTTATACTGCTTTATATAAAGATTTAATATCTAATTTTGGTGAGCCTACAAGTATTGATTTTATTTCATACAATAATGGGCAATTTTATAGTATGACGAATATTAGTAATATTGGAGGATTTGAATGGAAAGGTAGTAGAACAGATATTAATGTTAATATCAATAAGAATGATATAAGTATAATAGTAAAAGATACGTATACAGAAACTCAAGTACGGGAAGATATAAGACAAGCTCAAATGATAGAAAATATTATGAGAATAATAATGTTTATGGTATTATTAATAATATTATCTATAATAGTATGGAAAGTAGTAAAAAAATATGAAAACTCAAGAGGATTAAAGTTCTTGAATAAGTATTTTTTGTTAGGAACAAATGCTTTATTTGCAATATATTTATTATATACTGTTGCAAATAAAGGAGAAGCTCAAATAATTATTATGTTTTTAGTAACTATATACAATATTTATGGTATTACTTCAAAAATAAAATCAATATTTTATATGTGGATATATTTTATTTTTAATATAGCATTTTTGTTAATAGTTCCTACGATACCTAATAGAATTATTAATGGTGACTTTAAAACTATATTGATTGGTATTGAAGTTATAAACTTGGTAGTAAGTATATTTTGGTTTAAAAAATTAAATAAAATCAAATATGAGAATAGAGAATGACAAAAAAGGGATTATTGTTTACAATAATCCCTTTTATATTATTTTTTATTGAATGCTACGGTAGCCACTTCATCCTGCTGACGGTTTTTCTTACCGTTCCAGCCGTATTTTATCGAGAGGATAGTAACACCGGCAACAACGAGGAAGAAAGCCATGATGAAATAGCCCAAATCGAAAGTACCTGTTTCCGTTTTAACAAATCCCATCAGATAAGGACCTACCCAGCCGCCCATATTGCCGCAGGAATTGATAAGTCCGACAGCGCCGGCAGCAGCAGGACCGGTCAGGAAAGTAGTAGGAATAGTCCACCAGATGCCCATGCAGGTATAAGTGCCGATAGCAGTGAGACAGATTAAAACAAGAGCTAGGGACGGATCGGTAACGAACGGACTGAGACCGAGACCGATGGCACCGACGAACATGGCAATGGATACATGCCAGACTTTATCGCCCGTTTTTGTGGAAGTGTAACTGACTATCAGCTGAACGACCAAAGCTGCTAGCATAGGAATTGCGATAGCGCCGCCGAGAAATGTCGTTGACCATCCGGACAGGTTTTTAAGAGCGGTAGGCATCCAGAAGCTGAAGCCCCAGTAACCGATAATCCACATGAAATAAATGAAACACAGTTTTAATACTTTTCTATCTGTAAGAGCTTGTACAATAGTATATTTTTTCTTGCTCTGCATACGTGCCTGGTCTTCGTTAAAAGCGTCCGTTAGATATTTTTTTTCAGCATCAGTCAGCCAGGAAACCTGTTCCGGTTTGTCTTTTACCCAGAAGAAGAAAATAACGGCGAAAACAAGTGCAGGAATTGCCTCCAGAATGAAAAGTTCCTGCCAACCGCGCATACCGAATACGGAAGTGCTTAAAAGAACACCGGCGAGCGGTGCGCCGATAATATTGGCAACAAGCATGGAAATCAGCATTAAGGATGTAGCGCGGGAACGTTCTTCCGGTTTAAACCAGCGCGGAAACAGCACTGAATAGATGACAGGGTAAAGGCTGGCTTCAGCGGCACCGAGAAGAAAACGGAATACATAAAATTGCGTTTTAGTATCTATAAAAGCCATGAGAACGCAGACGATACCCCAGGTAAACATAATGCGGGCAATCCATTTACTGGCGGAAAATCTGGCAGCTATAAGCGAACCGGGAATTTCAAAAATGAGATATCCCAGGAAGAAAATACCGGCACCAGCACCGAATACTTCGGCAGTAAGCCATGGCAAATCTTCTGACATGGTAAGTGTGGCATAAGCGATATTTACGCGATCGACACAGGCAATGATTGAAACTAAAAATACCGGAAAAATGATATGTAAGTCGCGTTTTCTCTTTAAGTTGGCAAAATCAATTTGTTCCATAAAAATTTCCTCCTTAAAAATTGGTATAGGGTAAGAACTTATATAAAATCGGAAGTTTTGCCGTATTTGTATCTAAAAATAAAAAAACCTTCGTCCTTATAAAGGGACGAAGGTATATTTCCGTGTTACCACCCAATTTCTGCATCGTTGCAGCGCTCATCAACGTACATTTTAATACGTGTTTCCTATAACGTGGAACAGACGTTTCAGCTTACTGGATTTCAGCTTCAATCTTCGAGGAGGATGTTCATCATTAATTATGCTGCCGTCTTTCAGCATCAAACGGCTCTCTGTAAGCTTAAATTAAGGATTACTCGTTCCTGTCATCAGATATAAACTTTATTTTTAACATTACAAATTTACAAAACTTAGCATAAAATACTATACTAGTATATTTTATGATTGTCAATAGGTATTTTTTCTTGTGGTATAATAAAATATATTTCTATTTGTTGTTCATTTTTTTTGACGCAAAGAAAAACGAACCAAAAAGAAACATTTTTTAGCGTTTCGCTCACGCTGCACTGGGCAAGCCTTCAAGGCTCTTTTATAATCACAGCCGGTACAATGGCTCGAAACGCTTGGAATTTGGCTCGTGCCTTCGGATTTTAGTAGCAACTAGAAATGAGCTGAAGAGCACTGTAATTTGTTAACTATCTCAGAACTTTGTTCTACATTTAGAGTATTTTCACGGTAGCAAAGCCGTTAGGCAAGCTATTAAAAAGAAAAATTTTTAGATGCGGTTTTAGTTCAACTGTTTGAGCAACGCGAGTTTGAACGTTGCAAATAAAAATTTTTCTTTTTAAAGTGTAAATCTCTTGTGGTGCACTAGCCCCAAAAAGTTTCTTTTTTGGCAACTTTTCTTTGCGCTCAAAGAAAAATTGCCCAGCGCAATATAAGAATAAATTAGGAAATATTTCTTTCCATATTATATTGTGCTGAACTGGCACTTTCTTTAAACTGATTTCTTAAAGGCAAAGAAATCGGTAAATAGAAATTTGTTTTAATTTAATAAAGTACGAAGGAGAAATTTATGGATAACAGAAATCAGGTTTTAGCACATAATCTAATCAATTATTCAGTGCGTTTGAAAAAGGGTGAAAAGCTTTTGATTGAGCTTATTGATGAAGGTATGGAACTGGCTCAGGCGCTTATAAAAGAAGCATATAAAGTCGGCGGCGTACCGTTTTTGACAATAAAAAATCTCCGAATGCAGCGTGAATTGCTGCTGGGTGCAACGAAAGAGCAGATGGAATTCTGTGCTGAATACGAAGCTTTACGTATGAAAGGCATGGATGCCTATATTGCCATTCGCGGCAGCGAAAATGTAAGTCAGCTCAGTGACGTATCGGCACAGAATATGGAGCTTTATTCCAAATACTGGATGAAACCCGTACACAGTGATATCAGAGTGCCGAAAACAAAATGGTGCGTGTTGCGTTATCCGAACGGTGCAATGGCACAGCTTGCCAATATGAGCAGCGATGCTTTTTGTGATTTTTACTACAATGTATGTAATCTTGACTATAACAAGATGAATAAAGCTATGGATGCACTGGTAAAACGTATGGAAAATGCTGACCGGGTTCATATTAAAGGTAACGGTACGGATATCACTTTTTCCATAAAAAATATGTCTGCCGTTAAATGTGCAGGCGACTGCAATATACCGGACGGTGAAGTTTATACTGCTCCTGTAAAAAATTCGGTGAACGGAATAATTTCTTATAATACGCCAACTATCTATCAGGGAACTACTTTTGAAAATATTTCGCTTACTTTCGAGCAGGGAAAAGTAGTAAAAGCTGTTGCCAATCATACAGATATACTGAATAAAATATTAGATACAGATGAAGGAGCACGCTATATTGGGGAGTTTTCTTTTGGCTTAAATCCGTATATTACTTTTCCGATGAAGGACATTTTATTTGATGAAAAGATAAGTGGCAGCCTGCATTTTACGCCGGGCTGTGCGTATGAAGATGCCGATAACGGCAATCGTTCTGCTGTTCATTGGGATTTGGTTCTTATCCAGACAAGTGGATATGGTGGTGGAGAAATATACTTTGACAATGAACTAATTCGTAAAGATGGTCTTTTTGTAGTAGACGATTTAAAATGCTTAAATCCGGAAAATCTTAAATAAAAATTAGTTTAAATGTATAAAAAAACATAAATTGAATGTGTATGAAAAATGGGATATTACGTGCGGTTGTGCGTGATATCCTGTTTATTTGTTAAATATAAAAATTTTCAATATATTACATATTTGTTTACAAGGGTTTGACAATTAATATTCCATAGTGTAAAATTGCAGATGTATAAAATACTATTTATGTCTACTGTTTATGTCTAAACTTTTCCATTATGCCGGAGGTGTCTATTTTGGTATACGAAGGAATAACAGTATATATGCAAAATGGTAAATTAGATGATGTAGAAATAGCATATTATATTAATAAATTAAAAAGAGTATCCAAGGGTAAAGAGTTAAAACGTGTAACATTTATCTTAGGTGATGAATACGTTGATTTGAGATATTTATTCAAGAATTATCCGTTTGAACGTATTTGGCGTATTTCTACATGTAATAATTCTGCCGCTGCTATATAATTTTGTTATAAGAATGAAGGAAAACTTTGCTATCTTTTACTGGATGGCAAAGTTTTTTTTATTTTCCGCTGTGATTTTGTTAAAATTAGAGTAAACGATTTCAACGGCGGGTGATAAAATGAAACAGCAAAAGCGAATATTAATTGCGGTAATGATAACGTCTTTTGTCGGAGCTTTTATGGGCAGTTCCATAAATGTAGCAGTTCCGGCAATGGCTGAGGATTTTAATTTAAATCCTGATATACTGACTTGGGCGGTAACATCTTTTTTAATCGGTTCAGCCTCAGGTCTGCTGCCTTTTGGCAGATTATCCGACATAAAGGGGCGACGCAGGATTTATGTTATCGGTCTTGTCTGCATTTGTGTTACGACTTTTATCTGTGCATTGATGCAGCATTTTTTATCTTTTGTATTTGTGCGATTTTTACAGGGAATATCCATGTCTATGATTTTCGGTACGAGCATGGCTTTGCTCGTTTCCTGTTATGATGCGAAAAAACGCGGGCAGATAATCGGTATGTCGGTATCGTTTGTATACGCCGGTGTGTCTTTGGGACCGTTTATCGGCGGATTTATTACGGATTATCTAGGCTGGCGGATGATTTTCTGGCTTACCGGCTTTGTCCTACTGATAAATCTTATTTTAATGGGAAAAATAAAAATGGACTGGTATGGAGCAAAAGGGCAGAAATTCGATTTTATCGGCAGTTTTATCTATGTAGTGATGATTATACTGTTTTTATACGGTTTGTCCGATTGGACACGTCATGAAATAGTGCATTATTTTCCGTTAATAGCTTTAATACTGTTTTTTATATTCATTTGGGAACAGAATAAATCGGCTTCACCGCTGGTGAATTTATCATTATTTAAAAATACGGTGTTCGCCATGTCAAATTTGGCGGCGCTTATTCATTACAGTGCGACGTTTGCCATCGGCTTTGTAATATCGTTGTATTTACAGTTAGTACGAGGCATGGATGCTTTTACGGCAGGCTCGTTCCTACTTATTCAGCCGTGTCTTATGGCAATTGTATCGCCGAAAGCGGGGGCTTTGTCAGATAGATTTTCACCGCGTATAATTGCTTCCGCCGGCATGGGAATTATGATGATAGGCCTATTTGTATTTTCTTTTTTACATGAAACGACATCTTTATATTTTATCGGTGCCAATCTTGCTTTTATCGGATTGGGCTTTGGTTTGTTTTCCTCGCCGAACAATAATGCTATTATGGGAGCCGTAGCAGCGCAGTTTTACGGCATAGCATCCTCCATAGTGGCAGTAATGCGTCTTATCGGGCAGGCTGTAAGCATGGCAATAGTAACACTTATTCTGTCGATATATACAGCTAATATTGTGGAGTATGAGTATGTAAATATGATATTGAAAGCTTCTAAAGACATATTTTTGCTGTTCAGTATTTTATGTGTATTTGCGCTTATTGCCTCGCTTATGCGCGGTAAAGAAAAAATTAAATAATGGGTTGCTTTAGCCTATCTTGCGTGCTATAATGAAAAAGCTATGTATTTAGCAGGTTTCAGAAAGTGAAATCTTCCCTGCCCGTTAAAGGGCCGATAGTCCAAAGAGGAGGTGTTTTTGTGAGAAAATATGAAGTGATTTTTATCGTAAGACCAATGGATGAAGAAGCAACTAATGCTGTTATCGAAAAGTTCTCCAAACTGATTGTTGACAATGGTGCTACTATTGACAAAGAAGATCGTTGGGGTAAAAAACGTTTGGCTTATGAAATTAAAGACTGCACAGACGGTTACTACTGCTTATTCAACTTTACGGCTGAACCGGCTTGCGCTGCTGAACTTGACCGTGTAATGAAAATTACTGATGAAGTTTTAAAACATATGATCGTTAGAGAAGACGAAGAATAATTATAAAATTTGTCAGGGAGGAAATTACCATGAATAGGGTAATATTAGCAGGTCGTCTTGTGCGTGACCCGGAAGTACGCTACACGCAGACAGGAAAAGCGGTGGCAAGCTTTACTTTAGCGGTAAATCGCAGATTTGTCCGCAATGCAGACCAGCAGCAGGCTGATTTTATACCGATTGTTGTATGGGATAAATTGGCTGAGGTATGCGGCAATAATCTGGTTAAAGGAAGCCAGGTTCTGATCGAAGGCCGTATGCAGGTCCGTTCGTATGATGCACAGGACGGAAGCAAACGCTATGTTACGGAAGTCGTAGCTCAAGATATAGAATTTATGGGTTCCAGACCGACTGGCGCACCGGCAGCACATCCGCAGCAATTTGGCAGTGCACCGGTAAATAATCCGGCTCCGTCTCCGATGGGAGGAGCAGCTGCTTCTTTCGGTTCAGAGGTACCTCCTGACGAAGAAATACCATTTTAAGGAGGGTAATACAATTGGTTAAACGTGATAGAAACAGAAGACCAAAAAGAAAAGTTTGCAGCTTCTGTGCAGATAAAATCGAACACATTGATTATAAAGACGTAGCAAAACTCCGTCGTTTCATTACTGAACGCGGCAAAATTTTACCTCGTCGTATTTCCGGTAACTGTGCTTGCCATCAGCGTCAGGTTACAGTTGCAATCAAAAGAGCTCGTAATATCGCTCTTTTACCGTTCACAGCTGAATAATACAGTGAAAATAAAAGCCGATACATTTTGTATCGGCTTTTTTGCTGTTAAAAAGCTGGCTTTAAAAATATTTTTGTATCATATAGGAAAAATCATGTATTTTATAATCCTGCCAAAAGCTTTCATACGTAACAGGTTTTTTTGTCGGGCTATGAAGGCGGGGACTGGTGGTTGTGGAACGTTCAAAGTCTTTGGCGAAATAAATCAAATCGCTTTTGGCTGAATTGAATAAATTCTGTCCGTTGGCATTGTTGATGAGAAGCAGAGAAATTCCCTTGTCGTCATCAACATCGTCGGAACCGTCGGCAAAATAATTCCAGAAATCGCCGATAGTTAAATCGCTGTATCTTTTAAGCGTTGTGTAGTCGCAGCTGTAGCAGGATGGACGCAGAAAGTTGGCATTGAGAAAACCTCTGATATAGGGATTAGTATCTTTGTAGGTGATGTCTTTTTTGCCGTTGGCGAATTTTAAAATTACCTGATAGCGCCGCCAGTCCGGTTTATGTCTGAACTGAAAATCGGTGATTTTACTACTATAGATATGTTCCATATGGTCGATATACTGTTTGAATATATGCGGAGAAGGAACGCCGTGGCACAGCAGGTCCACCGTATATAGCTGGTTTTCATATCTTTTTTTGAGGAAGGCATAAAGTCCTGCTACCTGACAAGGCGTACCGCTGAATAAAATTTTACGGCCGTTTAAAAGCTGTGTCCGTATCTGCCTAAATATGTCCGATAAATCGCTTTGCACATATTTTGAACCGATTAATAAAGTATAATCTTCCGGTTTATCTATGATGATATGTTTTACCTCAATATCATCTGTTAAAGTTGCACCGCATACGAGAAAACCTCTTTTCAGGGCATTTTGCATAAGAGCAGTGAACAGCCCGCCTGACGCCGCCTGTTTGCGCTTTACTTCGTCTTTATGCCAGCAGGCGTATACTTTAGATGAAAATACCTCCGTCGCCGGTTTGAAAAATACAGGACAGGATTTATGACATAATCCGCAATGAATACATTTCGTTTCGTCGATTTCAGGTTGCCAGAAGCCTTGGCTATCATTGATTAGATTAATGGCATTTTTCGGGCAGATATTTAAACAGGAAAGACATCCCGTACATTTTTCTTTTGTACATAACATGAAATCACCTCGATATATTTTTTATAAAAAAATGGTCAAGATAATAAATCCTGACCATTTATGTGTTTATTAAATTTTTAATTCAATTATCCACACGGCGAATATCAGCACCGAGACCGCAGAGTTTAGCAACGAGATTGTCGTATCCTCTGTCAATATGGTGAATATAAGATACTTGAGTTTCTCCGCTGGCTACAAGGCCTGCAAGCACCATTGCAGCTCCGGCGCGCAGGTCGGTGGCTTTTACCTGGCAACCTGTAAGTTTTGCCACACCATCAACAATGGCTGTGCGACCGTCAACACGGATAACGGCTCCCATGCGTTTTAGCTCATCTACATGCATAAAGCGGTTTTCAAAAACCGTTTCAGTAACAAATCCTGTTCCGTCTGCTATTGTGAGCATTGCCATAAACTGCGCCTGCATATCAGTCGGGAAGCCCGGATACGGCAGTGTTTTTATATCAATGGCTTTGGGGCGCTTGTTACAGCTAACACGGATACCATCGATATCTTCCTGAATAGTTACGCCAGCTTCGTTCAATTTAGCGATAACAGGTTTTAAATGCTCACTGATAGCGTTTTCTATATAGATATCTCCACCAGTCATAGCTACAGCCACCATGTAAGTACCTGCTTCAATGCGGTCGGGAATAATAGTATAATTATGACCTGTAAGCTTCGGTACGCCCGTAATTTTAATGACATTTGTACCGGCACCGCGGATTTTGGCACCCATGATGTTCAGGAAATTAGCTAAATCAATAATTTCCGGCTCTTGAGCGGCATTTTCCAAAATAGTCTGGCCTTCTGCCATACAAGCAGCCATTATGATGTTTTCTGTAGCTCCTACACTTGGAAAATCGAGATAGATACTAGTACCTTTAAGCCCATTCGGTGCAGTAGCATTGATAAAGCCGTGGCCGATTTCAATTTCCGCTCCAAGAGCTTCAAAGCCTTTTAAATGCAAGTCAATAGGTCTGGTACCGATAGCGCAACCGCCCGGCATGGAAATTCTTGCCTTGCCGTAACGGGCCAGAAGCGGTCCCATGATAACGAAAGAAGCTCTCATTTTGCGAACTAAATCGTAAGGCGCATCGACTGTTTTGAGTACAGTGCTGTCAACGAACAGAGTATGTTCTTCACGATTGAAGTTGACTTTAGCGCCGAGCTGACGCAGAACTTCAGCTATTGTGCAGACGTCGTTTAAGTAAGGAACTTCGTCTAAAACACATGGCTTATCCTGGGCCAGAAGAGTTGCAGCAATTATAGGCAGTACAGCATTTTTTGCACCGCTAATTTTAACACGACCATGCAATTCATGACCGCCATGTATAATCAACTTTTCCAATTTTCATCCTCCACAAGACTTATATCTTTATTATTTTATCATTTCCGTTTATGTATAGCAATAAGAAAATATATATTTGCCTTTGAGCGCAAAAATAGAAAAAGGATATCTTTTCACCTTGAAGAAAAGATATCCTTTTTTATTTATCGAACAGCTACTTTGCGGCTGTAGATTATGATAGCTGCAATAAAGAGTACCGGCAGAATATAGTTCATATAAGCTGATAAATTGAGCAGGAAAGAGCCGATAATTTTATCATGCAGAATCATAGTAGCGGAAGTATAGGCAAGGATGGCCGAACCGATTGTAACTAAAATCGGCAGTCTGTCCATTAGGTTGGAAATAATCTGACTGCCCCATACGACAATCGGAATACTGATGGCAAGACCGGCAAGAACGAGTATCATATTGCCGTGAGCTGCTCCGGCGATGGCCAAAACATTATCAATACCCATGGCAGCGTCGGCAATAATGATTGTTTTTATGGCTGTGGCAAAATTATTGGAAGCTTCGAATTTGTTGGCTTCATCAAGGCTGTGCTTGTTCGGTTTTAATAAATTGAAAGCGATTGGCAGGAGGATAAGTCCGCCGATTGCCTGTAAGAACGGAATAGTCAGAAGGTACGTTGCAATAAGCGTCATGAGAGCACGTATGATAACGGCGCCTGCCGTGCCGACATAGATGGCTTTTTTGCGCAGCTTTTCTGGCAGCTTGCGTGAGGCCATAGCTATGACGACGGCATTGTCGCCGGCTAAAACGAGGTCAAGTAAAATGATGGAACCAAGTGCGAATAAAAATTGAGTTGATAAAATTTCCATAGATTTCTCCTTTTCTGATTGAAAGTTTTGAGCACAAAAAAAGACTTTTAATACACATAATGATTATGCGTATCAAAAGTCTCACTTATCGAAACGTATTCGACGTTATTGCCAGAAGCGCGAAGCTACAGTGATTGTTGACAATAACTCTAGGAAGTTACTCCCTTTTAATATCATGTATAGATTATATCTGATGAATAATTCGTTTGTCAAATAAAATATTGGTGAAATTTAGTTGGATTTTTTGTTGAGATTTAAGCATATATCGATGACTTCCTGCATTTCCGGCGGAATGAATTTATTTTTATGATAAACGATATTGAATTGGCGTTTAAAAACTAAATCCGGCATAGTGAAAGTGATTAAATTATCTTCAGTCAAATCGTCTTTTACGGCTTCGGTGGAAATGACGGAGACGCCAAGACCGGCGATAACGGCTTTTTTTATAGCTTCCATGCTGTTATAAATGCCGCCTGTCTGGTAATAGACGTTGTGCTGGTGCATTACCTGTTCGAACAGTTCACGCGTGCCGCTGCCTGTTTCACGAATAAAGAATTTTAATTTGGCCAGGTCATCATATGTGATTGTTTTGCCGGCCAGCGGATGGTTTTTACTGATAATGAAGACGAGTTCATCATTCATGAAAGGTTTAGTGATTAAATATTCGGAGTGGATTTCTCCTTCGACAAGAGCCAAATCAAGGTTGTCGTTTAAAAGCATTTCCTCCAGTTCGGAAGTATTGTGGATTTCTGAGAATATCTCTTTAGAAGGGTCGCTGTCTGTTATATGCTTAATTAAGTCTATTAAAATACTGCTTCCTATAGTGATGCTGGCACCGAGACGCAGATGATAGACTTCGTTGAAAGCCCGCATGGCCTGTTCGGTCTGCATATTTAAATTTATCAGATTGCGCGAATAGCGAAGCAGACGACGGCCGGCTTCCGTGATGAAGATACGGCGTCCGAGCCGTTCGAATAAAAGTGTCTGATAATGTGCTTCTAGCTCTTGAATTACCTGACTGACGGAAGGCTGAGTCATATGAAGCTTTTTGGCGGCGGCTGTAATGCCGTTTTCCTCGCAGACTCTGATAAATATAGCTAAATGTCGTAATGTCATAATTATTCCCCATTTTTTTATTGTTAACTATGATATTAAGACATTTTAGTGTTTTTAGCAATAGATTAAATGGATATAGGCATGTTTCACGTGAAACATTTATTTTTTCGTCTGAATTTTTGCTCCTGGACCGTCATTGGCAATGGCAACATCGGCTTCGGCAAAAGTTTTCATATCTTTGAGCATTTGCAGCGATGCGTCAATCAGTTTCATGCCGAGAGCGCAGATACATCCGCCGCCGGTTGTAATATGCAGGTCGAGATAATCAGGACAGACGAACATAAGATACGGATTGATTGCAGGTGCTAAAAGCAAAGCATAACGTAGAGCGATGACGGAGGGAATATCATCGGATAAAACGAGAATACCTTTACCGGCGGCACCGATAGCTACACCGGCCATGAATGCTATCTGGCATAGATACGGTGTCGGTTCAAGCGATAGAAATTTGCGTTTGCCATAGCGCAGGGAATTATTCGGCTGACAAAGTTGCTGCTGAATGCTGAGGCTGAAAGTGCCGCAGATTTCCTTGGGATGATTTTCACAGCAGGCTATGCCTAGTACGTCGATATTTTTCAATTTGGAACCGTAGCAGATACCCTGTAGCAGACTGAAGGACAATGTTTGCGGTTTCAGTGCCGTCTTGGGGATAGCGGTAAAATGATATCCGGCTTCGGCATGTAAGGCGAAAGACTGGGTTAAACGGTGCTGAACAACACTGCAGCTTTCTTCCGGAGTTATGACGAGGATTTTTTTACGGACTTTCGTCGGTTTTTCCTGTCTTGTGATACCGGCAATATTTTCGGCAATTTCTTCCAATTTGCCCAGACTGTAAATCGGCTTGGTCAGATTATCAATGCGTTGACGGCATTTTGCGCGTATTTTGTCATCCGGTACGGTTATATTGCGCATCTGTTTTAACAGTGCCAGCTTCGTATCGAAATCGGCTTCAGGTATATTCGGCTTAATAAGTTTGTCTTTTTCGGCAAGGGCAGCCTGATATACAGAGTTATAAGCGTTTATGGCGCAATCCAGGATATTGACGGCGATGGAGGAGCCGGTAGCCTCGCCGAGGCGGAATTTTAAGTCCATGTACGGAGCAAGTTTAAGCTTTTGTAGTATGGCATTATGAGCCGGTTCGGCAGCAAGGTGGGATGCCATCAGATAATCGGTTATCTGGGGACATAGCGCCTGTGCTACTAAAGCGGCTGAGCCTGTATTGAAACCGTCAAGCACGACGAAACAGCGATTGGCGGCTGCGCCCAAAATGATGCCTGTTATGCAGGCAAGTTCAAAACCGCCGACTTTGCTCATTACATCGATACCGTCTGTCGGGTCAGGATTGTTGATTTTTAAAGCTTGGCGCACTACGTCTATTTTTATGGCTAATCGTTCATCGGAAATATTGGTACCGCGTCCTGTAGCCTGTTTTGGCGTCAGATTGCATAGACAGGCTACGATTGAAGCGCTGGCTGTCGTATTGGCTATGCCCATTTCACCGGGCAGAAAGCAGCAGTAACCTTGAGCGGCATATTGATTGACCAGTTCTATGCCGGTTTCGATAGCTTCAATAGCCTGTTCACGCGTCATCGCAGGTCCTTTAGCGCAATTTTGAGTGCCCGGAGCGATTTTTCGGTCGAGCAGACCGGGAATATCATCAACGGGAGCTTTTATGCCCATATCGACAACAAGCATATCGGAACCGCAAAAATTGGACATGGCATTGGCTACGGCACCTTTGGAAACGAGATAGTTGCGCGTCATATGCGCTGTTGTTTCCTGCGGATAGGCACTGACGTTCATTTCTGCCACGCCGTGGTCGGCACAGGCGATTATGGTGAATTTTTTAGGAATTTCAGGATTTATCTGGCCTGTAATGCCGACATAACGCAGAAGAATATTTTGCAGTTCTCCGAGACCGTCAGGATTGGTCATGGTTTGGGCAAGTTTATTTTTAACGAATTTTATAGCACGCTGGTCGGGCGGCAGGATTTTTCTTATGGTCTGATTAAGCAGGGACATGTGTTTCCTCCTTTGGTAGCTGTTTTAAGCTGAGACCGATGCGGGAGCGCTTCGGGTCAACATTTATGACTATTGCTTTTATGATATCGCCGACGGATACAACATCGAGCGGATGTTTAATATAGCGGTTGCTCAGCTCGGAAATATGAATAAAGCCTGCTGTTTTAATACCGATATCGACAAATACGCCGAAGTCGGTAATATTGCGTACTGTACCGCGCATTACGGTTCCCGGCTTTATATCATCGAGTTTTATTATGTTCTGACGAGTAAGCGGTGCGGGCAGGTCCTCGCGCGGGTCGCGACCCGGTTTGGTGAGGGCATTTATAATATCTGTAACGGTAGGCATACCGGCATTCAAATCGGCAGACAGTTTTTCAATATCGAGCAGTTTTATTTTTGTTTTCAGAAATTCCAACTGTTTTTTATCGTTTAAATCGGCGAGTGAAAAACCGAGTTTTTGCAGAATTTTTTCCGCCAGTTCGTAGGATTCCGGATGAACAGGCGTATTATCCAGCGTCAGTTTGGCATTGCTGATACGCAGAAAACCGGCACATTGTGTAAAGGTATTCGGCCCTAAACGGGAAACATTGAGCAGTTCTCGGCGGCTGGTGAATAAACCGTGTTCTTCGCGGTATTTAATGATATTTTTGGCAACGGCAGCATTAATGCCGGCGATGTGTTTGAGCAGCGCGACGGAAGTAGTATTGAGTTCGACACCGACATGATTTACTGCTGTTTCGATTACGGCATCGAGTGTCTGCGCAAGTTCTTTTTGATTTACATCATGCTGATACTGACCGACTCCGATGGCTTTCGGTTCGATTTTGACAAGTTCTGCCAGCGGGTCCTGTATGCGGCGGGCAATGGATACGGCACCGCGAATGGTAACGTCGAAATCCGGCAGTTCTTCAATGGCAAGTTTGGAAGCGGAGTAGACGGAAGCGCCGGCTTCATTCGTAATCAGGTAGTGTACGGACAGATTGTTTTTGTGAATTAAATCAGCGACGAATTCCTCTGTTTCATAGGAGGCAGTGCCGTTGCCGATGGAAATTAAATCGACATGATACTGTTTTATCCAGTTTAAAAGATTGGCGGCGGATTTTTTTCGGGCATCTTCACTCATGGTAATGTATAAAACTCCGTGATGAAGAACCTGGCCCGTAGTATCAACAATTGCCATCTTACAGCCGGTGCGGTATCCCGGGTCCAGTCCCATTACGGTATGACCTGCAAGAGGTGGCTGCAACAATAATTGTTTTAAGTTGGAGGCAAATACGCTTATAGCCTGTTTTTCCGCATTTTCGGTCAGCTGACTGCGTATTTCACGTTCCAGTGCAGGCAGAATAAGCCGTTTGTAGGCATCAGAAGCGGCTTCCTTAAGAAAATCCCGAGAAATGGATTGGGAGGAAATAATGAATTTGCATACGGTCTGAATGTCTTTATCTGTATCCGTTATGAGTTTTACTTTTAAAATGCCCTTTTTTTCACCTCGGTTTATCGCCAGTATGCGATGCGACGGAAGCGAGCGTACCGGTTCGCTGTAATCGGCATACATGGAAAATACGCCGTCTGCATCACTTTCACTGTCATATGATACAGAAAGCTGGCCGGATTGCCAGATGTGTTTGCGCAAAGCGGCGCGGATATCGGCTCTGTCGGAAATCATTTCTGCAATGATATCATTGGCACCGGTAAGAGCCTCATCAACGGAAGTGATATTTTCATTTAAATAGTTTTGCGCTAAAACAGTTATATTCCCTTGCCGTATTTTTTGCTCCCAAATAAGCTGAGCCAAAGGTTCGAGTCCTTTTTCCTTAGCGATTGTGGCGCGGGTACGTTTTTTCTGTTTGTACGGCAGGTATATATCTTCCAAATCCTGCAGTTTTTGAACGTTGTCTATGGCAAGGGATAATTCTTCAGTCATTTTTCCCTGTTCTTCAATACTGTTTTTTATTTCATTCTGGCGTTTGACTAAATTGCGCAGATAAGTAAGCTTTTCAGCCAGTTCGCGCAGCTGTTCATCCTTCATGGCACCGGTTGTTTCCTTGCGGTAGCGGGCAATAAAAGGAATAGTGTTTCCTTCATCCAGTAGTTTAACGGCAGCTTCAATCTGAGCATTTTTTAGCTGCAGTAGACGTGCAAGCTGCGGAATGATGTTTTGTTCTAACATAATAAAAATCCTTTCCTGAAAGTATCATAATTATACCACATTGCTAGGAAGATTAGCACGTTGACGCGAAAAAGTGCCTGTGATAGAATTTAAAACAAGCTCCCTTATACTGTAAGGGAGCTTTAGTGTAAAAAGGAAAGGGTTGATATTATGCCGATAAAAATTCCCAGCAGTTTACCGGCTGCGCAGATTTTAGAAAGTGAAAATATTTTCGTAATGGACACGGAACGAGCCTACAGACAGGATATCCGTCCGCTTAAAATTCTGATTTTGAATTTAATGCCGAATAAAACTGTTACGGAAACACAGCTTTTGCGGCTTTTGGGTAATACGCCGCTTCAGATTGAAGTGGATTTTATTTATACAGAATCATATTTGCCGAAACATACATCAATCCAGTATCTGTCTCAGTTTTACGGAACATTTGAAGATGTTAAGGATAAATTTTACGATGGATTTATAATTACCGGAGCACCGGTTGAACGTATGGAATATGAGGATGTGGCTTATTGGAAAGAAGTTTGTGAAATCATGGACTGGAGCCGCAGCCATGTGTGGTCGACGTTTCATATCTGTTGGGGTGCATTTGCGGGGCTGTATCATCATTATGGAATAAAAAAATATTATGAACGGAAAAAAGTATTCGGCGTATTTAAACATCATCTTAATGTGAAGCATGAGAAATTGTTTCGCGGTTTCGATGATGAATTTTATGTGCCGCATTCCCGCCATATCGGCATCAGACGTGAAGAAATCGAGAAGGTAAAAGATTTGACGATTATGGCGGAAGGCGATGCAGGCGTTTATATTATAGCCAATCTGAAAGACAATGAATTTTTTATTACAGGGCATGCTGAATATGACCCGTACAGCTTGAAAGGCGAATACGACCGAGATATTAAAGCCGGTATGGATATGCACATTCCGATAAATTATTATCCTGATGACGACCCAACAAAAGAACCGGTGGTGCGCTGGCGCAGCGTAGCGAATTTACTGTTCAGCAACTGGCTCAATTATTATGTATATCAGGAAACACCGTACGATATTGATAATTTAAAAAAAGAACCGCGAAAATAAAAAACTAATCAGAAAAAGAAAGAAGCGACAAATTAATGTATTTTAAGAAAAAAATCAGTGCTTTGTTGCTGGGATTAATGCTGCTTTTCAGTGCAGTAGCAGCGGCTCAGCCATTGCCAAATCCTGATACGAGTGCAGCAGCCGCCTGTCTGATTGATGCTGAAGACAACGCTGTTTTGTATGGCAAAGACGAAAACAGGATTATGCACCCTGCCAGCACTACGAAAATTATGACGGCAATAATAGCATTGGAAAGCGGCAAACTTGATGAAGCGCTCGTTATTTCCCAATATGCCGTAAATACAGAGCCATCTTCGTTGGGTCTTAAAGTAGGAGACCGGATTACATTGCGTGAGGCACTTGCCGGAATGTTGCTCGTATCCGGCAATGATGCTGCTGTAGCTGTAGCAGAAACAGTAGCAGGTTCCGTACCGGATTTTGCCCGGCTTATGAATGAAAAGGCACAAGAGCTGGGAGCATATAATACTCATTTTGTCAATCCGCACGGACTGACGGCACAGGGACATTATTCTACGGCGCACGACATGGCGGTAATTGCCGCATATGCCATGAAAAATCCACTGTTTCGGGAAATGGTTGGCAGAACTTCGTACAACATGAAATACATGGATGGCAGCACGAAATACGTTACGACGACAAACCGTTTTTTAAAAAGCGGCTTTCCGGGAGCGAACGGCATAAAAACGGGCTTTACGAATGCAGCCGGCGACTGTCTCGTAGCTTCGGCGACACGCGGACTGAAAACAATGATTGCCGTATTTTATAACGATGACTACCGCTGGGACGATGCACAGGTTTGGCTGGAATTCGGCTTCAGTTTTTATGACCCGAGTGAACTTCAGGACAGACCGGCAAGACCGGTTAATGAAAATCTGGTCAAAATAACACAGCGTATAAGACAGAATAGAGAAACAAACAGTAATCTGGCGGCACTTGATAAAGCAGTTGCCGAAAGAGCAAAACAACTTGAAGGCGGCAGTGCTGTAAATGATGTTAATAATGATGTTGCGGAAGAAGAAAATACTGTTTTGGATACAAAATCAGTAAAAGAAGAAACTGAAGATACA
>OGYT01000781.1_pt1 | contig 23732 bp, 18 predicted proteins | sample 1576631 | NCBI WGS metagenome assembly OGYT01 (sample SAMEA3541588, study PRJEB24748) | human gut metagenome | biome: human gut; feature: human-associated habitat; material: faeces | place: China | collected 2012
TGAAAATGAGACAGATTGGTGGCAGCTATTCCGATTATGGAGTAGTTGCTTTTTTTGTTAACATCAGGGTTAAAAAACATGAGTAAGTAACCATTTTTGAAAAAAATGAGTGGACTACAAATGTTAACCATATCTGTGAATTCGGGTGGCACCACGAACAATTCGTCCCGGGCATGATGTAAAAGTCATGTCCGGGATTTTTTATTTCCAAAATGATTTTCCAGATGTATTCCGGCAAACAAAAACTTTATGTACTCGCGGAATCTTTATTTCAGGAGGACAACATTATGAAAAAAATGCGCAATCTTTTAACTCTGGCTGCAGCTGCAGCACTGACCGGCATCCTGCTTACAGGCTGCTCTACTGAAGCAGATGAAACTACTATCGCCAAGGCTGAGACCACCACACAGACAGAATCCGCTGCTGATGCTGAAAAAGCTTCTGAAGGTGACGTTTCCAGCGAAGCTGCTGCAAAAGCTGCCGAAGGCTCTGCTCTTGCAGGTAAAAAGATCTCTGTTATGACACCTTATCTTACTTCTGTCACCACCAACCAGATGACTGGTTTTATCAAAGATAATTTAGAAGCTGAAGGCGCAGAAGTGTTCGTTATCGACACTGCCAATGATTTTGCAGAACTTGCAAGCCGTATTGAAGATGTGGTTTCTTCCGGCACTGACGGTATTGTTTTAGTAAGCGCTGATCCCAACCAGATTGCCAACCAGCTGACAGAAGCCTTCGAGGCAGATATCCCGGTATTTGGCTGCGACAGCGGTTTTATTGAAGGAATGCAGGTCAATGCTACCAGCGACAACTACCAGATGGGCGAACTGATCGTCCGCTACCTCTTTGATGACCTGATGGGCGCAAAAGGCACTGTGATCGCTCTCACCCACAGACCTCATCCAGGTGTTGTGAAACGTTGTGAAGCTTTTGATGACATTATCAAAGAATATCCGGATATTAAACTGATCACAGAACAGCATGTACCGGCTGAACAGCCCATTAATGATGCAGAAGAGATCACCGCTAACCTGTTGACTGCAAATCCTGATAAGGATTCTGTAACTGCCATTTTCGCAGCATGGGATGAACCGGCTATCGGCGCTGCAAAAGCATTAGCAGAAGCAGGACGTGACGAAGTGATCGTTACCGGTGTTGACGGAAATGAACAGGCAGTACAGATGATCAAAGATGGCTCCTGCTTAAAGGCAACTGTAAAGCAGAATTTTGAAGGTATGGCAGAAATCGTCTGCCAGCAGATGGAAAAATATTATGCAGGAGAAACCATTGAAAAAGGTGAAATGTACGCTCCTGCAGAGCTTATTACCCAGGAAAACGCACAGTAACAGTATGAATTTTCCCAGGCGTCCCAGTTGGATCCGGGAGTTTGGGCTGATACAGGTTATGATCAGATCATGGAAAATGGCAGGTGGCAAAAATGCTGTTAGAAGCAAGGAAACTAGACAAATCATTTAATGGTGTATATGCCCTTAAGGGTCTGGATCTCTCTTTAAAGGAAGGGGAGATCCACGGCCTGGTAGGTGAAAACGGCGCCGGAAAATCTACGTTTATTAAAATCTTAGGCGGCGTATATACAAAAAGCAGCGGGGAGCTGACCTGGAACGGTGTTCCTTTTCCTGCTGAATTCGGCCCGGTACAAAGCCGTGAGCTGGGAATCAATATCATTTTCCAGGATCATGTACTGATACCTGCATTTTCCGCCCTGGAAAACATCTGGCTTGGACGGCCTTATCCCCGGAAAAACGGTCTGATCCAGTGGAAGGAAATGGAAAAAGCGGCGTTAGAAAAGGCCACTGAACTTGGGATCTGTTTAGACCTGAAAAAATCTATTTTCCAGATGACTCCGGCCCAGAAAAAATGCGTAGAGATCCTGCGGGCCATGATGAGCGACTGTAAGTTAATGATCTTAGATGAGCCTACTGCTTCTCTTTCTGATAAGGAAGCGAATTTATTGTTTTCTATTATAAAGAACCTGAAGGCAAATGGGACTGCAGTCCTTTATGTGACCCACAGACTGGAAGAGATCATGGCACTGACAGACCGGGTGACAGTGCTTCGAAACGGGGAGCTGGTAAGCACCTGTGATACAGGTTCTACCAGCCAGAAGGAGCTGGTACGGCTGATGAGTGGGAATGAGAAGGAAAATGGTTCTGCTGTAAATATCCTGGCATCGGCTACAGCAAATACCCACTCCGGCACACCTGCGCTTACCATCTCCCACCTTTCCTCTGCTGATCACATTGTAAAGGATGCCAGTATCACTGTCCATACTGGACGCATCACCGGAATGTTCGGTCTCTGCGGCAGTGGGCGGACGGAATTTTTAGAATGCATCTACGGCATCCGGCGCATATCCGGCGGGACCATTGAGATCAGCGGGAAAATGGTGAAAAAGCCATCTCCTGTGGATTCTATTAAAAAGGGCATTGCCTTTATCTGTGAAGACAGACGGCGCAAAGCCATGATTCCGTCCTTTACAGTGGAAGAAAACATGAACCTTTCTTCTATTGACCATTATTCCAAAAAGGGGATTTTTTCAATGGGCGCTGCTGTTTCTGCAGCAAATGGCATGATAAATGCCTTAAAGATCCGCTGCACCGGCACTTCCCAGCCAGCCTGTGAATTATCCGGCGGCAACCAGCAGAAAGTGGTGTTTGCAAAAGCGTTGCTTACATCCCCCTCCATCTGGCTGTGCGATGAACCTACGCAGGCCGTAGATGTTGCCACCAGACAGCAGATCCACAGCCTGCTGCGCACCCAGGCATCAGAAAATAAAGCCGTTTTCTACGTTTCATCGGACCTTACAGAGCTTTTGGAAGTGGCTGATGAGATCGCAGTTATGGCATCCGGGAAAATACGGAAGATCTTTCCAAATAAGAATTTAAAGCCGGCAGACATACTGTCCTGCTGTTATGAAGCAGAAAGAGAGGAAATACATGAAGATGAAAGCATTTAAACATTATGGGACCGTAGCTGCACTGACGGTCATTATCCTTATTTTTTCTATTCTCCGCCCGGCTTCTTTCTGCACCGTCAAAAACTTTCTTAACATCAGCAGACAGGCGGCACCGCTGGCTATGGTGGCTCTTGGAGCTACTTTTGTTATGACCATCAATGAATTTGACTTATCCGTTGGAAATATTGTAAGTCTGGGAGGTGTGATCGCTGCTCTGCTATCCATCCGTCAGGTTCCTGTGGTACTCTGTTTTTTAACTGCCGCCCTGATCTGTCTTTTGGTTGGCTGTATAAATGGTATTGTTGTTGCCCGTTTCCAGATTTTATCTTTTATCACTACTCTCGGTATGGGAACTGTTCTGGATGGCGTGATCTACGGGCTGACCGGCGGCACTACAGTATTTAATGGTATTCCAAAGGCATTTACCATTCCCGGCATTTTAAAGATCGCAGGTATTCCATTTATTACTTTGATAGCCGTTATTTTATACATGGCTTTTTATGTTTTCATGGGACATACTGCTCCGGGCCGGAAGCTGTATGCCATCGGCGGCAGCAGGGAGGCCGCAGAAGTAGCAGGAATCCCTATTTTCCGTTACCGGGTACTGGCATTTTCCTTATGCGGGGCTATTGCAGGTCTTGCAGGAGCTTTAGTGGCTTCCAGGGTTGGTTCTGCCAACACCACAGCCGGACAAGGCTATTTTCTCCAGTCTTATGCAGCCGTATTTATCGGCTGTACTGTATCTAAAAGCGGTGTGCCCTGTGTAGTGGGAACATTGATCGACGCGGCTGTTCTGGCAGTTCTTGCCAACGGCCTGACCATTTTGCAGATGCCAAGCTTTATGCAGAACATCATTACCGGCGGAATTATCATACTTGCTGTTGTGATCCAGAAGATCGGTGCAGGAAAAAATTGACCGTAAGATCATAACCATTCCGCCATGGACTGACCGGGCTGGAAAATGTGCTGAAATATTGCAGGCTGAATGACCTTAGGAGGTAAGAAACTATGTTGGTTGCAACCTTTGATATCGGGACTACCGCAGTAAAGGCGGTAGCTGTACGTGATGATGGAGAACTGGTTTTTACAGGAAGCCAGGTGATCCATACAATAGAAAAGAATGGTTTTAAGGAACAGGATCCGGAAGAATGGTACAGTGCTTTCTGCACCTTATCCCATGCTCTTACAGGGAAAATACCGGCACAAGAAATTTCCGCCCTTATTTTTTCCGGCCAGATGCAGGATGTGATACCAGTTGGAAGTGACCGGAGAGCTTTGGGAAATGCCATTCTCTACTCTGACGGGCGGGCTGGCGCACAGGCAGAAACCATTGAAAATGCCATGGGCGGCGATACCATTACCGCTATTACAGGAAACCATTTTGACGGTTCCATGCCTCTTGCAAAAATCCTGTGGTTAAAGGAAAATGAGCCGGAGATCTACACCCAGACAACTGCATTTCTCATCAGTTCCAAAGACTATGTAGTGGCACGACTGACCGGGAATTTCATTGGTGATATGACAGCCTGCGCTACTGCGGGAGCCATGGATCTGGAACATAAAACATGGTCCGAATGCCTTATAAACGGTACCGGACTGGATATCAATAAATTTCCAAAGCTGCTCCATTCCCACGAGCTTGCAGGCGTAATAACGGAAAACGGGGCTGCTGATACCGGCTATATGCCTGGTACCAGGATTTACGCCGGTACAGGGGATGCCGGGGCTACTACTCTTGCCAGCGGTATTTTAGCACCTGGGGAATATAACGTAAACCTGGGCACTTCCAGCTGGGTGGCAGCAGTTTCAAAAGACCGTATGGACAGCGAAGGCGGTGGTTTTAACCTGGCTGCTATGCAGAAAGATCTGTATATCAATGTAGTGCCATTTTTAAACGGCGGAAATGTACACCGCTTCATTGCCCGGATCTTATCCCGTGAGCTGGACCACAAACCGGATTTCGCCTATATTTCCCATCTTTTAAAAGACCACGTACCTGGAAGCCACGGCGTATTTTTCCTTCCCTATCTTACCGGTGAACGTTTCCCTGTTATGGACAGCCATATCCGCGCTTCTTTCCTTGGCTTGAGCCAGAACACTTCGGCCGCGGACATAGCAGGAAGCGTATTAGAGGGAGTTGCATTTTCCATTCGCCACGGCTTAGAGCTTTTTAACGCCCCTGCAGTAAAGCTTTCCATCATCGGAGGCGGAGCCAGGGAACTTGCCTGGTGCCAGATCTTAAGCAATGTAATGGGCCTTCCTGTCCACGTCTACAAAGCCCCGGACCTGCTGCCTGCACTTGCCATTGCGTCCAGTGTTTTCCTGGCCGAAGGCATTATCCCGGATTACCAGTCCTTTATCCATGTATTAGAAGAAAAAGGGGGATGTACTGTGCTGAATCCGAATCCTGATGCGGTAAAAGCCTATGAGCCTGTATATAGGAAATATAAGACCATTTACCCTATGGTGTGTGAATTTTATCATGAGGTGTGAATTAGATATGCATATTTATCAATCTGCCGGTGAAGGAGCGTCTGTACACGTTCCTTCACTTCATCTGAATATCCCGTTGCCTGTTTTACCAATTTATCTGCATCTCGCTTCGTAAAGAAAAATTTTAAATTACATCCATATAGACGTTCTGAAGCATCTAACTGCTCATCAAAATCGGAGCTTACTGTTTTTGCCTGAACTTCCTTTATAAGATCAAAAGGATCTTCTCCTAATGGGTAATCCAATGTTGTATCTGACAGTAATCCGCCACCATTATCAAAAATCGGGCAATATTTAAACTTTCCTTCCCCATTCATTAAAACAGCAATGTTATGCGTATGTCGGTCTTCATTTAAAAAAACAGCATCAATGGTAAGTAATTTATTCAGATAAATGCCAAATCCTTTCAGACCGGTAATCCGCTCCACCTGTTCTTCCAGAAAACATATTCTCTGTTCTGCATCATCCATTTGCCAGAGCATTCGGTTCAGACTGTCTCCATACATTTTTTGAAATAATCGCTCTAAGGTTATAATCTGCCAGTCTTCCGATAAAAAAGTACGGCTTTTTACTCCTTGATAAATCTGTCGTTTATACCTGATTGTCTCTAGATCGTATTGCACAAATTCTTCTGAGCTTAAAGTCGATTTTATCAATAAATGAGAAATCACGTACTCTGCCAATCCTTCATATCCAGTGTAATCTGCCTTATACCAAATCCCTTCATTTTCCCATTTTAACTGATTTCCTTTTGACGATTGGCGATTCTGCATACGTTCATTTTGTTCAAACAATTCAATCATCTTTACTCTCCCTGTCTTTCAATCTTGATCCAAAAATCATCTTCCGCCATTCTTCCTTCCGTTTTCTGAATGATCAAATATGGATCATAAAACGGGATTCCCAGATCCCTCAAAACCAGTTTCATCTTATCTCTTGTTCGTGGAAAACATCTGGATTCCAAAAATTCATTGTAATCTTCAATCGTTGGATTTTCTTTAATCCCAAATGCCGTAAACTGAAGATTATCCGTATAATTTCGAATACGAATGATTTTTCGCACTTCATCTACATCGATCAAAGTGCATGGTGTATCTTTATACATATACCACATGCGGACCGGCAATTCCCTGGGCGGAATTTCAAGCGAATGTATATATTCTGTGTCTCGATCCAATAATTTTATCAGAAGTGCCATCGGGCCTTTCGTGACAGTTCCTTCTCGCTCCAGACGTTCCACGGTAGGTTTGGAGCAATCAAGGAGCCGTGCAAAATCTCTCTGCGTCAACCCTAGCTTTTTACGCAGCATTTTTATCTCTTTCGCACTCACAGTTTCCTTTATTGCAAATCTCTTTTCGTCCATATCCGCCATTTCCTCTGTTTCCATCTTTTCTTTTATTATACCCAGTTTTCTCATATCTTCAACAAAAAATCATCATTTTGATGTCTTTTTTAATTTATTTATCATCATTTTGATGGTTTTTATTTTATAACGCAAATTTATATCATTCTTAAGCTTTTCTACAAATTTACTTCACAATTATTTTCTATTGTTTTAAAATGTAGCTTGTAATCAGCAAGGAGGTCTTAACAGTGAAAAACTCTGTTTTATATAAAAGGCTGAGCCGCAGCGCCATTGCAATCAGCCTGTTTTGGTGTCTGTTTATCATTCATGCCTGGCTTAACGGCCACTTTAGATCCATCAATACATTCCAGTCTTACATACGCAGTTTTGGACTGTTTGCGCCTTTTATGTTTGTGTTTATCCAGGCATTTCAGGTGGTGGTTCCTGTGCTGCCAGGATTTATTGGCTGTGTAGCGGGAGCTTTGCTCTTTGGCAGCATGGGCGGTTTCGTCTATAACTATATCGGCATCTGCGTCGGTTCCATTATCGCTTTCCTTTTAGCAAAGCGTTATGGAATTTCCCTGGTAGATGCTATGTTTTCTTCTAAAAAATATAAAGTATGGACGGAACGGATCCGGAAAGCCCGAAGCTACGATGTGCTTTTCGGACTTTCCATCCTTTTGCCTTTAGCTCCGGATGACTATTTATGCTACTTTTCCGGCCTGATCAATATGTCTGTACGAAAATTTGTGCTTATTATTCTTCTGGCAAAACCATGGTGCATCCTGTTTTACAGCTTCGGCACAGGAATGCTGATCCATTAGGAAGTATTTTATGGCAGAAATCAAACTTATTCCCGGCAATAAAGATCAAATCCCGGTTTCCGAAAAAGACCATTATAAAAATCCCTGGATCTTATCAGCTGGTACACCATTTAAGAGACCTTCTCATCTCTGATATCAGCAGCCACACCACCATCGAAGATCTGGCCCGCATCTGCAGTGCTCCCTGGCGCGGCACAAATCTCAAAATGGTTGCCAAATCCTTAAGACCATTTTTAAGAGAATCGTCATTTGATTTTCCGGCACAGATAGGATACAATCGGAAATACCTTTTAATTTGTAAATATCTGGGAATTTAAAATTTTCGGGGATTTTTCGAATTTTAAGTCAAATCTTTTAGATAAGGACCAAATCTTAACATGCTTGGAAGAACACATTTTTTTATTGGTATATCCGCTGCTTTAGCAGTTATGCAGCCCTCCTCCATGTCCACCTTAGTGGCTGGTGCGGGGGCTGCTGCTATTGGTGGCATGATCAGCGACATTGACTCAGGCACCTCCCAGGCCCATAAAGAGGCCGACAAGATCATGACCGCAGCCATTGCCATTACCGCTGTAGTCATTTTCGCTGACTGTAAATTTCATGTAGGTATTTATGAACGTCTGATGCGCAACAGCAGTATTGCAAGACTTCTCACCGGTGCCATGGCATTTATCATCATCTGCACCTATGGTTCGGGACAGCCCCACCGCTCTTTTATGCACTCCTTTTTATCCATGTTCATGCTCACAGCCTGCATGGATGTGATCTATCCGGATGCAGCTCCTTATTTCGCCATTGCTTATGCTTCCCATCTGGCACTGGATATGTTAAATTACAGGCGGCTTCAGCTGATCTGGCCTATGAAACGTGGCTTCTCCCTAAAGCTCTGCTCCTCCCAGGGACTGATAAACCACCTGCTTTTGTCTGCCGGTATGGTCTGCGTTGTCCTGGAGCTGGTCACATCTATCCCTGCAAGAGGGCTGGCAGCGCGTATTGTTTCCTTTTTACCTTTTTGAATAATGGCTTTTAATTAGTGTCACTTATATATCATACGTCATTTTTCACAAAAATTAATTATACTATTGATTTTTGAAAATTTTTACGTATATTCTATAGGTAGATAACAAAAAAGTCCCATTTAATTAAAATTCAAACATTGTGAGGTAGAAAGATGAAGCCAGTTAAAGAAGGAAAAGTACGTGAAATCTATGACAACGGCGATAGCCTGATCATGGTCGCTACCGACCGCATCAGCTGCTTTGATGTGATTCTCCATAATACTGTTACCAAGAAAGGTACTGTTCTGACCCAGATGTCTAAATTCTGGTTTGACTACACAAAAGACACTCTTCCAAACCATATGATCTCTACTGACGTAAAAGATATGCCTGAATTTTTCCAGACTCCTGAGTACGAAGGCAAGAGCATGATGTGCCGCAAGCTGAACATGCTTCCTCTAGAGTGCATCGTCCGCGGCTATATCACAGGAAGCGGCTGGAAGAGCTACAAGGAAAACGGTACTGTATGCGGCATCAAGCTTCCTGAAGGCTTAAAAGAATCTGACAAACTGCCTGAGCCGATCTTCACACCTTCTACCAAGGCTGAGATCGGTGATCACGATGAAAATATCTCCTACGAGCAGAGCATTGACCACCTGGAGAAACACTTCCCGGGAAAGGGAAAAGAATATGCTACCAAACTGCGTGACTACACCATTGCTCTTTACAAGAAGTGCGCTGACTACGCTTTAAGCAAAGGTATCATCATTGCTGATACCAAGTTTGAGTTCGGTCTGGATGAAGATGGAAATATTGTCCTTGGTGATGAAATGCTTACCCCGGACAGCTCCCGTTTCTGGCCTGCAGACGGCTATGAGCCCGGTCATTCCCAGCCATCCTTTGACAAGCAGTTTGCCCGTGACTGGCTGACCTCTCATCCGGGAAATGACTGGACACTGCCAGAAGATGTTGTTCAGAAGACAATTGATAAATATCTCCAGAGCTATAAGATGCTTACTGGAAAAGATCTGTAAAAGAACAGAGTTCAACAGACATGCCCCCATAACAGAACGCCTGACATTCCTGATCCCAGGATTTCCTCCTCCGGATTACTTATGTACTCTCGGAGTTTTTCCTGCACTTGCCTTTGCAAGAAGATTCCGAGAATACATTACTTCAGGAACTCCAGGCGTTCTTTTTATTATTTACTATGAAAGTCCCGGACGGCAGCCGCGAATGAGCCATGCTTGCATGAGCGAATTCACGGGTATCGGACGGGCAAGCCGGTATGAGCAAGGAGCGCGATAGCGCGGATTGCGAATGCTGGCGACGATTGCGGGAGCACCAAAGGTGCGGAGCAATCGGCTTTCATGAATGGTGATGCCTGCGTCAGCAGGCATGTCCGTTTAATTCCGGTCTCTGCCTGCGTCACCAGCCACACACTGACATCCGCTTTTTAATTCTGCATAAAAGGCCTTAAGCTGTTTTTCCATAACCCACTTCATATACTCCCCTTCCAGATACCTTCCCGGCCGGACAGACTGCATAGCCTCATTTCGCTTTATATCCTCTTTCAGCCATTCCTCTAACTGCTCCAGGCTCATTTTTCCAGATCGTGCCTTTATCTTTTCCTGATACCGGGAATAAAAGCTCATATAATATTCTTCCAGTTGTCCGCTCCAGCGTTCTTCCAATGAAAACAACCGGTCAAATTCCTTTATCTTTTCCCCTGTGTCCGGATTCGCCTCCAGGACCGGGAGCAGACTTACCACTTCGCTGTCTTTATTTCCCGGATTTTCAAACTCCAGCTGTACCTGATCTTTTACTGTATCCAGATAAGGTAAAAATATACTTCCAATATTTCTCTGCTTTCCCTTTAAAGGACTTTTTCTTCCCTTTAACCGGCTTCTGCAGGCAGAACAGCAAAAATACAGGTTATACGGATGCAGGCACAGACAAGGATACCTGGACTTTGAAAAATAATGCTCCACATCCTCATCTGTTTCCCCATTTGAGATCATATTTAAACATACCGGGCAAATCCTGCGTATCTTCTTGTTTTTCCCCTTAAAATAGTCTTTAGCCAATTCCCTTCTGCTGTACATGGGACTGGAAAGTTCCTTTAAATGAAAATGGGCAGTGCAAAAGACCACATCATAAAAATATCCGAAAAAATCCTTTAATATCTTCTGGGCTGCATCAGAAAGCTGGTCACTTTCCAGGCTGAACCTGCCATTTTCCCAGGCTTCTTTATCCATAAATTCCATATCATGCTTTATGGCTTCCCAGATTCTTTCCCGCTGTTCCTGCTCCATGCGGAACAGCCGGTCCACTGCCCGGTGCATATTCTTTCCATTCTCTGTGTCACGCTCATAAAGCCTGTAAAACCAGGCTCCATTCTCCGGTGCGAAAGCCAGCCAATCTTCTTTCAGGAACACATTTCCCGGCTGGTCTGCTGCAAATTTAAAAACAGATAACAGAAAATGGCTAATCGCCATTAAATCCTGCTCCTGTTCTTTAACATCTATATTCCAGAACATCTTTCATCACCTCTTTTAGTTGTTAAAAGTGCCTGCGCCTATACCTTATTCTCTTTTTCCAGCAGCGCATACAGCTGCTCCTGCAGACGGAAACGCTGATAACCGGGACCCACTTTTGAAATGATCTCTTCCAGCTTATCCGGATCTTTTTCTTCCATGTATGCTTTCACAGAATCCGATGCAAATCTGCCAATGGCAGATGCCTTAAATACCTGTCTGGAAATACTGTCCCGGCCAGCTGCAAAAGTAGAGATCTCCAGATCCTTTACTTCTGTCTTAGAACCTGTGGGATTCTCAAACAGGTGGATCTGCTCCCACATGGCATCTGTTAAGATCAGGTCTGAATGGGTGGCTATCAGGAACTCATTCCCACTTTTCCCGTCCATGCTGCACATAGCATACACAAAGCGGACAAAATCCCGGCTCCATTCATCATTAAAATGCACATCTGGTTCATCATAGAGGAACAATGTATTCTCCCCGCAGTGGTTCTGGGCCATAAGGATCAGGCCAATGCGGGCCAACCACATTAATTCCCCGTCACTTAAATCTTCCATTTCATAAAGCCCACGTTCATCCCCGTTGCGATAGGAAAAATGGATCTCCCGGATCACGCCTTCTCTCCATGCTGTAAGGAGAGTGGAGATAAGGGCAAATGGATTTCCATCAAAGTAGCGCTGAAGCATGGGGTGATAAAATACCTTTTCTCCCTCTGCTTCCCAGGAATCAAACAAAAATACGGCTGCTGTTTCCCCTGCAAGGCTTCCATCTTCTTCCACCCGGTCTGCAGAAGTCCTGTGGATCACACAGTTGCTTAAAGAACCACCCTTTGTATCCTGGTTTAAAAGCCGCCGTAAAATGCTCATCTGCGGCCTGTCTGCAGCCGCTTCCAGCCTTGTATCATCAATGCGAAGGGAAAATGCTGCCGGGATCAGACGGATATTTAACCGTTTCAGAAGTTTTTTCCTAAGGGATGCATAGCGCAGCGCCTTTGCGCTGATATTGTCATCCTGCATATCAAAGGGCATTACAGCAAACAATGCCGGTAAGATAAATTTTGATGTGACCGCATCCAGAAACAGCACTCTTGGATTTACATCCAGACGCTCATAAAAGGATAATATCTCCTCTGCCGCCTCGCCCTGGGCCACGCTGCTTTCTCCCAGATATCCTTCATTACCGGAAATCCGGCTTTCTCCGTTTTCATCATTTATAGCCAGTGACAGATCATACAGATCACTGGCAAGAGATGCCCTTGGAGACTGGATCAGGATATCTTCCATAGAACTGTTAGCCCCGGAACAATAAGAAATGATCCGGTCCGGCAGATACTCATCTGGTATAGAATATAGCTGCCGGGTTTTCCCATTTTTTTCTAGTTCCACATATAGCTTTCTCCTCCGCCCGGAAGCATCGCAAAAACCCTTTTTCTGGGGCTTTACATAAATTCCCGTTCCATCCGGCATCCTGTATTTTAACTCAAAAATAAATCCCGGCAGCTCATTTTGCATAATGCGGGTAAAAATAAGTCCCACTGCCTCTAACACACTGGACTTTCCCGAACCATTGCAGCCAATGAGAAAATCCACGGGTACAGCCCCCGTCTGCTCCTTAAACTGCAATTTCAGCCGCTTCAGTCCTTTATAACCATCTATATATAAGTATTCCAGCTTCATGTTGTATCTCAGACCTCCCTGGTGTCCAGAATCTGATATTTCTGTATGGTAATGGGATGACCTGCACTGTCCTGCGCTTCTTTTTCTCCCATGTAAAGCTTCTGTGGAACCGTTTTTTCCAGAAATCCCAAAGCTTCTAACAATCTTGCAGATGCCAGGGCATCCTGCACGGAATATCCTTTTTTGTGGATCTGCTTAAACACTGTATGTACCGGCAGCGCTTCCGATGACTGGGCATAGATCCGCAGGATCTCCATCTGAAAATCAGAAAGCATGGTAAAAAGGGACTGAAGCTCCTGAGGGATACGGCTCTGCCAGTCTGTAATGCCTTCTGTAGGCTGACTGACACTTTGCACTGTACCGATCCCATAACTTTCTTTAAATAAAGATGGGGACGGATCAGTCAGGGCTTCCTGTTTTCTGAACGCCTCTGTCAGTCCAGATGTAAATGCCAGAGACAGCATGGATTTAAAATACCGTTCACCTAACTGCTGCATTTTATGTAACCGTTTTCTTATATTTTCTGCTTTCCGGATCGTTTTTGTAAAAACTGTCTGTTCTGCCTGAGAAAGTACCGGTACAAAAAAGTCATTATCTGTATTTTCCGGCAATACCCGTTTCTGTAAGGATGTCCATACAGACCGGAGTTCAGGAGAAAGAAGTTCTTCATCCCGGCTTACTTTACCTTCTTTTAAAGCAGCCTGGGCCTGTTTTAAAAGAGCATTTTCAAGGATCCTATTTAATGCAGCCTCAGATGACTGACCATATTTTACAAGCTGCCTGGCCCGCTTTAATCTATCTACAATGACCTTCTGTTCTTTTAAGCAGGGAAATACCACAGGAATACCCGATAACTGCTCCTTGGTCAGATTAGGGATCGTCACTGCGTTGGCCCGTTCTATAAGCCATGGGCGGTAAAATTCCAGATAAAAGCAGGCATATTCCGGCAAGATCTGCTCTTCATCGAAAACCATTGCCTGTATTGCCTGGTTCACCGTCATGTCGCAGCCTGCAATAGCCGCTTTTCCAATCGTTCCTGATACAGAGAGCAGCACAGCGCCCTTTGGCACTACCAGCCACGGGATCTGGTCTGCCCCTTCTTTGGTAAGATAATTTTCTGTCTGGGAAATATATTCTTCTTTTATGTCCCCAACTCTTGCCCATGGAAGGCTTTCCGGCTGGGGAGTTTTTGTATAATAATCTGTCTTTGAACGATTTAAAGTAGTTCCCCTAATCCACCTGGATACCACCTGGCTTAAAGGTCTCTGCTTCCAGTTCTCCAATTTTTCCAATTCAGCCGACCTCCTTAAGAAGTTCTTTTAACTCCTTTGTGATCTCTTCCTGTTCTCTTAACATTTCCTGTAAAAGAAGGGCCGGATCCTCTATTTCCAGATTGATCTGTTCCTCCGGTCTGTAATTTTCCGGCAGCAGATTCCATTTTGCAGCCTCGATTCCAGCAGCGCCTGCAAACCAGAAGCTGTTATACTGCCAGTTTGCAGGAACCCTTATGCCATTGCGGTTTTCCACTGTTTTTTCCCTACAGCAGCATTCCCATTTTCCATAATAGCTGTCTCTCTGGCTCCAGACCTCTTCCAGACGTTCATATTCCTGCTTCTGTTTTTCTTTATCTTCCTGTTTTTCCAGACTGTAATACAGCACTCTCTGGGTATGTCCTTCCCAGCCACTGGACATAAATGGCTTACTGAATATCATGACACTGGAGCGGACACCGCTGTACAGGAAAGTATCTTCCGGCAGCGCGATCACTGCTTCCAGTGAATAAGACTGGAGAAGCCATTTACGCACCTTTATACTCTCTGTACGGTTTGCAAATAAAAAGCTGTTTGGAACAATGAGCATGGCCCTTCCATCGTATTTTAAGGCCAACATGCCACGGATCAGCTCCATGTGATAGCGGCCTCTTACAGTCCTCAGTTCCGCTGGAAGTTCCTCTGCCAGTGAATCATCTTTGATGATATCCGTTCCATATACCGGATTACTGATCACCAGATCGCAGGTCTCATATAAACAGGCTGGTATTTCCTCCTGCAAATGAAGTTCCATTTTAAGGTCTGAAAGCCTGGATATGATAATACCTGCTGCCCACAGTTCCTCATCCAGCTCATAACCCATAAGCTTTGGATCCTTTAAATACTTACAAGCTGTCATCAGAGTGCTTCCTGCACCGCACTGGGTATCTAAGACCGTTTCTCCTTCACCAAGGCTTAACATTCCTTCCGGACGGGTCACAAGGCCAAGAAGTGGCTTTGCAATCTCCACAGGAAGAAGATACCGGTTCTTGCCGCCCTTGCTGTAAAGGCAGAAATCAAACATCCCAGAAAGGGCCGTCTGGAACATCTCACCGGAAACCGGAGCTGTCCACAAACCGGCCAGCTCTTCTGCTATAACTGTAAGCTGGCGCTTTACCGTACCTCTTAGCACCTGCCGGTACCCAAAAAGCTGCTTTATCTCCGGATCATCTTCTGCATTTATCCCACAGGCTTCAAGCAGCATACACCCAAAATCCCGGAACATCCCCATAAGATCCTGTGAATACTCCATGCGGTAAAAATCTGCCGCTTCCTTAAATCCCTGAACCTTCTCATTTATCTTCATTTTCTGGTCTGATGTCAGCATATTTTGTTACTCCTTTATATGAGATTACCCAAAAAGCAAATGTCTGCTCCGCAGCCACTTTTTTCGTACACGCTTACTATATTATATCCCACATAAGAATTACTTGAAAGAGAAAAAAGCACCCGGCAAAAGAATTTATATAATTCCCATACAGGCGCTTTCTTATTATTTTTCTTTTACTGTTCTTTCTTTTTTCCGCATTCTTTTATCTTCATACATCTTTTCATCTGCTTCACGGTACATTTTATCATAATCTACTGCGCCGTAAGCCATGCTGCTTCCCATAGAGAACCTCAGATCAACGGTAAGTCCGTCCCGCAGCCAAGCCTTCTGCCCGCTCTGAAGTGCCTTTAAAGCTTCTATTTTCTGTATAAGAGCTTCTTTCTCATACTTATAATAGAACAATGTAAATTCATCACCGCCCTGACGGCACAGAATACAGTTTTCACCAGCTTCCTGTTTCAGCATTTCTGCAATCTTTTTAAGGTACTCATCACCATTTTCATGTCCGTAAGTGTCATTGACCATTTTCAGATTGTCAGCATCTACCATAACAGCAGCGCAGTAATATGGCTCCCTGCATTCTTCCAGTATTTTAGAAAGTCTGGCATCTCTGCCAGTCCGGTTAAACAGCCCCGTCAGCTGGTCATGATCTCTCTGGTATTCGATCTCCCTGCGCTTGCGGATCTCCTCTGTAACGTCCGTAATAACACCGAAGATCTCTTCGCCCTCCTGGATCTCTTCAATTTTTAAATATTTACCATTTCCTACAGCAAATATCTCTTTTTCACCTGCAACTGGCTCTTTTTGCATGGTTCTAATATATTTCCTGAAATCTTCCCAGTCAGAAGGCAGCTTCCAGGCAGCTTCTGTGCCGGTCTTTAAGATCTGGAGAACATCACCGGTAAAGCGGACTCCCTTCATTTGCCGGTTGTATTCATATACGCCAATTCGCATATCTGTTTTTCCAAGCACATAGCTCATTTTCCTTTCATTGACTAACAGGCTCTGAAGCATTTCATTAATATAACGGCTCAGTTCAAAAAATTCCCTGCTGCTGTGGACATCTATCTTGACGTTTAAGTCACCCATGGTTATCTTATGCAGCTTTCCGTTTACTTCCCCGATCTTCTGGACTACCTCCCGGTCCAGATACCGGGTCACTGCCTTAAACAATGCCAGCGCAATGAGTACAAGACATACCGCCAGATACAGCATATTTAACGGTATGCGTTCATAAAGTGCCTTGTTGGTCACTGCCACACCGATATAATTATCTGCTACCTTTTTAAATACAATATAGGAACGTTTTCCATTGATCATACCGGAAAAACCTTTTGTACTCTGGATCTTTTCAGTATTTAAACCAACCTCCTTCATATCCATTCCTACCAATTCTGTGTCCGTAGCACCTACGATCTTTTCTGTTTCTGCATTTACCGCAAAGTAGCTGGTATCCGGGTTGACACAAAGCTGGGAAAAAATATAAGGCAGTTCATTTTTTTCTGTTACTTTGGATACATTTACCGGTTCAATTCCCACTTGCACGATAAATTCCCCGGTGCTGTTCCACATAGCTGAATACTGCATCAGCTTATGCTCTGCTGTATTCGGCTCAATATCCTGGACCATTTTCAGGGATTTGTCCTTAAGCATGGGCTTAAAATAATTCATCTGCTTCCCAGAGTCAAAGCTATAACCATAATACTGGGGATGAGTTCCGGAAACGATCTCTCCTGCTGCATCAATAATGTGGATCTCATCTACTTCCATAAATTCTGCGATCTTACGCAGTTCATGCAGATCATTTCCCACTCCGGTGTTCTTCTCCAGAATATAGGCAATGGCCTCTGTATTATGAAGACATTTCGCAGCATATTCCTGACGCAGCCTGGTAAGTTCTTTCTGATTCTCCTCCAGCATCTTATCCATCTGCTCAAAGATCTTATCCGCCGACCCCTGCGCCCGGCTCTGCTCATTTGCTATATTCAATGCCATAATGCTAATAAGGATCACACTTACCAACGCAAATGTGACCTTATACATGTAACTCCATATGGATTTCTTTAAAGTACGCACAACTTCTCCTTACTGCTATATGCACACCTACGCCCGTGTACACATACTTGCTTCTTCCCTTTTTTGAGAAAGATCATCACACCTTCGGTTACAAGAATTATAGCAACTTTAGAGAAGTTAGGCAAGTTTTCATCGGTTTTAATTGGATGAATTTTCAATTTGTCTTATGATTAAAAAATTTAAAATATATCTGTTGATAAATCCGATTTTTTTGCGTATACTATAGTTGAAAGAAGCCATTAATGGCTTAACAGCAGGTATATCTCGACCTTTAACTGAGACAGTTATCAGCGGGCGTATCTCAGCCCCAAGCGAGACAGTTAAAAGAGAGTATTTCGCCACTCTAAGTGCGAACTTAACAGCAGGGCGGTTTTATCCGCCCTATTTTAATACGGAGGTGAATTTTGTCAATCAGACTATATGAAGTAAACTCTAAAATATATCGACTATCTTATCCCCTATGCACCACATTTATTTCACAACAAAAAGCCCGGTCAGCATAACGAGCGAAAATATATTGGTATTATTTTAATCGTAAATAATATGAACTATTTTGCCCCTCTATCATCTTATAAACCTAAGCATGACAAAATGAAAAACTGCTTAGATTTTCTTAAAATTGGAAATTATGCCGTTATAAATATCAATAACATGTTTCCAGTTCCTGAAGGCGAATATCAATATGTACATATCCCAGAAATCAAAAACACCCAGTATCAAAAATTGTTAATGGCAGAATATCGTCTCATAAAAAAATTGCAGGATAGGATAAAGAAAAATGCTGCTCTTACCTGCAATCTAAGAAATAATCTTTCAGCTCACCAGCGGCAGAATCTAATTTATCCACAGCCAGCTCATAGGCATGACCATGATCATTGCGGGAATCATATCTACAATGGGATAATTTTTAAACTTATCGCGCATATCAACGCCCTGCGTATGTGTTGCTGCGATGGTAGTATCAGAATCTTTTTGTACTTGATTTTGCGAAAAGATTTTTTGTCAGTTGCACCCAAGGTACATTTTTACTGATAGGACCAGTATGTCAGATATAGCGACTATACACGCAAGGATGCATTTTTACCAAAAAGGTATGTTCATTTTATTTTCAACAGCATCTCTTTTAAATACTCCAACATTATCCCCGACACTACAGAATTGGCTGTCTTTGAAAATGCCAGTCCCAGCGTCCGGTGTGAAGCTGGCTCTAAGGGTCTGGATTCTACATCGTCTCTGGCAAAGGCTTTTAGTACCATTTCCTGGGAAATGGTAACGCCTAATCCGCTTTTTACAAAGGCCATGATCAGTGTATCGTCCCGGAAGCTGTAGGTGATCTTCGGCTTTACGGGACATTTTGCTAATAAATGCTGGATATCGTTGTCACAACCAAGTGTTTCTATGATCAATGGATACGCAAACAGTTCCGGCAGCGTAACCCGTTCTTTTTCTGTAAGTGGATGTCCTTTAGGCATCACTGCACACAGTGGATCATCCATCAGTGGATAAAATTTCAGGTCGTCTGCCACAATAGATGACAGGAAACCACAGTCCACCTGTCCATGGATGATCCAGTCACGGATCTCATCGTAATTGCCGTCAAAGATCTCTACCTGCACCTTTGGATAATGCTCTTTGAAGAAATGGATCACTCCCGGCATCCACAGTGCTGTAATACTGGAAAAGCTTCCTACCCGCAGCTTTCCTTCGATCTTATGATTAATATTAAAGGCCGCCTGGCGCAGCTTTGCCTTCTGGTTTACCATTTCCTGGATATAAGGGATCAGTCTGGCTCCGTTGTCTGTAAGTATGACTCCTTTTTTTACTCTGGCAAACAGCCGGACTTCCAGTTCTTCCTCCAGTCCAGCCATCATCTGACTGATGCCGGACTGTGTGTAATTTAATGCCTCTGCTGCCCCGGAAAAGCTGCCGGTCTCGCACACTTTCAGAAAAATCTCGTATTTGTCTTTCTGTTCCTTCATAAATTTCACCACCCCATATGATACCAGCTTGTTCCCCACGACCTGGCATCATACACATTACTAAAAATTATATATAATCATAAAAACATTTGTTTTACTGATATTATAACATGTGCTATTCTGGTATGACAAGCAAGTTCAGCTATAGATAATTTTAGGGGGATTCTTTTTCATGAATAAGAAAAAAAGTAGTTTTTCCGGACAGTTAGGTTTTGTTTTAGCTGCTGCCGGTAGTGCCGTAGGCGTGGGAAACCTGTGGCGTTTTCCATATCTGGCTGCAAAGGACGGCGGAGGACTGTTCTTAGTCATTTATCTGGCACTGGTTTTAACATTTGGATTCACACTGCTGGCATCTGACATTGCCATTGGCCGCAGAACAAAGGAAAGCGCCATCGGTGCTTATACCCAGATGTCGCCTAAATGGAAATTTTTAGGAGTTTTAACCTTTCTTGTTCCAGTCCTGATCATGACCTACTATGCTGTTATCGGCGGCTGGGTCACAAAATACGCTGTTGTCTATCTCACCGGACAGACTGCCGCTGCTGCCCAGGACAATTATTTTACCTTATTTATCACTTCACCTGTATCACCAGTCCTGTTTGCCCTTTTATTTATGGGTGTAACAGCATTTATTGTATACAATGGTGTGGAAGGTGGTATTGAGCGTGTTTCCCGTTGCATGATGCCCATCCTTCTGGTTCTGGTGGTTGTGATCGCAGGCTATTCCCTGACACTGCACCATGTTGACGAAAGCGGACAGATGCGTACCGGTATGGACGGCCTTCTTTATTATATAACCCCTGATTTTGAGGGACTGACCTTTAGCCGCTTCCTTCAGATCTTACTTGATGCCATGAGCCAGCTGTTCTTTTCCTTAAGTGTTTCCATGGGTATCATGATCACCTATGGCTCTTATGTGAAACCGGAAGTTAACTTAAATAAAGCTGTTAATCAGATTGAGATCTTCGACACAGGCGTTGCTCTTTTAGCAGGTGCCATGATCATCCCGGCAGTTTTTGTTTTCTCCGGCACCGACGGAATGAGCGCAGGTCCAAGTTTAATGTTCATTTCCCTTCCTAAGGTATTTGCCGCCATGGGAAAAGCAGGTACCTTTGTTGGTCTTTTGTTCTTTGTAACAACTATTTTCGCTACTCTTACGTCCTGTATCTCTGTGCTGGAATCTATCACTGCCAACTGCATGGAGATCTTCCACACAGGCCGCAAGAAAACAGTCCTTGTGCTGACCGTGATCTATCTGGCTGCCTCTGCTATTATTGCCCTTGGCTACAGTATCTTCTATATTGAAGTAAAACTGCCAAACGGCTCTGTGGGACAGTTATTAGACATCATGGACTATATCAGCAACAGCGTTATGATGCCGTTTATCGCACTACTCTCTGCCTTTCTGATCGGCTGGATCAAAACACCGGACTATGTGATCGAAGAAATGGAAAGCACCGGAGATACTTTCCGCCGTAAAAAGCTGTATCGTGTCATGATCCGCTATGTGGTCCCGGTTATGATGTTTGTACTGTTTTTACAGTCTACAGGAATACTCTGACAACCGCCTGCGTCAGCCGGCAGTGGATCACAAGTTTACAAAGCAAACGGACGCGTCAGCCGGCGCGTCCATTTTTTGTTCTCTGTTTTATTTTACAGCACCCATTCCTCCAGGAAATGAGCCGCCCCGTCCTCTTCATTATGCCCGGCCACAAATTTCGCAGCCTGCTTTACATCATCTTCTGCGTTTTCCATTGCTACGGAGATGCCTGCAGCCTGAAGCATGGAAATATCATTTTCGTTATCCCCAATAGCCAGCACATTTTCCATACTTATCCCCAATTTTTTACAAAGTGTACACAGTGCATTTCCTTTAGAGGCATGGATAGAGTTTAATTCTATGATCCCATCTCCGGTGCGCAGAAATACGATACCCGGTATGGGGCTTCCTTTTTCCAGAAGTTCCTGTGCCAGTCCATCTTTTAAGACAAAAGCACCCATTTTCATCACTTTTACTCCGCTGGTCCTTAAAAACTCTCCCAGATTTTTTACATTTCCCTCGCTGAACCTGATATAAGGATATTTCTCAGAAAGCCCTGTTTTCTCCCATCCCTCTGCCCGGAAAGTACCTCTGTCTGTATGGACATATACAGCCACTGGGAATTGTTCCAGATACGCAATGGCTTCCACTGCTTTTTCTGTGGAGATCCCTGTTTCACAGATACTTTTTTCCTCCGGTACATCCATAAGCACGGCACCATTGGAGCAGATAGCATACTGAACGCCGTCTACATTATTTAATACTGCTTCTTTCATTCCTCCGATCGGTCTTCCTGAGGCAGGTACCAGGATCACACCTTTTTTTACAATCTTTCTTAAAACATCTAATGTATAGTCTGATATACTCTTATCATCATGAAGAAGAGTTCCGTCCATGTCTACGGCTGCCAGCCGGATCGTTGTTTTTTCACTGTGCATATTGATTTCCTCCTGTAATGTTCTCCCGGGATCTTTCTGTGCCTGATCTTGATCCTGACATCTGATTTTAAGTATAGCACATATTTCCCCCTTAAAAGTGTCAATCCTAGTGTCGAACCCCATTCTCCCACTCTGGGCACCTCCCCTTTTTTCTCACCGCTACTGCCGAAACCCTTTTCAAACTGGCGAAATCATTCAAAACCTCTTTCTTTTCAGACTATTTTTTGTATAATTACACTTGTTATCAGGTAGACATAAAACACGCGCGAAAAGAATTCAAGTTAAATCAACAAACAGGAGAATCATGTACATGCTCAGCACAAAAGAAGAACTCTATCTTTACCTGGAAAAAATAAGCCGGGGCTATGCCCTGAAAGATCTGAAATATTTTACGGCGAACCATATCAGCGAATCACTGAATATTTCCCGTAATCTGGCCAGTCAGTATCTGAACGAGCTGGTAAAAGAAGGGCGGGCCATTAAGGTCAACTCCCGTCCTGTTTATTTCTTCCATAAGAAAAATGTTGAACGCGAAGCCCAGGTCGCCCTGGAAACCTGCGTATTCTCCGGTATGGATGATTTTCAGCGGAAATGCCGAAGCGATGAAAATAAAAGAGATTTTCAGAAAGCCATCGGTTATTACCTGAGTTTAAGTTCCTGCATCGAGCAGTGTAAAGCAGCTGTTAAATACCCGCCAAATGGTCTTCCGGCCTTGTTTAACGGAGCTGGCGGAACAGGAAAGGCTTTTCTTTCCAGGCTGATGTATGAATATGCTGTAAATGAACGGGTAATAGGAACTGCAGGCGCAGCTTCTCTCCCGCCTTACATCACAGTAGACTGCTCCGAATATGCCCAGAATGAAGAAAAATTTGCTATTTCCCTTTGCGGCAGCGAAGACGGAAAAGGCTGGCTTGCAAAGGCAAACGGCGGCATCCTTTTCTTTGATGAAATTGACAGGCTTCCATTTTCAGGACAGGAACTGATCTATTCCTACTTAATTTCGGGACAATATAAAGGATATCATGATGACGAACATGTTTTTGAGTCCAATGCAAGACTGGTATTTTCCACCACAAAAGTACCGGCGGAAACACTTTATAAACCACTTGCAAGGATGATCCCCATTGTGATCCCGGTCCCAACATTGCATGAACGCACAGCCGATGAAAAAGAGGAAATGTTAGTCTCCTTCTTAAAAGCAGAAGGGCGGCGCATGGGCGTAGATGTAAGCATCAGCCAGAACGCCTTCCACTGTATGCTGGAATTTTCCTACGAAAACAACATCGACGAATTAAAAACCTGCGTTACCAGCAGCTGTGCCGGAGCTTATCTGGAAAAAACCAGCGATGGTATCGCTATCCACAGTTATCACCTTCCGGAATATATGCTCTCCTCCTTAAAACTGGAGGTTGAAGACAAAGACAAACGTATGATCCACTTAAACAGTTACAGCCGTGACACCTCTTTGGGGCAGACGGTACAGTATTTCCAGATCATGTTAGATGTCTTTGAAGATTACCGTCAGGATATGCTCAGTTTTGACGGTCTGATGATGGAATTCCGGAAACAATTAAATGATTATTACGACTATCTGATCTACGGACAGAAGCTTGTAAACATCAAGATCTCCACTTACGAACAGCTGATCAATCAGATTTTTGAAAATGTAGGTGAAATGTATGGCATCAGCCTTTCCAAAAAATACA
>OGYT01000811.1_pt1 | contig 23098 bp, 22 predicted proteins | sample 1576631 | NCBI WGS metagenome assembly OGYT01 (sample SAMEA3541588, study PRJEB24748) | human gut metagenome | biome: human gut; feature: human-associated habitat; material: faeces | place: China | collected 2012
CATATTTCCTGTTTTTTTAACATGAGAGGGATATGGGCGAAGTTAGAACGGAAAAGCCGCGCGCGGCCAGCTCCCGCGACACCAGCCCGCTGCAGATGTTACTTACCTCACAGCAGAGGCTGTCTGCGGAGATATGTTTCACACGCCCGGCGGCGAAGCACAGTAAACCCAGGGCAAAAATCCCGCCCTTGTGGGTGTTCACTCCGTTCGTCGCGGCGTACATCGCCTGCTCGCAGGCCATCCCCATCGGGCGGATAATGCGAAGCTGTGCGTCAGCGGGTTTATCCGCATGCGCGTTACCGAGCTCGGCAAAGCGCGAAAACCACGGCGCAATCGCCGCAATGCTGCGGACGAACAGCGCGTGGTCCATATCGCGATGGGAACCGTTATTGAGCTTGTCCACCAGCCCCGGCTTGGGCGTCAGCTCCAGCTCCTGCCACAGCGCCGCCTCGGCAAGCGCGGGTACGTCAACCGGGCGCGGTTTAGTCGCGAGCAAACCAGTCATCGATCGTCTTCTCCACGCGGGAAACCACCTGCTCCACAGGATGAGCGCGCGAACGGGAACAGGCATGAGCGGGCTCGTCGCAGATCAGACAACGCCTTAAATTTGCGCCCAGCGACTGACGCCCGACGTGGCCGTGCTGAGGGCAGATCACGTCCAGATCCCACAGCCTGCCGAGCGGGTGCGTCTGCTCCAAATCCGAACAGTGCGCTTTGATTTCCACAGCGGGATGGGCCACGCACCACAGGGCTTCTGGCCCGGTCGGGAGCCATAGAACCTGGCGGTCCAGCACCTGCCAGCGGTTTTCCCACAGCAGCTGGTCGCACATCTGCAGCGCCACGCCCATGGTGTTGCGATAGCGCAGGCTGTCCTTGATTTCCCCCGGCGTGACCAGCGTGAGGGAAATCACCGGTTGTTGATAGTGCTCGAGCATGTCAGCCTGGCGCGCTGCGCGGCGCTCTTTCGCCGCCAGCAGTTCGTCCAGACTGACACCCGCCCGCACGGGTGTCGCTAAAATCACACTTCCTCCTTCACCTGTCGTACGGTGTCGATCACGCTGCCGTCGCGGTAGCGGATCACCCCGACGATTTTGTCGGTAAATTCAATCGGTTTAGGTACGCCCGTCAGAGAAATCGCCCGCTCGTAAAGCGCGCTGATATCCACAACTTTGAGCCCGGCTTCCAGCAGCCGCTCGCGGATCTCCGGGCGCGCCGGGTTGACCGCAATGCCGTGGTCGGTGACCAGCACGTCGATGCTCTCGCCCGGCGTGAGGCGCGTGGTAACCCGCTTCACGACCGTCGGAATGCGGCTGCGCAACAGCGGCGTTACGACGATGGTCAGGTTTGCCGCGGCGGCCACGTCGCAGTGTCCACCGGACGCGCCGCGCATCACCCCGTCGGAGCCAGTGATAACGTTGACGTTGAAATCGACGTCGATTTCGAGGGCGCTGAGGATCACCACGTCAAGCTGGTCGCAGCTTGCCGCCTTGCTGCCGGGGTTGGCGTAGACGTTGGTGGAGATCTCCACGTGGTTCGGGTTGCGCGCCAGCGAGGCCGCCGCCTGGCCGTCAAAGCACTGGGTATCGAGCAGCTTTTCGATGAGCCCCTTCTCGTGCAGATCCACCAGGCTGCCGGTGATGCCGCCGAGCGCAAAGCGCGCCTTCACGCCGCTGCGCTCCATCTTCTCTTCCATAAAGCGCGTGCAGGCGGTCGCCGCCGCGCCGGAGCCGGTCTGCATCGAGAAGCCCGGTTTGAAGTAGCCGGAGTGTTCAATGACGTCCGCCGCATAGCGGGCGATCATCAGCTCGCGCGGGTTGCTGGTGACCCGCGCCGCGCCGACGCTGATTTTCGCCGGGTCGCCCACGCTCTCAACCTGCACGATGTAGTCCACCTGATCCTGCACCAGGCTGGCGGGCATATTCGGAAACGGCACCAGTTCTTCGGTCAGCAGCACCACCTTACGGGCAAAGTGCGCGTCCACCATGGCGTAGCCCAGGGAGCCGCAGCACGATTTGCCGTGCGTCCCGTTGGCGTTGCCAAACTCATCGCTGCACGGCACGCCGAGAAACGCCACGTCAATATTCAGCTCGCCGTCCTGGAGCAGCTTCACGCGACCGCCGTGGGAGTGAATTTGCACCGGCTCGTCCATCAGCCCGTGGGAGATCGCGTCCGCCAGCCTGCCGCGCATACCGGAGGTATAAATCCGGGTGATGACGCCGCTTTCAATATGCTCGATCAGCGCGTCGTTGCAGGTCATTAGCGAGCTGGAAGCCAGCGTCAGGTTTTTGAAGCCCATTCGCGCCAGCAGCGCCACGACGGTGTTGATTACCCGGTCGCCTTCGCGAAACGCGTGGTGGAAGGAGATGGTCATCCCGTCCTGCAGACCGCAGCGCTTAACCGCCTCTTCAACAGAGGCACAGAGTTTACGGCTGTGCTTCGCGTCGCTGTCCGCCAGCCAGGGCGTCGCGCTGTGGGCGGTATCAAACGGTTTTAAGTCCCGCAGATGGGGGAAATTCACGTGAAGAAGTTCAGTCTGATTCATTATTTTATCCTTACCGACGCACGCCGGAGGCCGCCGCGCGCTCCAGCACCACCTGCGCGTGGTTAATAATCGGTGCATCCACCATTTTGCCGTTGAGCGATACCACGCCCAGGCCGTTACGCTCGCCCTCTTCTGCCGCCTCAATCACTCTTTTGGCGTGATCCACCTCTTCCTGAGTCGGGGCGTAGGCGTTGTGCAACAGGTCAATCTGGCGCGGGTTGATCAGCGATTTGCCGTTAAAGCCCATCTTGCGGATCAGATCGACCTCGCGCAGGAATCCGGCCTCGTCGTTAACGTCTGACCACACCACGTCGAAGGCGTCGATACCCGCCGCGCGGGCGGCGTGCAGCACGGCGCAGCGGGCGTAGAACAGCTCGGTGCCGTCGCCGCGCTCGGTCTGCATGTCCATCACGTAGTCAAAGGCGGCCAGCGCGATGCCGATGAGACGCACAGAGCTGCGGGCAATCGCCACGGCGTTGATGACGCCAATGGCCGATTCAATCGCCGCCATCACGCGGGTGGAGCCGACCTCGCGGCCGCACTCCTGCTCGATGCGTTCGAGGTGGCCTTCCAGCTCGTAGATATCGTCCGGCGTGTCGGTTTTCGGCAGGCGGATCACGTCCACGCCGGCCCGCACGGCAGCCTCCAGATCCAGCAGGCCAAACGGCGTGCTGAGTGGGTTAATGCGCACCACTGTTTCGATATCCTGATACATCGGGTGCTGCAGGGCATGGAACACCAGCATGCGCGCGGTATCCTTCTCGCGCAGGGCGACGGCGTCCTCAAGATCAAACATGATGGAGTCGGGACGGTAGATAAATGCGGTGGAAAGCATGGCGGCATTAGCGCCCGGCAGGAACAGCATACTGCGGCGGAGTTTGCTCATTTCAGCGCCCCCCAGTTGATGGCCTGTTCATCGGCGGCACGCATCAGCGCGCTTTGCAGGCGGGCGCGGATCACACAGTCCAGCGCCCCTTTGTCTTCAATAATAATTAATCCCTGGTGCACGTTCATGGCGCGCAACGTGTCGTTGACCACCTGGCGAATTTGCTCGCCAAACTGCTTAATCACTTCACTGTGGATGACTATCTCCAGCTCGCCGTGAGCGGGAGCGATTTTCACCATCAGGTCGCTGGACTCCTGCGTTCCGGCCAGCGCCTCCCTTACAATTTTCATGATAAATTCCTGGTAGTTAAGCGACTTCCGCACTCGCACGGTAATGCGTTTCGAGATGCGCGAAGGTGGAGTCCGGGACAATCTCCCGGATCCGGGAAAACTGCTGTGTCTTCAGTAAGCGGCGCACTTCGGACGCTGATATGGCGTTGCCGGTGGCCTTGATGCGCGGCATTTCCACCACCTCGATATGCGAGGCCAGCAGGTCGTGCAGCGTCTGGTTGTACTGGCGGGTGATATCGCAAAACGGCTCCGATCCGATGAAGCGGTGCGTGATGCCGAGCGCCGGGGCAATGAAGTCCCGGAAGATCAGCACATCGATCTCGCTCCACGCCTGCTGCACTTTGCCGGTCTCCTTCAGGAAGTAGGCCGGGAAGGTGGCGCGGGAGATGATGTACTGCGAGCCTTCATGCACCACCACGTTCGGCAGATGCGCCACGCCCGCGCGCACCATCTCGAGGCGCGCGCTGAACGGGAAGAACGAGGCGTCTTCGCGCACCACGAACAGGTGCAGGGCGTCGCACCTCTGCGCCGCCTGCTCCACCAGATGGCGGTGGCCGAGGGTGAACGGATTCGCGTTCATCACTATCGCGCCAACGTTCTCCCCGCACTTGCGCTTCGCGCGCAGGGAACGGCAGTAGCGTTCGATCCCCTGCGGGGTGTTCTCCATCAGCACCGCGTTGTTCCCGCTCTGGGCAATCGGCCAGAAGCCGCTGCGGGCAAAGCGCTCCCGGTTGCACGGACGGGTGCAGAGGAAGAGGTGAAAATGGCCGCACTCCAGCGCCGCATTTTCCACCTCTGCCAGCAGCCGCGCGCTGAGGTTCTCGCCGCGAAGCTGCTCGTTGACCGCCACGCATTTGATGACGTTGGCGGCAAGCCCTGCGCAACCCACCAGCTGCGAACCGGACCAGGCTTCGACAAACAGCGTGATGTCGTTGTCCAGGCCAAGGCCGCTGTCTGCCAGCAGGTAACGGATCTGGCTTAAGCGTTCCGGGTGTTTCGCCACCAGCGTGTGGCGAAAATCGATGGGTTGACTGTTCATGCCGCCTTACTCAGTGTGCTGCCGCAAGCCCGACGGCTGGCGCTTCCACGATCACGTTGCTCAGATGACCGATATGCTCGATCTCCACCTCAATGCGATCCCCTTCCTTCATAAACAGCGGCGGATTGCGTTTTTTACCCACCCCGCCCGGAGATCCGGTGATGATCACGTCGCCCGGGCTTAAGCGGGTAAAGGTGCTGATGTACTCGATCAGCTCCGCAACCTTGTGGATCATGCTGCTGGTGTTGTCTTCCTGCACCATGCGGCCGTTCAGCCAGGTGCGGATCGCAAGCTGGTGCGGATCCGGGATCTCATCCGCCGTCGCCATCCACGGCCCAAACGCGCCGGTTTTGCGCCAGTTTTTACCGGCGGTGAACCAGGTGTGCTGCCAGTCGCGGGCGGAGCCGTCCATGTAGCAGCTGTAGCCCGCCACGTGGCGCAGGGCGTCATCGCGGCTGATGTTCTCCCCGCCTTTGCCGATGATCACCGCCAGCTCGCCTTCGTAGTCGAATTCGCTGGAGTGGCGCGGCTTCAGCACCGGCTCGTTGTGGCCGGTCTGTGAATCCGGGAAGCGGACAAACAGCGTCGGGGCCGGATTATGCTGGTCAAACTCCTTGCGCTTGTCGGCATAGTTCATGCCCACGCAGAGGATCTTTTCCGGCTGCTCAATCACCGGTAAGAAGGTGATGGCGCTCATCGGCACGTCCACGGCGTCGTTCAGGTAGCGGGTGGCCTGCGCCAGCCCGTTGCCCTGCAGCAGCGCTTTAAGGTCGCTGTAGCGGTCGCCGAGACGGCGGCCTAAATCAATCACGCCGTCGGCCTGGACGATGCCGTAGCTGCGTTTTCCCTGGTATAAAAAGCTTGCGAGTTTCATTGTTCTTTCCTGAAAACTTAAACGAGGAAGTTGCCCAGAATCAGCAGTGAGACAGAGACGTTAATCGCCCCGCCGATACGGGTAGCAATCTGGGCGAACGGCATCAGGCTCATGCGGTTGCCTGCGGTCAGGATCGCCACGTCGCCGGTACCGCCCTGGCCGCTCTGGCAGCAGGAGACGATGGCGACATCAATCGGATGCATACCAATCTTTTTGCCGACGAAGAAGCCGGTGGCGACCAGTGCAGAAACGGTGCTGACAATTACCAGCAGGTTGCTGACGGTGAACGCCGCCACCAGTTCATGCCACGGGGTGATAGCCACGCCGACGGCGAAGAGGATTGGGTAGGTCACGGAGGTCTGGAAGAATTTGTACACCACCTGAGAGCCTTCGAGCAGGCGCGGAGAGGCGCCGTTGCAGAGCTTCACCAGCACCGCCATAAACAGCATGCCGACCGGTGCGGGCAGGCCAATCAGCTTGTGGCCAAGCATGCCCAGCATGTAGAGCAGCACCGCCAGCAGCGCGCCGGAGGCGATAGTGGTGACGTCCGCTTTGCCGGAAAAAGCAGGCTGAGAGACCGTTGCATCGGCATTCGCGCGGTTAGGCATCAGCTGGCCTTCACCGGTCAGGTGCGGGAAGCGTTTACCGAGCTGGTTCAGGCAGCCGGAGATGATGATTGCCGTCAGACCGCCGAGCATGACCATCGGCAGCACGCGACCGAGCGCAACGCCCTGGTCCATGTGCAGCAGGGTGGCATAGCCGATGGAAAGCGGGATCGCCCCTTCCCCGACGCCGCCCGCCATAATCGGCAGAATGATAAAGAAGAAGATCTGGAACGGCTCAAGACCCAGCGCCAGGCCGACGCCCATCCCCACCAGCATGCCGACGATTTCGCCGCACAGCATCGGGAAGAAGATGCGCAGGAAGCCCTGAATCAGCACCGTGCGGTTCATGCTCATGATGCTGCCGACGATAATGCAGCAGATGTAGAGATAGAGAATATTGGTGGATTTGTAGAATTTGGTGGTGGACTCGACCACCACGTCCGGCAGCAGGCCATAATAGACCAGCGCGGAAGGGATAAAGGTGGCGCAAATCGCCGCCGCGCCGAGCTTGCCGACAATCGGCAGGCGTTTGCCAAACTCGCCGCAGGCAAAGCCGAAGAAGGCCAGCGTTGCCACCATGACCACGATATCGCTCGGCAGTTTTCCGCCCAGGCAATCAATGGCAATCAGCGCGCCCGCCAGAACGAACAGCGGCAGAGGAATAATCCCAACTTTCCAGGTATCCATAATATGCCACCAGCGCTCTTTGAGCGAAGGCCGCTGAATTTCAATCGGGTCGTGGGTAACAGAGAAAGAATCGTCAGTTGTGCTCATAATAAGCCCCTTGGTTATTTTGTGCGTTCAGCTTAGAGTCACAAAGGCTTACTTTATGTGAGGGATGGCATATTAAAAGCGAAGTTTTAATGGCAGCTATGGTTTTAATGGTTTCTTTTATTTAATGTGATTTATACCTTATTTATTGCCGTGGTTTTTATGGTTTCTTTTCCGAATTGAACAAACAAATAACATTTGCTCGCGCAGCCCGAAGTACGTTCGCCTTCAGGATAACTCTTTTACAACGCCCGCTGTGCAAGGGATCACAAGTTTTCGGCAAAGCGGGCGTCAGCGCGAAAAAAGATGATATATTGGCGATCTTTGCTGCTACCTCGCGTGATAGTTATGAAAGTCTCTTTCCAGATTAAGCTGTTTATTTCGCTGGTTGCCTTTTTCTCAGTGCTTTTCGCGCTGCTGGGCGGATATTATTATGCCGACGTCGGGAAACAGCTTTATCAGGAAATGAGTACGCGTGCCAAAATACAGGCTGAAGAGATTGCGCTTATTCCGACATTGCGTAATGAAGTTGAACAAAAGAATATCAACGCCATCCATGATTTTATGCAGAAGATTTCTGCGCACAGCGACGCCAGCTTTATTGTGATTGGTGATAATAAAGGGCAGCATCTTTTTCACTCCGTATTTGCCGACAGAGTGGGCACAACCCTGGTTGGCGGAGACAATGAAGCCGTGTTGCAGGGTAAAAGCACCACCACCATCCGCAAAGGCGGGCTGGGTATTTCGCTGCGCAGCAAAGCCCCCATTTTCAATGCTGCCGGACAGGTGGTCGGCATTGTTTCGGTAGGCTATCTCACCAGCTACCTTGATACCATTACCGTCAGTAAGGTGGTCAATATCCTGATTGCCGCCGTGCTGCTGCTGATCGCTCTCTTTGTCTTCTCCTGGTTCTTTACCCGCAGCATCAAGAAGCAGATCTTCTCCCTTGAGCCGCGCGAGATCGGCCTGCTGGTGCGCCAGCAGAAGGCGATGATGGAGTCTATTTATGAAGGGGTGATTGCCATTGACGATCGGCGGCGGATTGAAGTCATCAACCAGGCGGCGCGCAAGCTGCTGGGTCTGAGCCAGCCGGCCCGCGAGCTGCGCGGACAGCTGATAAGCCAGGTGATCGATCCGGTCCCGTTCTTCGACACGCAGACGATGCTGGCGAAAGATACCCATGACGAGATTTGTCGTTTTAACGATCTCACGGTGATTGCCAGCCGGGTGCACATCATGCTTGAGGGGTCGCTGCAGGGCTGGGTGATCACCTTCCGCGATCGCAACGAGATCGACTCGCTAAGCGCCCAGCTTAGCCAGGTCAAACGCTATGTCGATAACCTCCGCATTATGCGCCACGAGCAGTTAAACAGGATGACCACCCTCTCCGGCCTGCTGCACATGGGCCGCTATGAGGAAGCCATTGGCTACATTCAGGCGCAGTCGGAACATGCCCAGGAGCTTCTGGACTTTATCTCTTCGCGCTTCAGTTCACCGACCCTGTGCGGCCTGCTGCTGGGGAAAGCCGCCCGCGCGCGGGAGAAAGGCGTAGAGCTGTGTTTCGACCCGGGCTGTCGGCTGGACAGACCGTTCCTGCCCCTTGGTGAGCAAGAGCTGATTTCGATTATTGGCAACCTGCTGGATAACGCCATCGAAGCAACACAGAGGTCGCCGCTTCCCCACGCGCCGGTAGAAGTGCTGATAAAGCTCAGCGAACAGGAGCTGATTATTGAAGTGGCCGACCAGGGCGTTGGCATTACACCGGCGATCCGTGACCGGATCTTTGAACGCGGCATCACCACCAAAACGCGCGGCGATCATGGGATTGGTCTGTATCTGATCGAAAGCTACGTCACACAGGCTGGCGGCGCGATAGAAGTTGCCGATAATACCCCGCGCGGCGCCATTTTCTCCTTGTTTATCCCGGCCACGGGAACCGCCCGGCAACTGGAAGACACCGACTATGCAACATGAACTTATCGACGTACTGATTGTTGAAGACGAGAACGAACTGGCGCAACTGCACGCGGAGCTGATAGGCAAACATCCGCGTCTGAGGCTGGTGGGCATTGCCTCGTCGCTGGCTGCGGCCCAGGCAGAGCTTGAAAGCAAACAGCCGCAGCTGATGCTGCTGGATAATTACCTGCCGGACGGTAAAGGCATCTCGCTTATCAATAACCCCATGCTGGCCCGCGCCAACTGCTCGGTGATTTTTATTACTGCCGCCAGCGATATGGACACCTGCAGCCAGGCGATTCGCAACGGTGCGTTCGACTACATCCTCAAACCCGTCTCCTGGAAGCGGCTCAGCCAGTCGCTGGAGCGGTTCGTGCAGTTTGCCGAACAGCAGCGCGTCTGGAAGATTGTCGACCAGCAGAACGTGGATTCGCTGTATCAGCTTCAGGCGAAAAACTACCGCCAGGACAACGGCAGTAAAGGCATTGAGGAAAATACGCTGGCGCGGGTACAGTCGCTGTTTAACGATAAGGCAACGCACTGCTTTACCGTGGATGAGGTGGTGAGCGAAACGGGATTAAGCAAAACCACCACCCGGCGCTATCTGGAGCACTGCGTGGAGGCGGGTTTTCTGACGGTGGAGATGCTGTATGGCAAGATTGGGCATCCGAGGAGGATGTACAAGCGTAGTGCGGTTTGATGAAACGTTCCCCCTCCCTGTGGGAGAGGGTTAGGGTGAGGGAAACAGCCCGCACTATCTTAAAACATACCCATACAGCCGCTTAATCCCGTCGGCATCCTTCTCGCTGTAAACTCCCTGCAGCTCCGGCGAGAAGCCCGGCAGCAGGTTGACGCCCTCCTCCAGCGCCAGGAAGTAACGCTGTACCGCCCCGCCCCAGACCTCACCCGGCACCACGCAAAGCACGCCCGGCGGATAGGGCAGCGCCCCTTCGGCAGCAATGCGCCCTGCGGCATCCCGTATGCGAACCAGCTCCACCTCTCCGCGAATATAGGCCCGGTTTGCATCCTGCGGGTTCATTACCACCTCAGGCAGGCTCTCCTTGCGGAACATCGCCTTCTGCAGATCCTTCACGTCAAAGCTGACGTAGAGATCGTGCATCTCCTGGCACAGCTGGCGAAGGGTGTAATCCCGGTAGCGCACCGGGTATTTCTGGAAGATCGTCGGCAGCACGTCCGCCAGCGGCGTGTCGTCTTCAATATGCTGTTCGAACTGGCCCAGCATCGCCACCAGCTGCGCCAGCTTCTCGCTGCTTTCGGCAGGCGTCAGCAGGAACAGGATCGAGTTGAGGTCGCATTTCTCCGGCACGATGCCGTTTTCGCGCAGGTAGTGCGCCAGAATCGTCGCCGGGATCCCGAAATCCGTGTACTCCCCGGTTTCGGCATCGATACCCGGCGTGGTCAGCAGGAGCTTGCACGGGTCGACAAAGTACTGCTCGCGGGCATAGCCCTCAAACCCGTGCCATTTGGCCCCCGGCTCAAAGCTGAAGAAGCGCAGCTCGCTGGCAATGGCGTGCGTCGGATGATCCTGCCACGGCCGCCCCGCCACCACCGGCGGGATAAACGGTTTGATCATATGACAGTTCGCAATGATCGCCTTGCGCGCCTCAATCCCCAGCTCGACGCACTCCGCCCACAGCCTGCGTCCGCTTTCACCTTCGTGGATCTTGGCATTCACGTCCAGCGCGGCGAACAGCGGATAAAACGGGCTGGTGGAGGCGTGCAGCATAAACGCGTTGTTCAGCCGCTTGTGCGGGCAGAAGCGCGCCTGACCGCGAATGTGGTTATCCTTTTTATGGATCTGCGACGTTTGCGAGAACCCGGCCTGCTGTTTGTGCACCGACTGGGTCACGAAAATCCCCGGATCGTTCTCGTTCAATTCCAGCAAGAGCGGGGACGTTTCCGCCATCATCGGAATAAACTGCTCGTAGCCCACCCAGGCGGAGTCAAAGAGGATGTAGTCGCACAGATGACCGATCTTGTCGATCACCTGGCGGGCGTTGTAGATCGTCCCGTCGTAGGTGCCAAGCTGAATGATCGCCAGGCGGAACGGACGCGCCTCGTCGGCCTTTTCCGGCGCCGCCTCGCGGATAAGATCCCGCAGATACGCATCGTCAAAGCAGTGGTCGTCAATCCCGCCAATAAAGCCAAACGGGTTACGCGCCGCCTCAAGATAAACCGGCGTGGCGCCCGCCTGGATCAGCGCCCCGTGGTGGTTAGACTTATGGTTATTGCGGTCGAACAGCACCAGGTCGCCGCGGGTCAGCAGCGCGTTGGTCACCACCTTGTTGGCCGCTGACGTGCCGTTCAGCACGAAGTAGGTTTTGTCCGCATTGAACACTTTTGCCGCGAACTTTTGCGCGTGCTTGGCGGACCCTTCGTGGATCAGCAGATCGCCCAGCTTCACGTCGGCGTTGCACATGTCGGCGCGAAACACGTTCTCACCGAAGAAATCATAGAACTGTCGCCCTGCCGGGTGTTTTTTGAAAAAGGCCCCGTGCTGGTGGCCCGGACAGGCGAAAGTGCTGTTGCCCATCTCCACATACTGGCTCAGGGTGTCGAAAAAAGGCGGCAGCAGATTCTCTTCGTAACGGCTGGCAGCGCTCTCCAGTTCCAGAAACTCCTGAGCTTTACCCGATATAACCGCGCTGGCGCCGTCGGGTACGTCCGTTGGCTCCTGCGAGAAAATAAACACCGGTAGCTGAAAGCCCGTGCGTTTCAGCAGTGCAAGAATGCCGCTGCGACTTTCAGCTGTTGTGATGACGACGGCCGCCACATCGGTAAAATCAGTGCTGTCCAGCGTCACCTTTTCGCGGTGCGTAGACACAGTGGAAAGCAGCTCGCGGCTGACGGCAATTTTCATGGTTTTCATAGGCGCAGTTACCCTCACCGGGCGGTGAGACAGGGAGGAGAAAATTCGCGCAATAATGTCACCTTTTATTTTGAGGTGCAAGAAGGAATCAGTATGCACCAAATCAACCAAAGCTAAGGCCCGCGCAGCCCTACCGTGTCATAATAATGCAATATCAATGATTAAATAACAGGAGTTAACTTTGGTTATCGGGCCATTTATTAACGCAGGCGCCGTATTGCTGGGCGGCGTACTCGGCGCCGTGCTGAGCCAGCGGTTGCCGGAGCGTATTCGCACCTCCATGCCCTCAATATTCGGCCTGGCATCGTTAGGGATCGGTATTCTTTTAGTCATCAAATGCGCCAACCTGCCGGTGATGGTGCTGGCCACCCTGCTCGGCGCGCTGATTGGCGAATTTTTCTATCTGGAAAAAGGCATTAACAGCGCGGTGAGCAGAGCCAAAAACATGATAACCCGACCGGGCAAGGCGAAACACGGCACGCACGAGACGTTTATTCAGAACTATGTCGCCATCATTATTCTGTTTTGCGCCAGCGGCACCGGGATTTTCGGTTCGATGCAGGAAGGGATGACGGGCGACCCAAGCATATTGATTGCGAAAGCGTTCCTTGATTTCTTCACCGCCACCATTTTCGCCACAACCCTTGGCGTCGCCGTGGCGGCGATTAGCGTCCCGATGCTGCTTATTCAACTCGCGCTCGCGACCTGCGCCACGTTGATTCTCCCGCTCACCACGCCGGCGATGATGGCAGACTTTACCGCCGTCGGCGGCCTGCTGCTGTTGGCGACCGGGCTGCGCATCTGTGGGATCAAGATGTTTGCCGTGGTGAACATGCTGCCCGCACTGCTGCTCGCCATGCCGCTCTCCGCGCTCTGGACGCACTTTTTCGCTTAAGGATGCGGCGAAATGGTGAGAGATTGCGCAGTCTGTAACGAAAACAACATTTTTCGTTGACGCCACGGGGCAGATCGGGTTTAATGCGCCCCGTTGCCCGGATAGCTCAGTCGGTAGAGCAGGGGATTGAAAATCCCCGTGTCCTTGGTTCGATTCCGAGTCCGGGCACCAATATTCATAAGGCCTCGCTGAAAAGCGGGGCTTTTTCCTTTCTTAGCTACGGTAGATTTCTGGTCGTTGCAACACGTTATTTGTTTGCTGAATTTCTCGCCATTTTCGCAGATGTTCGTTACTTTTAGACACCTCCACACCCTCTGATGTGCCTCTTCCTTACCCCACTGCTACGGTCTTTCTACGGTCAGTTAAGGTTTCTCTCATTTCTAGTTGTTCATGATGATGCAAAAGCGTGGGGGAAGCGGGGGAATTGGCATTTTGCCTTATTCTTCGGGTCTTAAAGGGGTTCTGACTCGGGGAAAATGCTGGGGAAACTCCCTTCTTTCGGTGGGAAAAACCTGACAATATGCATCCTCCACTAGTAACATGGGGGTCTTCACCTGCCAGTCCACCTGCAACATACCCTTCTTTCCCTTTCACTTCTTACCATTACCAGAATCCCCCGTCTTCCACGCCATCATAAAAAATAGTTATATAATATTGAGCATATTGCACCGTTGAACTCACTGTGAGAAGCGAACATTAATTCTTTACCGTACAGGAATGCCCCCAGAACGTCTGTTAGTATTCAATGCTTAATTTGCGCCCATGCTTATAAAATACTTGTTCTGTCATCCTGCTTAACGTACGCTATAAAAATTGTCATCCGTTCAGGTTGTTGAAATGCATATCAAAAAAGTTGGTGATTCAATTCCAGATATAAACCTTCAGCAAATCAGCCTAACTGAGGCTCTGAATATGAATGTTTTTATCGAAAAGATGGAAGTAGATTCATCGCTCTACAACAAAATCCTCAATCATATTTTCGATAGTGATTCATTTATAAAGCAAAATTTTACCGGGCCTATAGATACAAATAACCGCGTGGTTTCAACCCATAAATACCGATTATGGGACTGTGGTAATGGTCCTGCCATGGAACATAGTTATTTTCTTACTTCAAATCGTATAAATATAGTGAACAATCGCAGAATCGCTTTCGAGGGTTTCTTAAGCTATTGCGAAATGGATGAAGAGTTTTCCACACGCTATCTCAAAACATTGGCAGCGATTCAGCTAGCTCTTGGCTGTATCCGAAAATATCCTCAGCATATCAAAACAGTACATTACAGCATCGACAGCAAACATTATGAAAATATTAGTCAACTTGAGTCACAGCTCAGGCTGGTTCAAGGCAACCTTGACAAGCAGGTCGACAACTGTGCTCAATCCCCCTATATAGACCTCTATCGTACAATGTCAGACAATGCTCAACAAAATGGAAAAATCTATCTTAGTGACGGATTATGGCTCGATAAAGACGGTAATATAAGCGATTAAATCCACCCAGTACGTTGTTCTATCCCTGCTTGAAGTACTTTGTCTGTAATACTAGCCCATGGTGCATAACCGACAGTCAGATCCATTCCATAGGGCATATTAAATATCAAACACTTTTAGCGCTTATGGCATGTAATTGCACCCAACTGAAACACATATTATTTCTGTGAACGCCCTCCCCAGCAGCATCTTTCAACCTAAGACCAGAATCAGACCGTAAAGCCTGCTCTTTCTGCATTTCCCGTCTTCATTCATACCATGTGGCACCAGCATTCCCTTCTCCACGCCAGAAAATCAACTTAGCCATTAACAACGCCGTGCCGGGGATGGGTCAACCCTGACGTTCTTTACACCAGTCACAGGAGGTTATATGTCCACCCCCAAACGCTTCCGTTTTACTAATCAGCTCATTAAATCCCTGCCCCCTAACACATCCGATGCACGCAGTACCGATGCCGAATACAGCGACACCGAGATTTCCGGCCTCAAGTGTCTGGTCAGCAGAAGAGAAGGTCGTAAAAAGTTTTTGCTACGCTACCTTTATCATGGACGAAAACGCGCCATCGCCATTGGTCACTGGCCTGAAGTGGACGTCAATCTTGCTCGTCAGATTGCCATAGAACATAAACGTTCCCTTGCCACCGGCACTGACCCTAAGCAGGAGCGTGAAAACAAGAGAAAGGAGCTGACGTTCGATGAACTCTTTAATCAGCATTATCTGCCATGGGCTAAATCTGCTAAACGCAGCTGGGGGAAGGATGTACAGCGCTACCGCGATCATATCCACCCCGCCATTGGTCAGAGGCTGCTGAGCGATATCACACCAGCCAGCATTCTGCGCCTTCAGCAGACGTTAAGTACTTCCCTGTCAGCGGCTACCTGTAACCGTGTCATCGTACTCATTAAAGCCGTCTTTACATGGGCCGGAAGGCAAAGCATGACCTCTGTTCATCCGGCAAGGGTGGTACAGCTTCTCAGGGAGAACAACGCCCGACAGCGTTATTTTACCGAGGACGAAATTCGTCGTATTTTTCTCTCCGCCGATAACGATACCAGCCCCGTAGCTGCCCGCTATGTCAAACTGCTGTTACTGACCGGCCTTCGTCGTGATGAGCTGCGTCTGGCTAAGTGGGAGCATGTTGACCCGGTTAAACGCACCCTATGGCTTCCTGAAACCAAGAATGGCTATGGACGGATTGTTCATCTTAATTCACTGGCGATGGACGTAATCAGAACACTGCCAACACAGCAGGGAAATTCGTGGTTGTTTATAGGTAAAAAACAAGGAATGCCGCTGAGTAACCCGGTTAAAGCCTTTCAGCGTATCGTGCGTCGGGCGGGAATTTTCGACAAAGAAGTGTGTATTCATACCTGCCGCCATTCGGTTGCCGCCCTCATAGTGTCCTACGGCGGAACACTGTATGACGTTCAGGCTCAACTGGGGCACCGCAGCAGTCAGTCTTCACAACGGTATGCGCATCTTCATCCTCAGCGCTTACAGAACACCAGTCAGTTACTGGCGGAAAGGATAACGGCTCAGCTACCGTCCTTGTGATAACAGAAAAGCAGAGGCAAGTGCCCCTGCTTTTTTTTTACTGTTCAGCCATCAGTCAGAACGGGATGGCCCCATATTCTTCATCCGGCACCCGGTTATCATCATATCTGTTATAGAGTTCACGAGCACACTCGCGCGCGTCTTTAATAGACATACGAGGGAACCTGCCGAGGGGTTCATAATAGCAGGCCCCTCTAAGCGTATAACGAGCCAGGAATTTAATCTGACCGTTGGCAATGACGGCCCGGAGCGCCGGCTCACTGCCATCGAAGATTTCACGAGAAATGTCGTGATACAGGCACTCCGCCAGTGTGTTAACCAGAGCGTAATCATTGAATGAGGTTTTTTCTTCATTTTCGCTGCTGATAGCGTGAGGAAAACCGTCATAGTACTGGTCTGATTCAAAAATCATACATCACCTTCTATTCGTTGTTATTCAGTCAAAATGGTTTTATTCAGGGTTAAAATTCGGTCATCACATTGCATTTCAGAAACGCTTTTTTGACCTGGTAGTAAGACTGCGCCATCGTCTTCAGCGCTCTTTTTTTATAGTGTCCGGCACTTTCGCCAAGCAGATAACCGGAACGCTCTAACGGTCTGGCCACATCAACGGTCTTAAGTCCCTTTTCAGAACAGAGCTTTTCAAACACCGATTCATAAATCAGGAAGTCGCCGGTTTTGTAATGGACGAATCCCCACATATCTCCCGGGCATCGGGCATGTTCGTCACGCAGGGTGATAAAGTGCCTGCTGCTTTTTGTCACCAGCGTCAGCTGAAGCTCCTCCAGCATGTTACGCACCGGGTTATACTGATTCTGGTTATCATCCAGCCAGCGTCGTGCAGCGGACATAACGGATTCAGCCACCGCATCGCTTTCGAAAGGTAAAAGGCCATATTTCAGCGCCTTCTCTCCTGCCAGCCATACCAGCGCAAATCTTTTCAGTCCGCGCCGCTGAACGCGGGTAATATCACGCCCCTCATCCCTCAGGGCCTCTTCCAGTGCGTTACAGCAATCATCTGTCTGTTCCTGGAGCCAGGATGAAAACTCTGCGTAGGTGCGAAGACCGCCAGCCGTATTTTTCCCGGATAACAGTTTGCCGATAAATGCAGGCCCGGCATGACCATAAGCCTCTGCCAGCCCCGTCTTCAGTGCATCTGCACGGGCACGTGTTTCTGATACCGGTTCATCCGGTTTTTGAGCATCCTCAGGCAACAGTTCCATACTGATGGCCCTGTGCTCCTGCCCTCCCTGTAACACGGCTTTCTGTTCAGCCAGCTTTTCGGAGATTGACATCTCACCGGTGGAGAGAATAAACATGCGCCATTTAAACGGCTCATCTGCCGTCAGGCCACGGTTCAGGCGCTCTTTTGCCGTACCTGACGTAATGTTGTAAAGCAGTGAGGAAAGTTGCTTATGATTACTCGCACCCAGTTCATCGATGCAGGCGACCAGACCGGAATAGTCAGCGAGAAGGCGCTCCATCGCGTTAGGCGTGGTATTCCAGCGAATAATATTTACATTCCCCCCACTACCCGGCTCGCTGCCATCACCATGGACCGATGCAGCCAGCATCAGGAGAAGCGTTTTACCGGTGGTGGATACGCCGTGAAAATGAAACATGCCCACATCCATACCGGCAGGAACCAGAAGCATCGAAGCAAAGGACGCACTCAGCGCAAAGGTCTGCGCCCAGCCATGGACATTTTCCCGGATGAGGTTAATCCACTCCTCCAGAGCCCCACCTTTGTGCAGTCCGGGACGCACGCGGAATCCCGGCAGCAGATAATCAAACCCGGTCAGAGAGGTCACAACGGGCTCATGACCATGTAAAAAGGCCATATCCTCCGAAACGAATCCCATCGCATCTGCCATCAGATAGACAGGCAGCGGTAAACTCCGGCAGCGCTGAAGAAAACGGTCAAAAAGGGCAAACTGCTGTGGAGAGGAGCCAACACAAAATCCACGATCTGCCAGTTTGCCTACTACCTGAGCACCGCTCTGAACAATATCCTCAAAGCGCACCAGGGCCTTAACATACTTACCCAGCCCGTTACCGGTCATCAGGCGAATCCCAAGACTGGACTCCTTATCTTTCCCGCAAAACAGGGCGACAGGCACAACTGGCGTACCGCAAACCAGCACTGGTTTCTGTCCACCGATGTAGAAAAGGCCATCAGCTGTATTCACATAATGCCGTGGCAGCCCATCACTAATACCGAGTGAAGCGATATCATCTTCACCGACTTCAGTGTTTTCAGCACGCCTGATAATTGCCTCCGACATTTTGGTGAAATTTTTATCGCGATCAGCAAAAGCGCGAATACGCTTAATCCCGGAAACCTTAGGAACATTAGTTGTCACTTTTTTATTCATGTGTATTACCATCAAATTACGCCACCGTCAGAAAACGGATAGCATCAGAACCATAGTTAAAAACCATCCCGTTGAGTGAAGGTTGTTACCCCATCGCCCGGTTAACAACTTCGTGATAACGTGCCGGGGAGGCGTGCAAGTAAAGTTCTGTTACTTTGATTGTGCTGTGACCCAGTAAGTCTTTGACGGTATGAATGTCTGCCCCGCTCTCGATGAGCTTTGTCGCAAAGGTATGACGCATCTCATGGATGGTGAACGGTGGAATACCCGCAGCCTCACAAAGTCGTTTTTGCAGGCGACGCGGCTCAGCAACCGGATTGTCGGTCCCCTTGCCCGGAAATACCCAGCCTTCATCACCCAGATGCTGACGCTGTTCTGTCAGAAGAACGAACGCCTTATCACATACCGGTACACGGCGGAGTTTGCCGTTTTTGGTGTGGCGAAGAGTGATAACTTTGCGGCTCCAGTCCACATCCTCAAGGCGAAGATGACGGGTTTCCCCCAGACGCAGTCCCGTCAGGGCAAGGAACATGAGCAGAGCAAGGGCTTCATGATCAGGTTTACCATTACGCCAGCACTCACACACTTCCATCCAGCACTGAAGCTGGGAATCATCCATGGCGCGGCGATCTGACGTCACTTCAGGCAGCGCTTTGATATAAAGCGCCGGAGAGCGGTTGGTGTATCCCATGCGTATAGCCCAGGTAAACACCGCTTTAATGAGCGCCAGATGGCGGTTGCGGGTGGCTGGCTTGAGATCGAGAGCATACAGATAGCTCAGAATATCCGCCTCCGTCATACCTGCCAGCTTTTTGTCACCGAGAAGAGGGCGCAGGTATTTACGGATCTTAGAAAGGTCGGTGTTAGCTGAACGCTTAACGCCCGTGCTGAGTACGCTTTTCTCATACTCATCCACAAGCTCATTAAACGTCATTTTACTGTGAGTAAGAAAACGCTCACCGTAAGCCTCAACGGCGGTCTTGAGCTCCTGAATTATTTTAAAGGCATGCTCCCTTGCATCTTTAATTGAAATTTCCGGGTAGCCTCCTACGGCAACGTAGATATTCTTTCCGCGAATACTTTTGCGGACAATAAATTTAATGCGACCTGATGGATAGAATATTGCCTTAAGTCCGGTTAACTTCTTATCGCTGGTCTCGATTGTTTGTGCAGCTTGTACTGCACGGATTTTATATTCATCAAAAAGGGCTTTAGTAAAAACACCTCCAGTATTTTTAGGTGCAACCCCTGGATATTCTACAACATCAGATACTCCAGAGTCGGAATACCCCTGAGCTTCCACATCTACATTGAAGGAATTTTTATGAGCAGCTGTGATGCTCTTTTCATCCAGCACTTGCGTTATTTTATTTAAAGGGTAATTAACATTCATAATATGTACATGGTCCTCTGAAAATTCAGATGATAATGAGTAATTTAATATGTCGGCCAACAATGGGATAAGCTTATTTATTCGTGGCATCACTTTCAAGCCCATGAAAAATCAGCTCTTACATGCCCATTGACATTTAATACTCAAGTCAGAAAGACCATGATGATTCATCAGGAGTACTCCTGCTCAGGGAAAAGGGAAAATAGCGTTAAACCCTATAAAAAAATTGTGTTCCGGATGCATCGCCCAAAGTAAGTCAACTTTTGAGGCCCTGAAATAAGAAAATGGTAATAGACCCCACCGATTTTCGACTAAAAAACAACCCAATAAGGCATTTAAAATTAATGCTATTTAAATCAATAGATTAAAGTGATGATTTTGACAATATGCAGCCCAACTTAAGGGTAAATCAACCTTTCAACAATCAAAACCACACTCCATTAATTTTTATTATTGTGACAATCATCACATTTTACACCTGCGGGTGCTTTGATTTTGTACATTCACAAAGCTCACCAACCCCAACGACTATGAACGTAAAAAACCTCTTTTTATGCACATATTATTTCCATGTAAATCAATTCATTATGGAGATAATCATGTTCAAGCTCACGACACCCACCAGTCTTCCCCTTCTCAACCTGCCCGCCTCCGCACTGGCGGCCCTCAGCAATGAAATTCTTGGCCCCGTAGATGATATCGACCTGTTTACTGCTTTCTGGAACGAAACAAGAACCCTGCTCTGGCATCTCAACCACGACGACACTCTCCCCGAAGACCCGCTGCTGGCAGTGGCACTGGCTAACCCGGAATACGTCACCGCACTTGATGATGGCTGGTATCTCCTGCTCGGTATCGTCTGCGATAACGGACAGGGTATCTATCTGGTGTTCCCGGACACGACCGTTATCACTCAACTCCAGAACCTGATTGAGGCGCTGAACCATGAGTAAGAAAAAAGTCGCTACCGAAGCCGCCGTCACCGAAAGCTATACCGTGTTCTACAGTGGGGACGCCGAGAAAATCAGCCCCCACAGTAAAGGTCTGCTGACGTATGAGCTGGGTAAGGAGGATGAAACCGGAAGCCTTGCCCTGCGTTTAACCGCCAATGGCGAAGGGGGCCTGTTCTCCCGTGAATGGATAGCGCTTGATGCGATTCACGCCATTCTGGAACAGCAGCCAGACAGCTTTCCGTCCCGTGTATTTCGCCCACTGTTTGGTCAGGGCAGCACCAATAACGCAGGGTTTCTTGCCGCTGTGCTCAGAAGTCCGGATATCTGCCTTATCGAAGCGGACAGCAGCAGACTCTTTATGCACCGTTGTTATGCCGACTGGCAACATCGTATGACGCAGCTTGCTGCGCTCAGTCAGGACTAATCCTCACTTTTTCTGTGTTCCGTTAATCCAAAATCAGGATATTCACTATGTCATCACCCGCAATATTGCAGGGCGGCTATGTGCTGCCTGTCTCCCGGTCATTCACCCAAATGCTTCTGGATATCGTCGCGCAAAAACCGCCTCATCGTCACCCCATCACCGGATTAACCATTAACTTTCGTGACCCTGAATACTCACCGGAAACGGGCGGCTGGCATCCGGTCGAAATACGCCTCATCCCTGCCGGAGAAGACTGGCAGCTCGATTACGTCACCGATTTTCACTATGCAGGGCATCCATGGCCTGAACTTGAAAAAGATGTCGATGTGAGCTGGACGCATCAATACACGTGGCTTTCCCGCTGTGGCGATATCTCTCATATCGACGCCCGTGAGTTCTGGTCGCTATGGGAAAGTAACTTTATGGCTTACCACGATATGGGGGTTTTCACGGTCCGTACGTTGTGGGAAAGCTGAGTGTTCACTACGTTTCCCACGCATCCCCCCTCTCCCCCGTAGTAAGGAACTGAATGTTATGTACCGGCTTCTGCTGCTGAACTTCGTGGATTCATTTATCGATAACTGCATTCTCTCCTGCGTCGATGAACCGGCTTACGGTGGTATCGTGCAGTGCGAACTGCTTTTTGGCCTTGCCGCACACAGCGGTATCTATGTGGGTAACGGCGATATTGTTCATCTTGATGGCGATGGAACCGTTATCAAAAGTAAGGCTAAAGGGTTTCTTGACCGGCTCGATGGCTGGAACTCCGCTATCTCAGTGTATACCGACTGTATGGGTTTGACGCCTCAGGGTTGTGCGCAGGCCGCTGAACGGGCAAAGGCGGCAGTGGGTCAGCGCTATCCTTATAGCCTGCTCGACTTTAACTGCCACCGGTTTACTGCCCGCTGCGTTACCGGCGATTCGTGCCCTGATATCTGGCTTGCCAGACACCTCGATTCTTTTCAGAAAGGGGACCGATGGCGCGTATGGCAACGATGAAAGCCAGCCGTTGCAGGCAACGTGTCACCGGACAGGGAGAACGGCTTATCCGGCTGACCATGGCCCTGTTTTACGGTCAGACAATATCTGTTCGCTACATCATCCGGCAGTTTGACGTATCTCCCCGGACCGCAAGACGGGACCTCGCTCAACTGGCCTTTGTGCTGGAATCCGCTGGCCCTCACCGCTGGCGACTGGCTCCCTCGCTGAAACCCTGACTTTTTTCTCTGCCGGACATCTCCTGACCACCCCGTATGGCAGGCTGTCTCCGCTTTTCAATCCATAAGGGAACATGATGAAAATTTTAAAACTGTTAACCGCCACAATTCTGCTTTCCGCCTTCAGCCACAGCGCGTTCGCCGACGAGCAGGCTGACGCTCAGATGATAACCAACTCGACCTTCTGCGCGATGTACTCCACCCGCCTGACCCAGACCAGTGACAGCGGCCTTCAGGTAAAAGGCGTTAATCTCAATGCCCGCTTCAACGGACCGGTATTCAACCGGGTACTTCAGGTGATGAACAAAACCTATGGCAGAACCTGGCTCGAATCAAATGCCCGTAACGGCAGCATGACCGCCATGCAGCTTTCGCAGTCGGAGCTGCTCTATAACCCGGAATATGCCCGGCAGTGCGATGCCTTTGCGGATAAAGTGGAAAAGGAATGGCGCGGAAAGTAATCCCGACGCGTTATACCTCCATCCGGTGAACAGAAACCTGCTTTCGGGCAGGTTTTTTTTTACTTTTTTGTTTTTCAGGCGGACAAACCCTGTCCGGGGGCTTCCTTAAACTGTCAGGTCCAATATCTGCAATGAGGTGAAATATGGCTACCTACCGACACGACCCCGACCTTGAGTTTCTGCGCCACTGCCATCGTGACGATCTGGATTTACTGGTTTCTGTGCTTATCTGCGATCCGAAAGACGGACTGGCACGCATCACGGAAACGCTGACTTACGATCCTCAGTATAAAAAACACAAGCCCAACCACCCGCGCTACTGGGATGCCATTGCCGCCGAAGTTCAGACCTTTGGGGCGAACAGCTTTGCCACGCTGCTCCGCTGGGGGAAAGGGGTGCTGTACCGGGAAATTCTTACCGATGCCTGCGATAAAATGAAGGTGAACTACAACAGCAAATCCAGTGTTGAAACCATTGA
>OGYT01000819.1_pt1 | contig 22972 bp, 24 predicted proteins | sample 1576631 | NCBI WGS metagenome assembly OGYT01 (sample SAMEA3541588, study PRJEB24748) | human gut metagenome | biome: human gut; feature: human-associated habitat; material: faeces | place: China | collected 2012
TCTCGGCATTGAATGCGAACCTGTACGTATCGACCCATTTACCAATAAGAAAATGACATTTTTTAAAGACCCTGACGGATTGCCGCTGGAACTGCACGAATAATTCTAATCAATTTCTAATGATAGTCTAATCAAAATTTTATTGAAGGCAGTATTTATTAATGATATGATATTTCTAGCAAATACTTCACTAGGAGATGACACCATGTCAAAGAAAATTAAATTTCTACTGCTTACAGCTATGTGCTTAATTTTAACCAGTGCCGTAGCATTTGCCGCTACACCGAAAGCTCCCGTCGACCAGGTACTGCGCATGCACGGCACAATTACTGAAATCAACAATGATATGATTACAGTTCAAGACACGGAAGGCAAACAGGCTGTCACTTTAATCGTACGTTGGGATACGGAAATTCTAAATGGTAAAAACGGCGAAAATGTCGATTTGAACCGCCTGCATGTCGGTGACGAACTTACGGCATATTACAGCCCTGTGATGACTCGCAGCCTGCCGCCGCAAAGTAAAGCCTATGCACTTGTAATGGGTAACGGCGAACATGATGCTATTTATATGCACGTCGGTGAAATCGAACAGACGAAAAACGGCGTACGCATTTTAAGTTCCAACAATGATGTATACGTTACTATTCCGAAAACCGTTGAAGATGATGCCGACAAATTAAAAAAAGGTGATAAAATCCTCGTTTGGTACGACTTCATGGCATTGAGCATGCCAGCACAGGCAACAGCTATTAAAGCTGAATTCTTAGATTGATTATAACGTAAAAAAATGCACTTTGAATTAATCAAAGTGCATTTTTTTCTGCTCATTTTCCAATACAGCCTGATATACGTCACGTTTGGCAATATTCAGCTTCTTAGCCGCCGTTTTTATGGCTTCTTTTTTGGAAATACCTTCATCTATTAATTTCTGTACATATTCAACAGGCGATAATGAAAAATTTTCCTGTTCCTGTATAGCTTCATGTTCATCCGCACCGGCAACAATTACGACAAATTCGCCGCGCGGCTCATTTTGCGCAAAATAATCCTGCAGATACATTAAAGTACCGCGCTTGAATTCTTCAAATTTCTTGGTAAGCTCCCGGCATGTCGCCGCCTGCCTATTTTCCCCGAAAACCTGTATCAGTTCTTTCAGCATATCTTTTAAATGATACGGTGTTTCATAAAAAATCAGCGTTTCTGTACGATTTTTTATACCGGTAAGCAGTTCTCGCCTTTTTTTTGCCGTTTTAGGCAGAAAACCGATAAATGAGAATTTTACTGTATCGATTCCGGAACAGATAAGTGCGGACAGTGCAGCATTTGCCCCCGGTATCGGTACTACCCTGATATCTTCGGCAATCGCCAGTTGCGCCAGATGCGTGCCGGGGTCGGCAATCCCCGGAAGACCTGCATCACTCACAACGGCGATATTTAAGCCTTCTTTCAGTTTTTCAACAAGCTGCGGTCCCTTCACCAATTTATTATGCTCATGATAACTTGTAAGCGGCGTATGAATATCATAATGCGCCAGCAGTTTGCGCGTATTGCGCGTATCCTCCGCCGCTATCAGGTCAGCTTCGCTCAAAATCCGCACGCCGCGATACGTCATATCCTCCAGATTACCGATAGGCGTTGCCACCAGATATAAACAGCCTTTTTCCAGTCTTTCCATCTATTGCTCCTCCCGTTCAGACAACCTGTCCGGATAGTAATACGCCAGCAGCGGTTCGGTATAATCGCCGTTATCCTCATGCACGACGAGCACCGGTTCCAACTTCAAACCTCCCGGTGCACCATCCTTCACGCCTTCAATCAGCACGATATTCGGTGATTTATCACGTTTAGGCTGTACGAGACGAAGCCGTTTCGCAGCTATTTTATATTTATGGAAAGCTACCATGATTTCGCCGAGCCTTTCCGGCAAATGCACCATTGCAAAACGACCGCGATATTTCAGTACATAGCTTGCCGCTTTGACTACATCATCAAGTTTTGCCGTGATTTCATGCCTTGCTCTTGCCACTCCGTCAAGCAGATTAAGCTGTCCCTGATTTATCTGACGATATGGCGGATTGGACACGACAAAGTCCATACTGCCCGCTTTGTAATACTGTTCAATCCGGCACAAATCGCCCTTCTGTACGCAAATTTTATCTGCTAAATTATTGAGCTGCATATTGCGCACGGCAATTTCCGCCGTAACGGGATTTATCTCCAAAGCCTCCATTTTACGCACACGTGATGACAAAAGCAGCGGAATTACGCCTGTTCCCGTGCCCAAATCCAGACCGTAACTGTTTTGGCGCACTGTGGCAAAATGAGCTAACAGTACCGCATCCAACGAAAAACAAAATTCATTTTTATGCTGGATGATTTTCAGGCCGCCTGTCAGCAGGTCGTCTATACGTTCATTTTCATTAAGTTCAAATGTCATCTTCATCTTTTTCTATGACATCTTCCCATGAAGCTACTATTGTTTTTTTCGTATCGAGCAGAACCGTTACGGTACGCTTCTGCATATTTATGGATATGGCTTTACCTTCGCCCTCCATGGATACAACGCGGCTGCCCTGTTTCGGCGGTGTTATAATGCTGCTGTGCTTGCTGCCGCCCTGATATAAATCATTCTCATATTTCAGACAGCACATCAAACGTCCGCAAATACCGGAAATTTTGGTCGGATTTAAGGATAAGCTCTGGTCTTTCGCCATACGAATGGATACCGGTTCAAAATCACCGAGAAATGTCGCACAGCAAAGCGGTCTGCCGCAGCAGCCGATACCGCCGAGCAGCTTAGCCTCATCACGCACTCCGATTTGACGCAGTTCGATACGTGTATGGAAAATAGCCGCCAAATCTTTCACAAGTTCCCGAAAATCAATACGACCGTCTGCCGTAAAATAGAATATGATTTTATTTACATCCAGCGTATATTCGACGCTGATTAATTTCATCGGCAGCTGTCTGTTTCTGATTTTCTCTTCGCAGATTTTATATGCTTCCTGTTCCTTCAAATTATTTTCTGCCAATTTTGCTCTATCATCATCAGTCGCTTTGCGCTGTACTTCTTTAAGCGGCTGCACCACTTCCGAATCCGGCACATCGCGCGGTCCGATTACCACCGTACCGAATTCGATGCCGCGTGCCGTTTTCACTACGACACCGTCACCCTGAACCAATACAAGCCCGCCCGGACTGAAATAATATATTTTACATGCTTTCTTAAATCTTACACCTACAACGGTCTGCACGTTTTACCTCCTATTTCGGCTCTCGCCATTTTAACATAAAATCCTGCACCATGAGCTTTACGTCCGCATTGGATTTCAATCGTACTGCAAGATTTTCTCCCAGTTCCTGACAATTTAGCAACCTGTCTACAGAAAATTGTGCCGCCAAATCATCAAGCTCTGCTTTTTTATTTCCATTATATAATAAACTATCGTCCGCCCCTGCCTTTATCAGCAGTAAGTCACGCACAACCATCTGCAGAAAACCTGCCCACTGCATGACTTTTTCTCTGTCCATAGCCGCCAGTTCATCGCTCAGCTGCCAAATATATGCAGCCGTTATGTCGGCAAAAATAAAATTCCAGACACTATCGTTTAATTTAAGACTTTCCTCGTCAATGAAAGCCAGCGCCTTTTTCATACTGCCGCCGGATAATTTTGCAATCACCCGTGCTTTTGTGCCGTCTATGCTATATTTCTGCTTCAAAACCGACATGATTTCATCTTCACCGAGCGGAGCAAAATATATTTTCATGCAGCGCGACAAAATCGTCGGCAGAAGCATATCCTTATTCGCCGTTACCAATATGAATACTACCTCGCCGGTAGGTTCCTCCAGCGTTTTGAGCAGACTGTTTGCCGCCGCTTCATTCATGTATTCCGCACCGTCGATAAGCACTACCCGCTTATCGGCCAGATACGGAGACAAAGCTATCTGCGACTGCATTTGCCTGATTTGTTCGATTTTAATGTTTTTTGCCTTGCCTTCCGGCTGTAGATAATAAAAATCGGGATGATTTCCTGCCGTAAAGGTTTTGCAGGAAACACATTCATTACAGGGAGCATTTTCACTATTGCAGAAAAGTGCTTTTGCCAGAACTTTCGCTGCCAGTTTCTTGCCGATACCCTCCATACCTGTAAACAAAAGCGCATGCGGCAACCTTTTTTCCGCCAAAAGCTGCCGCAAATCCTGTTTTATCTGTGTATGACCTTGTATATCAGACCAATCACTCATTTCAATTATACCAAAGCAAATTATCCAGCAATATATTAAGCTGATTACACTGTCTTATCAGACTTTCTTTATCGCCTCTGTCCACGGCTTCGCTGATTTCCCGTAAAACAGCATCCATTTCACTGACTTTACCGTACAGATTTGGCTGCTGCATATTTTCCCACGAAGATTTCATTCCCGCCATGTACAGCTGTGTTACGGCAACCGATACAAAATCTTTCACTAAGACTTGATAAGCGTGCACATTCTCCGCTGTAGGATTTTCCACCAGCAGCTCATACTCTGCCGCTATTTTCTGCTTTTGCTCATTTACATCAGATATCAACAATTCTTTCATATTCATTCCCCTACATCTACAAAAAAACATAAAAACAAACCAAAGAGCTTGAAATTAGTATACCATAAAGATTTTTATTTATAAATAGTTTTCAATACACGCCATTACATCCCTGTGTATATCTTCAATGCTGCGAATTATTCCGTTTTGTGCACAATCTACAATTTCCCAACCGTATTTTTGCGCCATCTGTTCATAAACAGCATGGCATTTTGCCAGATATACCGCATCTTTTTCATGAATATCCTTTGCCATCTTTGTCTTTTGTGCTCTGTCTTCAATTAATTTGCCGCTTAAATCAGCCGGCATATTCAGAAAAATCACCTTGTCCGGCACAGGCAGCCCCATCTTCACAAATTCCGTATCCCAAAGCCAGTGCAGAAATTCTTCCCGTTCATTTTTATCCTGAATTTTTACTGCCTGATGAACCATATTGGAAGTTGTATATCTGTCCGCTAAAATAATCGCTCCTTCTTCATACGCCCTTTTCCATTTTTTTCGATACGACGCATATCTATCCACAGCAAAAAACAATGACGCCGCATACGCATTCACGTCATCGGCATGACCGCCGAACTCTCCGCGCAGATACATTTTTACAGGAGCACACGCTTCGCTTTCATAATCAGGATACTCTATCTTCATTACATTTTTTCCCAGACAAATTAATTTATCGTACAGTAATTTTGTCTGCGTCGCTTTGCCTGAACCGTCGCCCGCTTCGATAATTATCAGTTTTCCCTTCATTTTTCATCCTCCACCACTCTGACTGTATACAAATTCATATCTTCCGGACCAATGACGTTGCCACCGCTGTTTTTTTGTAAATCCACATAATCTATTATTTCCCGGCTTATGCGCTCACCCGGATAAATTATCGGAATACCCGGCGGATAGAAAGTTATCATTTCTCCGGCAATGCAGCCAGCGCTTGATTTAAAATCAACTTTTTTTGTCCGTTTAAACAGCGCATCGCGCGGTGACAGTACATACTCCGGCAACGGCGGCAATTTTATCTGTACAAGTTCACGCTGTTTTTTGCTGATAAAATCCCGTGCCAGATTTTTTAAAGCATTGTACAGATAATCACATTCACGCTGACTGTCAGCATAGGAAATAATAAACAGCAGATTGTAAAAATCGGACAACTCGCACTGGATTTTATATTTATGGCGCAGAATATGCTCCGCCTGCACCCCGCTTATGCCCAGACCGCGTACACTCACCGTCAGTTTCGTTACATCAAGCGCGAATTTTCCTGCACTGTTCATATATTCCCTGCCGAAACAAAATAGCCCGTCTATTTCATTAATGCGGCGGCGCAGATTTTCCGCCAAATTCACAGCTTTATCAATAAGCTCTTTTCCCTTCAATGCCATCTGTTCTCTTGCTGTATCAAGCGAAGCCATTAAAAGATAATTAGGGCTGGTTGACTGCACAAGGCTGCACATCTTATTGAAACGCTCTTTATCCACACGTTTTCCCTTCATATGCAGAAGCGAAGTCTGTGTCATAGAACCTAAAATCTTATGCGTACTCTGTGCAACGATATCCGCTTCCGCATCGAGCGCCTGCACCGGCAAACTGTCAGAAAAATGCAGATGCGGTCCGTGCGCTTCATCAACGAGCAATACCATATCATATTCATGTACAATCCGTGCAATCGTTTTTATATCTCCTGCCACGCCGTAATATGTAGGATAAACCATTACAAGCGCTTTGGCATCAGGATTTTTTTCTACAACTTTCCGTACCTCCTGCGGCGTTATGCTCATAGCAATCCCCAGATTTTCATCTATTTCCGGCTGGATAAATACAGGCTTTGCTCCGACAAGTACCAATCCGCCCAATACGCTTCTATGCGCATTTCGCGGCACGATTACCTTATCTCCCGGGTTCAAGGCGGTGAGCAGCATAGCATGAATAGCCCCTGTCGTTCCGTTGATGAAAAATCGGCTTTCATCCGCACCGTACAAATCGGCCGCCAAATCCTGCGCCTCTTTTATACAGCCCGTCGCCCCGTGTATATCGTCAAGCTCTTCCATGAGCGAAACTTCCATTTTCAGCCCGTCAGACGTGATAATCTCACGCATTTTATCCGGTATACCCTTGCCCTGCTTATGACCCGGCGTATGAAAAGCTACTGCGCCATCAGCTATATAATTTTTCATCGCTGTAAACAGCGGCGTTTTATTCTGTTCCATTCCAATCCTTCTTTCAGTCAAACTCAGAAAATATTATACTATATTTTATCTTTCAAATGAAATTTGCCTTCATTTAAAATTAAAATACAAAAAAATCCCGAAAGATGTAAACTATCGGGATTTTTTATAACATATTTTTCTTTTGTATTTAATACGGCATCCTATCAAATAGGCTGGTTATTTACGTCTGCCTGCAATTATCATGCGGATAATCGTTATAACGATAAATATCGCCACGGCACCCATCGTTATTTCACTGAAAACAGACATTGTACTGTTCGTTTCCGGCGACATCATCATAAATACCACACCCAATACGAGCAGAACAACAACCAGATTAATCAAAGTTCCTATCTTTATGATTTTTCCTCCTTTCTCACTCTTTCCAAACTACAGTCTGCGGCAAGCTGAACCCGTTAAAAGTCGTAGCTGATACTCTGCTGTAAGCACCAGCATTTACTGCTACGAGCAAGTCGCCTATATCCAATTTGGGACAGAGCATTTTATTTTTTATAATATCCAGTGAATCACAGCTTGGACCTGCCAAAGTTGCCACTGTTTTTTCACCATTTTTAAACGCATGTATATCATAATCCCAATGGTCAAAAAATTTACCCGAAAAACAGCCGTATATGCCGTCATCCAGATAGTACCAGTCCTGACCGCCGCGTTTCTGACTGCCGATTACTGTTGTCAGTATATTTACGGCACTGGCACAGATATATCGTCCCGGTTCTGCCCATACCTCCACATCAGTGAAATTTTCTTCAATACATTTATTGATATCATTCATGATTTTTTCAACATCGATATCCGTATGCAGAGCCGGGGCCGGAAGTCCGCCTCCTATGTCTATATATTTTATATCAATTCCGTTTTGACGCGCTTCATCAATTAACTCACGCACTATGGTAAATGCCCTCAGATAATTCTGCGCTGAAATTGACTGACTGCCCACATGAAAACAGATGCCGACAGCTTTCAATCCTTTTGTCTGTGCATATTTCAGCAAATCGACAATATACTGTCTTTCCGCACCGAATTTAATATTTAAATCTACTACCGCATCTGAATTATCAATTCTTACACGCACCAAAACTTCTGCATTCGGTATATATTCTGCAATTTTATTCACTTCAGTTTTACTGTCAAAAGTCATTCGCCTTATACCGGCTTTTTTAGCAGCTAAAAGTCCCTTCACCGTTTTCACAGGATTGGCATATATCATTCGCTCACCGGAAATTTTAAGTCTTTGCAGTTTCTCAATCTCTCCGTCGGAAGCCACATCAAAATTACTGCCTAAATCCTTCAATTTCTCCAAAATACAGGTCGCGGGATTTGCCTTTATCGCATAATAAATTTTCAACCTCGGAATATGTTCCTGTAAAAATTCGTAATTTGCTTCAATATGCTTTAATGATATCACTTCAATCGGTGTAGCATACTGATTTGCCAAAGCCTCAGCATTTTCTTTTGTCAGTTTAAAACTATTCATTAACATCCCCTTATTCCTTGCACAGTATCCTTGTTGTGCTAATATGAAAATTCGTTTATTTGTAAAATTATTCAAATAAACTTACGCTAAGTATACTACAATCATCACAAAATTCAAGCCCTAAAAATTTTCACTCATTCTCTTTTAAAGTCAACAGAAAAACGAACCCCAAATTACTGTCTCTAAATGTAAAAAAATTTTTTATGTGCAATCATACTGAAACTTACTTAAAATATACTATATCTGCAAATAGTTCGATAAATAGCCTACACCAGCAATGAGCCTTGAAAAAAGAAAAAGCCTCTGCTTTCTTCCCATGAAACGCAGAGGCTTTTTTTATCTATACCAGATTTTTTTGTTTGCCTATTTATTGCAGCAAAAAAGACGACTGCAAAAGCAATCGTCTTTTTTATTAAATATTAAAGTACGGATTTAACTGTGTTTACTACGTTTTCTACAGTAAAGCCGAATTTTTTAAACAATGTTGCTGCCGGAGCGGAAGCACCGAAACCGTGCATCGTTACAACGGCGCCGTCAAGACCTACATATTTGCCCCAGCCGAAGTCCGTGCCTGCTTCTACTGCTACACGAGCGCGAATAGCTTTTGGAAGCACGGCTTCTTTATATTCTGCCGACTGCTGTTCAAAGAGGTCTACGCAAGGCATACTTACAACGCGTACATCTACATTTTCTTTAGCAAGTTCTTCTTTTGCATCAAGAGCCAAGGATACTTCAGAGCCAGTTGCAATGATAATTGCATCCGGAGTTTCCTTCGTGCTGTCAGCGATTACATAACCGCCTTTTAATGCTTCTTTGGAGCTGCCTGCAAGCTGCGGCAGATTTTGACGAGTCAGTACCAAACCTGTCGGAGTAGTTTTGCTTGTTACGGCAAGATACCAGCCGGCAGCCGTTTCCGTTGCGTCAGCCGGACGGAATAAGTTGAAGTTCGGAAGAGAACGAAGCATTGCATACTGTTCAACCGGTTCATGCGTAGGACCGTCTTCCCCAACACCGATACTGTCATGAGTGAATACCATCGTTACAGGTAAATTCATGAGAGATGCAAGGCGGAGCATCGGTTTCGTATAATCGCTGAATACGAAGAATGTCGCACCGTAAGTTTTCAGACCGCCGTGGAGCTGAATACCGTTTACAATGGCAGTCATGGCAAATTCACGTACACCGAAATGCAGATTGCGTCCGAGATAATCATCTTTGGAGAAATCGCCTGCATCATTCATATGAGTTTTGTTGGACGGTGCAAGGTCGGCACTGCCGCCGAAAAGATTTGGCAGTCTGTCTTTCAGACGGTTAATCATTGTACCGGAAAGAGCGCGCGTTGCTACAGCTTTATCTTCATATGCCCAATATTCTTCATCATTTAAGAGAGCCTGCGCGTCCACTTCGCCGAAGTATTTATCCCAAAGAGCTTTACATTCAGGATATTTAGCGCAGTAGTCAGCAAAGAGAGTATTCCATGCTTCTTCTGCTTTCGCACCTTCAGCAGCGAGTGCACTGTAGTTATCATAAACTTCCTGCGGTACATAGAACGGTTCCTGGCTAGGCCAGTTCAGGAATTCTTTCATAGCTTTGATATTGTCTGCGCCGAGCGGTTCACCGTGAGCGGAAGCTTTTCCCTGTTTTGCCGGGCAGCCGTAACCGATTTGAGTTTTAACAGTAATAAAGGAAGGACGTGTTTTATCAGCTTTTGCTTCTTCGATAGCTTTGCCGATTGCTTCTAAATCGTTGCCGTCTTCAACCGTAATAGTCTGGAAACCGAATGCTTCCATACGTTTTTGAACATCTTCCGTGAAAGCGATATCCGTGCTGCCTTCAATGGAGATTTTATTGCTGTCATAGAAAACAATCAATTTGGACAGGCCGAGCGTACCTGCAAGAGAGAATGCTTCGGAAGAAATACCTTCCATCATGCAGCCGTCGCCACCGAGTACGTAAGTATAATGGTCAACAACAGGGAAATCCGGTTTATTGAAAGTTGCAGCCAAATGAGCTTCTGCCATAGCCATACCGACTGCCATACCCATGCCTGCGCCGAGCGGACCTGTTGTAGCTTCAACGCCTACTGTATGACCGTATTCTGGATGACCTGGAGTTAAGGAGCCGTCCTGACGGAAATTTTCAAGGTCTTCTTTTGTAAGACCGTAACCGAATAAATGCAAAAGTGCATAAAGCATGGAAGAACCGTGTCCGCCGGATAAAATAAAGCGGTCGCGATTTGCCCACTGAGGATTTTTCGGATTGTGGTGCATGTGTTTGCCCCAAAGTTCATAAACGATAGGAGCGCAACCGAGCGGAAGTCCCGGATGACCGGAGTTTGCTTTCTGCACTTCGTCAGCCGATAATACACGAATGGCATTAACGGATAAAGTATTGATGTCTGTCATGTTTTAACTACCCCTTTTTCATCTTAGAATTAATATTTGTTTTATCAATCCCAATGTTGTATTACAACTTGTTAAACCAAAATACAACTTTCTAAATCAAACAAATTTATTATAATTTATATTTAGAAATTTTTCAATAAAAAACTACTGTAAATACAATTAATTTCTAAATAAATTATAACAGACTCTTTTTATAAATGCAATATATTTTTCATTTTTAAATTTTATTATGATAAATTTATATCAAATATAATTTGAAACGATATAGACGATATATTATGCTATCTGTTCATTTTTCTTTAATATAAAAAAGAACGAACAAAAAAATTTTTTATTATATTGCGCCGAACAGACAGGTTCCCAAATTTTACCAGCACAATAGATAAAAGGTCTATATGGAAAACCTTTTGCCGATATAGACCTTTTATTAGTTCTTGTAATCTTGTTTTAAATTCTTGTATTTGATAATATTATTATGGTTGTATTTTTTGTTTTATATTGTTTTTTGTTTAACACTTATTAAAGTATTTTAGTAAGTGTTATTTTTTTGCATAAACTTTACCGTACATAGCATCCTGTTCCTGACGTACATGATAAAGCTGAGTGCTCGTATCAAGCTGCACCATATCCATAGTGAGGATTTGACCTTTTTTAGCATCTTTGAGCATGCGGGCTTTTTTATTGATTAAGCCGTAAATTACATAGCCTTTTTCATATGTTTCCTGCGATGTTGCAATAGAGCCGTAAGTCGTGTAGCCGCCGATACCGTCGATGTATTCACCGGCTTTGAGGTCGCGTTTTGCAACTGTAATACATTCGCTTACAGGACCGTCAATAGGAATGATTGTCGGTTCTTTGTCGATAACAGCTTTAGCAACTGTGAGCGGAGTTTCGAGGTTGCATAAGTGGTAAGGACGATATAAAGTCCAGAGCGGGCCAGGTCCCATGCTGTGATACTGCATCTGATAAGCGATTTCTTCATTTTCCGTAGCTACCGTTACGAATACGCCAGGAGCAATACCGTTTACATATTCAACAACGCCATGTTTGTCTAAAATACCGCCGTCTTTTTTAAGTTTGAAGATTTCATTGAGTTCTTTGCAGCGTTCAGCCGGGCTTGCGGATGGACCGTGGCCGCCGATTACGTCAGGAATAAGACCTGTAGCATTACTCATAGCAGTCATTTCTACCATTGTTTTCGTGCCGTCTTTGAACGCACAGAGCATTCTCGGACTCATTTTGCGGCGTGTAGCTTCAGCTAAAACAGTATCAGGATTGCATTCATAATCGAGTTTGTTGTTTTTGCCTTTACCCATTACTTTTACTTCCATGCCCATTGCTTTAGCAAAAGAATAAAGTTCCATAACGGCACCCGGTTCATCTCCGGCGGAACCTGTGTAGATAACGCCGTTCTTGTCACCCAGTTTTTTGAGGTATGAACCGATTACAACGTCCGTTTCAACGTCCATCATTACTACATGTTTATGATTGTTCATAGCATCTATTGCGATTTTAACGCCGACTTCCGGAACGCCCGTAACATCGATAGCACATTCAACAAGGTTCGCCTGAGCGATGAGATCGGAATTATCCGTTGCCACGAATTTGCCCATTTCCATGTATTTATTTACATCAGACAAAGTATTTGCTACTGCAATCTGTTCGTCAGGAATGCCTGCATAATGAAAAGCATTGATTACGTTCTGTAAATTAATGTCTGCTACTAAGGAAGGAGAAATACCCTTCATGATAGCCATCTGAGTAACCATGCCGCGACCCATCTGGCCTGCGCCGACGATACCGGTGCGAATGATTTTTCCTTCTTCTTCGCGTTTTAAAAGTTTCTGGTCCATGTTTAACATAAAATCCACACTCCTACTTCTCTAATTCATTAAAAAAACTTCATTCTACATTAATTATTATTTATCTGGTTGCCCGACAAATTCTCATCAAAGTTCCATTCATCAGGCAAGCCTTACTTACTGTCGAAATCAATTAAAATCAATAGATTTCAATTTTAACGCCTTTTTGTATATCATCTTCCGTCAACGGTTCATCACCTTTGAGCATGATATGACCAGGCAAATCCGGTACGTCCCGACCGGCAAAATTAATTGTCGCATGGCCTAGTTCTTTAAATGTATGCTGCGCTTCATCACCTACAGCCGTTATTTCAAAAACCTTATCACCGATAATAACCGTATCGCCTACCGCAATATCGCCGTGAAGTTCAGCTGCCGTATGCAGTATGGATATTTCAGCCAGTTCGGACGGAGCATTGTCATTGAACAGAATAATATAATTCAATTCTTTCAGAAAAGCTTTCGCTTCACTGCCCCAGCCCGTAATTTCAGAACTGTATTTCATCTATAAAACATCTCCTTTACTCACTTTTCTTCTATATTAATATATTTATTATTTATTATGCGTATAATCCGATACTGAATACATAAGCAATAACTACAGCCAGTGGACCTGTAATCAGACGGGAATATAAAACTGCCGGTACGCCGAGTTCAATCGTTTCCGGTTCTGCTTCACCGAGAGAAAGACCTACCGGTACGAAGTCCGCACCAACCTGCGCATCAATAGCGAAAAGTGCAGGAAGTGCATACTGCGGCGGAATATTGCCAAGACCAATCTGTACCCCTAAAAGACTTCCGACAATCTGAGCGATTACGGCACCAGGTCCGAGCACCGGAGAAATAAACGGCAACGCACAGATTACTGAAATCACAATCATACCAGGAAGCGTGCTGGCAATCGGCGAAATTGTCTGAGCAATGATGTCACCGATACCGGAAGCCTGAATGATACCCAAAATCATACTTACGAACGCCATGAACGGTAAGATATTCTTCATTACCATATCAATGGTTTCGCGTCCTGCCTGATAGAATTTATTAACGACGGAACCAACACCGATACCCATGCGGGTGATAATATTTTTCTTTTTGCCTGCATTCATTTCCGCAAGTTCCGCTCTGGCCTGAGCTTTCGTCTTCGGAGCCGGAGCATTTTTCGGGTCAAGCGCCGGTTTTGCCGCCTGTGCAACCGCACTGTCATCTGCATAAGCAATGCAGCTTTCCGTAACATCGGAAACATACAAATCTTCCGTAATGAATTTAGCGAGCGGACCGGATTGTCCGACAGCCGTCAGATTTACCGTATATAATTTCTTTTTCGGATAAACACCGCAGCGTGCCGTTCCGCCGCAGTCGATAACAACAACCATGATTTCATCATCCGGCACACCCGTAGAAAAGCCGTCCACCGGAGTAGCTCCCGACATTTCCGCAATTTTTGCAGCTACCGGATGAATGCCGCCGCCTGTTACGCTTACGACTTTATTGCGTTTGTCCGTAGGTTTCATACTAAGCGGACCGCCCCAGCCTGCACTGCCTTTAGTAATTGTTATAGCTCTATACATAGGAAATTGCCTCCTTAATTATCCTCTTAAATCAAAATCATTATTTTTTTGATTGCATTACCGCATAAATCTTTTCTGTAATAACACCGCGTAAAAATATTACAATTATACCTACAATAAAATATCTTACAGCCAAATCACCGAGCGGCAAACCGAGTGTCGTAATACCTGTTGCAATTCCCATGTATACAAACAATTCACCACCATTGGCATGAGGAAATAATCCCGTTACCGGATGGAGAAAACTTACTGTTGCATCATAAAACGCCGGTTTGTGTTTTTCCTGTACAAATCTGCCGAATGTATAGCACATCGGATTTGCCAGAAACAGTACGGAAATTATCGGAAGCAACGTATATCTTGTAAAAATGCTTTTTGTCAAAAGACCTGCCACATTATATACTCGTTCTTCCCCAATCAGTTTAATGCAGGCACTTACTGCCGTCATCAATACTACAACCAGCGGTATGATATTGGCTACCCATCCTACAAAGGTAGTCGCTCCCGCTTTGAATAACTCAATAAATCCATTTGCTACTGCTGCTATCAGTTCCATTTTTGTTCCTCCTGTATATTTTCATTAATTTACAGCTTCTCCCTGTTCGTCGCTTTCCAAACGATTGCATAAAGCTTTTACGGCTTCCATATGTCCGCGGAAACGTTTCTTTTCTTTCTTGGAGGAAATTTTTGCATACTCGTCACGCAGTTCAAAAACATTTCTGCCGATGACTTCCGGCATTTTCTTAAACTTAGTGAACACGGTAAGTCCTTCCATCAGTTCCGCATCCAAAATAAGCCCTTCACTGTTACAAGCAATAATTACAATATTATTTTTCAATTTGGAACGTCTGCTGCCGATACCGACATTACCTTTTTTATGCAGGCGGCGTACTGCTTTTTTATACTGCCTCACCTGTACATATGTACCGGTTGCCTGTATCACCATAAAAACGAGCAGACATACAAACAGCATCGTAAAATCCATCGTCATCATTCCTTATAATTTAATAACGCCTGCGCACAGTCAGAGTCTATAATGAGAATATTAACAAATTTTCCGTTTATCGCGCCGACTACGCTTTCCACTTTGCCGGCTCCCGTCGCTATGCCGATTTTGCGCCGTACTTTCTTCAGCTTGTCAATCGGCATACCGGAAACGAGCTTGTTGAAACTGTCGAACGCTTCGACATTGCCGTGTTTGTCGAAAAACTGCATGGCAACGTCGCCTACAGCTCCCCTTTGCACGAAATCGTCAAACATCTTCTCCGTGATGTAGCCTGTTTTCAGTATGGTGGACTGGTCTTTGTCCAGTATGCCAATCCCCATAATGACAGTCGTTATTTTATTGAAGCTTTTCAAAATGCTCTGCATGGATTCTTCTTCCAAAAAGTTATGCAGCAAATCCGGTTTGGAAAACATGAGCGGAGCAAAAAACTGCAAACAGTTGGCTTTGAATATATTGGCAAAAGCCATTGCTATATAATTGGAATGTATATCGTAACGGCTTTCACCGATACCACCGATAATAGGAACAAAAGTACATTTTAACTTTTCTGTATTGAATAAATTGGTACGAGTTATATTCCTGAGCGTCATACCCATCGTAACCCCGATATACTCTCTATCCTCTGCAATTCTCGTGATGAAACGCAGTGTTTCTTTTGCCAAATCCTCATTTACCGTATCGGCATTATTCGTAGGAGCGATAACCACTTCTTCCAGACCGAATTTTTTCTCCAGTTCTCTCTCCATATTGGCAAAAACAAGATTATCAGGATTTTTTATTTCGATTTTCACAATACCGCTTGCCCGTCCGCTTTTTATCATACGGGCAACTGAAGGACGCGATATCTGAAGTGTTTCTGATATTTCCTGCTGGCTCATATTGTCCTCATAATACAAGCTGCAGCATTTGTAAATTAATCTGATGTCGTCAATTATTTTCTTCATAGCCGCACCTGTTCCAATAAATAGAATATTTTTTATTGCTTAATCATTCGTAACTCACTTGATGATTTTATTATACATGCTGACCTTTATATTTACAATACTATTTGATTAGAACAAATGTTAAAGTATTTTAGATTAGATACAAATGTTCTTTGCTGTATCATTTATATCTATATCTCCAATCCGGCTTTATTTAGATGACATTCTCGCATAAATCTTTTCCGTTACAATACCGCGGATTAAAATAACAATTATGCCGACGATGAAATAACGTACCGCCAAATCGCCAAGCGGCAGACCAAGTGTAGTTATCCCTGTTGCTATCCCCATATAAACGAACAGTTCACCGCCGTTGGCATGCGGGAACAGCCCCGTTACCGGATGAACAAAGCTAACTGTTGCATCATAAAATGCCGGTTTATATTTTTCATCCATAAAACGGCCGAACGTATAACACATCGGATTTGCCAGGAAAATTACAGCCAGAATAGGTACGATTGTATAACGGGTAATCGTATATTTCGTCAGTTTCTGCGCTACACCGTACACTCTGTCTTCACCGATTAATTTAATGCAGGCACTTACCGCCGTCATTAAAACGACAACAAGAGGAATAATCCCTGTTACCCAACCGATGAATGTAGTCGCGCCGGCTTTAAAAAGTTCGATAAAACCGTTGGCTAAAAACGCAATAAATTCCATAATATCCAGCTCCTTTAATTATTCTAAATTTTCAGATTTATAATAGATACTACAAATCCTACTCATCCTGCCAGTCAAATTTTTAGCCATACAATACTCTATATCCCGGTGGGGTTAAATGCCTATAAATAGTTGATATAGAGTATCATATGACTTCGTCTGCTTTTGTGTCTTACTGCTGCTATGTGTAAAATTTATAGTATTATTATCTATTAAATAAATAAGCCAGTTAACACAGCTTCGTATTTATTTTTCTGCTTTGTCTTTCACGGCCTGAACGATTGCATCCAGCATTTCCCGAACCATGCCTTCCGGGTCTTTGGCACAGACGATACCGCTTGTACAGCCCGTTCCGTCAGCACCGCTGACAATCGTAGCATATACATCCTTGCCTGTACTGATGCCGGCAGCCTGCATGATTAAAATTTCCGGGTCAATACTGCGAATTGCATTATTTGTAGCTTCAATATACGATTTATCACTGACATTGCCTGTACCGATTAATTCTGTCGGTTCACACAGTAAAATATCCGGTTTGAGCATAGCAATTGCCTGTGCCTCCTTTACGGAGTCAGCGCATACTACCGTATAAATACCGTTTTCTTTAGCTCTTTGCATTACTTTTACCAGTTCGCATACTTTCAGCGAATGTTCAGCATGATTTAAAAATACGGCTTTTACACCGGCTTCCGCCAATGCCTCTGGTACAATATAGCCCATGCCGCGGCCGGCTTTGAGGCTGTCCATATGCTGTGCCGTTACGATTAAGTTGGAAGTATTTTCCGCAATCATGCGCAAATCAACGAACGGCGCCGTGAAAAATACATCAAAATCCTTGTCTTTGGCAAATTCATCAGCCGCTTTTGCCAATTTCAGCAGTCTTTCGCCGTACAGATACGATTTCGGATTTACCATAAAAAACGGTGTACGAATTTTTTTCATCAGAAATCCCCCTATTTTTCCAGTTAAATATTTTGTGTATGGAATACTTTATAATAACGGCGCAGAACATCTTTCATGCCGTCTTTCAAGACTTCTTTTGCACCATAATAGTCTTTTGCCTGTTTTTCCTGTAAATTATTATATGCACCCAAAATAAAATCAGTATAGATATTGATTTTCGCGATACCGCCCAGTGCACATTTTTCCAGATTTTCATCACCTGAGGAAGAACCGCCGTGCAAAACGAGCGGTACGGATACATTTTCAGCAAGTTCATGCAAACGTTCAAAATTAATTACTGGAGTTCCCTTATAGCTGCCGTGAGCCGTGCCGATGGATACAGCCAGAGAGTCCAGACCCGTTTTTTCCGTAAGTGTCACAGCTTCATCTACAGAAGTGTAAATGGATTGAGCTTCACTGAATTTATCCACGCTGATACCGGTACCGACATGACCGATTTCAGCTTCTACGCAGACATTGTGTGCATGAGCCATATCCACGATTTCCTTTGTAATTCTTATATTTTCATCCAGCGATTTACTTGATGCGTCAATCATTACAGAAGTAAAACCGAGCTCAACGGCTTTTTTTACAAAATCAAAATCTTCGCCGTGGTCAAGATGTAAAACCACCGGAACTTTTGCTTTTTTTGCATAATACTTGCCGAGAGCAGCAGCCTCTTCCAAAGATTGATAGACGCTGTGGCTTTGCGCAAAAGACAAAATAAGCGGTAAATTCATTTCTTCCGCCACTTCAATATGCGCTCTTGCCGACAGCTGGTCGACAAAATTTGCAGACGGAACGGCAAAATGTTTTTCTTTAGCCGTTTTCAACAATTCTTTCGATGAAATAATCATATATTAAACCTCCCATTTTATGCAAAAACTCTCTTTAAATATAAAATGTATACTGAATACTTTAAGATTATAAATCTTTACGGATTTTTGCCTATACAGACAATAAATACATCATTCGCCCATAACGATAATTTTGCATTTGCGCGTACGGGAGCGTGTTCTGTCAAAATCCACGAAATAAACGTAGCCCGTCGTGCCTACGCCGAGTTTGCCATCGTCAACTTCAAATGTTTCACTCGAACCGATTATCGTTGCTTTCAAATGTGCATCACAGTTTAAAAGTGCCGTTCTGTCGCCGCCCGGCAGATAATCCTCTGCATTCGGCCATGAAGCCACCGCTTCATAATGTTTTTCCCCCGGATAACGATACTGACCTTCCGCTATATTATCCGGTATGATTTTTTTCAATATGTCATTCAAATCCGCCTGTAAGAACTCATCGCCGCTTTCTGTATAATCATGCACGAATTCTTCAAAAAATACTGCACAAGTCGTATGCGGTGAAATCACCGTACAAATACCGTTTTTAATGCCGCTGTTTTGTATCGCCCGTTTTACCTGCGGTGTAATATCAAAAAATGTAGGAGTTTCTCCATGTGAAGTCAATTTAATCGTTTCTTTATAAATAGACATTCTATCACCTCTTACAAAAAATTTACAAATTTACAATTAACAGAAATTTATCTTTAATAAAATTTTAACATTACATAATCATTTAATCAATATATTCACAATGGAACTTTTGTAAAAGTGTATTTTAACAGTAAACAAACAGACCATTTGTAAAAATAAAAACGCTATTAATGCCTTTTTTACAGTTGTTCAATGTCATATTATAGCGTAAAGTTGTAAAGCAACAACACATAAAGTTGTCGACCTAAATAACAAAAAATCATTCGTACTCATACTATCACTTTCCCTCATAAATGGCGAACAATCAGCAAACAGCTATAAATATTTGCTTTTAACAACAATAACAGCTCTTGTACAAAAATATATACAAGAGCTGTTTTCATATCATTAATTATCCTAAAATCAGACTGCCGATTTGATATACAATTACTGCCATAACGTATGCCACCGCCATCTGAAATATGATGGAAAAGCACATAGCTTTCGTGGAATTTGTTTCTTTCTTTATCGTAACAATACTTGCTATACACGGTGTATATAAAAGACAGAAAACCATCAGCGTATACGCATTGAGCTGCGTAAAACCGGCTTGTGCCAGCTGAGTTATCATTTCGCTCATGCCTTCAGCCGAATTGATATTACTGATACCGTAAAGTACGCTTAGGCTCGCTACGACAACTTCCTTTGCAGCAATTCCGGAAATGAGCGCCACGGCAATCTGCCACAGACCCAGTCCCGCCGGAACGAGTAGCGGCGCTAAAAATTTGCCAATGGAAGCTCCGAAGCTGTCGTTGATTTCCACCATACCGGAAAAATTGAAATTAAGTATAAACCAGATGATTATCGAAGCTACGAATATCGTCGTACCGGCTTTTGACAAATACGATTTGACTTTTTCCCACGCATAAAGAAAAATTGACATTATATTCGGCGATTTATATTCCGGCAGCTCAATCAACAATACATTCTTATTCGTCGGTGCATCCATTTTATAGAAAATCTTAGCTACCGCAATCGCCACAACAATACCTAGCACATACATGGAAAAAGCTACCAGCATGGCATTATCCGGAAAAAACGTTCCGGCAAATAAAATATAAATAGGCAATCGCGCACTGCATGACATAAACGGCGTGATTAAAATAGTCTTCAGCCTGTCTTTGGGGTCTTCCAGCGCCCGGGACGCCATAATTGCCGGCACAGAGCAGCCGAAACCCAAAAGAAGCGGAATAAACGCTCTGCCGGAGAGCCCCACTTTGCCCATAATGCCATCCATTACATAAGCGACACGCGACATATAGCCGCTATCTTCCAATACGGCAAGCGCCAAAAACAGAATGAAAATATTCGGCAAAAACGCCAAAATACCGCCGACACCGGCTATTGCCCCGTCAATTAAAAGCGAGGATACAACCGGATTTACCTGTATCTCCTCCAACAGCAGCGTTAAATTCGCGCTTACCACATCGATGCCCTCTACCAGATAATCCTTAAACATATCACCGATAGTAAACGTCAAAAAGAAAATAAACGCCATAATTGCCAAAAATATCGGTACACCCAAAACAGGATGAGTAAGATATTTGTCTATTCTGTCCGTTGCCTGCGTTTTCTTATCTTTATTTACAAGTACTTCCTGAATTATTTCTTCAATTAAATCATATTTCTGCTTAATTATATCTTTTTCATAACTTCTATCCAGCACTTCCGGCAAATCAAGCGGATATTTTTTCGTTATTTCCTCATCCTGAGCCAGCTCTTTAATAGCATGCCAGCGCAAATTAGGCAACTCACCGTATTTTTCACAAAGTGCCTCTTCAATTATATCGATTTTGTCTTCAATTTCATCGCTGTAAACAACAACACAGTCCTCATGATGATTGTGACGGTGCCGGCTGGAAAGCTCCTGCTCGGAATGCTGATGTTCTATGCGGTCATTCGGTTTACGCCCCTGATGATGAGCTACGGCGTGCATTAAAATTTCCAAACCTCTTTTTTTGCGGGCACTGACCGGTACGACAGGAATTCCGAGCATTTCCGGCAGACGATGCAAATCGATATCCATCCCCCGCTCTTCTACAATATCCATCATATTGAGTGCAAGCACCATCGGTTTACCCAGTTCAATGAGCTGCAGTGCCAGATACAGATTGCGCTCCAGCGAAGAAGCATCCGCCACGTCAACGACAATATCCACTTCATCATCAAGAATGTACTGACGCGAAACTTTTTCTTCCATAGTATATGAAGTAAGGCTGTAAATCCCCGGCAGGTCGACCAGCTTATAATTTTCATTATGAAAACGCATTGCGCCTTCCTTTTTCTCCACCGTAACACCCGGCCAGTTTGCCACCTTTAAATGTGCTCCCGTATAAGCATTAAACAACGTCGTCTTGCCACAATTCGGGTTACCGATAAAGGCTACATGAATATCTTTACTCATCTATATTTCCCCCTATCTCGATAGCTTCTGCAATTTCCCTGCCTACGGCAAAACGTGTACCGCGTACTTTTAAAATCACAGCTCCGTGATTTTTTTTATTAAGTACCTCAAGCTTCACACCGCTTGTCATGCCGAGCATTTCCAAACGGCGTTCCAAAGCTCCTGTCAAATTGATTTTATTGACTATATAAGTATCTCCTATTCTAGCCTGTGCAACATTCAAAATACATTCCTCCTTAATATATACACACATTTATTTTATCATATAATGCAAATTTGTATTTGTTGTTCATTTTTCTTTGATGCAAAGAAAAACGAACCAAAAAGAAACTCTTTTTAACGTTTCGCTACCGCTGCACTGGGCGAGCCTTCGTAGCCCTTCTCTAAACACAAACGATACAATGGCTCGAAACGTTTGGAATTTGGCTTGTGCCTTCTGGTATTCAGCACGAACTTAACTTGAACTGTTGACATTGTATTTTGATGGTCATGCCAAAACTTTCATCCATGTTAGAGCATTTTCACGGTAGCTTTAGCTATTAAAAAGAAAATCTCTTATGGGCTACAAATCAAAAAGTTTTAAGATAACTCTTGGTGCTTCAGCACTTAGAGATATCTTATACCGTAAGGTGAATTTTCGGCAACTTTTCTTTAAAATAAAAAATTTATAAAAAATGCACGCCTTTATCAAACGTGCATTTTCAGACAATAAAAATTCTTATTTATCATTATAATGTCCCTTACATTGTATAATTTCTATATCCCCATTATCAGATACAAAATATACTAAACGATTTTTTTCATCAATACGCCTACTGTATAATCCAGATAAATTACCTTTCAATAATTCCGGTTTTCCTAGCCCTTCCTTTGCTCCATTGCGGGATATATCCTTTAACAACATATTTATCCGTTTTAATACCTTTTTATCAGAAACCTGCCAATATAAGTATTCTTCCCAGCTATTTTCACTGAAATTGAACTTTCCCATTACTCCATAGCCTCTAGCTCTTCCATAGTTTTAGAAATAACCCTGCCGGATTTTATCTGTTCATATGATTTTTGCAATGCTGTAATATTCTTTTCAGTATAAAACGGGTCATACGATACTTCAAACGGTATGCGATGTTCTCTTGTCATTTTTTTTGCAAAAATAATAAAAGCCGTTGTCATATTCATTCCAAGTTCTCGACATGTCTCTTCCATCGCCTTTTTTAATTCCGTATCCATACGAAAATTTACATTCGTTTGTGCCATAATAATATCCCCTTTCTGATATTATTATAATATATTTATAATTACAATGTAAATATAGTTTCATTA